>Ga0194137_10001185_pt1 | contig 16114 bp, 22 predicted proteins | sample TARM_MetaG_T3_14_FD_134025 | JGI IMG/M metagenome (GOLD analysis project Ga0194137, IMG submission 134025) | Freshwater microbial communities from Pennsylvania, USA, analyzing microbe dynamics in response to fracking - TARM_MetaG_T3_14 (version 2) | ecosystem: Environmental > Aquatic >... | reverse complement strand
TCAATGCCTCGCACTTCGGCCACTCCGCTTAAGTATTGCTCCCTGCTCAACTGCTGCGGTCCCCCACATGGCCGCACAGATACCTCCTGAATGGTCACAGCACTTTCTTGCGCAAGAAAGTGCGCCGTCAGAATCCGCGCGCCCTCCAAGGGCGTTCTCATGTTGCAACTGACACGCTTTGTGATTTCGTCAATCTGAGAGGGCGCCAGCGCCCTAGCCCATGGCGCCGGGGGCATCTGTTTGCCCTCGGTAACGGCACTGAGTGAGGACAATGCGCATTCCGGCCTATCTGACCAGTCGTTCCAGGGTGTTGCCCGGACCATCCAGGCTGGCCTCGCAACCTAAATCATTGCGTAGGCAAGAGATTGGTGGCTGAGCACCTACGACATGGGCGCATCGCAAGGAGCCCAGAGGGCGACTGAAGATGCGCCCATGTCGCGAAACGAGCGCTGCTTGCCGACTCCAATAGGCGCAATCTCGATCCAGGTGTGATCTTGGCTTCGGTGCAGGAACCCCCGCCTCCGATTGGGTGTTAACCCTTATCGCCCAGCGATCAGCGTGAGCTGTCAACCCAGTCAATCGGATCTCGGCATTGCTGCCGGTTCGGAAGTTCTGTCCGTCCAACGATGACGTGGTGCCGTCGCCCCAATTGCCGGCGAACGGAGCCTGTTTGGCCTTAAGTTATTCGTGGACTTTCCGAAGATGTTCGCACGATGTCATTTATTCGTCGCTTACCCATGGGGTTGGGGTGCATTCTCGAAAGGACAACACATGAATAAACTCACAGTCAGAACGAGACTTGCCATGGCATTTGGTGCCCTCGCAGTGATCATCGCCTTGGTTTCCGGCTTGGCCGTCAAGTCACTCAATGACGCCAACACACGTTTTGCCAACTTCGTGCAGGGGATCAACGCGCGCCTGCTGCTGTCCTATGAAATCAGAAGTGCTGTATCCAGACGCGCCATCGCGGCCAGAGACTTGGTCAATGCCGCAACGCCACAAGATCGCGAGACCATTAAGGCGGAAGTCACCAAAGCTCATGAGGATGTGCAGACCCGGATGGCTAATTTGACCAAGATGGCCGCCGATCCCAGCGTGTCTGAAGAGGCTCGGAGCTTGATAGCCAAAATGGCAGATGTGGAAACGAGGTACTCCCCGGTCGCCTTGGGCATTGTCGAGCTTGCTCTGCAAGGCAAACGAGAAGATGCGATCGCCAAGATGAACCGCGACTGTCGGCCGTTGTTGGCGGCACTGAACAATGCGGCACATGACTACCGCGACTACACGGTCAAACACGCTGACGATCTTGTCGCCAAAGCTGCCGAGGAATACGCGATGCAGCGCAACCTGCTGATCGTGGGTTGTCTTGTGGCGTTTGGTGCCTCTGTTGTCGCCGGGGTACTGATTACTCGCAGTCTGACACGAGCCTTGGGCGCAGAGCCCGACCAACTTGGTGCGGTGGCCAAGCGCGTGGCCGACGGAGACCTCAGCCCGGTGGCAGGAGCAGCTCAAGCCGCCACTGGCAGCGTGTTGGCCTCGCTCAGCGAAATGCAGCAGAGCTTGGCAAACATCGTTGGTCAGGTGCGAGGCAGCAGCGACTCCATCGCCACCGGATCGGCCCAAATCGCCACCGGCAACGCCGACCTGAGCCAACGAACAGAGGAGCAAGCCTCCAATTTGCAGCAGACCACGGCCTCCATGATGGAGATCCGCTCGACGGTGCAAAAGAACTCAGAAACGGCGGAACAGGCCACTCGATTGGCATCCTCGACCAGTCATGCTGCGCAGCAAGGCGGTGAGGTGATGCAGCAAGTCATTTCGACCATGCAAGACATCGCGGCGAGCTCCAAGAAGATTACCGACATCATCACGGTCATTGATGGCATCGCCTTTCAGACCAACATCTTGGCATTGAACGCTGCTGTCGAAGCGGCCCGAGCCGGTGAGCAGGGGCGTGGCTTTGCCGTGGTAGCAGGCGAGGTGCGAACATTGGCTCAACGTAGCGCCGAGGCTGCCAAAGAGATCAAAACCCTGATCAGCACCAGCGTAGAGAAAGTCGAAAACGGCTCCCGACTTGTTGAAAACGCTGGCTCATCAATGGAGGGCATCGTGTCTCAGGTGCGCAAGGTCTCTGATTTCATTACGGAGATCAGTTCGACAGCTTCAGAGCAGGCCACAGCCGTTAGCCAGGTCACGGATGCCGTGGGGCAGTTGGATCAAGTGACACAGCAAAACGCTGCCCTGGTTGAGGAGGGGGCGGCGGCGGCAGAAAGTCTCAAGCATCAAGCCGAGTTGCTAACCGAATTGGTTGGCAAGTTCAGGGTAAGCGACGGAGCCGCTCTGAGGCCTGCTGGCCGCGACCATGGCCACAGCACAAAGAACCATGTGACGCCGAGGCCGTCGCACGCTGTCCCGTCCCCGAAAGAGTTCCGTGTTGGTACGAGCACTATGAATCAAAAGCAGATCGAGGGATCTGATGCAAATTGGACAACGTTCTGACGCAGGAGAACGATCATGGTTGAAGTGGCAGAACGGGTCGAGAAACAAATACCGACCGGCCCCATTTCGGGGAGAACGGAGATCAATCGGTTGATTCATGGCAACTGCTCAGGCGACTCGCAGAGCGGTTTCGTGCCTGGCGAGTAGGCCTAGGGCCGCCCGGCATGCTCGACGCTGTCCAGCACCAGCCTATTGGCATGCACAAAGATCAAATGCGCAACCATTGCCGTAAAGCCAAATACCGCGCAAGCCAGCGATGCATTGAGCAATTGATACACCGTCGGGTGAGAGGCCAGCATCATGGCGGTGATGATCGGGAAGACGTACAAGATCATCAGAGAAACAAACACCCAGCCCACCCAGATGTGCCAGGCCCTGGCCTCCAAAATCACCTCGGCCCCTTGGATTCGCAGCACGCCGCTGTGCTTGAGTATCTTGATCTGACGGTTCGAGAACCCGTACTGCTTCTGAATACGCAGCACCTGCTCGCGAACGATGTCAGACGCGTCAAACCCAAACCTGACAATGAACCACTCGGGCGTTGTCAATGCCCGCCGGTCAGATTCATCGGGGTCGGCCAACGCCATCAAATGTCGTGAGCGCCACACCACAAAGGAGTGAGGCAAGGAGATGCCATCTCGGGACTCGCCTTGCGATGTCTCGGCCTCCACTGTTTCGTCGTCATCATGCGTTGGGGGTTGGGTCGTCATTTCTTCTTGGCCTTTCTGTTGGGGTTATTGACAGTTGGACGCCCGATCAAATCCAGCCCAGAAATGCGCACTGATCTGACCTTGGCTTGCGGTTTTGATGGCGCCTGCATTGAGGTTGGCGATGCCGCAGGAGAATCGCTCCGCGCTGCGATGCCGGTCTCACCAACCTTGGTGCTGGAAGATTGCATGGCCATCGCCCAGTCGGCAGGCCGTGCCGACTGGTAATGCGCAATGGCCGCGCGAGTGATGACTGCCAGGCGCTGGTATGGGTCTTTGACTGACAGGTTCGCGTTGTAGAGAGCGACGGCCAACAAGTGCGGGCTATCTGGCTGTATCAAGCGGCTCATCAAGGCCTGGTTTTTGTGACTCAAGCCTGGGACATCCATGTGAGTGCTTTGCAGCGCAAGGATCAGCGCCTGCGCATCAGCATCTTGCTCAAGCTGCCAGCGGCGCGTGGCCTCAACAACCACCAGTACAAGCCGCAGAAAGTCCACATTGAGGCTGTCGCCGCCATACATGGCCCCGTCGCCTGTCAACAGCCAATCCACGCTGACACCAAATTGCTGGCGAATCGTGACCAGGAATTCACTGCCTGGCCGCTTGGCTCCTCTCACGACATCACTGACAAAGCTGGCAGAGGCACCAATTCGTGCGGCGAACTCGTTTTGGTTGATGCGCTCCATGGCAATCAACTCGGCCAAGCGCGGCCCCAACCCGTCGAGGCCTGGTGCATTGGCAGTTGTCGCTTGTTCCTGCATGGCGTATAGTGATTCGCTATAGGCACGTTCAAAATTGCCTTTAGAGAAATACTACTACTTAATCACGCATGTTGGCAACCATGGATGCGTTGGACATCACGTACCGCTTGCGTCGGCTTGGCAAGACGCAGATCCAGTTGGCTGGTGAGCTTGGCGTGTCCCAATCAACTGTGAACAATGTGATTCACAACAGGATCACTTGCTATGCCGTGGCGCTGCACATCGCTGGCCTGATGGAATGCGACGTGCACACCCTGTTTCCTGGTCGGTACGAGTTCAAGCCTCGCGGCCGCAGGCTGCGTGAGCCATCCGCCGACTCTGATATCTCACCGTTGTCAACCCGGGAGGGCCGAACGGAGGGATAGAGGCAAGCCCTGGGTTTTTAAAAATCAGGCCTGAAAGGCAAAAGGCCCGGGTTGCAGCCCGGGCCTTTGGATATTGCGCTTACACAAGTGAGGACTTGATGGGCGAAGTATCTTCGCCGCGCGCGCCGCTGTCAAGCGGCAGCGTGCCGGGCCTTCTCACGCCTGTCGAACGCACGTCGGCAGGCAACTTGTGCAGAAGGAGCCCCCTATGCGGGTAGACGTTCGCGTGCAGCGCCAGGTGCTGTACTTGCATTTCCACGATCCGGCCATGTCAGCGCGTGCCATCGGTGCGCAATGCCACCTATCCCACAACACGGTCAAAAAGCTCAAGGCTGCCGCACAGACGTGCGGCATGTCCTGGGATGAGCTGGATGGGCTCGACGACGAGCAATGGGTATCAGTTCTTGGCACTGGGCTGCTGCCACAGTTGCAGCCCAAAGCTCGCCCTGACTGGGCATACATCCACCAAGAGATGGCCAGAGCAGACGCAACACTGGAGGTGCTGTGGAGGGAATTCAGGGAAGGGGAAGCCAACGGGGTCGGCTATACGCTGTTCGCCGAAGGCTACCGGGAATGGGTTGGCAAGCAGCGCATCAGCATGCGTCGGGTCTACATCCCTGGCGAGAGGCTCTGTGCTGACTTTGCTGGACGCAAGATTCCCATCACCAACCCGCAAACAGGTGAGATTCGCGAAGCGAATGTGTTCGTGTCGGTCATGCCTGCGTCCGGCCTCACATTCATTGAGGCGGTCTGGTCACAGCAGGTGCAAGACTGGGTGCAGTGCATGGTGGACAGCATGGCCTTCTTTGGGGGCGCGCCAAAGTGGGTGGTGAGCGACAACCTCAAGTCAGCGATCACGTCACGCACCAGGGATCTCATCACTGTCAATCACACCTACACGGAGTGCCTGCGGCACTATGGCTGCGCAGCACTTCCCGCGCGACCGCGCAAGCCTAAGGACGACGGAAAGGCCAAGGTCGAGAACGCCGTGGGCCTGATTCAACGATGGGTCTTGTTTAGTCTGCGTGATCGGGTGTTCTTCAGCTTGGAAGAGCTCAACACCGAATTGCGCCTGATGCTCACGAGCGTCAATGATCGGCCCATGACTGGTGGCTTGCCATCCCGGCGTGAGCGCTTCATATCGATAGATCAGCCGGCTCTGGCGCCCTTGCCATCGAAGCCCTACGAATATGCGGAGTGGCGGATCAATGTGCGTGTGGGTGCCGACTACTTGGTTGAGCATGAAAAGTCCTTCTACTCGGTGCCGCATACCCTGTGCCACGAGCAAGTGGACCTTCGCTACACGCAAAGCCTGATGGAGATTTACCGCAAGAGGGTGCGCATCACCAGCCATGAGATGGCGGTAGTGCCAGGCACCGTGCGGATGCGCGATGAGCACAGGCCGCAAAGCCACCGTCGTGTGCTTGATGGCGAGCCTCGTGCTTTGATGCTTTGGTCGGAGGCTGCAGGCAAGGCCACGCATCAGATGATCAAGTACCACCTGATGGATCGTGCCGATTTGACCAACGGCTTGCGGGCTGCGCGCAGGATGCGCGACTTTGCCAGGGCTTTTGGCGAACCCCGGTTTGAGGCTGTGTGTGCCTATGCCTTGCCCTTGAACATGACGGCGCTGCGGCGCATCGAGTCGATCCTCAAGAGCAAGGCCGACCTGAACCCAAGCAACCAGGCTGAATCACAAAACTCGGCCGACTCTGTGATCGACCACGAAAACCTGCGTGGCGCTGAATACTTTGGAGCGCAATGATGGCATCTGTTCAACAAACCTTGAATCACCTTCGACAACTCAAGCTCTCAGGCATGGCCGATGCCTATGCCATACAGGCGGACCAGCCAAGCATGTCTGACATGGCCTTTGATGACCGCATGGCCATGCTGGTAGACAGTGAGGTCTCATCGCGCGACAACAAGCGTCTCAAACGCTTGGTACGCAGCGCCGGTCTGGCAGAGGACGCAGTGCTCGAAGACATTGACTGGCAAGGCGGACGCGGCTTGGACAAGGCCTTGATCAATTCCTTGAGTTCATGCAATTGGGTGGCGCGACACCAGCACGTCACGCTGGTTGGCGCGTCAGGCGCGGGCAAAACCTGGCTGGCGTGTGCGCTGGGCACGCAGGCCTGCCGCATGGGCTTGTCGGTCTTGTATCGGCGCATGTCCGATCTTGCTGAAGAAATCGCGGGAGCCAGCATCGATGGCACCTTGCCCGCCTTGAAGCTGATGTTGGCACGCAAGGCCGTTTTGATCATCGACGACTTTGGATTGGGCGACATCAGCAAGGCCGTGGCCAACACCTTGCTGGACATCATTGAGCTGCGTCGGGGCACTGGGTCGCTGGTGATTGCAAGCCAATACCCCGTCAAGAAATGGTATGCGCTGATTCCTGATCCCACGCTGGCCGACGCCATCTTGGATCGAGTAATCCATGCAGCGCATCCCATTCAGTTGGAAGGCGAGTCACAGCGCAAGCGTCTTGCCAAGAAGCGCATGGCAGAGAACCCTGTCTGAACAAATGCACGGGCTTTTGCTGGTCAAGAGCCTGGCGCAAAAACACATCGTTCATCAGGCTGGAAGACGTGGTCATCATTGTGGACAGGGTGGTCACGATGCTGGCCTAAGTGAAGTCGGCACGCATCGCGGAATGGACCCGATGGTCATGTACGCTGGGCCAACTGGTCACGAAAGATTGAAACGGGTGGTCACGTAGGTCCGGAATCTGCAGACAATGCCAGGGGCCTTGTTAACCCCGTCCAGGGATCTTTTGGATCCTTCTCCAGCACTAGCACTTTCGCATCAAGCAAAATCTCGTCATTGGGCTCCAGGAGGCCTTCCACGGCGATGTGAATGGCGCCCATCATCACACTTGTGGCGCCATTCGGCGCGGTGACGCGAAGCGCCGGCACCGACTGGGCCCAGAGCGGGGCAGCACAAGACAGTGCGGCTAAAAAAATCGAGGCGACGGTGACTGAGGTAATGCGGGAAAACCGTTCCATTTGCTTCCTATGCGACCTGGCTATGATCACGGGCATGCCGGGATAAGGCCTTTTTTCACTCATAAGCGAAAAGGTAAGGGTATCCGGATCGCAGACCATTCAACCTCTCTGAGGATCTGCATGGACGTAGGTCAATCCCGCGTCAACCTATTCACATACAGACCGAGTACCGCGAACCCTATTCCGACTCCCAACGTAATCAGTCGCAACTCATCTGCCCCAACGGGCGGCACGAACACGCCGATGGCCAAGAGGGAGAAGGCCACTGGGCCAATCCAGAGTAAGACTCCGGTCGCAATGAGGCAGACGAGAAGCCACAATGGCTCGGCCAAATCAATCTCGTGTTTGTTCAGCCAAACATGTCGGTCAGATGCTGATAGTCGAGGCATAGCGGTGAACCTCACGCTTCGTGGCCAGGGAGATCAACGGCAATGCCGGTGTACACGCCAACGTCTCGATGGACCTTGCCCGCCGGGTCTTCAAAAAGCAGTCCGCCGGCGTCCGTCCCACGAAACAGGTATGTGTCCACAGTGCCGTTTTGACGGCGTACTCGAACCGTTGCGCCGACTGGAATGGTGATGGTCGTCATAGAGAGAGTTCTCCGTTGGTGTAATGTGCTATTTCTGGCCTTATCCCGGCTGACCCTCAAAGATTCTACATTTTTGGGGTCTGGGTAAAAACAGCTCCCTACCCTAGATTCCCCTTTACAGGGCGTCAGCCAATTGCGCAGGAATGTCCCTGTGCTGATGGAGCACGCGCAACACATCCAAATGTTCCGGATGCTCGACGTATAGCACCGCGTAGGGAAAGCGCGTGACGAACCACAAGCGCAAGCCCGGCACGTCGCACAGTTCGCCATAGCGCGGCGACCCAGTGCCAGGGTTGTGCTCAATGTGATTCAAGGCCGCATCGACCTCATCCAAAAAGCCCAAAGCCGTATCGGCCCCGGCTTCGTTCAGGTAGTACGAAAAGGCACTGTCAATATCGGTTTGGGCAGCCAGCCGCATGGCGCGGGGCTTCATGCCTCGTCGCGTGGGCGGCTTGCTGCGCGGTGTTCTTCGGCACGTGCAACAAGACTGGCCTTGAAGTCGCCCCAATCCCGACCGGGAGGCGAAGCCAGCCCTTCTGCCACCAAGGCCCGTAACGCGTCCTTCGCCGCTTCTAGCTCATCCTTGCGCACCAAGTCGCGCAGGTATTCGCTGTGCGAACCGTAGCCGCGAGCTTTCACCCGCGCATCTACAAACGCCTTCATGCTGTCGGGCAGGGATATGTTCATGGTCGCGGTCATGGCTTTATCCTAGCACCAATGGCAAAAAATGCCAATGGTGCTACGCGGCTCTATGCCTTGGCACGAAAAGCGGCCAACAACCAAGACACCAGATCGCCACTGCTTAGATGGCTGAGTAATAAGCGATAAGCTTTTGTGCCGATTTTCGCTTATGCGCTATTTCTGACCTTATCCCGGCTGACTCCCCTTTAGCCACGCATCATTCTCCCCGCCAAATGAAAAATCCCTCTTTGCCGTCAAGCAAAGAGGGATGATGGGGGCTAAGCTAGCTTAGCGAGAGGCCAGAGATGCTCTGACACTGTTCTCCAATGCCCGGTCACGGGCTTGGAGTTGTGCATAGTCGCGATCCACCTGGCGCTTTTGCCGAACCCCGGCAAAAATGCTCCAAGTTAAAAAACCAGCCACGATCACAAGACCGGAGCCAAGTAGGACTATTCCCAACGTGCTCATACAGTTACCCTTCTAAGCGAACTTTAGTCCACCTTCCCGATCTTCGCAAGATCGCGTCGGGCTGAGATGGCGGTTGTAAGGGCCAAGATGCGCAAAACTACCCACGCCATCGCCCCCATCAGCGATCCGAGGACCATCCACAGGGAATGGCTTGGACCAGTCAGGTAGCCAGCGCTTCCAAGGATCGAAATGAACCCTGGTATTGCCGCCCCCAAAGGAAGCGCTGCTTTGTCGAACAAATCAGCGTACTTTTCAAGGGACTCCGCTCGGCCTTTCATCTCACGTTTGCGAACCAGAATGACCTGGTCAATTCGCTTACGCTCGGTGCTACCTTCAGCGATCCCTTCTCGCAGATCTTCGAGTTCACGAAGGTCCTGCAGGTCGTCTTTGATGCTCATGCATTGACACTCCTCTAAATGAGCCTCAACGCACTTTCCCTTGCGGGAATATGCGTTTCCCGCTCGGGTTAAATTACAGAGACCCAATCAACGCTTGGGGCGTTGACCGTCCAGGATCATGGGTTGACCTGGCCAGTGTGCCCAGGGGGCTAACACCCGCACAGGTTAGCAGGTTCAGAACACAAATGCGTCCATTTGGGGGAGCCCCATGCGCGCAGCACCGCGCACGCACCCGGCATAATTTTCCCGGGACCTACCCTTGGTCCTCGCCTCTCTGCCAAACGCTGCTGAGAGCGTGCGCGCCAGCATCTCTCAATCACCCGGCTAAAGCGGTGCTACGCGCTTGTCGCCCCCTCCGCCCATGAAGATGTCAGATGCGAAGCGACTGAATCTCAGGCGCAACGTGCTACTGATACCAGGTCAGGTAGACCTTGTTGCCGGCCGTAAGCTGGTACAGGCTGCTCACGTCGGGTTGGTTCAGGTAGTGTTGCATGAAGGTTTCCAGGTCCTGCGTATTACTAGGCGGAAAGAAGACCTCGCCGCAATTGGGATCGAAGAAGCTGAGCTTCTTGCTGTCGTGTATGACGGCGCAATAGTGGACCGGCATGCCCACCAAATAAAGACCAGGCTTGCTCGCGATCCAGGTGCTCATCCCAGTGCTGACCGGCGCGTTGAAAACGATGGAGCGGGCCTTCACAGTTAAGCCCATCCCGCCGCCGGCCATCTCGAAGTTGCATTGCTCCATGGTGGAGTGCACGACTTCGTCCTGTGCGCGGTTGATGTATTGCCAGCTGGCCTTGGGGCTCGCTGCATCGACGCTGAAGAGCGACTGCCCCGACTTGTACAAGCCGAGGTAGGCCAGTGAGACCCCGCCGCAGAGGCCGTCGGCCTTGCTGGCGTCGAGGTTGCCCTGGCCTATCTGGCCGCCGATCCCTGTGCCCTGAGCAAAGCGTCGGCGGGGGGCGTTATGGGCTGCGGCCCGGGCGCTTTCGAAAGCCGCGTCGATGCTCATCGCGTACTCCTCGGATGGACTGGTGGTGCACGATCTGAATTCGAGCACTGTACCATCCAGATCGCCACGTCAACTGCGCGCTAGCCGGGCATCCGGCACATCTCATCCTGCTGGCCATGTGGCATGAACAACATTCGCTTGCACTATGATGTGTTCGCCTCTCAAGGGCCCTGCTTTCCTCCCTGGCAGGAGCGCCGCATGATGACAGTGTTGCGCTTTCAGCCCGTCAGCAACCAAATGCTGACGGGCTTTTCTGGCCCCATGCATTTGTACTGCGCAGTACAATCTAAAAATCAGAAACGAAGGGGCTCAAATGGCAAAAACCTACTCGCCACACCTCGAAGTGGCAACGGAACTCCAGCACGCCTACGACTTCTTCAACAAGGAACTGTTTGAAGGGGTGCTACCGGGCTGCATGATCACGCTTCAAAGGGAAAAGACCTCTGTTGGGTATTTCTCATCGGAGCGATTTGGAAATAAGGATGGGCATTTCACCGACGAGATCGCGATGAACCCCAGCTATTTTGCCATATACCCAATCCTTGAGACCCTTCAAACGTTGGTACATGAAATGGCACACCTGTGGCAAGCCCACTTTGGCAAACCCGGGCGGGGCCGTTATCACAACGAGGAATGGGCCCAAAGAATGGAAGCTATTGGGCTCATGCCCAGCCATGATGGGCGGCCAGGCGGGAAACGCACTGGCGATCACATGCGCGACTATGTCATCGAGGGGGGGCGATTCATTGAGGCCGCAAAGAAGCTGATCACTGCCGAGTTTGAGATCTCTTGGCACGATCGCTTTCCGCCTGCAGAAGCCACACTGAACGCCTCGCAATTGCCCTCTCATCAACTGTCTTCTGAGATGGGGTTGCCTGCACCAACTGCGTCGACTGCACCCGCTGTTCAAGCCGACCTGATGGTCCGGGCGAACCAGGCGATAGCACAACACACAAGCGCGTCAACGAACAAATCGAACCGAGTCAAGTATTCGTGCGCTTGCTCACCCACCCTCAACTTTTGGGGCAAAGCGGGAATCATGGCGCTCTGTCAAGCATGCAACACACTATTCAAGCAACCTAACTCCAACGGTGATCAGTCGCTTTGTTTCGGATGTTGATTTGCAGATGGGCCAGGGCACTCCTCTTCAAGCTCGAAGGTGATCTGTCCGCACACCACACAAACATCCTCTCCGCAATCACAGATAGGACACAAAGAAGAAAAGGGGCGCTTGAATTGGCGCCCACCGCAACTGCATACCATCAATTGGTGTTCCACATGAACTCCTAGCCTTCGCAACGATCAGGGTAGGTCTGCTCTACGCTGAGCGCTGGCTAGTGCACTTGCGAAAGACTCACGCCATATCTGGGCGAAGCGGGATTCCAGCCGATACAGCCGCAGGCCTGCGAAAGACAACCACAATAAACAGTACGTGAAGCCAACGAACGTAGCTCCATCAATGACTGGGTCTGGCAAAGCCATCGAGTTCGTCACCACGCCTGCAAAGCACATCAGCACAACAACAGCGATTAGGTACTCGATCCAGCAGCGTAACGCTACGCTTGCAATGGCCAGGAATTCATCAAGCCAGTTGCGAGGGGATCGGATAGCACAACGAACCGCCTGAAAGGCGGTTGCGCTGGCAAACTGGTGGGCCGCTTGTGACTTCCTCCACAAGCGATCCAGCTTCACTTGCTGATCCTTTGTCAGTTCATCTGGGTCCATTACCGCCTCCATCAAAATGAGGCGAGATTCTCAAATCTCGAAAGCGTCTTGAGGAACGTGAGCTTCACCGTGCCGGTTGGACCGTTGCGGTGCTTGCCAATGATGACCTCTGCAATGCCTGGCTCTTTGGTGTCCTTGTTGTAGTACTCATCGCGGTAGATGAACATGATCACGTCAGCATCTTGCTCGATCGCTCCAGATTCGCGCAGATCGCTCATCAAGGGCCTCTTATCCGGACGGGTTTCCACAGACCTATTGAGCTGCGAAAGCGCGATCACTGGGCATTGCAACTCCTTTGCCAAGGCCTTCAGGCCTCGCGAGATTTCACCGATCACCGTTGCTCGATTTTCAGCAGCGCCCCGCCCTCCTCCCGCGACTTCTGATGGGCTCATGAGTTGCAGATAGTCCACCACGATCAGCCCCAGTTTACCGCCGCACTCCCGGGCTTTTCTACGCGCCCTAGCGCGAAGCTCATTTGGGCTTAACCCAGCCGACTCGTCTATGTGAATGGGTGCCTTACCCAATGTTTCAGCCGCCTCGGATAAGCGAGCCCATTCATCATCAGACAGGCGTCCCGTCTTGATGGCCTGATGGTCAATCCGGCCCGTAGAAGCAATCATCCGATTCATCAACTGGCCTGCCCCCATCTCCATGGAAAACACCAGCACAGGCAAACATTCCTTGATCGCGACGTGCTCACCGATGTTGATTGCCAGCGCTGTCTTACCCATTGATGGCCTTGCCGCCAATACCACCAGGTCACCAGCTTGCAATCCTGAGGTCATTGAGTCGAGGTTTGCATAACCTGTAGTTATGCCGGTCACATCGCCTGCGCCACGCTCGGCTGCCTCTGTGATACGGTCAATGGCCTCAACAACGAGGGCATCAGCCGACCTCCAAATCTGTCGGCTCTTTTGGCCTTCCTCGCCGATGCGCAAGATCCGCGTCTCGGCATTGTCCAGAATCTGGCTTACTTGCCTCCCAGCTGGATACAGCGCATCTGTGATCATTTCATCGCCGGCAGCGATCAGGCTGCGCAACACAGCTTGCTCACGCACAATCTCTGCATAGCGGCGAGCGTTCGCGGCGCTAGGAACGCTCTGGGCGATGGCATTAAGATACTGCAGCCCCCCGCACTGATCTTCGACCCCAGCGCTCTTGAGCAACTCGAAAACAGTGATGACATCGGCTGGTTTCGTGGCATTGATCAGTTGCCCGAGGGCCTTGAAGATCTCGCGATGTTCGTGCCTATAGAAGTCGGCAGCCGTAATCAGGTCAGCCAGACGGTCCCAAGCTTGGTTGTCAAGCAACAGCCCGCCCAAAACGCTTTGCTCAGCCTCAATCGAGTGAGGCGGAACACGAAGCGCAGCGATTTCCTGCTCAGCTTGTGAAGGGGCTCTTGTCATTTCGGGATGTCCTCTTGTTTCAACTTATCGAACATCGCATTCACTGATTCACCCATTGCGGAAATGAGGTGATGCAAAGTCTGCAAGCATTCCTGCAAACCGCCTGAACTCTGAGAGGACTCCACACGGGATTCCGTGACAAGCGATTTGACTTCAGAAAGGGCAGAGAGAACCATGTCGATCTGGCTATTTGCTGAGGCCTGGATGTTCAACTCACGCTGCAGGCCTTCCGCACGCTCCTTCCACTGCGCGACCGACTGGAGGGCCTCATCCAGCTTGGCCCGGCTCTTGGCCATTTCACGCTTGGATTCTTCCGTCAACGTCACAACAGACTGACGTGCCAAATCCTGTTCTTTAAGAAAGCGCCTTTCAACTTCTCGGGCGCTTTCGTTTGAGTTGGCTAACGCAGTCTCATAGCGTCCAAACAATTCTCTCAGGCTATCTTCTTTGTTTACCAGCTGCTCATTGAGCGTTTGATATTGCTGTAGCAAGAGCATGTGCCGTTCCTGCTGAGCTATCAAGCTTTCACGCAACTGGTCACGATCATCTTGCAGCCGTTGGTTCTGGCTCTGCAGCAACTCCACTTGAGAAGCCAAAGCTTCTGCCCGTCCCGCCGCGCTAGCGGCAGCACTTGTCAGATTTAAGCGCTCATCTTGCAGTTCCTGTCGCTCAACCTCAAGCGCTTGGGTAAGGACCTCGTACTCATGCTGCACCTCTTCACGGGCATCCTGCCGTGCCTGCTCATAGAGTGCGTGGGCACCAGAAAGCACCGTCTCGGGCATGCCAGGATTGGGAAGACCACGCTCCTGCTGAAACTGGTCCAGGTACCGCTTCAACACATCATGGCTCACGCCACCAACATGTTGACGCAAAGCCTGAAAAGTGAGCTTCTTGCCTTCAGCCGTGAGGGCAACAGCAACCTTCTTGAATTCAGGGTAGGTGATGGATGGTGGACGAGGCATTGAGACAGAGTGAACCGTTACGCAACTATTTGAGGCATCTGTTTGATTTCTTGGCCGTTCAATAGGCTGCCCCCAGCATCAGGGGTTCGTCCTCCCCATTGCTTAAAGAAGAACGGCCTATTGGCGGCTTCGCATTGTCGCCGAAGGTCATCGACTGCCTGAGGCTCAGGTGGGCGGCAGCGACGGCCACTTTCCCCGCCCACGATCACCCAATCCACCACGCGTTTGTCCTGGCTCCAGCCCGGGTCGTGATCGCCCCCATAGCCATCGTCGTTTCCCATGCGGCGCGGCAGCAACCAGCGGCTGATGTTCACCCTGGCCAGCAAAGGCTCCATGCTAAGAAAGCGCAGAACGGCAGGCACACGCAGCAGCTTGGGTATGTCGCGGTCAGCCTCCACCTGGTCGACCACGGTAGCGCCAATCCAGATGTGGCCAGGCGCCCTGCCCGCCAGCCAGTCAATCAACCAGTCATGCAGCGCCTGCAGATCGATCTGCGAGGCTTTCTGGCTACCTGGCTGAGCGGTGGCCACCAGCTGCTCGGCGATGTGCTCCAGCGCCTCCTGCAGGCGGTGCACGACGTTTCCGATCCGCTTTGTGAGTAGTTGCTTGATCAGATGAGGCGTGGTACGGCACAGCTCCATGAAATCAACGAACCACCCTAGCGGTGCCTCGTTGTCGAACACGTCAGCTTGGGAGAAGCAAAACACCCGGCGCTGACGCCCATGCTCTTGCTCAAAGCGGGCATGGTTTCGCTCCCAGCGCCGCATTTGATCCCAGTTGGCCTCAGACGTGCGTACTCGGGGCTCACCTGGCCCCCATTTGGCACGGCGCAGCCTCGTGTCCATCATGGCGGCGGCGTAGCAGTTGTCGCACCCCGGGCTGATGGCGGTGCAGCCAATCCAGCCATTGAAAGTGCTGTCCGTCCAAGCAATGGCGGTCTGTTGTGCCATGGCTTAACTCCTGCGCAACGTCGCTGGCTGTGGCAGCACGACGCCGGCATCTGGGTAGCTCCGCGCGTTGATCTGATCAACGCGTTTGCTCCATTTAACGTCGATGTCTGCCAGCAGTGGTGACAGCTTGGCCAGCTGTGCGGCGATGGCCACGCGCAGCTGATCGCCCGTCAGCGCGAATTGAAGCAATGCCTCCACATCGGCGATCAAGCCCGCCCGCGCCTGATTGCGATCAAGGGCGGCGGCGAGGCGGCACTCCAAGGTGGCTTTAGCCCGCAGCCCAACCACGGAGGTGAACACGTGTGCGTTGACTGGGGTTGACCCTTGGTTGAAAGCGGGACTTTCTGCACCGAAACCGAGATCCCCCACAAGGGGTTGAACTTGCACCGGATGGGCGTGCCCATCCATAGCTTCTTGAGCACGATGAACGCGAGGGGTGGCGGGCTCCTGAAGGTCAGTAGGGGTGATCTCGGTTTCGGTGCAGAAACTCCCGCCTTCAGCCTGGTAGTAACCCTCCCCCTGATTCGCGTCGCGAGGGGTCAATTGCCCGTGTCCGATCCCCTATAGTGAAGCCCATCAAACG
>Ga0194137_10001182_pt1 | contig 16132 bp, 10 predicted proteins | sample TARM_MetaG_T3_14_FD_134025 | JGI IMG/M metagenome (GOLD analysis project Ga0194137, IMG submission 134025) | Freshwater microbial communities from Pennsylvania, USA, analyzing microbe dynamics in response to fracking - TARM_MetaG_T3_14 (version 2) | ecosystem: Environmental > Aquatic >... | reverse complement strand
GCCCATCGTTTCCTTGAAGCCAATCAGCAGATCGGCAAGATCGTGGTAACTGTCTGACCAGCAATTATGGGGCTGAGAGCGTAATCCTTCGGCCCCGATTCAAGCCAGCCCTGATGACCGCTTTTGGCCGTTCAGAGCCTGTCGTATCAGGCTGGAGTCGGCCAGGAGCTGCCTTTGACGAAGGGCAGGCGTCTCACCATGTTGCTATAGCTCCGACCAAAGCTTGCAATAGATCTGCTCTCTGGGAACTCCAAAAGCACTGAGGCACAGAGTTTTGTGAGTGTCTTCATCATGCGATCTGACCGCTACAGTCCAGATTACAGGCAGCCCCTCCAACGCCTCGACTACCGCGAGAAAATAGGCTTTATCCACCTCCGAAAGAGAGTGGCCTAGCACTTTCACGTGAGTGACTGACCGCAGGTTGGAAAAAAAATCCATGTTGAGCTTGATGATTTGCTCGCTTGGCTTAAAGGTCTGCTCAAAGTAGTCATCCAATCTGCCGAGAGCCTCAATTACCCGATGGTCTGCTGACTCTCCGTCGAGGCCTTTCTGAAGCGATGTACGCTCATTTGGAGCCCAGGCATGGCCAAGAATCAGTTCAGAGCCAGGCTCAGCTCCTTCACCATGTATATGCAGGATATTCTCTGACTGGACGTCATACAGCCTGCTCAGGGTGCTGGTGTAGTTGAAGTTCAGATACAGGGCGTTTCTATTCAACGTATCCAGTAACTTATGGGTTGAACTGCAGTCAGGAATTACGATGGATCTGATCCAATCACCGAATCGCGATTGCAACGTCCTCGATAAACCGGTGGCGACCCGATCAACTTCGTACTGAAAATCATGATGTCCTGCGTCGCTCCAATTCTCGTCTGCGTATGACGCAAGGAAACCTGTCAGATCGGAGACGACGCATTCGGTGTCCATATCGGCCAAAGCAAGCTCTAGGTCAGACCAATCTTCATCCGCGGGAACATAGGTATCTACCCAGTTAAATACCTGCCGATCGACCCTATTCAGGAAGGCTTTGAAATGTTTGTATTGGGTAGGCAGACCATGGTGGAGATCGAAGCCGTTACCGATGATGTAAAGGGTTTGAGTATCCATCAAGGTTCCTAAGGGGGAGGCCGACGTTGGCAGCGACTGGATCAGTTACCAATCTAAAAACTACGCACCGTGACACTTCTTAAATTTCAGCCCAGATCCACAAGGGCACCGTTCATTCCGAGCCACACCCCCCATCGTTTGCCTATCCGCCACACGCCTGGCTTCGCTGATGATGCTAGCGATTAAGGCAGTTTGACCTTCGACCTCGAGCCTCTGGTCCTCCTCCAACCCCTCCAGATAAGGATCCAAGCGTCTTAGTTCGGCAATAGCCCCCCGGTAGTCACCGCACCAAGCCAAGATCACCGCATACTGACTCCTTACTTGAACCATTCGGGCCATAAGGCCGGCCTGGGCCACGACCGGCAGAACATGCTGTTCCATGACCTCTTTGGCCCCCTCGAAATCCTTGATGCCCACAAACACATCCGCCAAATCCTGGCCCACACGGACAACTGATTCGTAGCCCCCAACCATTTGAAAGAACTTCATAGCGTGGATTCGTTGAAAAGGCGCAGGTAGTCCCTGATCCTCGCGGGCCTTGGCATACACCTCTAGAGCATCGGCAAGATGCTTGATGTGCTCATGGACGTCAGGTGGTCGCTTGATAACCTTCCAGAGGGCATCTGGGTTCTTGCCCATGACTTCCTTAGGCGTCAGCCCCAAAATTTCAAAGTATTCATCAGCTACTTTCTTGCACAGTGCTTCAGCTTGCTTGTGGCGCTTCAACTTCCACAGAGCGATCGCGTGGTTGTAATCAAATACACGTTGGTGATCAGCGTCTGGGATTTTTGGCGTGGCGTACGCCACTGCCTGCCTCACTTCGTCCTCACGGCCTTGGTCTGAGGCAAAAAGTATTTTTCTCATCGCCCATGCGACCTGCTCACGAAACTCAAATCCGTGTTCATTGAGAAGCTGCTCCATCGTGAGCAAGGAGTCAGCCACTTCAGCGAAGCGCCCTTCGCGCATGTGGGAAAACACAAGCCCATCAAGCGCCCAGAAAGCCTGGTGGGGATTCAGATCACCAGCCTCAAGCGCGCGCTTCAAGCTTGAGGTGATATCCACAGATATCCCCATCTCGTAGAACAGTTCCTCGCCTGCCAGCCCAATGAGTGTCATCACGTCGTTGAGCCTGATGAATACCCGGGTAAGAAGTGAAAACCGCGAGGTGTCACGGTTTTTCTCCAGGCTCTCGATCAGCAGCTCCTTCAACGTCACCAGTGCAGTACTGATCACGGGCTCACCCATCAGCTCCAAGTGGCGTAGGCCTAGAGCACGGACGGCATCATGGACTTTGAGTGTTTTGGCACCAAAAACTTCAACTGTCCCTGTGGCCAGGATCTTCTTGATGGCCGCAGCTGCGCCGCCCTGTGACAGTTTGAGCGTGGCCGATAGCAGACGAACCACTTCTTCATTCGTGAGCCCTGTATCAGCAAGGCTGACGATAGCTAAGACGTTTTGGGTAACTTGGTCATAACCATCGTAAACACGAGCCAGGATGACCTCTTGAGCCGTTTCCACTACGTTCGATTGCTGGCCGAGATCGGCGCAGAGCGCCTCGATGTCTCCGCCGTATTCCGACATGGAAACCGCAATGGCGCTGTCGACGTATAGCGGGAGCCCGCCTGAATAAATCCGAAGCTGTTCGAATGTCTGAGCACTACCGAACGCGCCTGCATCACTAGCCACCCGGGCCACGGTATCGAGATCCCACCCGAGCAGTGTCTCGCGCCGCAACGTCATGACAGCCTCGAGCTCCCGGACATTCTCATGAGGCTGACATAGAAGAATGAAACGGATGTGGCGAGTCGCGTTCAGGAGATCTCGCAGATTCGCGACGGGAATGCGATGGGCATTGTCGACAACCACCACCAATGGAGCCTCAGCTTGCTCCATAAATCGATCGAACGCCCGAACTGCCTCGTAGCCGCTAGCACCGGGCAAGAGAATTTTTCGGATACCTTCCGGGTCTCGCTTGGAATACTTCGAAGCAAGCTCCCGCACGATGGAGCTTGCAATAGCTGGCCCAGGTAGGTCTCCCACATCGTAGTAGGCACATGGTTCAGGGCTATGCAGTGCAGCATGAGCAGCCCATGTAGTTTTCCCTGAGCCAGACAATCCACAAATGATGCGAACCCGCTCCTCCGACGCGAGCGTAGGCTCGTTCTGTTGCGGCCTATATGAGGCGGGCGGTGTGGGAAAGTCTTGCAGCTGCACAATCAATTGCTCAAAAAGGCCCGGCAACTCTGAAGTGCGGAACACGTGCCTAGAATTGCCATTACCGGCAGCGGACGCCAGCATCACCAATCCCGCCATTTTCCAGGTCAGAGCGGAAGGTGATAGGAGTGAAAAATTCAGCTTCTCAGCTTGCGCCACACACCACTGGGCCGCCTCTTCTACAGTCGCCCACGCAGGCGGAAGGCAACCTGGGCGCGAAGCTTTTGACTCAGGATGGAGGTAGATCAAGTCCGAAGCAGTCTTGTTCTCGTCTACCTCAGTCTGAAGCGTTTCCCCGAGCGGCTGATTAGCAACGATAACGAACTGAGGCTTTCCAGCACGCCGCCCTGGTCCATGCTCCTGCCGGATCAGCTCGAAGCGCCCCAATGCGCCTGCAGTGTCGCCCGGCATAAAGGGGCGGGAGCGGGTCTTAACCTGAACGTAGATCCGACCGGAATCAGTGTTGAGCTCTACGTCTTCATCCCGCTCGACCAGCACCTCGTTCACCCCAGAGGACTGAGCTAAGAACAGACAGCCCACAGCGTAAAGATGCTGATAGAGAAACCCCTTGTGTACAGATTCGATCCGTTTAAGTTGCGCGGGATCTAGCACAGCATCTGGATGTTTGTGGTCATTTGATTGCATGGGTGTCCATTCCAGGATTCGGCAGAAAATCTTCGTAGAGGTGCTGCTATCGCTGCAAGGCTAGTGCAGCGCCCGGCCTTCAGAGATGCTTTGAACGTTTGCTCTTGGCCGAAATGAGACGCCATACGGAGCCGCTCACAGTCGACTCTAACCAGCTACACGCAAAACGCAGCTTCCGGCCGCTTCGAGCCAGTCCCTTCAGGCAGGAACCGGCCAGGAGCTGCCATTCGTCCAAGTTTCTCGTGCCCCGAAAAACGGGGACAGTGCTCGATAGGAGTACTTAACAGGGCCGCCTACTGTCGTCTCACCGGAAAGACGTCAGCCGAGCTTTCTGCAATAGCAGTAGAGGAACTTCTGCACCGTCCCAAACGGCGTATGGTGGTTTTCCTCAGCCTTCCCCAGCAGCTCAAACTGCGCGCCAAACTCATCGTACAGGGTGTCGGCGCTGTATCGTCTGACAGGCAAACCGCTGCACTGCTCCGGGCCGTCCTCGGCGAAGGTGCCCACGACCACAAAGCCGCCAGGCTTGACCGCACGCCCCACAGCGTTGAGATAACGCGCTCTGTCTGCGGCATCGGTTAGAAAATGGAACACAGCGCGGTCATGCCAGAGCGCGAAGCGGTGCTCGGGAAAGTCCACCTGGGTGATATCTGCCTCCAGCCAATGTACGGCGCTGGCGGCGCCTCCCAGTCGATGACGCGCCACATCGAGCGCGGCGGCCGAAATATCGAGCACGGTCAGGTCGCTGTAATGCGCTGCCAACAAGTCGTCCACCAAGGTCGAAGCACCGCCGCCGACATCGATGATCGCAGCATCCGCAGCGATACCTGTTTGACGAATCAGCGCGAGGGAGCTGTCTGCATGTGGCTGGTACCAGCTCACCGCGTCGGCTGCCTTGTGGGTGTACACGGACTCCCAGTGGGACTTGTCTTGCATCGCTTAGCCGTGGTGTCGCAACTCTTCGATGATGGCCAGCCCGAAAATGGGAGCCTCAGCGGCGTGGTGCAGGATGTGCAGGCGTATCAACCCGCCATAGAGGTCTTTGTCGGTCACTCGCCGCCTCTCACAGGGCAATGCTCAACAACCCGCCCAGGATACCGCTGCCGAGCACGACCAGCCACGGCGGCAGCTTCCAGAACATCAACGCCACCAGTGCCACGAGGGCCAGGCCAAAGTCTTTCGGGCCATGAATCGCACTGGTCCATACCGGCTGGTAGAGAGCGGCCAGCAGCAGGCCGACCACGGCCGCATTGATGCCCAGCAGTGCAGCCTGCGTGCGCAGGTTACGGCGCAGGTGTTCCCAGAACGGCAAGGCCCCCACCACAAGCAGGAAAGACGGCGCAAAGATCGCCAGAAGGCAGATCAGGCCGCCAAGCCAGCCAGTGGGTGCTTGGTTCATCGAGGCGCCGAGAAAGGCTGCGAAGGTGAACAGCGGACCCGGCACGGCCTGCGCCGCGCCATAGCCCGCAAGGAATGCGTCGTTGTCGACCCAGTCTGTTGGTACGACCTCAGCTTGCAACAGCGGCAGTACGACATGCCCGCCACCGAATACCAGCGAACCGGAGCGGTAGAAGGCATCCACCATCGCCAATGTCTGGTTCGGGAACACAGCTGTCAGCAACGGCAGCCCCAGCAGCAGGGCAAAGAACAGGGCCAGCCAGAACAAGCCAACGCGACGTCGCACGCTGATCGGTAGTGGATCATGGGCCTCGCCCTGCTGTGGTTTGAACAGCAGCAGGCCGACGATGGCGGCAAGGATGATGACACTCACTTGCCCCCAGGCAGAGGGTACGAGCAGCACGAAGCAGGTCGCCGCCGCCATGATGGAAATACGCGGTGCATCAGGACACAGATTGCGCGCCATGCCCCAGACCGCCTGGGCGACCACCGCCACGGCCACCACCTTCAAACCGTGCAGCACGCCAGCAGGCATGGCATCACCATAACTGGCGATGCCGAGTGCGAAGAAGATCAGGGCAATTGCGGAAGGCAAGGTGAAGCCCAGCCACGCGGCCAGCGCGCCGCGATAGCCAGAGCGCGACAGACCGAGCGCGATACCGACCTGGCTGCTGGCCGGCCCTGGCAGAAACTGGCAAAGGGCAACCAGATCCGCATAGCTGCGCTCGCTCAACCATTGTCGGCGCACCACGAACTCATCGCGGAAATAGCCCAGGTGAGCGATTGGGCCGCCGAAGGAGGTCAGCCCTAGGCGAAGGAATATCAGAAATACAGCCCAGGGGCGGCGGTCGGTCTTGAGGGGATCGGTCATGGTCGTTGGGTCAAGAGTGACAAGATGAGCCAACAATAATCGAAAATCGTTAACGAAATACGACCATTGAAATCAGTGCTGCCAACTGCGCATGGCCTGTACTCCTCCACCTACAAGACACAGAAATATTTCCAGCGGTTGCCCCCCATTTGTCTGCCGAGCCCTGAACAGTCGGAACCATTTTCTGTGGTTGAGAAGCAGTAAAAAGCCGTCACCAGCTGCCTGTCGGAACAGGCAGCAAATGAGGGAAATTGGCCCGCGCCTTCGGGCGCGCTCCCCGGCACCGACCTAGCGCAACAGAAGCAACGGAGTGGTAGTAGTGCGCAGCATGTGGGCAGTGGTGCTCCCCACCAGGAATTGCCGGATTCGAGAATGCCCGTAGGCGCCCATCACGAGCAGATCAACACCGTGCTCTTCTTGGTAGGCATGCAGTGCGGGCTCAACCTCCCCAGTTCGGATGGCCGTATGTACCTTGTGCCCTGCCGAGGCCAGTATTGAACAGGCCGCCTCCATCTGCGCCGAGTTCTCCATCGTCTCGGTTCCGACCATCACCAGATGGATAGGCAGTCCTTTCAGCAAAGGGCTTGCAGCCAGCATTTCTACTCCCTTGCGCGTGGTGGCGCCGCCATCGAAGGCCAGCATCGCGCTTTCCGGCTGCTTGAAGCGGGTCGGCGTCACCAGTAAAGGGCGGCGCATGATGCGAATGACACTTTCCAACTGGCTGCCGACGTGCAGTTCGGCACCGTCACTGGACTCGCCCTGGCGACCGATCACCAGCAGGCGGATGTCATTTCCAAGCTCGCGCAGGCTTTCCAGAAGATCGCCATGGCGCTGCCTGGTTTCTGGCGAACTCACGCCGTCGGCGATGGCCCGCTCCTTCGCGGCAGCGAGCATGACGAGGCCTTGTTCCAGAGCCAGCTTGTTGCGTTGCTCGTCCAACGCGGCGAGTTCATCCAGCAGATGCTCTCGACTGCCCAAACCGATGTTGCCGCTCAAATCGGCGGACACCGGATACTGGCGTTGATCCAATACGTGCAGGAAGGTGAGCGGGGCATTCAGGCGCTGGCTGGCCCAGGCCGCATAGTCGCAAACAGCAGGGGCGCAGGCGGAGCCGTCAATGCAAGCGGTAACGTAGGTCATCGTTGTTCTCCCTGTCAGTGGCCCATGAGTTGGTCGATGGCATCGGGTTTGTCGTGCACACCAAAACGGTCGACGATAGTGGCGCTGGCCTCATTCAGACCCAGCACCTCGACCTCGGTGCCTTCGCGGCGCAGCTTGACCACCACCTTGTCCAGAGCAGCGACGGCAGTGATATCCCAGAAGTGAGCGCGACTCAGGTCGATGGTCACCTTGCTAATCGCTTCCTTGAAATCGAACGCCGCAACGAACTTGTCGGCCGAGCTGAAGAACACTTGGCCAATCACCTTATAAATTCGATGATCAGCGGCTTCATTCAACTCTGAGCTGATCGCCATGTAATGACCGACCTTGTTGGCGAAGAACATCGCAGCCAGCAGAACCCCAACCAGAACGCCATAGGCGAGGTTGTGGGTGAAGACCACCACGACCACGGTTGCCACCATCACGATGTTGGTGGAAAGCGGGAATTTGCGCAGATTGCGCAGCGAGTCCCAGCTGAAGGTACCGATGGACACCATGATCATCACCGCCACCAGCGCGGCCATGGGAATCTGGCTGACCCAGTCGCTGAGAAACACCACCATCAATAGCAGCACGACGCCCGCGATCAAGGTGGACAGGCGGGTTCGGCCACCGGATTTCACGTTGATCACCGACTGTCCGATCATGGCGCAACCGGCCATGCCGCCCATGAGGCCCGAAGCGATGTTGGCCACGCCTTGGCCTTTGCACTCGCGGTTCTTGTCGCTGGTGGTATCGGTCAGGTCATCGACGATGGTCGCGGTCATCATCGACTCCAGCAGACCAACCACAGCCAGTGCTGCCGAGTAAGGGAAGATGATCGCCAGGGTCTCGAAGGTCAGTGGCACGTCAGGCCACAGGAAGATGGGGAGCGTATCCGGCAGTTGGCCCATGTCGCCGACGGTGCGGATATCCAGCCCGAGATAGATGGCAACTGCGGTCAAGACCAGGATGCACACCAACGGTGAGGGAATCACCTTGCCGAGCTTGGGTACATAGGGAAACAGGTAGATGATACCGAGGCCCGCAGCCGTCATGGCGTAAACGTGCCAGGTGACATTGGTCAGTTCAGGTAGCTGTGCCATGAAGATCAGAATCGCCAGCGCGTTGACAAATCCGGTCACCACCGAACGAGACACGAAGCGCATCAACGAGCCGAGCTTCAGGTACCCGGCGGCGATCTGAAGCACGCCACACAGCAGCGTGGCTGCCAGCAGGTACTCCAGGCCATGGTTCTTGACCAGGGTCACCATCAGCAGCGCCATTGCCCCGGTCGCCGCCGAAATCATGCCGGGTCGACCGCCAACGAAAGCGATCACAACGGCGATACAGAACGACGCATACAGGCCGACCTTGGGATCGACACCCGCGATGATGGAAAAGGCGATGGCCTCCGGAATCAGCGCAAGCGCTACGACGAGACCGGCGAGCACATCGCCTCTCAGGTTCGAAAACCAATTCTGTTTGATTGTCTGCAACATCAGTAAATCCAAGGCAATGGACGCGACAGCACGATGCCAGGACGGCGTGCAGGAAGCGTCAGGTTCAAGTTGTAGGAGTCACGTGGCGCCGTGTGGAACGGCAGATTTGCTACAGGCGCAGCAAGACGAATCAGTCGGTAAGCCGAGCTGACTCAGGGAGGGGGCTATGCGTTATGGCGGCGTAGGCAGCCAGGCAGAGATTTTCGAGACGATCATGCTGTCAGGTATTGAGCAGTCAGAGCAGGAAAGAGCGCAGACCATATCACGGTGAGCCCAGTCTTGCGACACTAGGGCAAAAGTTAGAGCCTGAAAATTGCGCTATGGCGATAACTGCTCTTGGCTGTTCTCTGACGGTCGTGACAGTGACACGCCCTGGTCAAGTTGAACGCAATCCGTGGTCAACGCCAACCCAAATTGGTGGTCAAGAGGAGTGCAATTTCGCACATACCTGAGGACTGCTCACCACATCGCTTGCGTCGGTAGTAGCTTCCGCACTTTCCCCGTCTCTCACCGCTAAACAGCGCTTTCCGGTAGCGGACTTTAGAGCGGCTTGATACTGGCCAGCATGCAGAAATTCTGCCCGTGTAGCGTCACGACCGGACAAGCCACTAGGGTGGCGGTCAGGAAAGCAGGCAAACGGAACACGGCGAAGCACCTCGAAGGCGCCGGCCACTTGCCATCCAACTGGGCGCGGCCTTTAATCGGCGGATCTGGAAAGGAGACGGATATGCCATTGTTGGACGAGATTATTGGGTGGGCCGGCGGACTCAGACCCTGGCAGCAGGAAGCACTGCGCCGGATATTTGCCCGGGCCGAACTAACCCAAGATGACATCGAGACCATTCTGCGAATGGTTCGCGAGCAAGAACGGGAAGACGCAACCACGGGGGGAGCACGGCCATTCACGTTGGACGACGTACCAGGCGCCGGAAGTGGCGCAACCGTGCGGTTGGTGGGTGTCTCGGGGCTAGACCAGGTAAACGGCTTCCCGTCCGGTCGTGCCTTTGACCTCGCACCGGAGGGCATGACCATTTTCTTTGGTCATAACGGCGCCGGCAAATCCGGCTACGCCCGCGTCTTCAAGAATGCCTGCAACGCTCGGCATCGGGTGGAGGTCCTGCCCGACGCTTTTGGGGCGGCAACCCCAGCTAGACCGCCATCAGCAGATTTCGCCATTTTGGTGGATGGCACTCCGGAAACCGCACGTTGGGTCCAGAACGGGCCGGCCCATTTGCATTTGAGTTCGGTCTCGGTCTACGACGCGGCCTGTGCCAATGACTACATCGACGCGGAAGGGACCCCTGCATTTCAGCCCTACGGACTCACTCATCTGACGCGCCTGGTCCTACTTCAGCGTGATTTACAGGCACGGATTGGGACCGAACGCAATGCCTTGGCTCTGGATACCCGGCAATTCGAACCGCTGAAGGGTGACACCGAAGTCGGCCGCTACATCGCCAAATTAGGTGGGGACTCGGACCGCGCCGTGCTTGCTCGATTAGGGACGGTCGGTGACGATGAACTCCGGCGACTGGAGTTTCTGAAGCGGACATTACTGGAAAGCGATCCTGTGCCGCAGGCGCTGGCCTTGGAACGTTTGGCGACACGCTTGGACCAGGCGCAGCGTCGAGCCGAGGAAGTCCAGCGCTGGGTGAATGATCGTGCCATAGCACGGGCAAAGGAACTGATTACAACAGAAAAAACCGCGCATCTCGCCATGCAATTGGCGCAAGCGCGTCTTCAGGATCGAGACACACTGAACGCCATGGAGTTGCCGGTAACGTCCTCACCCACCGCCACGCTGCTGGAAGGCACAGGAGCTGAACTCTGGCAAACGATGTACCGAGCCGCTGAGGCTTTCTCTCAGCAGACGGCATACCCTGAACATCCCTTCCCGCACCTGGAACCGGACGCTTACTGCGTACTCTGCCAGCAACCTTATTCAACGGATGCCTCGGAGCGCATGCGGCGTTTCGCGGCATTTGTCGCCGACAGCGCCACGGCGGATGCGCAAGCCGCCACGCTTGCGCGCATGAACGCTCTAGGGAAGGTGCAGGCTGTCGATCTAAACGTTCTGGATGTGCCAACACGGGCTGACGTGGAGGAGCGACTGCCCGACCTACACGCTGCCATCACCGCAGCGGCATCGGTCTGGACCGCCCGGCATACTTGGGTTAGCCAAGCCCTGCAAACTGGAAACTGGTCCCCCGAGTCAGAACCGCTTCCTATCGAAGCAAACCTCGATAGTCTCTTCGCCGCCAAAGCTGCTTCGCTCCGAGTCGACGCCAATACCCTGCGGACCTCTGCCGATCCCGCTGTACGCTTGGCGCTGACCCAAGAACTGGCAGAGCTAGAAGCCCGACAACGCCTCGCCAACCAGCTTGGCGCGGTGGAGCGCTTTGTTCAGGACAGTCAGGTCCATGCCACATTGAGCCGCTGCCATGCCGCCCTCAACCCAGCGGCAGTGTCACGCAAACTGACGTCCCTGGCGGCGACGCATGTGACCGAGGCTCTGGCCGCTTCCATGAATGCTGAGTTGAAAGCCCTGGGCTATAAGCGACGGGTGCAACCCGACCTGAGCGGGCGCACAGAGCTGGGGGTGACCAAGGTCACGCTGCGCCTGCAGGAAATCACGGCGAAAGCCTCCAAGGTGCTGTCAGAGGGCGAGCAGCGCGCGTTGGGGATGGCTATGTTCCTCGCCGAGCTCGAATCCCTGCCACATACTTCGACCGTTATTTTCGACGATCCGTCTACGTCGCTGGATCACGTATATCGTCGGGCCATAGCTCGGCGTTTGGTAGCGCTGGCTGAGACCCGCCAAGTGCTGGTGTTCACCCATGATGCGGTGTTCCTGACCGAGCTCGCGATGGCGCTTCAGCGTGCTGATCGCTCGGCCAGCTACAAGACCATCGGTTGGGACGAGTCGCCGGGACTAGTGAGCGAGGGGCTGACGTGGACGACGATGGACACCAAGGCCCGCCTGGCCGATCTCGAAAGTCGTGCGAAAGCGCTGAACGTTCCGGTCGGCAGCGACCCGGATGATGAGCTTGAGCGGCAAATTGCATCGGGATACTCAAGCCTCCGAGGCACTGTCGAGCGCGCAATCCGCGAGGTTTTTTTGAACAATACCGTCCAGCCGTTCAGCGATGTGGTGAGCGTAGAAGCATTTGGTGCTGTCATTGGCCACCCCGCAGAGGAGTGGGAGCAGTTGCTGGCAGTGTATGCGCGGGCCTGCGAAGCTACCGAGGCCCACGACACCCCAGGCGAGCGCCAACTACCGCTTCCCGCGCGCGAGGAGTTGCTCGGCGATATCGCCCAGGTCCTGGAATTAATCAAAAACGCGACTAAACGCCGAACTGCCTACGAGAATCTACGCCGGGAGCGGACCGCGCAACGCAAGAAGCTCTTCGGCGGCTAGCCCGACGTTTCATGCCGGGCTGGTCGGGCATGGCTGTGTTTCTTTCGAATATTGCGAGCTCTCCGTTTCAAAGTTTTTTGTGGCCTCGCGGATTAAGAGGAAGCACATTGGAGGCCGGCAGTTGGCGCTCCAAGTCCGCAATACGGTCGTACAGCTCAAGAATGGTGGCGTCGGCCTCACCGAGTAGGCTGGCTAGGTGGTCACGCTGCTGCGTGATTTCCTCGATCCGTTCTCGAAGTCCACGATTTTTTCTGCGGGCTAATAAGCTGACTTGGCGCACTGATGGCGGACGTTGCTCAGCGTGTCCTTCCACGTACTTTTGGATCTCAGCGATCAGTAGGGGGAAACGAGCTTTTTTCAGTGCAGAGGGGTCGCTGCCGGCTTCCTTGGCAACGTTGTTCTGACTTACGGGCGTCCCCTTCGGCAGTCGTTCGGGCTTGTTGCTCTTCAGCCGCTCGAACGCTGCGCGATACTGCTCGCCGGCACTCATTCGCTTAGCCGGGTCAGCGGATTCAGGTTTGCCGGATGACATGGCGATAATTCTCCACACTACGTTTCTGGGCTTCCAACGAAGTCCTTAGCGGACTATCTACCTCGGCAGCGGCCAGGCGCTCATCCAATACCGCCTCCAACACTTCGACTTCGTCGAGTTGCTCGGGGTCATAGAGAACGTCCGCACATGGTTTGGTTTCTCCGGGGGAATCGCCCCCTCCGCAGCGAGCGATATTGTCGATGCCCCCATAGGGACAGGGGGTACGGCTCGTGCAGATGCCCAGCAAAATCGGTCGATGAGTGACCGTCCCCTTCTTAGCCAGATTGATCGCTTTCTTAGCATCAGAGGCTGAGATCAGGCGGACAATCTCAGATTTTCGCTTCTCGCCGTGGGGGCTGACGAATCGGTTGCTCGTCAGCTGTTGCAGCTGCCTACCCAAAGTTTCGTACATGGTGCGGACGTAGTAGGTATGGGCCTTCTCTTCCAGCCGTACCCTGGAATGGTTTTGCCCGTAGTAGAGACTCATCGCTCTGGCGACGTGCTTTAGCTGAAACTGCAATGAAGCGTCGCTGACCAGCCCGGATGCCTGCATATTCACTGCGCCGGTTCGTCGGAGTTGATGCCAGGCCAACGGCCAGATTTTGCCGACCGCAAACTCGTCGGTCAGCGTCGGCGTCACCAACCGAGCCAATGCGAAATCTTCCGGCGTAATGCGCAATTGCTCAGGGTCGAACAGCTTGTCGAACCACTGAAGCACATGGGCATAGCTCGGAATCGATGGCCGAATCGTGCGGTTGATCTTGGTGAACTTCGTTCCCCACGGTTCAAGGCAATAATCAAGCAGATAGCGCTTGGCCGGATCATCCGGCACCGAGGCCTCGCCGGGGGGAGAATCGCATTCTGCGCGGAGGTCTGCGACCACACGCATGGCTTCAACTGCCACCTGAGCTGACGGGGACGTCACCCAGAGTGCCTCAGAATCCGACATCGTCTTGGTCGTTCGTCCGCGCAATACATGGATGTCGCCAAACTGCGGATCACGTTCTATGTGCAAGCAATCGGCGCGCAGGTTCCAAGCCTCTTCGACTCGCATGAGGCTGAAATTCAGCAGATAGCACAGTCCAGATCGGCTCACGAGGTTGAGGTAGCGACTCAGAGTTTGAATGCGAATTTCGTCGTCGCTCACTCCCAGCCAGCGACGAAATAGTTCCACCATGCCAAACCGATGCGCTGTGTCGATGAATGGGCCGTAGTACTGCCGCCCAGTCCACTTTCCGTTTGATCCATCCGACGGCCACTGAAACGGATAGAACGATTGTGGCCTGCGTTGTCCTTGGAGACTGGCAGAGTTGTGCCGATAGGCAGCCAGACAGAAGCGGAAGCACTCCTCGACTTGGCCTCGATGCGCCAAAAAGTCATCCAGGCATTCACGCAAGCGTGTGATTTGATAGTGCCAAATGCGGGGCGGGATATAGGGGGTCTGGAGCTTCTGGTGGTCGGGCATGGCCGCTGCGAGGCGTGCCAACCCTGCGCGATCCAACAAGGTGAACCCCAGCGCATCCCGCCGCTCATACAGTTCGTGCAGCAATGCCAAAAACTCACCGGACCGGGAAGCCTGGAGCACCTCCGGGAGAAGGTCGGCAACGCGCGGAAAATGACTCAGTTCGGATGCGAGAATGCCTTCTTGAGTGCACAAGACGAACAGCCGACGCATCTGGTCGAAGCGCGTTTTCAGGCCTCGGTATCCACGGGCTCCATTGGGGCCGTATAGCCACCAGCCGATTACGGTCCGCAATAAATCGGCGTTCGCAGGATCGATCGCGGCGACATATTTCTTAGCTGGGCCATCGCCGAAATTGAGAGTGAGCCGTTTTCCCGCCCACGCGTCGAGCCGCCAAATGGCATCGCCCCAACGGCTCACCACCTGGCCAGCGGCATCTATGATGACCGGCCAATCACGCTGCGGTGGCCAGCACGGCGGACGGTAGTTCGGCGCATCAGGAATCGCTAGGGGCGAGTCGATGCCGAGGCCAAGTTCGGAAAGAATATTTTTCGTCATGCTGATCTTTGTCGCAGTTCTGCCAATCGGATGAAGCCATCCCAGGCCGGGTGGTAGTCACCTTCACTTATGCGCGCTCTGGCTTCTTCGACCCAAAGCCTGCGGACCTCGCTACTTTCTTCGAAGAAGCGCAGTTTGGCCGTCAGCCGATCGATCACCAGCAGGGCCGGATGCTCTGTCGTCAGGTGCTTACCCGAACTGGGTGGGCGGTAGCGTGCCAGTTCAAGCGATTTGAGGTGGCGCAAGCTACCGAGAGACCACACATGATCCTCACTTTCGATATCCCGGTGCTGGGTACAGAACAGGCAACCGGCAGCATTGATGCAGTCGGGTCGCGGACCATTCTTCGGCATCGTGCCCACTGGTTCAGGTGTGGCCGATACACATCTACCAGGAGCAGGAGGTGAAAGGGACGGATCGGTTTGCTGATGGAAGCGCGTAATTTCCACCATAGCGATCTGCGGGTGCGGGTCGGCATATACGCGTATCAGCGTTTGCACCGTATGCTGGGCCAACTCCGCAACCTGTTGGGGATTCTGGGACTCCCGAAGCAACCAGTTGATGCGCGTCCCGCGCAGTTTTCGCGGTCTCACTATCGGTATGCCAAGCTCGCGGCAGATGCGCGTAACGTTCGTGAACTGCGTCGCCTCTTCTAGGATTCGTCCCCCGCTACGTATAAGCGGAAAGAGCAAACCATCCGGCTCATTGGGAAACCATTCGGAACGCCATTCGAGATAGCGCTCGAACCACTCTCGATAACTGGCAAAAATCTCGAATAGCACTTCTCCTTCCCGTCGATTTTTGTAGGTACGTACCTGGTAGCCGTCTATGTGGCTGGTGTAATGAAACTGCTCAACCCGCAGGGTATGTGCTTGCTGGAGGTTCAGACCGGTCTGGGCGATGAACATCAGCAATTCACTCTCGATCCGTAAATTGACGATGGGGAAACGGGTCCGCAGTGTCCGATCTGCATCGTGGGCGGCACGCGCCGCCAGGGATGCTTCGATTTGCGCTTGGTTTTGCGGCCTGGTACGGCGGGCCGCTACTTTCTCGGGGCTCTGCAATCCCGACCATAGTTCCAGCACTTGGCCGGTGCGTAACGAAATACACACTGGGAGGGGGGCCATTGTCCCCCTCCAGGTCAATGCCTCGCATACGTCAGCTAGCCCGAATTTCTCATGAGGGGATAAAAGAAAGCGGCTGAAAGTGTTAAAATTTCAGGACCTTACACCATCAATCAACACCAACAACCGCTATCCAAAATGGTACCTCAAAAACTGACCTT
>Ga0194137_10001179_pt1 | contig 16147 bp, 14 predicted proteins | sample TARM_MetaG_T3_14_FD_134025 | JGI IMG/M metagenome (GOLD analysis project Ga0194137, IMG submission 134025) | Freshwater microbial communities from Pennsylvania, USA, analyzing microbe dynamics in response to fracking - TARM_MetaG_T3_14 (version 2) | ecosystem: Environmental > Aquatic >... | reverse complement strand
GGAACTTAAAATCTATGCCTCAGATATTGACCCTAATATGATCGCCATTGCCAAAGAAAACGCGATTGAAGCAGGGGTTGATGAAGATATTCATTTTGAACTGGCTAAATTTGAACATAAAATGTTTGATGAACCGTTTGGGATTATCATCACAAACCCACCCTATGGCGAGCGTTTAACCGACCAAGATGAAGCAATGACACTTTATCATGAAATTGGTAAAAAGATGCGTACTTTACCTGATTATTCGGTTTATATTATTAGTAGTTTACCAGGCGTAGAGAAATTGTTAAAACGTAATGCAGAACGTACACGTGTCTTATATAACGGGAATATTAAGAGCCGATATTATCAGTATTTAGGACCGCGTCCACCTCAAAAATAACATATTATGTCAAGTTGTCATTTTTTTCTTGTTTTTCCCTTTATTTATCAGAATTTTGTGCTATAATGTTTCTGGTAGGTGAGGCATATGACAAAAGATGAGAAAAAACGTCATTTAATATTAAAAGATCAAAACATATATAAAGGATTGATTATTCTTGCAATCCCATTGATGGTTAACAATTTATTGAAAACATTCCATGATATCATCGATATGTTTTTTGTTAGTAGAATTCCAGGGGTAAGTGCGGAGGCGGTATCGTCAATTCAGTTGACATTCCCAGTCGTGTTTACTTTTTTATCGTTCGGTATAGGACTCAGTGTTGCAGGGACTGCCCTGATTAGTCAATTTTTAGGGAACAATCAAATCGAAAATGCAAAAAAATATGCATCACAATTATTTGTGATTGCATTAACGCTTGGTATTTTATTTAATATCATCAGTTATTTCGGAAGTCCAATCATTATGGAAATGATGGGGGCCGAAGGGTTTGTACTTGAAAATTCTGTGGAGTATTTACGTATTCGTTCCTTTGAACTGCCGTTGTTGTTTGTCTTCTTTAGCTTTATGGCTACAAGACAAGCCAGTGGTGATACTTTGGGACCGGTGCTAATTAGCGGGAGTGCTGTACTTTTAAACACCATTCTTTCGCCAATTTTTATCTCAGTATTTGATATGGGCGTAAGCGGGGCAGCGATTGCAACCCTTGTTGCGAATTTAATTGCGATGCCAGTTGCTTATTACCGTTTATTCTTTGCAAAAAGCGGGGTTACAGTTACGCTTAAATATATGAAACCTGATTTTGATGCGGCATGGCATATCATCCGTACCGCAATTCCTGCATCATTTGGGCAAGCAATTACGGCTATTGGATTCGGGTTGATGAACGGTGTTATCTATTCATATGGTGTAGATACCGTTGCCGCGTTTGGTATTGGGAACCGTTTAACCAGTATGATTTTACATCCAGTGATGGCCATTGGCGGTGTAATGAGTGCTTATATCGGTCAAAATATTGGCGCATTAAATCCTGCAAGAGCGAAAGAAACCTTTAAAAAAGGAATGATTCTTTCCACAAGTATTATGGCAGTTGGGAGTGCGTTCTTATTACTGATAAGACAGCCCCTTATTGGTCTTTTTATCCATGATGATCCTGTTGCATTTAATTTAGCAGTTGAATATATGTTTTATATCTTGATTGGGTTGCCGTTAATGGGCGTTTTTCAAACATTTATGGGCACCTATAATGGAACAGGAAACACCCATTACTCATTCATTATTAGTGTAGTAAGGCTTTGGGGATTAAGGATACCACTTGTTCTCATGATGCGTAACTTTACAGATCTAGGCAGTAGTGGAATATGGTACGCGATGCTTGCAAGTAACTTAATCATCACCATTTTAGGATTTGTTTTATATTTACGTGTTGACTTCCAACCAAAAGTAAGAACAAAACGGATTAAAAAAGTGAAAGAACCTGTATTAAAGACTTCGTAATGAAGTCTTTTTTTAATAGGTATAAGCTTTAAATGATAATCTGTTTAATAATCCTGTTTGATTGATTATGATCATTGAATGTTAAAAACACTGTACAGCTATGGTTATAACCCCTTATAATGAAGCTAAGAAAAGAGGAATGTCTGATGAAAAAACTATTAAATGCTCTTGCGAATAAAGTTTATGTTACACCGTTGTTGTTTGGTGTATTTTACTTAGTGTTAGCTGTTGTTGCGCATGAAATTGACACAATGATTACCCTTAAAGAAAATTCTGCGTTTGCTTTTCAAAAAGATTTATTACAGCCGCTATTATTGATGACAATAGGCGCTATTATTACTTTAGTAACCATCACCTTTTCTTCCATCATGGTCGTATTAACGACCTACAGTGGTCAATTCTCACCCCGCACCTTAAATGATTTTTTAGTGCGTAAAGTGCCTTTGCGTGTGCTTGGGTATTTTACGGGGTTACTCACTTATAGTGCCGTTAGCTTACTGTTTTTACAGGACCCTAATCACACCCATTACATGCTACTTACCTTAATTTCAGTCATAAGTTTATTAATTGGGTTTGTTTTATTTGCTTATTATATTCATTATGTTTCAAAATCTATTCAAATTAATCTTTATATTGATCCTCTTGTGAAAGACGCAACCGAAGCCATTAAAAGAAAACAAAAATTGATTGAAGATGACCCGGTATTAACCCTTGAACCCAATGAAATCATGAAGGATTATAAAGAAAAACAATGTTATGACATTAAAGCATACAAAAGTGGATATATTACAGAATATAATAAAGAAATTATGACTGAGTTTTGCAAAGAACATGACACAGTCATCATCATCGACCATGCGATTGATACCCATATTTATAAAGGCGATATCTTGTTAAGTTTAACGAAAGATAAAGCCCATTTAGTCGAAGAAGATGCCTTAAAAGAATGGGTCACAATTAGTTCTGAACCAAGTCCGTATTCTGCATATTTATCAAGCATGTTGAAACTTACTGATATCGCAGTTAGAGCCTTGTCTCCAGGGGTCAACGACCCTAGAACGGCGATACACTGTATTGACCAACTTGGGCATACAATCAATGTTTTATCGTCTTCTCATCAAAATCTTGTCGTTAAAGAAGACCAAAAACTTTATTTGATCATGCAAGGCATTAACTTTGATCAGTTATTATATGATGTATATTATCAAATCATTCATTATGGCAAAGAAGATTACAAAGTGGTTAAAGCCATTCTTACCTCGTTTATCCGTGTCGCACAAGATAACACTCCGATGACTCAAGCGATTATTTGGGATTATACTGAATACTTATTTAAAGATATTCCTTACACCACATTACATGCTTTTGATCATAAAGACTTATTTAATAGTGTGTATCAGTTAGCGATCATTTGTAACAAGACCGATGCGTATAATGCGTTATTTAAATCAAATGATCAAAAGAAAGAAGCTAGGGTTGATAAGCAGTCAATCAAACAAAATAACTCATCATAAATGGTAAATTAAGACCCTCGGTTTTAAATGGGGTTAATCATACAAATAAAAGGACGTTTGTCCTTTTTTTTGCATAAAAAAACTGTATCAATATTTGCTGGTGATACAAACATTGATACAGTCCAGTGCGCTATTTTTTGAATAAACCTTTTTGAATAAAGTCCATGACAACATCCACGATGTAGTCAATATCTTCATTATGTTCCCCTAAATCTAAGACAACTTTTAACCCTATGAAGTTCGTGATTCCCATAAGAATATAAGAGATAACTTCTTTATCTAAATCACGAATCTCATCGTTTTCGATGGCGATTCCTAATCCTTTTATATAACGATCTGCAAAGGAGCGGTAGTAATCTTTAAACAGTTCACGATCTATATAAAGTGACTCCCAAATAATATTATACATTTGTGGATTTTTTTGTGCGTAACAAATAAATGCCTTGATTCCCACGCGTTCTTTTTCATAACGGGTGGTAGCTAAGGATACCTTTTCTGCGATTTCTCTTCTTATATTATGAGAAAACATAATTAGTATATGTTTATATAATACCAGTTTACTGGGAAAATACAAATAAAAAGTTCCAGCCGCGACACCTGCTTCACTGGTGATATTGGCAATGGTTGTCCCGTGGTAGCCGTTTTTGTAAAATAAATCAATCGCACTTTCTAAAATAATATTAAATGTTGCCTTGGCATTACGCGTTGTAGGTTCTTTAATGTCTGGATGCATAAAGCATTCTCCTTTCAATCAAACTCGTTGACAATGTAAGCGTTTAATGCTAATATATGAATAGTCATTCAGTTCCTGATTATTTATTCAGTTTGTGAATGGTGATTCAACGCAACATTAGTATAAATCAATTATTGATAATTAGCAAGTAACAAAAACTTGCATAATATAATAAGGAGGTCATTTTTTGAAAAAAGTTTACATAGTATCTGCAAAAAGAACACCGATTGGGGCGTTTATGGGTAGTTTAAGCGATGTACATCCAGCGATGTTTGGTGCAGAAGTTGTTAAATCCATTTTAGAAGAGACGAAAGTAGACCCTAAAAACATTGATGAAGTGATTGTTGGGAATATTTTACCAGCAGGACTTGGTCAAGGGATCGCAAGACAAGTTTCCATTCATGCAGGGATTCCAACAACCGTTCCAGCGTATGCTGTGAACATGGTATGTGGGTCTGGAATGAAAACAATTATGAATGCCTTTACAAGTATTCAAGCGGGGATGCATGAATTAGTCATCGCAGGTGGAACAGAATCCATGTCAAAAGCACCGTATTTAATTCCTGATCGCACGAGAAAAGGAATAAAAATGGGTGGTTTTAGTGTGAAAGACCATATGATTGATGATGCCTTAACGGATGCGTTTAATCCAATACACATGGGGATTACTGCAGAAAACATTGTTGAAAAATATGGGTTAACGAGAGATGAACAAGATCAATTTGCGATAACATCTCAAGAACGTGCAATTAAAGCGGTTGATGAAGGTCGTTTTAAAGATGAAATTGTGCCAATTACGGTGAAACAGCATAAGGGTGAATTTGTGTTTGAAGATGATGAATATCCAAACCGTAAAACATCATTTGAAAAACTCAATGGATTACGTCCAGCCTTTAAAAAAGATGGTAGCGTCACAGCAGGAAACTCATCAGGAATAAACGATGGCGCAAGCTTTATGATGATTGCTTCTGAAGATGCTGTGAAAAAATATGACTTAACACCACTTGCAGAAATTGTAGGCGTTGGTCAGGGCGGGGTTGATCCTAACTTTATGGGACTTGGTCCGGTACCAGCGATTGAACAAGCGTTAAAAAACACATCATTGTCATTTAAAGACATGGAGTTATTAGAACTTAATGAAGCGTTTGCGGCGCAAAGTTTAGGTGTAATGAAAGATTTAGAAAAAGCTTATCAGGTTAAACTTGAAGATATGCTTAATTATACCAATGTTAATGGTGGAGCTATTGCGCTTGGACATCCTGTTGGAGCCAGTGGAAATAGAATTACTGTCACATTAATTCATGAAATGATTAAAAGAGATAATAAATTAGGCCTTGCCTCACTTTGTATTGGTGGCGGTATGGGTACTGCAGTTATATTAAGGAGAGGTTAACTATGCGTTTAGAAAATAAAGTAGCCGTTATTACAGGCGGAGCACAAGGATTAGGGAAAGAAATGGCTTTACGTTTTGCTGGTGAAGGAGCAAAAGTTATTGCTGTTGATATGAAAGAACTTGATTACAAACATGATAATGTTAAAGGTGCGATTTTAAATGTTACTGATAGCGAGGCATGTAAAGCATTTTATGATGAAACCATAAAAGAATATGGTCAAGTGGATATTTTAGTCAATAATGCAGGAATTACTAGAGATTCAATGACAAGAAAAATGACCGATGAAATGTGGGACATGGTGATGGATGTCAACTTAAAAGGTGTCTTTAACTTAACCCGTCATATCGGTCCACAAATGGAAACGATTGGTGGCGGATCAATCATCAACATTTCAAGTGTTGTTGGAGAATTTGGAAATATTGGTCAAGCAAACTATGCTGCAACAAAAGCTGGCGTTATTGGCTTAAGTAAATCATGGGCAAAAGAATTTGCGCGTAAGGGTGTTCCTGTGCGTGTAAACGCGATTGCACCAGGTTATGTAATGACAGATATTTTAAAAACAGTACCAGAAGACTTATTAAAACAATTTGCATCAATGACGATGCTTAAACGTTTAGGAGAACCAAAAGAAATCGCGAATGCTGCATTATTCTTAGCAAGTGATGAATCAAGTTATGTCACTGGGCACGTACTAAGCGTAAACGGTGGTATGAGACTTTAAAGGAGAGATACTATGTCCACGTTAGATCATGTTGGAGTTTTAGGAACGGGGATTTACTTACCGAAACATAAAAAAACTGCTAAAGAAATTGCAGAAGCTACAAAAGGGATTTGGACAGAAGAAGCAGTCATTGAAAAACTAGGTATTCGAGAAATTTATGTGCCTGGGGTTGATGATGGTACTCAAGAAATGGGTGCAAAAGCTGCGCTTGATGCCTTAGAAAGAACAAAACTCGACCCACTTGAAATCGATGTGATTTTATCAATTGGTGAAGAGTGGAAAGAATATCCTTTAACAACGAGTGCTTTATATGTTCAAGACCGCATTGGAGCAACGAATGCTTGGGGGATTGATCTTGCGAACCGTTGTTCTACAGGGGTCACAGCCTTGAAAATGGCGAAAGATATGTTAATGGCTGATGATGAGATTGACACAATCATGGTCGTCGGTGGATACCGTAATGGTGACTTTGTTGACTTCACAGATAAAAACATGTCGATGATGTATAATTTATCAGCGGGTGCTGGCGCTATTATTTTAAAGAAAAATTTAGGGAAAAATTTATTACTTGGGTCGCATATTATTGCCGATGGAAGCCTTGCAAGAACTGCAGGGGTTGAAATTGGTGGGACTGCAAACCCAATTACTAAAGATAATATTGATCAAGCCTATCAATCATTAAAATTGATGGATCCTGTCAAAATGAAAGAACGTCTTAATAAAGTATCGATGCCTAATTGGTTTAAATGTATCGATGAATCATTAAGAAAATCTAATCGCTCGCGTAGTGATATTGATTATCTTTCAATCTTACACATCAAACGTTCGGGTCATTTAGGAATGTTAAAGGAATTAGGATTAACAGACGATCAAACGATTTATTTAGAAAACTACGGACACATTGGTCAAGTTGATCAAATTTTATCCCTTCATAAAGGATTAGAAGAAGGTAAAATTAAAGAAGGGTCACTCGTCATGATGATTGCTGCTGGTATTGGTTATGTATGGGGAGCCTCAGCTATAGAGTGGGGTGAAGCCCGTGGATAATCTTTTCCGAATTATTTTCAATAGTTTACAAACAGGAAGTGTTTATGCGCTTGCAGCGTTAGGAATTGTTTTAATATTTAGAACGAGTAAAACAACCAACTTCGCGCAAGGGTCAATTGGGACACTGAACGCCTATGTTGCAGCAATATTACTATCAAGCTGGGGTTGGAATATTTGGCTTGTTGCGATTATTTCAATGATTACAGCCTTTATTACCGGGATTTTAATTGATACATTCATTATTAGACCGGCTGCAAAAGTTAGTCCAATATCTAAACAAATTATTACACTTGGATTAATTATGGTTATTGTCGGAATTATTCCGATTATATTCGGGGTCGATCCTTTAAGACTTCCACGGTTTATTGGAAGTGGAGCGATTAGTGTATTTGGCGCGTCACTTACTTATAATACTATCTTTGTTGTTTTATTATCACTAGGGTTAATGGGCTTAATATTTTGGTTTATCCAGTTTACCAAATGGGGCCTTGCCATTCGTGTCACAGCATCCAATGAAACCACCTCAAAACTGATGGGGGTTCCTACTAAGACCGTTACTATGATGTCTTGGGCAACGGCTGCGATGCTTGGGACATTGGCTGCATTAATTGTAGCCCCACAAGCAAGCGTTAATCCGAATATGTTAATTGATGTTCAAGTCAGTGCCTTCTTTGCTGGGGTGTTAGGTGGATTCCAAACATTCTTAGGCCCTGTACTTGGTGCTTATATTATTGCATTCTCAAGAAATGCCGCAATCTTTTATATCTCAGATATTTGGGGTACAGTGATTGTGTACATGTCAATTTTAGTCTTCTTATACTTTAAACCGTTTGGTTTATTTGGTAAGAAGCCAGTGAAGAAGGTGTGATGATGGAAAAATTACGCGGAATATTACTTGGATTTACACGTTCTTTAAAACGTCATCCACATATCCAGTTTATGGTTTTTGGGGCTTTGCTTAGTATCGTGGCATTTTTACCCCATATTGGCATTATGAATTTTTCGACCATGAGTATCATTGCCTATATTGTTATCTATACAGTGGTTGCACTTGGGATGAATATTTTACTTGGATTTAGCGGACTTATTTCCTTAGGAACTGCAGGCTTTATTGGTGCAGGAGCGTTAGGAATTGGTGTCTTTTTAGGACTTGGGTTACCGTTTGAACTTGCAGCGTTACTTACTGTCATTATCGCTGGTGGTATCGGTGCTTTAATCGGACTGTTTTCTTTAAAAGTTGATGGAATATACTTAGCGATTGCAACCTTATTTGTTGGGGAGATTTTAAGACAAATCTATACTCAAGTCGCAATTTTTGGTGGCGAGGGCATCAATATTGGTGGCGTAAAGTTTTTAGGATTGATTGAACTTAATCAAATCAGACAGTGGAACCGTTCTTACTTATTTATTATATTAGTCATTGTGATGGTAATCATGATGATGGTGATGCATAATATTATTAAAAGTCGTACCGGGCGTGCTTTAATGGCGATGAGCCGAAGTGACTCTGCGGCACAGGCGATGGGTGTTAGTATTTTAAAATACCGTTTAACAGCCTTTATATTAGCCACAGTGTTTGCGACTATTGGTGGTATTTTATACGGTATTTATTTCCAACAAGCCCCAACCCGTGCATGGACATTAAACATTAGTTTAATTATTATTGCGATGGTTGTCGTTGGTGGATTTAAATCCATTTATGGAACATTCTTAGGCGCATTTGTGATCCACGGTATTCCTAATTTATGGCTTAAAGAGCTGTTTGATGATGTATCTTATATCTTTAGTGGAATACTCATTATTGTTGTGATTTTATTCTATCCAAATGGTTTTGTCTATGTTTGGGTGGATATTAAGAAAGCCTACTATAAATACAAGCTAAAATATGCACAGAAAAAGAAGGTGACAGCGGATGAAGAATAAAGTATTAGAACTAGACCGTGTAACAATGCAGTTTGGTGGTTTAAAAGCTGTTAATGAATTGTCGTTTTCTGTGGATGAAGGAGAAATAGTAGGACTTATTGGGCCTAATGGGGCTGGAAAAACAACAGTGTTCAACTGCGTTACACAGTTTTATGATGATTATCAAGGCAATATTTTCTTTACCAATCATCAAAATGAACGCATTGATTTACGCAGTAAAAAGGTGACCGAGGTTATTGATGAAGGCATTGTTAGAACATTTCAAAATGTTGAACTCATTCCTGACTTATCAATTTTAGATAATGTCATGATTGGGGCGCATAATCAATTTAAAACAAATATATTTGCGCATATTCTTAGAACCAAAAAAGCCAAACAAGAAGAAACAATGATTCGCGAAAAAGCGATGGAAGTCTTAGAATTTATGAACATTTTAGACATCAAAGATCAATTTGCACACGGACAACCCTATGGAATTTTAAAGAAAATAGAAATTGCTAGAACATTGATGGCGAATCCTAAACTTATTATTCTTGATGAACCTGCAGCAGGACTTAACGATAAAGAAACCGATGAGCTTGCAGAGATTATTAATAATATTAGAGAAAATTATAATGCATCGATTTTATTAATTGAACATGACATGGGCTTTGTTATGGAAATATGTGATCGCGTGTGCGCGATTAACTTTGGACAATATTTAGCCATGGGAAGTCCGAAAGAGATTCAGTCTCATCCTGATGTTCAAGAAGCATACTTAGGAAAGGATGAGTAAGATGGCAAACGTATTATTAGATGTAAAAGATTTAAAGGTTGCCTATGGTGCGATAGAAGCGTTAAAAGGCATTAATCTTAAAGTCCATGAAGGCAGTATCGTTGCTATACTTGGTGCTAATGGGGCAGGAAAAACGAGCTTGCTTAAAAAAATTAGCGGATTAATTCCTGCGAATGAAGGCACAGTAATGTTTAATGGTGAAGATATTACCAAAGTTGCTCCTGAAAAAATTACCCATAAAGGGATCATTCAATCGCCTGAAGGCCGTCAAATTTTTGGGGACTTAACGGTACATGAAAATTTACTCATCGGAGCGTTTACAACCAAAAAAGATGCTATTAAAGAAAGTTTAGAGCGCGTGTATAAATATTTTCCAGTGCTTAAGGAAAGAAATGATCAAGTCGCTTTATCTTTATCAGGTGGAGAACAACAAATGCTTGCAATTGGGCGCGCATTGATGGGAAAACCAAAATTATTAATTCTTGATGAACCATCTTTAGGGCTTGCGCCATTGATTGTTAAAGATATTTTTACCATTGTTAAAGAATTAAACCAAGAAGGAACCACTGTTTTAATTGTTGAACAAAATGCTTTACAAACATTAAAAATTGCCAATTATGCTTATGTTTTACAAGTTGGTAAAATGATTAAAGAAGGTGAGTCAAGCGTCTTAATCAAAGACCCAGAACTCATCGAAGCATATCTTGGAAAATAGCATTACACTGCTTTAGCAGTATAATATAAAAAAAGAAAAGGAAATTAGGAGGAAATAAAAAATGAAAAAATTATTAGTAGCTTTACTAGTATTTACTGGAGTATTCGCACTTGCAGCATGTGGTGCTGATGACGATACTCAAGGGGTTTATGAAGACAAAGTCGTTGTAGGAAACGCTGCGGCAACTTCAGGTGGATTTGCATCTGTTGGGGTACCATTTAACTCTGCAATCGAAGCATATTTCGCAATGGTTAATGAAGATGGCGGAATTGCTGGACGCGAACTTGAATTCGTTCATTACGATGACGAATTTGATGGCGCACAAGGGTTAACGTATACACAACGTTTAGTTGAAGATGATCAAGTCTTTGCACTTGTTGGACATTTTGGAACACCAACTGTTGGTGCAACGCATGATTATTTAAATGAACTTGGCGTACCACGTGTATACTATGCAACAGGAATTTCACAATTATTTAATCCTGCAGCAACAGGTGGAGAGCGTTACAGCTTCCCAGTTCAACCTATTTATGATGCTGAGGGTGAGGTAATGGTTGCTAGAGCTGTTGCTGAATATGATGCTTCAAAAATCGGTGTTATTTATACCAATGCTGATGATGGGAACGGAATGTTAAACGGGATTGAACTTCGTGCTCAACAACTTGGTATTGAACTTGTTACTCAACAAGTTGCACCAGATTCATCAGATATGAGTAGTGCAGCAAACACTATCGTATCAGAAGATGTTGACGCAGTAATTGTTGCAGCGAACCAAGTGCCTGCAGAAGTTGCGATTAAAGCATTATACAGTGCATCAAGTGACGCACCAGTATTCACATCATATGTTAATGCAGCAGAATCATTTATTGCAAACTTAGCTGATGAAATCGAAAGTGGACAATTCCCAATTTATTCAAATGCTTGGGTAAACATTTTCGCAGAAGATGGAGCAAGCTTTAATGAAGGATACTTACAGTTTGCAGAAGAAAATCCTGATTATGCAGCCAATTCATATGCAATGGCTGGATGGATCGCAGCGCATTTCTTTGTTGAAGGATTACGTCGTGTTGGTGAAGATGAGTTAACTTGGGAAACTTACTTAGAAGCAATGGAAAGTGAACCAGTTGAAAACCCAATGGGTGGAATCGTTGATTTTGCGGATGGACGTCGTGCAGGAACTCAATCAATGGCGTTACTTCAAGCAACAGTTGATGGGGAAACTTATGTTTGGGCTAACTTTAGACCAATGGAAGATATTCAAGCAATTTTAGATTAATGAACCTGTAAGGGTGGTGGATTCCACCACCCTTTATTATTTGAAGGGAGTTTTTACTTTGGCACAATATATTACAATAGAAGAAGCCTTAGACAAAGTCAAAGAAGGAGACCATCTTGTCGCTGGTATGGCCGCAAGTGAAGGTCGTGAATTTTTTACGCAATTGCATACAGTGAGTAAACGCTTAAAGCATGTAACCATTGATAATTGTTTACCACTGTCCCCTTATGAATTTATGATCAATGATCAATATAAAGATCATTTTACAATAAATAGTTGGTTTTTTTCAGGGGATTTAAGAAAAGCATTTAAGCATAAAAATATCGCATTTATTCCAAATCATTTACATTTTGCAGGCACAAAACGTTCTCAACACATTAAACCAAATATTTATATTGGGAATGCTACTATGCCAGATAAACATGGGTTTGTATCATTAAGTTTATCGAATGTCTATGAAAAACATATGATTGAACATGCAGAATTAGTCATTTTAGAAGTCAATCCTAATTTGCCAAGAACGCATGGTGATTTAGAACTTCATGAAAGTGAAGTGGATTACTTTGTAAAAACGGATTACGACGCTCCAATCTTACCGGATACCGATCCTAATGAAAAAGATCAAAAAATTGGCGAACTTATCGCCGATCATATTCATGATGGGGACACTATTCAACTTGGGATTGGTGGCATACCTAATGCTGTTGCGCTTGCTTTAATGGATAAAAAAGATTTAGGCGTTCATACTGAAATGTTAACCACAGGATTTATGAAGCTTTATCAAGCAGGTGCAGTTACGAATAAACGTAAATCTTTACACCGTGGGAAAATGGTTGCAGCCTTTGCACTGGGAACCAAAGAACTCTATGAATTTATCGATGATAACCCAGCTGTTCAAATTCTTGATGGGAATTATGTCAATGATCCAATGATCATTGCTCAAAATGATAATCAAGTTTCAATCAATACCACCATTGAAATTGATTTAACAGGACAATGCGCTTCAGAATCAATTGGACCTATTCAATTTAGTGGAACAGGTGGACAAACAGATACCGCAACAGGCGCACAACGTGCCAAAAACGGAAGAAGTTTTATCGCGCTTTATTCAACCGCAAATGTGATGAATAAAGCAACCGGTAAGCGCGAAGAAATCAGTAAAATTGTTCCAATGTTAAAACAAGGTGCCGCTGTTACGCTTAGTCGTAATGATGTCGATTATGTGGTAACTGAATACGGGGTTGCTCATTTACGTGGGACAAGCATTAAAGAGCGTGTTGATCGTTTAATAAAAATTGCCCATCCAAAATTCCGCGATGCATTATATGAAGAAGCGGAAAAGTTAGGATACATGTAAAATGGCAACCTTCAACTATCAAGATCACACGATTTATTATCAATTTGATGGCAACGATGAGCATCCAGTTTTATTAATATTAAACGGGATTATGATGTCTACAAAGAGTTGGGAAGTCTTTATTGAACCCTTAAGTCAGTACTTTCATGTCTTAAGAGTAGATATGCTTGACCAAGGCCAAAGCAGTAAAATGGACCATGACTACACCCAAGACATTCAAGTAAAGATGCTAGAAGCCCTAAGACAGCACTTAAACATAGAAACCCTCTATTTAGCAGGGATTTCATATGGTGGGAGTGTTGCCTTACAATATGCGGCTAAATATCAAACTGCGATTAAAAAAATGGTGTTACTAAACGCTGTTGCAAAAACGAGTTACTGGTTAAAAGCCATTGGAGATGGTTGGAATGAAGTGGCCAAACACCGTGATGGATTAGCCTATTATCATGTGAGTATCCCGTTTATTTATTCGCCATCTTTTTATAATAACAACAATGAATGGATGGAAAACCGTAAAGAAACATTAACAGAAGTCTTTAGTAATCCCGACTTTTTAGATGCGATGGTGCGTCTTACAAAAAGCGCAGAAAGTCATGATGTGACCAAAGATTTAAAGCATATTAAAACACGCACATTAGTCGTCGCAAGTGAGCACGATTATTTAACTCCTGTCTTTGAACAAGACTACATTGTTAAACAAATGCCAAATGCCACATTGGTTGAATTTAAAGGCACTGGTCATGCAAGTATGTATGAAAAACCAGAACTGTTTGTTTCAACATTATTAGGGTTTTTCCTTGACTCAAAAGAAATATATACCATTTAGGGAGTGAGTATTTTGGAAAAGAAGCATATTAAGTTAAGTAATAATGAAACACTTTATTATATTGAAAAGAATCAAGAAGCTAAACAAACCATCCTTTTTGTTCATGGGAATATGAGTAGTTCTTATCACTATAAACCATTAATTGAACACTTTGAAAAAGACTATCATGTTGTCGCACCAGATTTAAGAGGGTTTGGCGATTCTACTTATCATCAAGCCATTGACTCGCTTGAATATTTTGCGGATGATTTGGCGTTATTGATGGAAGCCTTAGCCCTTTCAAAGGTTATCTTAGTAGGCTGGAGTACAGGCGGAGGAATTGGGTTAAAGTTTGCAGCGAAATATCCCGATTCTATTGAAAAACTTGTATTGTTAGAATCGGCATCTTTTAGAGGCTATCCAATCTTTAAAAAAGATGATGCGTATCAACCGATTTTAACAGAGCTTTATCAAACCAAAGAAGCAATGGCCAAAGACCCTGTCCAAGTGCTTCCAGCGCTTAATGCTATGCAAAATAATGATGCAAACTTCATGAAACAAGTATGGCAAGCAGCGATTTATAATGTTGCGGTACCAGAAGAAGCGTTTGATGCCAACATTAAAGAAACGTTAAAACAAAGAAATTTAGTCGATGTTGATTGGGCACTGATGACATTTAATATGTCACACTCAACCAATGGCGTGGTTGAAGGTGATCACTCGATTGATGATGTAACTTGCCCAGTTTTATCAGTATGGGGTAAAAAAGATTTAGTCATTTTAGAATCAATGTTTCAAGAAACGGTGGATGCCTTACCACAAGCTAAAACCCATATCTTTGAACACGGCTCACACTCACCACTGACTGATGATAAAGCAGCACTTATTAAAGTCATTGAAGACTTTATTCAATAAACCAAGCAATCAATGCTTGGTTTTTTTATTTTAAAAAAGAAAAAATTACGCTCACATGTATTATCGTGTTGAGGTGATAAATTTGAAAAAATTAATGGTTTTAGCACTATGCGCACTTTTTAGTTTCAACGCACTCCAAGCAGAAAATACCTATCCAACGAATCACAACCTTTTAAATCCCAATCATTTCGACCTGAGAGTAAATCCATCTGGGGGTTATATTCTTGAAAATTTAGGGTATTTAGAGGTGAAAGCAAACACAGACTATACATTGATGATGCCAGATATTTACAATCAACCCAATACAAAGGTGAGTGTCACCGGCAGTAGCGGGACAGAATACATCAATGAAGTGACTAATCAGTTGAATCAGTGTTTTGACACAACCGTCACAGCTGGCTATGAAGATTTTTTTAACATTATCTGTAGTTTTAAAACAGTCCCCAATGAAACAGGGCTTAGAATTCGGTTTGAAGATCCTAGTGATCAATTAGAAATGAATGTTAATTTTTATGAATTTTTAGATTATCAGCTTAGTGAAGGCAGTGAACCCAAACACTTTGTAGATTATGTAGGAACACTCGAAGCACCAACACCGCCACCACCAGAGATGAATCAACAGATGAGCTTATCTTATCAATGGGATGAATCAATAAATCTAACGACTTTGATTAACCGGCATATTAAAGCAACAGACAATGTGGACGGGGATGTCACAGATACCATAATAATAAAAGCAGATACCTACACCACCAACGAACGTACTTTAGGGTCTTATGATGTGTTACTTGAAGCCAGTGATTTAAGTGAAAATAAAGCCACATTGGCTCTAAATATACAAGTGGTCGATACCGTCGCGCCGTCCTACACAGGCCCTGATGTAATTAGTATCGATTATCTACAGGCCCCACTTGATATAGAAACTTACTTAATAGAACAAGGCTTTATAAGTGATGATTATGATCAAACTGTTACTTTAAATATCTTATCTTCAAACTACAATCATCTTCAAACAGGCGATTATAGCTTTGAGTTTGAACTCGTAGATTCTAGTCAAAATAAGAGTCGTTACCAAATTACGATTAGTATC
>Ga0194137_10001178_pt1 | contig 16150 bp, 16 predicted proteins | sample TARM_MetaG_T3_14_FD_134025 | JGI IMG/M metagenome (GOLD analysis project Ga0194137, IMG submission 134025) | Freshwater microbial communities from Pennsylvania, USA, analyzing microbe dynamics in response to fracking - TARM_MetaG_T3_14 (version 2) | ecosystem: Environmental > Aquatic >... | reverse complement strand
CCTTGTAGCCGGACTCGGCCACGGTCGGCACGTCGGGCAGCGAGGTGCTGCGCGCGGCGGAAGTCACGGCGAGCGCCCGCAGCTTGCCGGAGCGGATCTGGCTCAATGCCGAAGGCACCGAGGACAAGGCCAGGTCCAGCGTGCCGCCCATGACGTCGGTCATCGCCGCGCTCGAACCCTTGTAAGGCACGTGCACCAGCTTGATGCCTGCGGCATTGTTGAGCGCTTCGCCGGCGAGATGGATGGTGGTGCCGTTTCCGGGCGAGCCGTAGGGGATGGTTCCGGGCGTGCTGCGTGCGGCGTTGACAACGTCGGCGAGCGTCTTGAACTTGGAATTGGCCGAGGTGACGATCACCACCGGCGTATAGGCGACATGCGCCACGGGGGTCAGATCCTTCATCGGATCGTAGGACAGATTCTTGTAGAGCCAGGGAGCGACGGCCATGTTGTCCTTCTGCCCCATCACCATGGTGTAACCGTTCGGCGCGGACTTGGCGGCTTCGGCGATGCCGATCGTGCCGCCGGCGCCGGGCCGGTTTTCCGCGACGATGGTCCATTTGTTGGTCTCGGCGAGCTTGATCGACACCAGACGCGACAGGATGTCGGTGCCGCCGCCCGGCGGGAACGGGATGACCATCCTGATCGGCGCGTTCGGCCAGGCCTGGGTTTGCGGAGCTTGCTGGGCCTGCTGCGCATGCGCGGCGAAGGCGCCGCAGGACAGCACGGCGGCCGCCAGCAATGCCTTGAGCCGCTGCGGTTTGCGGCTGGCCTCGTTGTATGACATGGTTGCGTAAATGGAAGACATGGTAGATCGGGCTGAAGTCAGGCGGTGCATGTTGCGGACTTGAAAGGCCTGCGCGGGCGCAGGCGGGTTGGTCAATCCGACATTATAGGGGGCATTCGGTTCTAGGCTTGCGGGCCCGCCGCGGTGATGCGGGCGGCAATGCGCACTCCCTCGCCGAATACCGCCGCTACCCGGTCGCCGGGCTTGACCGCGTGGATGCCGGTGGTGGCGCCGGTGGAAACCCATTCCCCTGCATTGAGCGTACGTCCGCGTTTTTTCAAAACCGCCACCAGAAACATCACGGCCGCAAGCGGTCCGCCGGGCACCTTCACGGCACCGCCGCTGCCGGCGCTGGCTCCATTCACAAAACTTTCCGACAGCGCCGAGGAGGGATCGGACAGCAGATCCAAGGGCATGCTCGGGCCGATCACCAGGCCGGCGTTGTTGCCGAAATCGGAGACGACGGCTCCCGGGCCGAGCGCGCTCAGGCTGGCCAGCGGACTGCCTGCCAGTTCGATGGCCGCATGCACGCCGTCGATATGGGGCAGCAGGTCCGACGGGTCCTGAAAGACTGCGTCAAGCGCAATGGTCCTTGCAATGCGTACCGCGAACTCGGCCTCGACCGCCGCATAGCCGCCTTCGATCACCGGAATGTCCAGTTCCTCCCGGCCGGCCCGCCAGACCGCTTGACCGAACACCGGACCGACGACGCGTTCGGCGGGATAGGTTTCCCGCCAGGCCGGCTGGACCATGGCGACTTTCCAGCCGGCCACCTTGTCGGGCCATGCGTCGATGCTCATGTCCTGGATCGCATAGGCGCTGCCGAGATCGGCCGGGACAGTGCCGCCCGGATAGGCTTGCAGCGCCCTGCCCGCCGAGCGTGCCTGCCTGAAAGTCGCTGATATGTCCTGTGGTGTCATGCCGGGCTCCGTGATGTGAGATGTGATGGGCTTGTTTTTCCTGTGAATGCCTTATACCAATCCCAAGGTATAACGTGCCGGATGAGAACGATGGATTTTTTCGTCTGGCAAGCCGGGATTGCGGATCAGGAATCCATAGCGGGGGCGATGGATGACGAGCACACGCGGCCAGGCGGAAAAAGTCGCGATCTCATGGCATGTGATGCCTTGGGATTGGTATTAGGGCACTGCAGCCGGCAAGTGTAGCGGCCACGGCGCATTCCTGCAGGCGGCCCTTCATGTTGCGGAAAGCGGGCACAATGCGCATATGCCGATTCGAATGCAAAGGAAGGCCATGAACATCAAGCTGCTCGTCATCGATCCCCAGAACGATTTCTGCGACATTCCCGGGGCGGCGCTGCCGGTTTCCGGCGCCGACGCCGACATGAAGCGCCTCGCCGCCTTCATCGGCGGCCATGGACACCGGCTTTCCGGCATTACCGTCACGCTTGACTCGCATGCGAGCGTCGCCGTCGAACGCACCACTTTCTGGAAAAAGGGTGATGGCGGCGACGTCCCGGCTTTTACCGAGGTCAGCGCCGAAGATGTGCGGGAACGCAGATTTCTCCCCCGTAATGAAGGCCTGACCGATCAGGTGATCGGCATGCTCGACCGGCTCGAAGCCGGCAACCGCTACAGGCTGATGGTGTGGCCGGTGCATTGCGTAACCGGAACCTGGGGCCACAACATTCACACCGCCGTGGCCGATAGCCTCGCCCGCTGGGAATTCCGGCAGCAGGCATCGGTGCGCAAGGTGCTCAAGGGGGAATACCTGCTTTCGGAGCACTACGGCGTCTTCGAGGCCGAGGTGCCGTTCGAGGACGAGGAAAGCACACAGTTCAATCACAAGCTGGCCGCCTCCCTGATCCGCGGCACCGACTTGCTCCTGGTGGCCGGCGAGGCATCGAGCCATTGCGTCAGCGCCAGCGTGGAACAACTGCTGCGTTTCGTCGGCAGGCAGCAGGGGCCGGCTCCGCGCATCGTACTGCTGAGCGATTGCATGAGCCCGGTGGCCGGTTTCGAGTCGGGCGAGCGCGCATTCTTCGAACACGCGAAGGCGCACGGCGTAGAGCGCATGCCGGTGGAAGCAGTCATCGCGCTGCTTCGATGACCGGCTCCGAACGGAATCATGCGCATGGCGTCCAAGCATGGAAAACTCGCCGAAAACTGCGGTACCGCAGTTCAGGATTTCCGGAGAAATCATGCACTCGCCATCCGCCCGTTCATTCCTTGAGCTCGCAATATGCGGCGCGGTGCTGCTCTCGAGTCCGATCACATGCGCCGGCGAAACGAAGGTCAGCTTCATTGAGCCGGAAAACTTCACCGATGCCCGCCTGAACCGGCCTTCCGGCGGCGCCGACCGGATCGTGCTGAGCACGATGGAGCGCCATCTTCAGCAGCTCGGCGAGCGCTGCCTGCCGGCCGGGCAATCGCTCGATGTCCGCATCCTCGACATCGATCTCGCGGGTCAGGTCGAATGGTGGCGCGGCACTTCCGGGCAGACGCGCGTCATGCGCGAAGTCACCTGGCCGCGCATCAAGCTCTCCTATGCGCTTCAGGAAGGCACACGGCCCGGCGCGGGCACGCAGCAGGAAATCAGCGACATCAACTATTTTCTGGAAAGCGCCTACGTACGCGGCGAAAGCACGCCGCTGCCTTATGAACGCGCGATGCTGACCCGATGGTTCGAACAGAATTTCTGCAGGAAGTGACGCCGCCGCGTCAAAAAAGTACTGAATGCCTATACAGTTCCCTCATTGAGTGGGTAAAATCCATCCCGGCTGCTCCTGAGCCTGCAACCTGGCGCTGCAGGCCGGGAACGGTTGACATTATTGGCAAGACATGCGCATGCGGCTAAGGCTTGGCGCAGATCGGCATGATCGGACGGCCCGATGGCGTCCAATCTTTTGGGAAGATCGATGAAGCGAAGGAAGACTTATCAGCATCCTGATCAGCTGGAGCTGGGTTTGTTGTTTCAAGCTGGAGAGGAGTCTGGATCTTCCTTGCCGGCCGCCGAGGATCAAGGCGCATCCGGGACGACGAACCCGGAGCGGGAGCCGAAGGAACATCAGCCGGAAAGACGCCCCAGACGGCGCCTCGCGCGCAAGGGGCATACCGAAAGCGAACCGGAGTTCGCGCAATTGCATGAAACAGGCTGGCAAGCCGGCGAAACACCGTCGCTGCTGGATCACGCACAAGCGGCATCCGAACCGCAGCCCCAATCCGTGGCCGCGCTAGAACCTGAACCTCCCGCTGCGCAGCAACCGGAAGAGGCCGAAGCCGTCGAATCCGCCGAACCGGGCATCCGGGAGCCCAGGCTTTGGTGTGATGACGCATGGACGGTACGCGTGACCCGGGATGAGAACGGCCATGGCTGGGCAGCCGAAATACAGCGCAGCGGCGACACCGAGCCGGCGCTGGTCTGCCCGTGGGAGACCGACCGCGAGAAGAATCCCAAGCCGCTCGACGGCGCCGCGTTCGATGCCCTCGTCAAGGCGGCAACGGACATGCGCCGCAGGCAGGAACTGCAATTGCGGGCAATGTTGCACAAGAGCGTGACGGTGCAGACCCGTTCTTGCGTCATCACGGTGACGCTCGATATCGTTCCTGACGAAGACGACTCCCATGCATTGCTCGCCGCCGTCGACGAAACGGGAACGCAGCTTGCGGAAGTGCGCGTCGCTCCCGGCTTCAAGCTGAGCCAGCGCACGGCGTCGGCATGGGTCGACAGCGGTTATCGAAAAGTCGAGCGTTTAAATTAGGAATTATTGATCAAACCCTGTTGAATTCTCGGGCGACTTGTCCAACACTGGCACGCAGGGGGACTTATGCCAATCCCAAGTCATGCCAAGCCATGAGATCGCGTCTTTTTCCAGTTGGCCGCGTTGCGCTCGTCATCCATAGCACCGCTACGGACCCTTCCTGCGCCCTGCCAGTCGAAAAAATCCATCGATCTCCTTTGGCATGGTATGACTTGGGATTGGGATTACCTTTTCATTCCAGGAGAGTGCCATGAACAGCGTCAAGCCTCAGCTTTCGGAGCAGGACATCCTTCTGTTGAACGCCGCCTCGGACCTTGCGAAAGCTCAACTCAAGCGCGCGGTATCGATCGTCGGCGAAGTCACGGGACGTGAAGACAACGAAGTCGATACTTCCCTGGTCAGCGCCATGGTGCAGGTACTTGCGTCGAACTATGCGGCGCTGATGGCGGACCGCTCCGTGCGGGACTGAATCCGGCATCGCCGCTATAGCCAGCCTGCCTTTCTGAACCGGCGGTGCAGTACAACGCATCCGCACAAGATGATGCCCATCACGGCAGGATAACCCCATCTCCATTCCAATTCGGGCATGTATTTGAAGTTCATGCCATAGAGGCTGAACAGCATGGTCGGCACCGCAAGAATAGCCCCCCAGCCCGCCAGCCGCTTCACCACTTCATTCTGACGGATGGTCACCTGCGCGAGCGCGACCTGCATCGCGGCATTGATCATTTCCTGCATGCGGTCGCTGGTCTGCGTGATGCGAGCGACGTGGTCGAGCACGTCCCGGAAATAGACGCGGATATCCTTGGGAATGATCTCGCCGTGGAAGCGCAGCAGCCGCGTGCACATGTCGATCAATGGGGATGCCGCCGACTGCAGCATCAGCAGCTTGTTCTTGAGCTGATAGAAGTCGGGCAGGCTGTCCCGTTGAGAGCCCGGCGTGAAAAGATTCTCTTCATGGCCGCGGAACTGCGCCTGCAGCAGATCGAGCGCAGGCTGGTACTGGTCGACGACGAAATCGACGATCGCATACAACACAAAGCCCGGCCCCTTGGCGAGGCGATCGGGCATGTTCTCGCAATGCTCGCGCACGGCGGTGTAGCCGATCGAGGGACCGTGGCGCACGGTCAGCACGAAGCGCGGTCCGATGAAAATATGGGTCTCGCCGAGTTCGATCGCATCGGGCACCGGATGCACGGTATGCAGAACCATGAAGAGCGTGTCGCCATATTCTTCGAGCTTCGGCCGCTGGTGCGCATTCCTGGCATCCTCGATGGCGAGTTCATGCAGCTTGAACTCCTCCTTCATCTTCAGCAAAAGCGTGTCGTCGGGTTCGAGCAGGCCCACCCAGACGAAGGTATCGTCTTCGAGCAGGATGTCGCTGATTTCCTCGATACCGATGTCGCCCAGTTTTTGACCGTTGCGGTATGCGGTGCAGTTGACGATCGGGTTTTGCATGTTCACTGTTATTCTGGCGTTCGCAAATCAGGCTTGGAATGCGTAAGCCACAGCAAGGCAGAGCGGCTTCGCTACCTGATTGTATGCCATCCGGTTTTGCCGCTGAATGCCGGCACGGAACAACAGAGAACCTTGTTGATCGGTGTCATCGCCGGCCATGACATAAGCGTGCGGCGCACGTCATCCCCGAACGGCTCGAAGCGAAGCGGGCTCTCTGTCCGGTCTGGCGGACGGTAGAACGGGTAACTGGCGAATGCTGAGAGCCCGAAAATCCGTTTCAGGACGCCCGACGCGGTGAAACGCCTTCTTCCGGCACGGAAGAAGGCGAAGAAAGGGGATGAGGAGGAGAAGAGCGGGAGAAGAGCGGGAAAGACGCCGGCCTGAAGGCCTTAAGCAGTCTTGCTGCCCGTCTGTTCGGCGTTGCCGGCGGAGACCGTGCTTGCCTGCTGCTTCGCCTGTTCGGAGCGTGTCTTGCCGGGCGCAATGCGCTTGGTATTGCGGAATTCGCTGTATTTGGTACCAGTCTTGTCGGCGGGATACTTGTTTTTCAGGTTCTTGGCCATGAAATTTCCTTTAATAAAAAGATCGACGTTTGCGGTGTGGACTTGTCATCGTTCCAAGCCCTTAGTCTTGTCAGTCACCGATAAGGTTCATGGCTGGCATGGCGAAATCCGTTTTTCCGTACAGAAACCCTGTACGGAATGCATGAATGCAATAAACGGATTTCAGCGCATGCTCATGGCAGCGGCATTACTTGTCGCGGGCCGGGGTTACATCGACATTCGGCACTTCGACTGTCCGCTCTTCCTTCTTGATGGTCGGGACTTCCACCGTCTTTTCTTCCTTGCGAACATCAACCTGCGGCGTTTTCACGTCATATTCGGGCAGCTTCAGGCTCCCCTGCTGGGTTTTGTCGATCTCGTATTGCGGAAGCGTGACATTGCCCTCTTGCGTCTTGCGGACGTCACATGCGCTCAGCGCCAGGGCAAACGAAGAGATCATTGCGAGGGTAATAGTTTTCTTCAGCATGATGCGCTCCTTAGTTGTGGATTTGGTCGTAGATTAAGTCGCTGTCGCGAGTTCTTTTTCATGTATCTGTCTCTACGACTTCAATCGCAGGTCAAAGTTGTTGTGTCTTTGTTAACCGAAGTAAGCATGGTGAGCAATTGTTAAAGACAGCCGAATTAATTAACTTTTTTGAAACCTTTATTTACATTTTCCTCACTTAATGAGGAACGATCCCGTCACCTGCTCTTCTATCAGGTACGTGGCAGACACAAAGACACAAGCGCCGCGCAATCAATATATTCAGGAGGAATTCCCATGAAGAAGACTTTATTCGTTGCTCTTTCTCTTGCCGCCGCATCCGCTCTTGCACAGGGCACGCCAGCTGAAGTCAAGGCGCAGGGCAAGGTGGACCAGGAAACCATCAAGGCGCATGAGCGCGTTAACAAGGCATTGAGCAAGGAAGCCCAAGCCAATGTCGAGGCCGATGCACAGGCCGACAAGAAAAAATTGAAGGCTCACCAGAAAACCCAGAAAGAAGTCCACGAAGCCGCCGCCGACGTGGCAAAGGCGCAGAACAAGGCTGAGCTGAAAGCCGCCAAGGAAGCGCGATAAGACTGCTCTTTCGATCGGGCTGCGCCTGTGCGCTGTACCCGACCGCTGATGGCGCGCGCCGCCATCGCTTCGGTTCTCCTTCGAGTTCGGTTGAATCACAGCGCCGTCCGGACGCATGGCCGCACACGCCCGGGTGCATCGTATCGTGAGCGGCCGGATGCCACAGGCACGCGCAATTGCCGCAATTCCGAGTCCCCATGCAAAATGAAAACAACAGGCTCATCGCATTGGTCGTCGAAGACAACCAGGATTTTGCCCAGCTTGTCTGCGACATCCTGCACATCCAGGGCTGCACGCCTCATGTCGCCTATCGCGCCGAAGCGGCGCTGACCATGGCAAGAGATATCAATCCCGACATCGTCTTCTGCGACCTCGGACTGCCCGGCGCCATGAACGGACTGGACTTCGCCAGAAGCATGCGTGCCGATGCATCGCTGCACTCCATCCCGCTGGTTGCCATCACCGGCTATACGAGCGAGCAGGACAAGACGGCAGCAATGGCTGCAGGTTTCAACATGGTCTTTCCCAAGCCGTTCAAGTTCGTCGATCTGATGAATGCGATCGACCAATATGCGCGCCGCGGTTAGCCGCTGGCGCGCCGGATACCCGGCCACTGCAGCCATATGGACCACATATGGACTGCGGCGGCAACGGCTGTAGCGCATATGACACGCGCAGTCCGATGGGTAAGAACGGATTGACAGCCATCAAAAGTTAAATAGTTGGCAATAGTAAAGTGGTGAAAATTTTTCAGGGAGCTGCTTTTGAAATCGATTCATCACCGGCGCGTGCCCGGTCTCGTCTTATTAATGATCAGCGGATTGAGCGCATGCGGCGGAAGCGGACCGGATAGTGCCGGGCAGACTTCGTCCTCCACGCTTGCGCCTGAAACCTATGTGGAAACCTGGACCAAATGCGCGGATGAATACGGCACCTGCACAGTGCCCGGCACCACGCAGGTCCGCTACGGATTGAACGGCACCTATGCAATGCTGCAGGCCAGCGGTTCGATCGGCTGCAACAATGAAGTGTTCGGAGATCCGTTGCCCGGTGCAGACAAGATCTGCGAATACCAGACGCTGACTTCGTCTCCTTCCCCTGCTCCGTCCCCCGCTCCGTCCCCGTCACCTGCACCGGCTCCTTCACCGGCTCCTTCACCGGCGCCGGCGCCATCTCCGACGCCGGCACCGTCACCCAGTCCTGCGCCTGCGCCTGCGACATGGACAAAATGCGCCGATGAATACGGCACCTGCCAGTTCACGGGAACGACGCAGGTTCGCTATGGCTTGAACGGCACTTACGCGGTACGCACCGCCACCGGAAGCATCGGCTGCAACAACGAGGTTTTCGGCGACCCGCTGCCGGGCGCCGACAAGATCTGCGAATACGCCGCTTCTGCGCCGGCTCCCTCGCCGGCTCCTTCGCCAACGCCTTCGCCGGCACCGACGCCCAGCCCGACACCCACGCCATCCCCAACGCCTGCGCCTGGCTTGCCCGCACCGGTACCTTCATCCACGCCGATGACCATGTCATGCGTAGGCGGCTCAGAGGTCCAGTGCAGCGGTCCGAGCGTGATCAGGATGGAAAACGGCATTGCGCTGTCAAGCTCGGGCGTGCAGGCGTACGGCAAGTCGACCAGCGATCTGGTAAAGCCGATCGCAGATCCGACCGGAGCTTTCGGATTGGCTCCTGCATCCGGCGGCATGGCGGAGATCCGCGTCAGCAAGGCCAGTAACGGCACGATTACCAATCCCGCGGTCCTGCTCAGCAATCTCGGCATTTCCTGGGACGGCAAGGTAGAGCGTCCCATCATTATCGAGACCTTTACTCCCACGGCCGGGCGCGTGAGCCGCGATGCCGGCGGCGCTCTGGTATTCGGATCGCTGCCGCCCAGCAGCGATCTTGGCTACTACGATTTCGGCACCAAGGGCCCGGCCGGCACCCAGCTCAATTACGCGAACAACCGGTACTTCCCGCGCAGCGGCAATCCGTCACGCTGTGCGCCGGACATGAATCCGTGCCCCACTACGGAGACCGCAGGCATTCAGACCAAGGCAGGCAGCTGGCGCACCGGCGGCATCGAGCCTGATATTGCCACCGCGAGCCGGCTGCACGGCGACGGCGATGTGCATGCAGGAGACGGCCCTTCCGATGCGAACGGCAATCCCACCATTCTGCCCGGCGGCAACGGCATCGGCGTGCCCTTCCCCGGCTCCAAGGGTTACCGCCACTTCTCCAACTGGGGTTACCAGTACGGCAATCTCGGCGCATGGGTGACGCAGGACACGGTGGACATCGTCGAGTGGACTGGCGGCCCCGGTCCCAACGAGCACAATCAGAGCCGAAGCGGCATGGTCGCTTACGGGAACGTGACCAATCCCGCTTCCGTACCCGCAGCTGGAACCGCGACCTATTACGGTTTCGCCTATGGCTGGTATGCGCCGAATGCCACGTCGGAAGCTTCGTTCTACTACGGCCTTGCAACCGTCAACGTCAATTTCGTCACCCGGCAGGCAAGCATCTCGATCCAGAACACGAGCACCTACGATGCAGCGGCGACCCCGGTGCCGGCGACCGTGAATGCGGTCACCTACATGGGAGCAAGCGGGAGCAATGTGGCGAACTACCTGACCGGAGCCACGAACAATGGCACGATGAGCGGCGGGATCAGCGCTCGCTATTTCGGTCCGGTCGTCTCCGGCGGCTTGAGCGGAGCGGCTCCGGCAGAACTGGGCGGCGCGTACACGCTGACGAACGGCGGCGCAACCGTCGTCGGCGGCTTCCTCGCACGCAGGCAGTGAATTGCGCGGCCGGCGCAGACGCCGGCCTGCATGGATTGGGATCCTGGCCGTTCGGCGACGGCTTCGTCAAGCCTTCTACCAATCCCGAGGCACGTTATGCCTTGGGATTGGTATTACTCGCCGGGTTTGATAAGCCGGCGCGTCACCTTGCGTTTGATGACAGGAACGGTTGCGTTCCCGGGCTCGGAACGCGGAGCCGACGCTTCGACAGGCCGGCTTTTCGGTCTGCCGCCGTCTTTCGGAGCCGGCATCATGGTGGCAACCGTATGCTTGTAGACAAGCTGCAGGTTATGTCCTTGCCTGAGAAGAATGGAGTGCTGATCGAATGATTCGAGCACGCCGAACTGCTTCATTCCGTTCATCAGGTAGATCACGATCGACATGCGCCGCTTGCGCAGATCATTGAGATAGGGGCCCTGCAAGCCGTCTTTTTTACCGCTGTCCATAATTTCTAGTAAGTTGGGTCGGGATGATACTTGCGCCGGAAGCCAAGCAAGTGCCGTGCGCATCCATGTGGCTCTATTGAAGCGCCTGCTGCCGGCGCTGCCGATGTGCCGTTGCAACTGCACTCGGTTCCGCCGGCCTGCATGGTATAGACCCGTTCATCCGGAATTGGCAGGACTTTACATCCTTTTTGCCAAAAGGTTCAACAATGCCATATCCGGCGGTCCGGGACCAGCATTGTTTGACTCGGCCATCCCGCTGAAGCCATAAATGTAATCGCTCCTCGCCATTGCGTCCGCTTTTATTTTTGGATGACAAACATTCAATTCGAAAATAACGCTGCCTTCGGGCGGCACCGGAAGCGACAAAAGATGTAAACCGGCGTGTACAGACCATGCAAGCTCCGGCGAGTCCGGCACCAGGCTTCGAACCGGGTACGGCGACAGCCATGGCCCATGGCAGATTAGAGACGGGAAAGAACCTTTCCTTGTCGTTATGCTCTTAGCCCAGTCAAAACACGGGAGAAAGCAATTGTCTTTGTCAGAACTGCTCCTCGAAGGAGTGACATCGGAAAACAAGCCTTACCAGACTTCATTGCTGCAGATGCTGGCCGCAATACGGCGGCACCTGAAAATGGATGTGGCCTTCATTTCGGAATTCTCGGACGGCAAACGCGTATTCCGCCAGGTCGATCCGCAGACCGCGGACAATCCTGTGCAGCCCGGTGCCGGCGATCCGCTGGAAGCATCGTTCTGCCAGCGGGTGGTCGACGGCAGATTGCCGGAGCTGATTCCCGATGCCCGGCTCAACCCGGTCGCGGCGGCCTTGCCTCCGACCCATGCGCTTCCGGTGGGCGCTCACCTGAGCGTGCCCATCCGCATGCAGGACGGCAGCGTCTACGGCACGTTCTGCTGCTTCAGCCGCAAGGCGGACAACAGCCTCGATGAGCGAGACCTCAACATGATGCGGGTGTTCGCCGACGTCGCCGGAGAACTGATCGAGCGCGAACGCATGCAAGCGCGGCGCCGGGAAGAAATCACATTGCGCCTGCGGCCGGCGCTGGAGGACGATGGCCTTGCCATCGTCTATCAGCCGATCTACGACCTCGTGCAGCACAAGGTAGTTGGATTCGAAGCGCTGTCGCGCTTCGTGAAGGGTCCCGAGCGCTCGCCCGACGTCTGGTTCAGCGAAGCCAATGAAATCGGCCTCGGAGGCCGTCTCGAAGCCCAGGCCGTACGCATGAGCCTTGAGGGGCTGCGGGACCTCCCGGCCGACATTTATGTTTCTGTCAACATGTCGCCCGAGCACATACTCGAGGGGACCATGGATCAGTTCTTCCGGGGAAAAGCGCTGCATCGGGTCATGCTGGAAATCACCGAGCATGCCGTCGTCGAGCACTACGATGAACTGGTTCAGAAAATACGTCCCTATCGCGACCGGGGTCTGAAGGTCGCGGTGGATGATGCAGGCGCCGGCTATTCCAGTTTCCGCCATATCCTTCATCTGATGCCGGACCGCATCAAGCTGGACATGAGCCTGACGCGCAATATCGACGGCGACACCTCGCGCCGCGCGCTGGCGGCCGCATTTGCCCGCTTTTCGGAAGAAACCGGTTCCGCGATTGTTGCCGAGGGCGTCGAGACGGCGGCAGAGATGCATACGCTGCAAGCCCTGGGAGTGACACGGATTCAGGGCTTTTATATTGGCCGCCCTGTGGCCTTGCCGGCGGCGATCCAGCTCTGTTCTGCCGACCCGGCCAATGGGATGGGGAAGCTGCACTGATGGCGGGTTCACGCAGACTGCCCAGGATCTGCTTGCGAACGTAAAGACTCTCTTTCCCATTCACCGTAGACGCAGCAAGAGAAGCGGCGCAAGGCATGCGTTGCGCCCGCGAAGTTTGTGCGGCTTTAACGCCGCAACGCGGATCGCAGAATAATAGAAAACACTCCCCCTCCTTCAAGGGCGGCCGGCGAGGTGGGTGGCCGGGCGGACAATAGGCTCAAATGATGCGGCCAAAACCCGCCCATGCGCTACGCCGGGCGCCGCCGATCCAGCGCCCTATCCAGTTTCCACTGCGTAGCGCGGGCATAAGCCTGCGCCGCGTTCACCTCCCCGCTGCCACGATACTTCAGCCAGCCGGGGCCGGAGCGCTTTCGGTTTGACCTGACTGACGATTCCGACTGCTTTGCCCGCAGTACTGCGTTGTGTGGGGACGCCGAGTCCTCCTTGCCATGGCTCCGGGGGCTCCGCGGGCGCCGAGCTCGCCATGTCGCGTCGCCACGCCTTGTTCTGCCGGCAAATCACCTCGGCCTCGCCAGTCCAGTCAAGCCGAAAGCGCTCTATAAGCCGCCGTACAGGACTCTCTGCGGCGTACGTGTTTTAACAATGACAAATATCAATGCGGGCTGCGCCGGCAGCGGCCGATACTGCCAATGCCCGAACCGTGGTTCCGCCGGAAGCAAGACGATGGAAGCCGGCCGGGCAGGAGACACCCATACCCATAAGGAGAGAGACAATGATGAAGAAAACAGCTGCGACGGCTGCGGTCGGCGCCGCCATCGCCATGTGGACTGCCCTCCCCGTGCACGCCCAGATATCCGGAGACGTCGTCCGCATCGGACTCATTACCGACATGTCCGGCCTCTATGCCGACATCGACGGTGCCGGCGGTGCCGAAGCCGTCAAGATGGCGATTGCCGATTTCGGCGGCAAGGTGCTCGGCAAACCGATCGAATTTGTTTCCGCCGACCATCAAAACAAGGCGGACATCGCCGCCTCGAAAGCGCGCGAATGGTTCGACCAGCAGGGCGTGGACATGCTGCTCGGCGGGTCCAATTCGGGCGCCGGCCTTGCGATGGCGAAGACCGCCGCCGAAAAGAAGCGCCCCTACATCAACATCGGCGGCGCAACCGCCCGACTCACCAACGAAGACTGCACACCCTACACCGTGCACTACGCCTACGATACCGTGGCGCTGGCGAACGGCACCGGCTCGGCCATCGTCAAGCAAGGCGGCAAGAACTGGTTCTTTCTCACCGCCGATTACGCGTTCGGCGCATCTCTTGAAAGAGACACATCGGAGGTGGTGAAGGCGGCCGGCGGCACTATTGTCGGCAGCGTCAAGCATCCGCTCTCCGCGTCCGACTTCTCTTCCTTCCTGCTGCAGGCGCAGACATCGAAGGCGCAGATCCTCGGCCTGGCCAATGCCGGCGGCGACACCATCAATTCGATCAAGGCGGCCAATGAATTCGGCATCACCAAGAGCATGAAGCTGGCCGGCCTGCTCATGTTCATCAACGACGTACATGCGCTGGGCCTGAACATGACCAAGGGCATGTACCTGACCGACGGCTGGTACTGGGACCAGAGCGAAGAGTCGCGCCAGTGGGCAAGGCGATTCTTCGGCGTCATGAAGAAAATGCCTTCCATGATCCAGGCCGCGGATTACTCCGCCACGATGCACTACCTGAATGCGGTAAAGGCGGCCGGCACCGATGATCCCGACAAGGTGATGGCCCAGATGAAGAAAACCAGGGTCAACGATTTCTTCGCGAAGAACGGCGAGATCCGGGCCGACGGCCGCATGGTGCACGACATGTATCTGATGCAGGTAAAGGAGCCTTCGGAGTCCAAGTATCCGTGGGATTACTACAAGGTGGTGCAGACCATACCGGGTGAGCAGGCCTTCACCACGAAGGCGCAGAGCAAGTGCGCGCTATGGAAGTGACTTGACCGACCATGCCGCAGTAAACCTGATGTGAAACGGCATGGCATGCGATGGCGTGCCATGCCCAAAAATTCGGCCAGCCTCAAGCTGCGATCTGGACCTGTCCCGGGGCAGGCTGAAACGGGCCTTCCGCTTTCTCGCCGGGGGCGCCGGCAATCTTGAGCCCGCTCTTGTCCTGAGCCGGAGCCGGGCCAGCCGGAAGTGCCGCGGCATCCACAGCATCGGCCGCCGATGCATTCCCCTCCGAAAGCTGCGGCGACAAACCATGCAGCTCCGCAAGCATGGGCCAGCGCTGCGCGATCTCGTAGGCGTCCTCATCGCGCTTGATTTCCCTGTACTGATGCACGGAGATGCCGAAGGAGGAAGCAACTCCGACAATATCGGACGCGAACGAAACTTTCATGAAACCATCACCTCGAGCGTGCCGGCACGGCACAAAAAACACCCTGTCCGGTATCCCGGCCCGCCATGCGGCTGCATGCCCGATACGCTCGACAGGATGTAAAACCGCCAATCCGATCAGCCGCTGCGACATCTCGACTACAGGCACAGCGGCCTACTCCATGCCATGCATATCGGTTGCATGTGCAGGGAGCAGGCGAATAGTAGCGGCACTTTTTCCTGCGGCCGGCGAACCATAAAGGTTTGCCATCAAGAATTTTCATGCACTGTTGCGCAGCTGCAAAACCTTGTTTAAAGGTCTTTTTCAATCATTAATTCTTAATGCGGAAAGTGAGGGTGTTGCAATCTTCAGATTGGCGGTCCGCGCGCCGAGCATCCTTAAGGATTGAGAAATCACAAAACCATATGGACTAGCAAAGCGTCTTCACGCCATTAATGCAAAGCCGGCTCTATGATGAGTAATTGTCAAGCCTTCAGCTGATGTTTTCCGTATTTCCATACAACGATCAAGAAATGAGGACTTCGTATGCGACTCTCCGATTCCCGATCACCGTGCCTGCAAGATCGCCGAAAGGTTCTGCAACGATGCGCGCTGGCAATCGCCGCCGGCTTTCCCGGGATGTCGGTGCTCGCGCAAGGCAACGCTCCCGCACGCCAGCTCGACGTACCTTATGTGCCGACGCCCCAGAGTGTCGTCAATCGCATGCTGCAGATGGCAAGGGTGGGAAAAAATGATCTGCTGTACGACCTCGGCTGCGGCGACGGAAGACTGGTAGTGACCGCGGCGAAGAGATACGGTGCCCGGGGAATCGGGATCGACCTTGATCCGCAGCGCATCAAGGAAGCCAAGTCCAATGCAAGAAAAGCCGGCGTCGGCGACAAGGCGGAATTCTTGGTCGGAGATCTGTTTGCAACCGACCTGTCTGGAGCGACTGTCGTGACCCTTGATCTCCTTAACCGCATCAACCGCAAACTGCGTCCGCAATTATGGAAGCAATTGAAGCCGGGTACGCGCGTCGTTTCCCATGCCTTCGACATGGGCGACGACTGGCCGCCCGAGAAAACCGAAATCGTTGAAGGCAGCACGATCTATTACTGGACGATCACGGAAGCGCAGAAGAAATTGGCTTGACGCACACAGGAGGCGCCTGCAAGCCGCAAGGTAAGCCGGCGCACCGATGCCCATCAGTCCT
>Ga0194137_10001177_pt1 | contig 16152 bp, 18 predicted proteins | sample TARM_MetaG_T3_14_FD_134025 | JGI IMG/M metagenome (GOLD analysis project Ga0194137, IMG submission 134025) | Freshwater microbial communities from Pennsylvania, USA, analyzing microbe dynamics in response to fracking - TARM_MetaG_T3_14 (version 2) | ecosystem: Environmental > Aquatic >... | reverse complement strand
GCTTGGTTGGCAGCTCCAAGACGTTGCGGTACAGGCTCAGCTAGGAACCAGCGCGTTCGTTATCTTCTCCCAGCAGGGCTCACAGCTCGCAGCAGCATTCGGCCCGACCGGCGCACTGGTCGGTGCTATCATCGCAGTGGCTGGTGCCATCGGTGGGGCGCTTGTCGGTTCTATGAATGTTGCCGGTAAGGATATGGACGAGCTTATCGGTAAGGTCGATACGCTCACTAAATCCACAAAAGAACTAGCCTCGATTGAACTGAGGAAAAAGATTGCCGACGACCAGAAGGCACTCGTTGAAGTGGACAGTCTTTCTCGACTCGGATTCTTACAGGAGCAGCAGAGAAAAGGCATTGAGTTGTCTCAATCCGACGCTCAAACACTTCTTGAATTGTCGGCAAAACGTGAGCAACTGTCTGAAAGCATCATCAAGCAAGAGGACCAGCTTGATACGTTGACCCGGTCTCAGACTGAGAATATCGAAGCGACTAAAAACGCCAAGGATGCTGCTGAAGAGTTATTGCAGCAATACGGGTTACAGACTGCCCAGCTCGGTAAAACCAGTAGGGAACAAGATCTTCTCACCGCTTCCCAAGAGCTTGGTTCCAATGCTACCGACGAGCAGAGAAGGGCTGTAGAGAACGCAATCAACGTCTATCACAATGAGAAAGACGCGCTCGACGCTCGTGAAGCCGCCATCAAGAACAACGAAGAAGCCCAGAAGAAAGCATCAGCCACCGAGAAGCAAATCACTCAGGCCCGCGAGCGAGCATTCCAGGCCGAGTACATGTCGCTCACCAAGGCGACCGAGACCATCGAGCAGGAGTATGAGCGCCGCAAGGACATCATTGATGACTTCGTGCAGCACACAGGTACCGACAAGCGCACTGATGAAGCCTATGCCGCTCTGGAACAGTGGAAGACCCAACAGTTAGCCGGTGAGTATCAGAAGCGCGAGACTATTCGTAAGCAGCTCGAACAGGCCCAGCGGAAACAGATGGGGAAAGAAGACCCCACTGGTTTCGAGAATGACCTGTTTGCTCGTAACCTTGCGGTTCTCAATGCTCAGAAAAAGACGGCAGGTGAAGAAAACCTGGCTGAACAGCAACGTATCAACGCTCTGATCGAGAGTGAGACTGAACGTCACGTGGCCGCCGTGGCTGAGATAAACAATAACCTGTTGGTTGGGCAACTCGAAAACTACGCCACATTCACCGGGTCACTGGGTAAGGTGTTTGGTCAGTTGGCTCAGTTCGCTGAGGAAGGCAGTAAAGAAGCCGCTGCGCTGTTCTACATGAACCAGGCTATTGCGCTGGCTGAGACCATCGTCAACACCGAATTGGCAGCAACCAAGGCGCTGGGGCAACTCGGTGTGTTCGGTATCCCAGTCTCTACTATGATCCGGGCAACAGGGTATGCGTCAGCAGGTATCATCGCCGGTCAGACTATCGCTGGGGCTTATGACAAAGGCGGTACCATCCCCTCCGGTCAACTCGGTATCGTGTCCGAGTACGGTGATGAACTGGTGAATGGTCAGTTGATTCAAGGGCCTGCACGAGTGACTTCCCGTGAGGATACCGCTAAGATGATGGGTGGAAGCCAGACTAACATCGTCATCGAGAACCGGGTTGAAGGTACCACCTATCGCACCGAGCAGGTTGACCAAGACACTGTCCGTATCATCGCCGAGCAGGTATTCAACCAGAATATCGATAGTGGCGTTTCGTCCGTACTGGGTAACCGGAACAGTAAGAGCACCAAGCAGATGAAGAGTAATTTTAACGTGCGGAGTAAAGTCTAATGGCAACGAAAGGAGATGTGAGCGACCTCGACACCCTGACGTATGGCGGAAAGCCGTTGGTTCCATTAGTGTCAGGCTTCACCCGGTCGCGTCAGGCCGGGGTTGTTCGCTCTGACGTCGCCGGTGGTGCCAGTCGTCAACGCAAGAAGTATTACGGCACCACTCACCTCGCCAACGCGACGTTCTATCTCAGGAGTCCTGCCATGCAGGATTTCATCCAGATGTTTATCAACGCCAACGAGGGTAAACGCTGGATATGCCACCTCGCCGCTGATAGGCCCCTGGTTGAACCCTACGTGGTACAAGCACTGGTTGATTGGAACCACACAGAGGTCAATGCCCTGCGTGGTACTGTCACCGTCCAGCTTGAGATATTCAGTGCTCGGGATGAGTGTCTGGATGCACTGATGTACCCGCTCTACCGCTGCATCGGTGATGACATGTGCCACTATCTGGACCTGATGAACACCATGACTGACGGGTGGCCCACCAATGCTCACTGATGACGAAATCCTGATGATTGACGCGAGTGCTCCAGTCGATAGAACCCGGCTGGAAGTCATTTCCTTGTCTGCCAGTTGGTTCAGCAAAACCTATTATCTCCAGCGACAGGTGACTGAGCCAATCCAGGTCACGCTGGAGACCGGAGAAGTGGTCGATGTGGACTATGCACCGATGACGCTCGACCAGGCCAGCAGCAATGCTGATCTGAATTACGAGCGCAACATCAATATCCAGATGGTCAACGATATCATCGCTGCTGAACGTGACAGGTATGACCCGGACGTAAACGGTGACGAGCTGCCTGTGTTTACCTCCCGTGGTTACGTGCTTTACCGCAACGGTGAAGTCAGCCCGATAAAAACGGCACCTATAAAGTTACCAGTAAGAAAAATGAGGAGGGGCGCTCAAGGTGCTGTGTTTAACATCACCACCAAGCCATCCAACGACTACGCCACGGGTGAGGTCGCTACGACAACCAGGGTACCTATGCTGAAAGGCTTCCAGTGACACTGGTCGGCAAACACTACGACATCAAGAACTACCACTGTGCTCATTTCGTGGCACAGTGGTACCGTGACCGACTCGGTATTGACATCCCAGTGTCACACGCATTCGAGACCTCGTTCGTGGTCTGGATGCGCAGGCACTTCACCCCTATCCAGACCCCTGTCAGTGACTGCCTGGTTCTCATGACTAAGGCGGGTGAGCGTCATGTGGGTGTCTATGCAGACTATGGTGTCTATCACAATTACAAGGCGGGAAATGCCCTCGGCGCAGTGGTACACTGGGATTTAGGTGTCATCAAACGAAACTACGACGAGGTATCATTCTGGCTATGGTCACCATCAAATACTACAAAGACCCGCTAACCGGCGAGTGTATTGAATCCAACCATCCCCGTGTCATCGATTTTGTCCGGGGTAACTTTTTCACCCGAGACGAGATACTCGACCTTCGCTATTTCGACGGTGAAGTGCTGGGTGTTGAGCTTCACCACATCCTTGAGCTAGACCATGGCGTAATAGCCATCACTCATGACAGCGCCATGCCACGCACACCTGACATGTGGGTGTATGCAGCAATCGCGCTGGTGACGGCTGTGGCGACCGTGTTGCTCATGCCGAGCGTATCTGCACCAGCACCAGCAACGAGCCAGCAGAGCGCAACCAACAAGCTCGGGGAGAGCCAGAACGAACCTCGTGTCGGTCAGCGCATTGACGACCTCTTCGGTTACGTGGCAAAACACATGCCCCCACTCTGGCAATACCCGTATCGGGTGGGGATAAACAACCAAGAGGCTGAAATCCTGTTGCTGTGTCTCGGTCGTGGACGATACCAGACCAACGAAGACCGGTGGTATGACGGCGAGACCCGCATCATCGATATCCCCAACGCTCAACTCAGCAAGTATGAACCGGGTACTTGGCCGGGTAACGGGTCACCCTCATTCCAGATTGGTTCACCTATCTCCGAGAAAATCGGGGTTTACCGTCAGTCCAATGACCTCAACCCGGCTGAGTTACTGCCACCGAACGACCTCGATAACTCGCTCGGGGCCACATGGAAAATCACCGGAACCACCATGACCGTGGTAGACCGTCCCGATGGTTTTGAGTTGATGAACAGTTTCCAGGTTGACAGTGTGGTGTACCTGAAAGACTTCTACTATATGGGTCCAGACACACCAGCGTCAGTCACACTGTACAGTGTCACTATTCCTGCTGGACAAGCATTCGCTGCAAAGGCTGACCCGGTTGACCTCGGTGGCGGCGGGATGCTGGAGTATGTAGTCACTGCTGTGACTGAGGATACTGTCACGCTGGCAATCCCACCAGATGCACCACCTGAAGTCAGTGCGGCATGGGCTGCCATGAGTAATTACGCTGTCCCTGAGTTGTACTGGCACCTGACTGGTGTCACGCCCACTGTTGATTTCTACACACCGCTCACACCGGTAACGTCAGGCCCCTGGTTCACTGATGTGGCAAGAACTCACCCTGTCACGGTGACAGCGTTCGACCCGACCCCGTTGTCAGGGGAAGTGATTGATGGGTACATCGGACCGTTCCGGGTTCACGATGACGCTGATGAGCTTATCTTGAATTTTGTCAGTGCATCTGGTTTCTATAAGCTCGACCAGAACAAAGAACAGAAAATATCCGCGAACATCGAAATACTGATCGAAGAACTCGACACCACCGGGAATGTCACGGGTAACAGTACGGTATTCCCGGTGGTGTATGAGAGTAATAACAGCACCCGTAAATCGGTGTTCCAGACTAAACGACTCGTGCTGCCGTACAACCAGAGTCAGGTGTCTGCTGTTCGCACGACTGACCGGGATAAATCAGATAACATCGCTAACGTGGACATTATCGAGTGGCGTGACCTCTATTCATTCGAGAACAACCCTCCTGTTGATTTCGGTGATGTCACCCTGGCCCACGTGGTCATCCCGAGTAACAGTCAATCACGCCTGATAAAAGAGCGTAAACAGAATGTGGATGTCACTCGGATGGTCACCCAGTACATGGGGAACGGCGTGTTCGGCCCACCCGAGTCATACGCGACGGATAATTTCGCTCAGGTGCTTATTCACATGTCGTTGGACCCGTTCGTCGGACGGCTGACACTGGATAACATTAACGCTGACGGCTGGTTGCTACTCTCCCCGCAGATTGAGGAATACTACGAGTCGTCCCAGATGGTTCGGTTCGGGTATGACTTCGATGATACCCAGGTCACCTATCAGGACTGTTTCATCCAGTTGGCTAATGTTATCGGATGCCGACCGTATACCCAGAATGGTGTGTATGACCTGTCGTTCGAGCGTCGTCAGGATGTCTCGTCCATGCAGATAACCTGTCGTAATAAGATGCCTGACAGCGAGGTCAGAGAGGATATTTTTGAGCGTCAGTACAATGGTGTCGAGGTCACATGGCGTGACAGCGAGAATGGGGTGAGCGAGACATTCTACGTGCCTGAAGACCGGTCAGCGACGAATCCTGAGCGGGTTGAGTTGCTTGGTTGTATCACTCGGGAGCAGGCTTATAAATTCGCTTACCGGTCGTTTAACAAGCAGATTTACAATCGCCAGTCCATCACGTTCGAGGTGGACGAGTTCGGTCGTAACATTATCCCTGGTCGTCGTATCGACAGCCCGGACGGCACCCGATTTGTAGCCCGTGATGGAGTAGAAGATGGATATCGGATTTATGACGGTGAGGTGGTCGAGGTTTCTGGCTTGGTTGTCGAGTTGTCGGAACCAGTGGCATTCACTGCTGGCGAGGACCACTACATCACATTCACCACAGCGACCGGCTACAACAGTGACCCCATTCTGTGTACTCGCGTCGATGACTTCAGGGTGGCCCTCTCGTCGCTTCCAGTAGAGCCTATCTATGATGGCTACCAGATGGACCGGACTAAGTATGTGATGGTGTCAGAACAGCTCAGAGAGTCCATGGCACTGCTGCCACAGACTATTGAGTTCAAGCTGGATGATGCTGGTAACGAGACAAACACGGTGACGTCGATTAACTATGATGCCCGGTATTATCGTAATGACCAGGATGTGGTGTAAGTGGTATGGCCCCGTGAGGGGCCTTTGGTTTATCCGTTGAGTATGGTTTCCCCGGCAGTGTTATAACAAAAGAAAGTAGTTGTCGCTTTTTGATAAGCACCGACTTCAGCCGTATGTTCAATGAATGTTACCCCATGAACTTTTCGCCCATTCTGGTCAACCACGATCATGCGTCCATTACCATCAGTGCTTATGGTTAAATAAATGTCGTCATTCATGTTCAATTCTCCCCAGTTTGATACCCTTCACCACAATTTTTTCGACCTTCTTGTAATCTGGTTCACAGTTAAATGTCTTGCACCAGAGTGCCAGTGTCTTCAGGTATGGTACGACCCACCATTTCACCTTTATACCGACCTTAATCCTCATAGCGTCAGCTCCATTTCATTGAAAATTTCAATCAAGTGTAAAGTCTGACTTTTAGCATCATCTACCGCGTTATGGTGGGTGCCTGTCCGTTCCAATTTAATGTCTGGATAAAGTAATCTGATTGTTCGATAACACCTGTCATTCCAGAATTCCCAGGGCTTAACAACACCATTCTTTCGATAAGCGTTTGCCAGGATTACATTATCGAAAGCAGCGCCGTTACCCCACACTTCGACGCCCTCGACCTCATTAAACCAGTCTGCAAACTCAGCCAACGCCTCGCAGATATGCATTGCTTGTTCGTTGTCTGTAAATGCAGCGCGAGCCTCATCAGATTGTTGCATCCACCACATGATGGTGGATGGGTCACAGTCAAGACCAATTGATACGGATGACGCCAGCGACACCTGTCGGTAATATGTGTGGGTGATACCTGACTGTTTAAACGCTACAGCACCTATCGCTATGATTGCAGCATTCGGGCCAGTACCCATGGTTTCTAAATCGAGCATTATGTTACTCATTCCACTACCTCCACTTCCATCAATAACGGGTCAACCAGCTTACGAGCCCGGTTAACATAATAACTAATATCCACATTACTCAAGTCCATACCGGCGAGACGGTTGCACACAGTCACCCGGTGTCCAGCCTCTACCCCGGTGCGGCGGGTAGGTGGTTCTGGCGTAGGTGGTTCACAGGCATCCCACATCCGTGACGGTTGCTTACCTGCCATTTTATGGACACCGGTTTTACTGTGTCGCCAGTGGTTACCGTTCTGCCACTTCTTCACCTGGTCAGCGGTCGGGTCCATGAGTTTAATCAGGTACCCACCGTCAGTGCTGACGTAATAGCGGGTGACTCGCTGCTGCTCGACCTCACCCAGAACCAGCCGGTCATTCCGGTTTACCTTAGTCCTCAGCATGAAGTCGAGCGGGTCAGTCTTAACGTGATTGCGGATGAACACCTCGATGTTCTCACCCCGCACCAGAGCAGCCTCAGCAGCCTTCGCTACCACGATGGCCCCGTGGTCCTTATGCCAGGGCAGCTCCCTGGTTCCAGAGTCTTCAGAGGCGCGGGTATAGGCGTAGGCACCGATGCGTTTGACCTTGGGTGGTGTCAGTTTACCGGCTTTGACGTATGGGACTGTTATCGCCAGATAGCTGTTGACATCTCGCGCCGCGAATTTCGAGTAGTTCACATGCTCCAACTCCAGCATGGTCAGTGACTCCCACCACTTACCTATGGCGACCACCTGGTCATCGTATTCCTCCCGGTAGAGATAGGTCAGACCGTCCGTGTTGATCTGAACCATCTTCAAGTCCGGGATTTCCATCAGCTTTTCAGCAAGCATACACAGCAGGAGCTGTCCGTTGATGGTGATGCTCATCGTGTACTGAGGGTCATAGAATGGCGAGTGTTTGTCGTTCGACTTGCCGTATACCCCGTTCAGCGCCAGCTTGAGCATGTTGTTCTCAGCCGTCTTCTTCGGGTACTGCTTGCGCTGGTTGTAGACGTCGAGGTACACATCACAAAAATCCTCTCCCAAGTGCAGCGGGAAGAACCGGTTAGCGATGGCAAGGTTCGGATAGTAGGAACTGACGTCTGAATCCTTCAGTATCCAACCAGGGGGCGGAACCACAATCTCCCGATTCACCGACCCGTGGATACCACCAGCGCCGAAGTCGAACTGGAAACCGTCAATAGTGCAACTGACCCCAGTGAAGAACCCCTTTATCTGCTCGGGGTTGATGACAGACTCACGGAAGAAGTCGAGTATCCCGTTGAACTCGGGTCGAGTGAACGACACGTAGGGCAGGATGATGTCAGCCACAGGGATAGACATCCTATGGGTCTGGTTCCACTTACCCGCTTTGATACCACGCTTGGCAAGCTCCATGACGAAGAAGTCTTGGCCTATCTTGGTATCGTTGTGGTTGGTGAAGTCTTTTTGATAACGGGTAGTCAGTGCATCACGGAATGCTATCTCGGCCCGGCTGTAGTTGTAGAACAGCGCCGTGGCGTTGACATCGTGGTTGTTGTAGGCGAGGACAGTATCGACCTGACTCGGTTTCACTGGACGGTTAAAGTCCAACTCCAGTTCTTCGATAGAGTCCATCCGCATGTTGAACTCCAGTAGCTTCAGACTGGTTCGCTTGGCCCGGTTGTCGAAGTGGTGGATCTTCATCAGGTCGAGCTGAGGAATAAACCGGTCGTTCTCCCATATCATGTGAGAGAAGTCATTGAAATCGGAATTGATGATAGTCATCGACTTCTGGTACAGCATGGCATTGTTGACCAGCCCGTTATGCTCCATCAGGAAGTGGATGACAGGGTAGTCATAGTGAACGTTGTTGTACCCCACCATCCGTGCGCCAGAATCCCTCAGTTGATGCAGGAAGACATTCAGCTCACGCCCCTGGTTCAACCATGGGGTAATGACATAACACCATGAGACACTGTCCTCGATACGGGTGACTATGATGGAGAAGAAATTACTCATGCACTCGATGTCGTAGGCGTAGTCGGTCATGTCACCACCAGATAAGTAAGCCGGGATATCCCGGCAGCCACAGCCAGCATCAGAAGGTTTCGTTCCCACGGGACCTCAACCATTTCATAGATAGACGCACATACCGCGAATATCATGAATGCGGCTGAGAGGATGATAGCGATAGTCATAACGCCACTCCATCCCGGTCCAATGGAACCAGCCGAACGTGGGTGAGACCGAATAACTGCATGGCCTGTTCTAAGTCCCAACCGATAGCCTGCACAACTTCATATTTTTCGGTGAAGCGGTGGTATCCGCTGATTCGATAGGATTTCATTGGTTTGATTTCTCCGATTAGATGGCCAGATACATTTAACCTGACCATCACATACTTGGTGGTTTATGCGCAGTCTGGAGCCATTTGTATTTTCTTAGCTAAGTAAAGAGCTTTGTGTCCGAACTTGCTGAAGTCTAACCACTCAGGTTCATCCCAATGTATTTGGTCATGAGATACACCAAGTGTTTCGAAGAATGTAGCGATATGCCTAACATTATGATGAGAAAGTGGGAATTGGTTTTCTTTGAACCTAGTTGTTGATTTGAATTTATAAATCAAGGTAGCTACAGTCCGAGGGTCTACTTCAATATCGTTGAAAAATACACGTTTTACATTATTTAACTCTTTTGTGAGTAAGCCAATCATGTAATTGTCATCTTCATGGCTTTGTCCGAATTGCAGAGACAATACACTGGCACCTTTGATGAGTTCGGGATAAATGAATTCATCATTAGAGAAAGTGTGAGTATTGTCTGTTGTAATGTCAGAACCGTCCATGTTGAAACCAATCAAAACAATTTTATTTATTGTTGATTCAAGACTTTTTGACAGAATATCTGCGTCTGAATAACCTACTTCAATTACCGCAAAGTCATGTATCGGCATCACAAGTTCTTTCATCTCAATATCTCCGTCTGGTGGTGTGGTCTGTGTGAATGAGTAAAGGTTATACCCATCCACACAGTAAGTAAAGACCTTACCTATTCTTAAACTGCAAAACATTTTCAGCCAGGAACATCGGTCGGACGGTCATACCGTGGTAACCATTGTTCTGATGGATGATGTCCAGTGCCGAGTTACGCAGCACTTGGTTGAACACCACTTTAGTCATGTACGACTTCATCCCCTCAGACGATGACCACACCCGATAGGCTTTGTAGAGGTCTTCCAGCGGAGCAAACCCTGACGAGTCCATGACTACGCAGTCGTCAACGAAACCAGACAGTGGGAACATGTCTTTACGTATCTCATCCCGCAGCTCCCGCCCGGCTGCTGACTCGGTGAACCTACCATGGTTCCGACGCAGCCGACGCAGCCCCTCAATGGCCCACTGGGTGATACCGGCCATCTCAGCAGCCAGCTTATGGTCCAGTGCGGTGTCCTCGTTACCAGCGAATGAGCGGGTAAACGGGAACACCAGACCCCGGTTCATCAGTGCGCCTGACGGGTCGTTGAAACGGGGCATGTTGTTTGTACTGATAACCACCTTAGTACTGAACACACTGGACTGGCCGCCCTTATACATGACGTGGTAAGTCACCGGGTCACCCCCTGTGATGGACTTCAGGTTACTCAGCACACTGTCACGGATGCTCGGGTGTAGGTCATGCGCCTCGGGTATCAGGGTCAGTGACGACTTGCTCATCTCGTACAGGGCAGAGTCCTTGACCAGGTTGCTCAGGCTGGGCGATGTCATGTTCTCCTTGCCCACCATGGTTGTCATCACGCGGGTGATAGTGCCCTTACCGGCGCGGGATTTACCGACGAAGATGGCGAACTTCTGAAGGGTAGAATCAGCAACCAGGCAATACCCCATGTACTCCTGAAGCTGGGCCTTGAGGTCTTCATTGGCACCCCAGATGCTGCTGAGGAAATTCAACCAAGTAGGGCAAGCAGCACCGGGGGTGAAGTCATAGTCCAGCTCATTGAGCACGAAAAATTCATGGCTGTGTGGGTGTACCGTCAGCGCAGGGTCGTTCAGGTCAACCAGACCATTCCTGAACACAGCGAGGTTACTGGTGTCGCGGGTGAGGTCGGTCAACCAGGTGCCGTTCTCGACTTTCGGTACGTTCGTCAAATCCATGACAATCCTGGAGATACCAGATGTGAGACTGTCTGCTGGTTTATAAACGTGGAATGCCCGCTGTATCTCAGCCTTGATAACGTCATCACTGACCATCTCCCATGAACGCCCAGTGAACTGGAAATACTGACCAGCCGATCGGATGAGGTTTATTCCGTCATACTTCAGGCCCAGGTACGTCAGGCCGAAATCATAATGGCTGGATTTAGCGGTGAGTGTCGAGCCGAGAACCAGTGCGCTCTGGTTAGATATACGGGTGCCTCGGTTCACCGTCTCCGATATCAGGGGGAGTGACGGCGTGACGTGGACACCAGTGACGTCGAGCGTTACCGGGTTATGAAACGTCTCGTGCATCTTCTCCCAGCCACAGGATGGTTCCTGTAACGCCGGGAGTGCCTGAAACATCGTCTTGGTAGATTTGCAACCAGCCGCTGACGACGGGTATTTATAAGCACGGGCGATAACGCTCTCGAAATGGTCTTTCTCGTGCTCTCCCCATGCTGGTTCACACCGTGGATTGTAGTGCTCCCACAGGACGTCCAGCGCGTGTTCCTGGTCGATACCATGGTCGTGTCCATAACAGGCCACTCGGAACAGCTCCAGGCTGCCGCTGCCCTGCACGGCTGGATGTGCGGCATGAGTGGCGAACGAGACAAACCGACTTATCTCCCATGCGTCGTTGTCATAACCAGCCCCTGTCTGGCTACCATCCCGAGCACTGGCCCAGCGGTTCAGCTCAGCATCGCGGGCAGCGTCAAGCATGTGGGCATCACGGATGTCACTGACCTCGTACCGGTGGCCGGTGCCACTGTTGTCGAGTGTTATGTTATAACATTCAGGGTGACTCGGGTTTTTCCAGTGCTGACTACCCGGCACCCGGATAACTCGAGCAGGATCAATAACCTGGCTGTCTGAGCCGTAGAACATCGACAGTTGTTTCTGAAGAATTGTCCACTCGTCATGACTCAGGTCATCAGAATTGATAAACCAGAATGCGTGACCGTGAGTTTCGTCACGTTTTTGAACTAAATGCCGCGGCAATGCCCACTCTGGTTCACACATCCCGTCGAAATCAACTAGCATGGTTCGCAGACTGATAATGTTATCAGTGTCACGACCATGACCATCAGTGCCGTTGATACAGACGTAAACGCCGCATTTCTGAGACTGTTTGTAGTCGAGGAACTCCAGCGAGTCATCGAGCGTGGCTGTCCAGGTCTCTGGGTAAACGCCGTCAGGTGTAGGCCCGTGCTCAGGCTTAGGGTCGTAAAACGTCTGGAAGGTAACCGGAGAGGAAAGCGACCCGGTCAGCGCGGTGATAAACCGCCGCGCTTGATGATTGTCCAGCATACCGGTACCTCGGGTTAGAACTGAGAGAGAACAGCTTCCAGTTTACCCAGGACCCGTGTGGCAGCCTTGAGGTTGTTGGACTTATACATGTACTGGCTAAGGGTGGACATCTTCAACCCACTGGCTGCCATTACATCTTCAATGCCATACTGTTCAATCAGTTGCTTGATGCGGTCACCTGCATCGACGTTTTTATAAAGAGTCTGTTGCCGTTTATCGTACTCAGCAGCAGCTTCCTTGATCTGGTCTAGTCTGGTCATTCCATAATTCTCCGGTAAAACTCGTAAATGAGAAGGTCAACATCTTGGGCGTTTGTGGCGAAACCGGCAAGCCCATTCGAGTCAATCACTATGTTAAAAAACTTCTGCTGACCGTATTCTCGCGTCCCGACAGGGTATGACTTTTTAGGTATAAATCCTACTTTCTTCGCGTCGATAGCCGTGAAAACAGGTATTGACTTACCTACCATTTCCGGGGTAATTACCACGTTCAACCAGCCTACCCAGTCAGGTGTTCGGATGGACTCCTTGTCCTTGGTTCCATCGTTACCCAGGCCGAAAAACACTGGTCGGTTGTCAGATGAGAAGGCCACACCCGAGTTGTTCTTATAGAGACGACAACCCTTGGCATTGGCCCTCAGCCTCACATCCAGAGATGCTTTACCTTCAGGTGTTTTTGCCATCAGTCTCCACCCACACTCCCTGATTATCGTATCGCCCAGTAAAACCACGGCACGAGAATGTCAGGGTACCTGGTGAGTACAGACCGACAGTCTGTCCGTCGAACGGTCCACCCTTCAGACGATGACTCATCCGTCTACCCTTAATCACTCGTCGTGCCATGGGGTTTACCTATCTATTGGGGGTTAGTAAAGTTCGGAGTGGCATAGCCCCCGGTGACGATCTCATCGTCGGTCCAGCCGAACTCTTTACTCAGTTGCTCATAGGTGTACTCACTGCCCGGTTTCATAATCACAGTCCCAGTAGTGGGAATCACCGGCTTCGCAGGAGGTGTCGGAGCAGCGGGCTTTGCTGGAGGTGCCACCGGGATAGGTTTGGTCGGTACCTGCATAGTAGCGTAACCGCCTTCCACCATCTGAGCGTCGGTAAACCCAGCACCTTTCAGATCGTCATAGCTGTACTCGCAGTCGGTGTTCATGACCAGCTTAGGCGTAACCTGAACCACAGGTACTGGCTTAGGTGGAGTCGGCTTGGCCGGGGCCTGAGCGACTGGCTGGAAGTTACCCTGACCAACACCAGCAGACAGGTTACTGTTCGCCACAGCCAGTCCAGCAAAGGCTGATGTTGCATCCTGCTTAGGACCGGCTGCACCGAAAGCCTCGTCGTCATAGCACATCATGACGTTGAGCAATCTGACCGAGATAATGCGGCTCGGGACTTTGGTGGTGAAGGCACTGACTTCAATCTGGCAGCGTACCCAGCACCCGGAATAGACCGCTGTGGGAGCTATCGGAGTGATGGTCTTACCGGATACACACCCTGGTTGAGAATCGGCGTCAGCTTTCAGATTGAGGATGTAGTGACCGCCCTGAATGGGGTCAACCTGACCAGGGATCGGGAAACCTTTTTCGTCCTTCTGGAATACTTTATCACCGTCCTTGAAATTGGGAGGGAACTGGATTCCGTACTGTTTGCAGAGGTCCTGATTTTCAGGGTCGAACTCAAACCCGAACTCTTCACGCACCACTTGTTTGATTGCGTCAACAATGCTGTTGCGACTGGATGGGAAGTTAACACCTAGACCCGCAATAGCGCCTTGACCACTTTTCGGAAACATTGCAGCAAGCGCGTACTTGGGTTCTTTGTCATCATTGAAACCAAACGGTTTATCCAGGTGAACATAAGAAGCACGACAGATATCGGTGATGATAATTACGTTAGCCATTTCATATCCTTACAGTTTAAACGAGGCAAACGCCTCTGTTGCTGAGTTGTTCCGTAATGCCGGTGAGTTGTCGTGCATGGGGACCAGTTTCTTACCTGGTTCCGGTGACACGAAATGCTTGTTCACCACTTTATCGGGCAGTATCCGTTTGATGTCGGTCTTGCTCTTAAGCGTGGTCCTGAACAGGTCAGCTGGGTCAACCCCGAGACTGACAGCATCCTCAACCAACGCGTTCTCATCCTTGCAGGCTGCACGTCCGTAAGACATGACCACCTTATACCCCTCGAATCGCTTGCCGTTCAGCGCCAGGCTGAGCACTCGAGATTCTACCCTGTCGAGGAACACTTTTGTGGAACCAATCTCCCGGTAAATCTTCTCCAGCTCGGGGATGGATAACTCCTCGAACGGGACATCGGTGTAAGCATGTTCGAGCACCCACTCGATACGGGCTCGACAGTTAGCCTGAGCGGGGCAGTAGTAACACCAGTCTCCTGCATTGGGTTTCTGCGTCTTGTCTTCAGCCAGAGCGATTGACCGGCGAAACTTCTCCTGCCAATCCCTCATCTGACCAATGGTGTAGGTCGCTGTGCGAACGGGACCATCGATGTGGTTGCCGTTTGGTTGGACAATCGTATTGTGGACCGTATGACACGAATCCCACATGTTGAATGTGTCCAGAGCAGCAATCGCATAGCCGATGGTTTGGGAATTGTCATCCACCTCGACAATTCCATAACCATTCTTGTAGTCGGTGATCTCAATTACTCCCTGTTGTGGAACCAGGAAGTTGCAATCAGAGGTACCGAATACATCGGTGCGGCCCATTGACGACATGACGACACGTTGTTCGAGTAAGGGCTTGACACCGTAGAGAATGGCCTGACGATTCGCGTATCCGGTGTAGATAGCCACATCGTCAGTCATCTTATGGTCCACGGCGATGTGGTTGAAGACCTGACCGAGACAGTCCCGGACATCCACACCAAGCCCTATCGAAAACTCACCCAAAGCATGAGCACAGGTACCTCGTTCAGCAGCAGGGTTCGAGGTGTTCGGATAACCACGACTCATCCTGATACTGGCCGGACAATGACCCTCAATCCATCGGTCAGAGCCAGAGAAACTGAATACACTGTGCTCGGTCATGGTCATTCAGCCTCTTCGATACCGAAGTGTTCGACCGCTTCACTCTTGCCGATGGCGTCGAGAAGGTCAGACTGACCATAGTAATTCAGCACGTCATTGATACTGATGTGTGCCAACATGTCGTCAGTTTCTACTTCGGTCAGGTCCACTTGTACTCGAATCTGATTGTGAGGAGTGACTTCTACGTTATCAACCAACAGTGTTACATTTATGCCCATGATGTTTTACCCTCTGGTTTAGTTAAACCGGCACAGTGTTCCCGCACCGGTGCTCAGTCATGGTTTACTCGCTCGCTGGGGTCAGTGATTTAAAATAGTCATCCCACTGATTGGCATAAGTGGCCAGGTCCATGAACAGGGCATGGGTGGCGCTGTAGGGTACTGTGCCAATCTTGCCGTCTTTACCGCCATGGGTTTCGATGAAGGTGTTGACACCATCTGTTACATCTTTTTGGAGGTCGGTACCTTCGGCCAGTTTGTTCAGAGTGTCACACTCATCAGTAATACTGGTCAGGCTCTCCACCCACTTCTTAGCCGACTCCATCACTTCACCGATGGCTGTCGCCGGGATTTCGTTATAGGTGGTGGCACCGTGCTTGGCGAACAGCTCGGAAGTCACCAGATCGTAGTCCACACCGAAATCGTTGGTCAGGGTGTTCAGTGCTTCGATAGAGGCTTTCTTCGGAGCAGCCGGTACGCCGGGTTTGACGGGTACACCGGGCTTAGCCGGGATGCCCGGTTTGGCTGGAACCACAGGTGCAGTGGTGGTGGTGACAGGTGCTGGAGCATCAGGTGTGGAGGCTGCGGCCTTCAGTTCAGCGACGACGGTATTGTAGTCGAGGTCGTTGATACCCTTACGG
>Ga0194137_10001171_pt1 | contig 16196 bp, 12 predicted proteins | sample TARM_MetaG_T3_14_FD_134025 | JGI IMG/M metagenome (GOLD analysis project Ga0194137, IMG submission 134025) | Freshwater microbial communities from Pennsylvania, USA, analyzing microbe dynamics in response to fracking - TARM_MetaG_T3_14 (version 2) | ecosystem: Environmental > Aquatic >... | reverse complement strand
TTTTTTATGAAAGTGGAAATATCAATTGTGATTACTAAGCTATGCTATGGAATACTGTGGGCACTGTCTACCGTCGGATAAATAAAAACATCGAGGCTTACATCGAAGACAGGGGTTTACCGACTGACCCTTTTCCCTTTTAAGAATCCACTTTGAGTCCACGAGTAACCCGCGACCAACCGCAACAAAATCCGTAAGCTCATCCGCCATGAGATTCTCTGCCTCTTCAGGTAAACGAATGCCGTTAACTACTATTACAGGAATATTCACGGATTTTTTCGTTTCCACACCGGTATAAACAATCCAGCTATAGGGAAAGGAGTCCGGAGGTTTTGGAAGATCTTCTTCCTTTGCAATGCCCGCCGAAATATGCAGCAGGTCCACCCCCATTTTCTCCAGTTCCTTGGATATTTCAATACCTTCAGCTAAGGTTGGGGTATTGCCTCCATGACGATAGCCGATGATAAAGTTCTCCGGCAGGTTGTCCTTTAATAACGTTAACAGTTCCCGTACAAAGCGTAAACGGTTTTCTAAACTGCCTCCATACTGATCCTTACGAAGGTTCGTTTGAGGAGATAAGAATTGATTGATTAAATAACCGTGGGCTCCGTGAATCTCAATTCCGTCAAAACCCGCTTCCTCGGCACGAAGAGCAGCCAGTAAAAATTCTTTTTGTATCCCTTTAATCTCCCCGATGGAAAGGGCCTTAGTATTTCGCCCGTCTGTTAACTCATATTTTGATGGGGCAAGGGGTTCTTGGGTAACACTAGTCGGAGCCTTATCCCCCGCATGATGTATTTGAAGTAAGGATTTGCTGGTCTTAATTCCTATGGCCTCGGAAATCTTGGAAAGGCCATCAACCTGATCATGATCCCAAATGCCCAACTGACTGGATGCCAGGCGGCCGATTTTGGAAATTGCCGTGGCTTCCACAACCACCAGGCCAACTTCACCGAGACCCCGTTTTTCATAATGTTTAATATGTTCATGGGTCACAAAGCCCTTTTCATCGGACCAGTTAAAACAGACCATGGGTGGCATTACCAGACGATTGGGTATGCATTGACCTTTTACAGTGAAACTTGAATAAAGTGACGGCAAAATGAAAACCTCCTTTTAAATTAAAATGTTTCGCATTACTAAAGTATAACATATGAAAGCATAATTAAAAGAGAATCCTAAAAATCATGCCATTGTTGATATGTGCGCTTATCGAAAAGTAATTTGGTTATTGGCTAAGGAATCAACAATCACCAAAGACTCTACGAAAATCCCTTTTGCCCGGAGTTGATCGCCCCCTTTTTGGAAGCCTTTTTCGATAACCACACCGGCTCCAACGAGGTTAGCCTTTGCCCCGTCAATGATTTCCATAAGACCTTTCATGGCCTCGCCGTTGGCAAGAAAATCATCAAGGATCAAAATGTTTTCCCCTTGGGAAAGATACTGCTTGGAAACCCGTATTTTATAGGTTTTTTCCTTTGTGTAGGAATAGATCTCCCCCTCAAAGGTATCGGGATCCAAATTTTTTGATTCCAGCTTCTTTGCAAAAACCACGGGGACATTAAAATACTGGGCCGCAATGGCGGCGATGGCAATACCGGATACTTCAGCCGTTAGGATTTTATCCACGGGCAGATGGGAAAATCTTCGATGAAATTCCTTGCCTATTTCATTGAGCAAGGTAATATCTAATTGATGATTTAAAAATCGGTCCACCTTTAAAATGTTTCCATCTCGAACATGGCCCTCGGCTAATATTTTCTCTTTTAACAGATCCATAAAATTCCTCCCTCGTTTAAAATTTGTTATCCATTATACTATAGAAAAGATTAAAAAGCGACATCCATGTCGAATCCTGTCGTAGAAAATCGATAATCGGAAGGATTGGTATAAGAGACGTAAAAGTGATGTAATCAGTGATTGAGTTAATTTTTTAATTATGGTAAAATAATGTGCACGGTGTATGATAAATAATCGAAAATGAAAGTGTTACAGAAAATAAATTGTTACAGAGAATAAATGTCAATCGATATAATAGACAAACATTATAGATGGGGGTATCAATGTATGGGAAAATTATTTGGAACCGATGGGGTTCGGGGAATCGCAAACAAAGACTTAACACCGGAACTTGCAAATCAGTTGGCAAAGGCTGCAGCAGAAATCTTTATTAAAGAAAAAAAAGGAACCGTGGTAATCGGAAAAGACACCCGAATATCCGGTGATTTGCTGGAAGCTGCCATGGTGTCCGGTTTTTTATCCATGGGAGTAGAGGTCATTACCCTGGGAATAATACCCACTCCTGCGGTGGCCTATGGCACAAGAAAATTAAAGGCCGATATGGGAGTGGTAATTTCTGCATCCCATAATCCTTATGAATACAATGGAATTAAATTTTTTAATCATGAAGGCTTTAAACTACGGGATGAAATCGAAGCTGAAATCGAAGATTATATTTTTAATAATAAAACTACAGATAAAAAGCCCATAGGAGACCAAATCGGAAGACTGATTAAAATGGAGAATCCGGAAAAGTTTTATGGGGATTTTGTAGCCGCTACCATAAAAGAGAATGTAAAGGGTATGCGAATTGCCATGGACGTAGCTCATGGAGCGGCCTATAAAGTGGCGCCCAGCACTTTTAGAAATCTGGGGGCGGAAGTGTTTGTTATTAATGATCAACCCAATGGAAAAAACATCAATGACCACTGCGGCTCTACCCACCCGGAAGTGTTAAAAGATGTGGTAGTGGAAAATGGGTGCGATTTAGGGATTTCCTTTGACGGAGACGCGGACCGTTTAATTGCCCTGGACGAAAAAGGGGAAGTGGTGGATGGGGATCAAATCATGGCCATCTGCGGAAGCTTTTTAAAAGAAAAAGGAATGCTCAATAAAGATACCGTAGTCGCTACGGTTATGAGTAATATCGGATTGGGATTGGCCTTGAAGGAAAAGGACATTCAACTGGAAAAAACGAAAGTAGGAGACCGATACGTACTGGAAATGATGAAAGATAAAGGTTATTCCCTTGGAGGGGAGCAGTCCGGCCATCTAATCTTTTTAGACCACAACACAACAGGGGATGGCCTGTTAAGTGCTTTAAAACTCGCAGAGATTATCAAGCATAAGAAGAAGCCTTTATCAGAACTGGCCTCCATGATGGAACGTTTTCCACAAACCCTGGTGAACGCAAAGGTGCCTAACGAACATAAGGATTCTTTAATGAAAAATGAAGTGATTCTCGAGGAAATTCAAAAGGCGGAAAAAGTACTAAAGGATGAAGGACGGGTGCTGGTAAGACCATCCGGTACAGAACCTCTGGTACGGGTGATGATTGAAGGCAAGAATTTAACACAGATCCAAGGATTTGCCGAGAAGATTGCAAGTCTAATCGAAACCCAGTTTTAGCCCTTGGGTTTTCGGTTTTGCTTTACAGCCTGGGGTTTTTGGTGAAGAAAGCCCCGGGGTTATCCTGTTTAGGAGGTGAGGCCATGGAAGATCGTAACAATTAGATAAGTGAACCAATCAAGGAACAGATGTAACACAATAGTACAATGCACAAAGTACAAAGCGTAAAAGCACCAATGTCCATAGCGCCAGGGCTTAAAAAAACTTCGGATATTTTTAAGTTGACGAGGAACAGGGTTTATCGAATCATCGGCGGATGCCCTGCGGTTGCTCACGACCGAAACCGGTTTTTAAAACCCTGAAGTGATTCGGGGGACAGAGAAGCCGTGGTGATGAAAATGAAAAAAGGAGCAAGCATATGTGTGGAATTGTAGGATATATCGGAAATAAACAAGCATCATCAATACTGGTGGAAGGACTTCAAAAATTAGAATATAGAGGGTATGACTCAGCGGGACTGGCGATTTACAACGATGGAGAAATTGCCGTACAAAAGTATAAAGGCCGTCTAAAGGTCTTAGAGGATCATATAGACCAAAATCCGATGGGAGGTTCCTTAGGGATCGGTCATACCCGATGGGCCACTCATGGTGAACCTAACGATCTAAATGCCCATCCTCATACCACAATGGACGGTCATATTGCCGTGGTACACAATGGGATTATTGAGAATTACGGAAAGCTTACGGAATGGCTTGTGGAAGCGGGAAAGGTGTTTAAAACGGAAACCGATACGGAAGTGATCGCCCATTTAGTGGATTACTTCTATGAAGGGGATCTGGTTCAAGCCGTACGACGGGCCACCAGTAAAATGGAAGGGGCTTACGCCATCGGAGTGATTAGTAAAAATGAACCGGAAAAGCTGGTTGCGGTTCGTAAGGATAGTCCTTTAGTGGTGGGAATCGGTAAAGGGGAAAACTTTATCGCTTCGGATATTCCTGCGCTATTGAAACATACCCGGCAGGTATATTTCCTGGAGGACGGAGAAATGGCAGTACTCACGGAGAAGAAGATCGAAATCTTTAATGAGCTGGGTCAGGAAGTCACCAAGGAGCCCTATCAGGTGACCTGGGACGTGGCCTCTGCTGAAAAAGACGGTTATGAACATTTCATGATGAAGGAAATTCATGAACAACCCAAGGCCATTAAAGATACCCTGTCTCCAAGGTTGAATGAAAAAGGATTTATCGAAATTGAAGAGTTTAATTTAACCAAAGAGGATATTGAAAACTTTGATAAAGTCATGGTGGTAGCCTGCGGTACAGCCTACCATGCAGGTTTGATCGGGAAATTTGCCCTGGAGAAATTTGCGAAAATTCCTGTGGAAGTGGATGTGGCCTCGGAATTTCGATACCGGGACCCCTTCGTTACGGATAAAACCCTGTTTATTGCCGTAAGCCAATCGGGAGAAACCGCAGACACCCTGGCGGCTCTTCGGGAAGCAAAGAATAGAGGCGCAAGAACCATGGCCATTACAAATGTGGTGGGCAGCCGTATTTCCAGAGAAGCCGATGATGTTTATTATACCTGGGCCGGACCGGAGATTGCGGTAGCATCGACAAAGGCCTACATTACTCAATTGGTGGCTTTTTATACCATCGCCTTAGACCTGGGGCTTAAAAAAGGTTCTCTTAAAGAGGAAACCTATCATCAGATAATTCAAGAGATCAAAGCATTTCCGGAAAAAGCGGAGGCACTATTGCAGTATAAAAAAGACATTCAATTCTTAGCCGATGAGCAGTTCAATAATACCAGTGCCTTTTATATTGGTAGAGGGATTGATGATGCCGTGGCCAAAGAGGGATCTCTAAAACTGAAAGAGATTTCCTACATTCATTCAGAATCCATTCCTGCAGGAGAGCTAAAGCATGGTACCATTGCCTTAATTGAAGCGGGAACCTTAGTGGTGGCCTTAGCTACCCAGGACCATCTATATGATAAGATGGTCTCCGGTATACGAGAGGTTAAAGCAAGAGGGGCTTACGTCATTGCCGTGGCCAAGGAAGGAAATCAGGAAATACACAAAGCGGCGGATGCTGTAATAACCATCCCGGATACCTTTGACGAGTTAACTCCGATCTTATCGGTGATTCCCTTGCAACTGCTGTCATATTATATTGCCGTAGCCAGAGGCTGCGATGTGGATAAGCCAAAGAATCTGGCAAAAAGTGTAACGGTAGAATAATCCTCTTCAAAATAAAAAGATAAGCTAAACAAAAGAGAAGCCGGATGGGATCGGTTTCTCTTTTGCTATTTCCGGAGATGCCAATGTGCATAAATAGACATGTTTACACGTAAGGATCACTTAATCCCTGACAAGGGATTGACCTTAACAGCGTAAAGGAGTATACTAGAGGAAGTGTGCAAAACGATAAAATGTAATGGAGGAATTCGATTGATAAATGTAACGAATGTAAGTTTACGATTTTCGGATAAGAAACTATTTGAAGAGGTGAATATGAAGTTCACCCCGGGAAATTGCTATGGAGTGATCGGTGCCAACGGTGCGGGAAAATCCACTTTTCTAAAAATTCTATCAGGAGAGGTGGAACCCAACAGCGGAGAGGTTTCCATGACTCCGGGAGAGCGAATGGCCGTACTAAAGCAGGACCACTATCAATATGATGAAGACAGAGTGCTGGATATTGTGATGATGGGTCATGAAAGACTATATCAGATCATGAAGGAAAAAGACGAGATTTATACAAAAGGGGACTTTACCGAGGAAGACGGCGTACGGGCTGCAGAACTGGAAGCGGAATTTGCGGAAATGGACGGCTGGGACGCTGAGGTCAACGGAGAAAAGCTACTGATGGGTCTTGGAATTCCAAAGGACCTACACAACGAGCAACTGAAAAATTTGGACGGTTCCGACAAAGTAAAGGTTTTACTTGCCCAGGCCCTGTTTGGAAACCCGGATATTTTACTATTGGATGAGCCTACCAACCACTTGGACTTTAAAGCGATTACCTGGTTGGAAAACTTCCTGATGGACTATGAAAAAACCGTTATCGTGGTTTCCCATGATCGACATTTTCTAAATACGGTATGTACCCATATGGTGGATATCGATTTTAATAAGGCAAAAATGTTTGTGGGCAATTATGATTTCTGGTATGAGTCCAGTCAACTGGCTCTGAGAATGATGAAAGACCAGAACAAGAAAAAGGAAGAAAAAGTAAAAGAGCTGCAAAGCTTTATTGCCCGGTTTAGTTCTAATGCTTCAAAGGCCAAACAGGCAACTTCCAGAAAGAAAATGCTGGAAAAACTCACCATAGATGACATTCAGCCCTCCACAAGACGATATCCCTTTGTGGGCTTTAGCCCGGACCGGGAAGCCGGAAAGGAAATTCTTAGCGTAGATGGGCTTTCCAAAACCATCAATGGAGAAAAAGTACTCAATAACATTTCCTTTACCCTTCGAAAAGGAGACAAGGTGATTTTACTGGGAGAAAGTGCGGTAGCCAAAACCACACTGATGGAAATTCTTATGGGGAATATGGAAGCGGATGGGGGATCCTATGAATGGGGTACCACTACTTCTCAGTCCTATTTGCCCAGTGATAACAGTGACTTTTTTGATGGCTTGGGATTATCCTTAGTAGACTGGTTAAGACAGTATTCTGAAGAAAAGGATGAGACGTATATTCGTGGATTTTTAGGAAAAATGCTTTTTTCCGGCGAGGAAGCCATGAAAAAAACCGACGTATTATCCGGAGGGGAACGGGTTCGTTGTATGCTTTCAAGAATGATGCTTTCAGGAGCAAATATTCTGCTGTTGGATGAGCCGACCAACCATTTAGACCTGGAATCCATCCAAGCGGTAAACAACGGTCTGGCAGCCTTCAAAGGAACCTTACTGTTTACTTCCCACGACTATAAATTTATTGAAACCGTAGCCAACCGTATCATCGAAATTACCCCTAACGGCATTGTGGACCGAATGATGAGCTTTGATGAATACATCAATGATGACAAAATTCAAAAAGAGGTCAGTGAGCTTTATAAAGCCAGCTAATCCTACAAATTAAAAGCTGAATTTAATAATCAAAAGAAAAGATCCTCCGGTATAATAGAGGATCTTTTCTTTTGGTCATTTATTATTGTAGTTTGTTCTCAATGAAAGCAGTAATTGCACTAACAATGAGTTTAAAGACTTTTATCGGGTTCGCTGCCTTCAAAGGAATTTAGTTCCGATATAATATGGTATAGAGATTTTAATGCCTCTGACGGTAGCTCATCTACACCGTTTTTCTCGGTTTGGCGGGACTCTACGAATTGAATCCGTTTAAAGAAGTTCGTCTTAAAGGCTTTTCGGTAATCATCCATCTTCAGATCCGCTTCGAATCCTTCGATTTCCATGATTTCCAAGGCTTCAAAGGGTTCCCACTTTTTAAATTCCGCCCGGTTTTCCACAATGGATTCGATAATTCCAAGGGTGACGGCCGGGGTTACTTTTTTATCCATAAATTCTCCCGTATTGATAATATAGCAATCCACACCGCCGGCAATCAAGGTTTTAAATAATGCATAGTCGATGCTTAAGGGATAGGTCCGGAAAGGATTGGCATAGGGCTCTGCAACCAATTGATTGGGATCCACTCCCTTTGCCAGTCGTTCCGCAGAAGTTCTAAAAGTGGCTAGGGTTGCTCCCATGACGGAACCAAGGTCTGCACCATTAACTTTTAGTACCGGTGGTAAGGTGGGGTCTTTCATAATCCAAAACAGGGCGTTCATAGGCTCTTCTAAGCGGTCCACCCGGTTTTTTGTCCATAACTTGGATTTGATCGCCCGTCCGTTACCGTTTCGTATATCTTCTGTTACGGGATAAATTTTCCCATCATCATACATAATGGCTCCGTTATTCTGTGTGGTTAGAATATATTTATTATCTTCACAGCCCATGGGGTAATCCGCAGTTTTATCGAAGTATGTGGGCTCTAATGCTACAGAGGTTTTGTTTTCAATATCCACGATAAAAGCGTCATCATGCAGTACGGTAACATCATATTTATCATCATGCTTGGCATGGGTAATGGTGGACTTTCCTGATCCGGAAAGACCGAAAGCGGCTATGGTAAACTTCTTATCTTCCAGGTTATAACGCTTCATTCCTCCATGGCAGGCGGCATAGCCGTTTCTTGCTGCGGTACCCCAAGCAAGGGTTAAGGTGCCTTTTTTATACTCACCGAAATACTTCATTCCCAGTAGTACGGCGCAGTTGTGCTCAGGATCGAAAAAGGTAAGGCCGTAGGGATGATCGGGATGACTCCAGTCCGGGTCAGCAAACACGATAATATCTCCTTCAGGAATTTCCTTGGAGGCTTTGTACATTTCTGCATATTTTTCGTTAATGTATTGAAAATTTAATAACCAGCTGTAAAGGATGTTTTCGTGATTCTCCGGGAGGATTAAATGAGCCTTAATCATAAACTCCGGATCCAATCCTACAAGGGCCTCTCCGTGATACATTTTTTGATAACGGGTCTTGTAAATGGCCTCACGAATGAGTCCTGAATACTCGGTCACATCTACATTTGGCTCTCCAATAATTCTTCGAGCCGCAGCACAGCGGCCGAAAGCGGTACCGTCATTAAACAATAGGGCATTGGTTCCCTCCTGCAGTCCCAATTTCTCCGGTTCATACACCGGTATTCCTGTGAGTTCTATGGTTCCTGGACTGTTCTTTGCCAGGTGGTGGGCTTGGGAAACGGTTTTTACCAGTTCCACATTGTTTCCGTATAAAGCGGTTTGAATCGTTACCCGAATCTGGGATTTTACCTGATCAAAACTTTGTCTTCCATCGTATTTACACAGCGTACTCATTGAATAACATCCTCCTTGTTTTCCAATCTGGGATTATTAAAAGCATTTTGAAGCAATAACAGCTTATATTATAGAATAAGCATAACCTATATGCAAGGCTTTTTCAGAAAAAGTGTAACACATATAAGAAATATTTTACGATATGATTTACCCCGGGTTTTTTTGTTGAAAATCAGCTTATTCTAGGATATACTTATAAACGTAAGAAAGTTTTGACATTTCAAACGGATGAAAAAAATACAATTAGAAGATCAAGAATTTTTACAGTATCAAAATAAGATTTAAATGTGTTACGCTAATGATCATGGTAGAGAGGATGGTATAAAATGATACGAAAAATTACAGAATTACAACCGATTATTTGGGACAATCCGATGAAAAAACCGGCAGTAGAAGTATTAAAAGACTTCAGTGTGAAGTATGAAGACATACTGGATGCGGAGCGTCGTCTGCAACGGTTTGCTCCACTAGTATATAAGTATTTTCCTGAAACAGAGGATGGAATGATTGAGTCTCCTTTTGTAGAACTACCCGGGATGAAAACCGCATTGGAAAAGAATTATTCTCAAAAGATTAAGGGCAGGCTATATGGAAAATGCGATAATCAGTTAAAGATTGCCGGATCGATTAAAGCCCGTGGAGGTATTTATGAAGTGCTAAAGTTTGCAGAAACCATAGCCCTGGATAATCGATGGATCACTGAAGAGGATAATTATGAAGTATTAGGAGCGGAAATGTATCGAAATCGTTTCTCCCAGTATAAAATAGCCGTAGGCTCCACGGGTAATCTCGGACTTAGTATCGGGATCATTTCCGCCACCCTGGGCTTTGAAGTCACCGTGCATATGTCTCGGGATGCAAAGCAGTGGAAAAAAGATCTCCTAAGGGAAAAAGGAGCGAGGGTTGTGGAATATCAGGAGGATTACGGAAAAGCCGTGGAAGAGGGGCGTAAAGCCTGTATGGGTGATGAAAAGGCCCACTTTATCGATGATGAGAACTCCAAGGACTTATTCTTAGGGTATAGCGTCGCTGCTCTGAGACTAAAGAAGGATTTAGAAAGAAGTAAGATTACTGTGGATGAAAGCCATCCCTTAAGAGTTTATCTTCCTTGTGGGGTGGGTGGCGCTCCGGGGGGAATTGCCTTCGGTTTAAAAACCATTTTTGGAGATGCTGTTCAGTGTTACTACGCAGAACCCACCCATGCTCCCTGTATGATTCTAGGACTGGTGACGGGAAAAAAAGAAAAAATACATGTGGCAGATTACGGAATTGATAATGTTACGGAAGCCGACGGACTTGCGGTGGGAAGGCCGTCGAAACTGGTATCGGAACTTTCGGAAACATTAATTGATGGAGGGTACACCATAGAAGATGCAACTCTGTTGGAACTGATGAAAGCCCTATATAACAGGGAAAATATAAAAATCGAACCCTCCGCCGCCGCCGGTCTTTTAGGAGCAACCCTCTGGGAAGATACCGAAGAAACTACCCATATCGCCTGGCTGACAGGGGGAGATTTGATTCCTAAGGAAGCCTTTGAAAAACTTTTGCAACGATGAAATGATAACTATGGTATACTTTACCCTGTTCAGATGTTATAATCCCCTATCATAGGGTATGAATTCTAAAGACTTTTAAAATGATTACAAGAAGGAGGAACAATATGCAAACGCTATTATATAGTTTTGTTGCAGGGGTCTCTACTGTACTGGGGGTATTTGTTCTGGTACTGTTTGGAAACCCTTCAGAGAAAATCCTTGCAACGCTGCTGGGTTTTGCCGGCGGAATTATGCTCGGGATCTCTGTATTTGAGTTAATGCCCGAGGCTTTGGGATTGGGAACCATGACCATAACAATTATCGGATTTATCTTAGGGGTTTTGATGATGTTCGGTTTGGATAAAGTCGTACCTCACTCTCACCTCTCCGCAGCGGATGATTTGGAAGTGGAAAATCCCGAACGGCTAAAACGGGTGGAAAAGCCGATTTTACGAACGGGATACTTAGTTCTTTTCGGTATTGCCCTTCATAATCTCCCGGAAGGACTGGCCATCGGAGCCGGTATTGAATCCAGTCCGGAGCTGGGGCTTGCCATCGCAGTAGCCATTGCCCTTCATAATATTCCGGAAGGCCTTGCCATTGCCGGACCCCTGAAATCCGGAGGGGTTACCACGGGTAAGCTATTTTTATTCACCTTTTTAGCGGGGCTGATGACCCCTTTAGGAGCCGCTATCGGATTGTTGATTTTTAATATTTCTCCGGTATTGGTCGGAGGATCCTTAGCCTTTGCAGCGGGAGCTATGGTTTATATTGTGAATGATGAATTGATCCCCCAGGGCCACAAAATGGATAGTCACTTATCCAATGCAGGAATTATTGCCGGATTATTAATTGCCTTTACTTTACTATAGAACATGCTTTGAAAGAAGGTAAGGAACGTAAGGCCATATAAAAAATGATAGTAGTATAGACCGGTATTAAATATGTATAAAAATCCGTATAAAAGTACTATAAAAAAACCGACAAGGCTTTTGCCTTAGTCGGTTTTTAATTGGTCCCGTTTATTAAAAAAACTTTGAGAGCCCAGTTGTACAAAAATAATTACGGTGAGGGAAACACTGCCTAAGATCCCCAGCATGATGGCAATTTGATAGGCAATGGCCGTAGTGGGGGATACCCCGGATAAAATTTGTCCCGTCATCATACCGGGTAGAAAAACTATCCCCATTCCCATCATGGAATTAATGGTTGGTAGAATCGCAGAATCAAAGGCGCTATCCACCACTTCTTTCGCCGCCTGTTTTGGAGTGGCTCCCAGCATTAGAGCGGATTCCACAAGAAATTTTCGCTCAAGCATCCCCTCTAGCAGGCGATTGACCCCGAGAGAAATCCCGGTCATGGAATTTCCGATCAGCATCCCGGCGATGGGAATAAAATACTGGGGGTCATACCAGGGGGATATTTGAATCACCACAAATAAAAAGAACAACAGACTGGTAAGGGTTCCAAGGATCATGGACAGTGCCACCACCTGCTTTAAACTTTTGTTTAAGGGGTGGTTTGATCGCTGATAGATATTATATATGGCAAAACTCTCCATAATCAGGAGCACCAGGATTGTTAAAAAAGGGTTCATGCTTTCAAAGAGATAAACCAGTACATAACCGACGAGAATCAACTGCAAAGTCATCCGAATGCTTGCAATTAATACCTCTTTTTCTCGGGCAATGCCTTTTACTTTAAGAATTACCATCAGAATCACAATGAAGATGTAAGCCGCTGCTACTTGAAGTATACCAAGATCAATGATCCCATTCATAAACCTTACCTCCCCTTACCTGAAGTATTCGGTCCCCAAAGTTCTTTGCCAGGGTTTTAGAGTGTGTGACCATAATTAAGGTTTTTTCCTCATTTTTGGCATAATCGGCAAAGGTTTTCATAATTAAGGATTCCGTCTCATCGTCCAAAGCCGAGGAGGGTTCATCAAGGAGTAAAACCTCCGGTTCCATAAGTAAAATACGACCCAGGGCTAACCGTTGTTTTTCCCCACCGGAAAGGTTCTCCGCCTTATCCGTGAGAGCTTTTTTAAGCTTCACCCGCTGTAAAATTTCAGTTAACATACTTTCCGAAGGAAAGGGTTTTTCCGAAAATTTCAGGCCGATGACTAAATTATCCTGAATCGTTCCCCGGAAAATTACCGGGGTTTGGGGTAGCATTACAACTTTTCTACGAAGAGCAACCGGATCCATCCTAAGAAGATTATCTCCGCAGTAGGTAATAGAGCCTTGATCCGGAGAGATTAAATGATTCAGCATACGAAGAAGGGTGGTTTTTCCGCTGCCGCTCTCTCCCACAATACAGGTAATTTCTTTTTCATGAATGGTTAGATCGGGAACTGTAAGGATATCTTTGTAAGTGACGTTTTCAAAAGTAAACATGATAGAACCCTCCTGATTAGGATATTTTAAGAATATTGAGTCGTATTTCAATGCAGTATTAACGGTATTATAAGTGTATTGGTTATCAAAAATAACCTTGCCTATTGTTAAAAAATTATGTACAATATATTTAATAGAAATTAGGGACATTAACTCAGTTGGGAGAGTGTTAGCTCGACAAGCTAAAAGTCACAGGTTCAAGTCCTGTATGTCCCACCACCTATTGTATATACCCTCCTAGCCCCAGGATTAAAACGGTTAGGAGGTTTTCTTATGTCTTTTTAAGCCTTATTATCAAAGACTTCCGAGAAAATACTGCACCAATAAGCTTACCACCACCACAAGGATGGATATGGTAATTCCGTGAATTAAGGGTTTAACACCGGATTTGGAAAGCTCTTTAAAATTGGTCTTTAAGCCGATGGCAGCCAGGGCCATGACCATAAAGAAGCGCCCCAGTGTACTTAAGGAAGCGCTGATCGCTGTAGGAATCCACCCGGTGGAATTCAGTCCAACCATGACTAAAAAAAGTAAAATAAACCATGGAAAGATATCCAGTACATGAACGGAAGAACTACGGCTTTCGTTTTTCTTGGCAATCATGGAAAAAATAAGAACTACAGGGATAATGGCAAGGGTTCTGGTCAGTTTAACGATAACCGCATAGTTCCCGGCAATTTCCGAAAAACCATATCCCGCTGCCACTACAGAAGAGGTATCATTAATGGCGGTTCCCGTCCATAGTCCGAATCCCAAATCACTTAAATTAAGAGCTTGGCCCATTAGAGGAAAGAGGACCACCATAAACACGTCAAAAATGAAAGTGGCGGAAATGGCATAGGCAATAAACTGATCCTTTGCACCGATGACCGGGGCTACGGCTGCAATGGCAGACCCTCCACAAATTCCCGTTCCCGAAGAAATCAATCCTGAAAGTTTCCAATCAAGGCCCAGCAGTTTTCCGAGCACATAGCCGCCGAAAAAAGCGGCAAACAGCGTAAACACCATAACGATCAGGGAAAAGCGGCCAACTTCCAACACCTGATTAAAGCTTAGAGAGACCCCCATAAGGATAATGGCAAAGCGGAGGATTTTCTTCCCTGTAAAGGTGATCCCGGGGTACAGCTCTTCTTTTGCGGAAGCCAGAGGGTTTAAAAGCATACCGAGAAACAGGGAGATAACCCCGGCTCCGATTACATGTATCGGAAGAAGATTGGAGAACCATTGTGAAATATAAGCGATCCCAAGGGTTAGAAGCAAACCCGGGGCTATTTTTTTTAGTATATACATGTCAGCACCTCGATTGATAGAGTATAAAACCTTCTGTGAATATTTGAATTCGGTAATAATCCATAACAGTTTATCATAATTCGACGAAAAGCAAAAGAAGCGAAAAAAATCGGTTTTAAAAATATAAAACTTGCTCTTAGTACTTAGTCATAAATTATGGTATAATAAAATATACTTTATAAAAATTGAGATTTATACTAAGAAAGGTAGGGAGAACATGGAATTACCAAACTTAAAAATAGGGAATTTAGTAGCAAAATATCCGATTATCCAAGGGGCGATGGGCGTTGGGGTATCCCTTTCAAACTTGGCCGGTACCGTGGCAAACGAAGGGGGGATAGGCGTAATCTCCGGAGTTCAGATCGGTTTTGATGAGCCGGAATTTGAACAGGATAATGACGCAGCAAATGTACGGGGGCTACGAAAGCACATCCAAAAGGCCAGAGAAATCAGTCCCGAGGGCATTATAGGGGTGAACCTGTTAGTGGCTATTCAAAATTATAAAGATATGGTAAGAGCCGCCGTGGAAGAAAAGGTGGATATTATCATATCAGGAGCTGGACTACCCACAGAACTTCCAAAACTTGTGGCGGGAAGTGATACGAAAATCGCTCCTATTGTATCCTCCGGGAAAGCGGCCCGACTGATTGCAAAAATGTGGGACCGAAAGCATCAGGTGATTCCCGATGCGGTAGTGGTGGAAGGTCCGGAAGCAGGTGGGCATTTAGGCTTTTCGAAAGAAGATCTCGGAAAGACCACCCTTCCAAATATCTATGATTTAGTGGAAGAGGTAATTGAAGCCCTAAAACCCTTTGAAGAAAAATATAAAAAAAGCATCCCCGTAATCGCTGCGGGAGGAATTTTTGATGGGAAGGATATTGCAAAAGCTATGAAAAAAGGAGCTTCGGGAGTTCAAATCGGCACCCGATTTGTAGCCACGGAAGAATGCGATGCCCATCGGAATTTTAAACAAGCCTACATTCACTCCAAAGAAGGAGAAATTGAACTTGTAACTAGTCCCGTTGGAATGCCCGGAAGAGCCGTGGTGAATCAATTGACGGAAAAAATTAAAACCGAAAAAATTCCCGTGGAGAAATGCTATAACTGTTTAATTCCATGTGATGCAGGGACCACCCCTTACTGTATTTCCACAGCGCTGATTAAAGCCGTAAGAGGGGATGTGGACCGGGGATTGGTATTTGCCGGAAGCAATGCGTATCGAATAACCGCCATGACCACCGTCCGGGAGTTGATGCAAGAACTTGTTGAGGAAACAAAAGAAGCTTTAGGTTTAAATTCAGCGGAGTAAGAAACCTCCCTTTGTAGTGGTAAACTATATTACAAAAACTTCTTTTGAGAAATTTTAATGTATAATCATGGATGAGACAACGGGGAAAAGTTAAAAACAGCTTTTCTCCGTTTTTTTTGTTTTTACTCGTTTCATATTTATTCTCTTTATCCTCTTTTTCTTATTTATCTTATTTATCTTATTGATTCTCTTTGTCCTCTCTTAATTTCTCAGTTTTCCCCATCTTAGTTTGGTATCATTTTTCCCAACTTAGCTTTGTAACATGGTAAGGAAAGGGGATTTTATGGTATGATATTTATAAGAATAGGTAGTTGCAGAATAGGATTTTAAGGATTATGTCGAAGTTATCCACAGAAGAAAAATAGAAGGATTATGAAAATGCGTATATCTCCTAGGTTTCACTAAACAAAATATAATTACACAAAG
>Ga0194137_10001169_pt1 | contig 16235 bp, 10 predicted proteins | sample TARM_MetaG_T3_14_FD_134025 | JGI IMG/M metagenome (GOLD analysis project Ga0194137, IMG submission 134025) | Freshwater microbial communities from Pennsylvania, USA, analyzing microbe dynamics in response to fracking - TARM_MetaG_T3_14 (version 2) | ecosystem: Environmental > Aquatic >... | reverse complement strand
TGATTGGCGCGTTGTTGACACCCGGTGGCATTGAAAATTGCACGATTTCCTCCTGTTGAAGTTGGACGCTTCCGACCACATGGAAATTTCACGGCAAAGGCATCGATACCCGACCGCCGACCTTGCCTGCCTTGAAATTTCAATGTCTCAATTGAGCCCTGTTGCTTGAGCTTATTGGTGAGTGGCCGGGTGCAATGCTTAGTTCCACTGCCACCGCGTTTTCAACAGAACCGGCTTTTTCGTGCATCTGTACTCGTAATCCCGGCATGAGAACCGGAAAATTGCGTGATGGATGGATTGCTGGTGGCTCCTTCAATGACATGCCGTTACAGTTCAATCATGCCTACCGGCTGCACCCGCGCATGCTGGGTGAGTTCCGAAAACGCGAACACCGGTACGGCGAAGAATTCCTCCTCGATCAATTTGCGTACCGAGCGCCGGATGTCGGCCGCCGTTACCAGGACCGGCGGCAGGGCGGGCGTGCCGCCGGTGCCGGAAAGCTCGCCGAGCCGGTCCAGGAAAGCCTGCTCCACTTCGGGCGACAGGTCGAGGTAGGAGCCCTGGCTGGTCTGGCGCATCGCTTCGCGCAGCTGTTCCTCGACCTCGGGCGACAGCAGCACCACTTCGATCAGGCCGTCCCGCGCCACCTCGTGGCAAAGCTGGCGCTTGAGGGCAAGCCGGACATAGTCGGCGATCACATCGGCATCGCGCTCCTTCGGCGCCCATTCCAGTACGGTTTCCAGCAGCAGGCGCGCATTGCGCAGCGATACGCCTTCACGCGCCAGGCGCTGCACGACTTCGGCCAGGCGCGGCAGCGTCACCGTCTTGTTGACCTCCTTGCCGAGTTCCGGGAAACGGCGGTCGGCCCAGCGCATGAAGCGCTGCACTTCATGGACGCCGACGAACATCTGGCAGTTGCGCAGCATTTCGACTTCCACGTCGGCGGCAAAGACATGCTCCCACGGCATGAAGCGGATGCCCGCGGATTTCAGATTTTCGGTTTCGGTGGCCTTGACCCAGACACGGCGGCGGCGGGTGCCGGCGATGACATCCTCGGTGGCTTCGAAGCCGAGTTCGTACATCCGGTCGATCGATTCGACGACCGCCACCTCGCCGAAACGGACCTCGGCATCGATGAGCGGGACCTCCGCCATCATGAAATAGACTCGCCCGGCGGGGACGCTGTCATGATATTCGAAATCGATGGGCTGCAGGTCCGGAATGCCCTTGGTTTCCAGCACCGCGTTGCGCATGATGCGGACCGCCGTCGTTGTCTCCGCGGCCGCCGGCGAGTTCTGCATGGATGTCGGATAGCGCACCACGAACGGGCGGGTCGCGGCGAACGCAGTCAGGTCGACGATGCGCGCATTCTTTGCCTCCTCGACGGCGGCGCGCTTGCTCAGCTCCGCTTCCGCGGCCGGCTTGAGCAGACCGACCATGCCCGCGCCCGCCAGCAGCAGGGCGAGCAGGCCGAATACCGCAAGCGGCATGCCGGGAATGATGCCGAAGAGCAGCATGATGAAGGCCGAAGTCAGCAGCGCCTTGGGGCGGCCGAACAGTTCGCCGACGATGGCCTGGCCGATGTTGCTCTCCTCGCCTTCCTTCTCGTCGCCGTCGTCGCTGACCCGGGTCGTGATCATGCCTGCGGACAGGGAGATCAGCAGCGCCGGAATCTGCGCGATCAGCGCATCGCCGATGGTCAGGATGGAATAGACCTGGATCGCTTCGCCGGCGGTCATGTTGCGTTGCAGGACGCCGATGGCCACGCCGCCGATGAGATTGACCGCCACGATCAGGATGCCGGCGATGGCATCGCCCTTGACGAACTTCATCGCGCCGTCCATGGCGCCGTGCAGCTGGCTCTCCTTGCTCAGCTCGGCGCGCTTGCGCTTGGCGTCTTCGGCGGTCAGGAGGCCGGAACGCAGGTCGCTGTCGATCGACATCTGCTTGCCGGGCATCGCATCGAGCGAGAAGCGCGCGGCCACTTCCGAGACGCGTTCCGAGCCCTTGGTAATGACGATGAACTGCACGGCGGTGAGGATGAGGAAGACGACCATGCCGACCACGAGATTGCCGCCGACCACGAAGTTGCCGAAGGTTTCGACGATGTGCCCGGCATAGGCTTCCAGCAGGATCAGGCGCGTGGTCGCGACCTCGATCGCAAGCCGGAACAGCGTGGTCAGCAGCAGGACCGAGGGAAAGGTGGAAAACGCCGTCGGCCCCGGCATGTACATCGACACCACGACCATCAGGCCCGCGGCGCAGAGGTTGAAGGCGATCAGGATGTCGAGCAGCCACACCGGCATCGGCAGCACCAGCATGAGCACGATGGCGATCACCACGCCGGCGGCGGCGAGTTCGGCGCGCTTGGCGGCCTTGTTGGCGAACTTGTTGAGTTCGAGAACCAGATTGAGCAGCATGTGAACGTTCCGTAACTGTCAGGGTTGCGCCGACGCGGCGTGCCGCGCCTGCAACTCTTCGCGGCGCTTGACCAGCATCGCCCATTCGCTGCACTGCGTCTGCTCGAGCGCGGCGCGGGTCTGCTCATCCAGCGGCTGCATCAGTTCCACGGCCGCGTAGGCATACATCAGCCGCAGGCGGGAATCGTTCGGCCACACCAGAATGCAGCCGCGCGCCAGGTCATAGGCATCTTCGATCCGGCGGGTGTTCAGATAGCCCCAGATGAGGCCGATGGCCAGCGCCAGCTCGGCGTCGGCGGCGGCCTGCCGCTTCTTCTTCGTTCTCATGCCGCTTGCGGTATTCGTGCCGGTCATGCCGCTTTTGCCTTTCTAGCCTGCTCTTCCATGTCGCGCTCCACCTCGTTCATGCGCATCTGCTGCAGCCGCAGCCGCCATTGCACCGCATCCTCGACGACGGAGATCGCGGCCAGGCAGGGCGCGCGGTCCTTTTCATCGAGCGAGAGCGAATGCTCCACCAGCCTCTTCTGCAGGCCGCGCATGCCATGCACCGGATCGCCGCTCCAGGCGGGGCTGTTTACCGTGAGCGCCGGGCCGAAGAATTTTGTCAGCACACTGACCGGGGTTTTCCCTCCGACGGTTTCCTCGGAAGGCATCGACACCTTGGCTTCGGCCGGACCGAGCTGCAGCAGACCGATCGGCGGCGCTTCGCCGTTCTCGGCAACGCTGTAGATGCCGACGCCGTCGGCGGGAAGCGCCGTGCCGCCGGCGCGGTGAATGCCGGCATTCTGAACGGTGCTCATGACAGCAACTCCTCCGCGGCTTCCAGATCGCCCGGTGCCAGCGGCCTCGCCTCGCCGGCGGTGTCGATGGCGACCCGGCGCACCACATACACGCTGCCGTCGGCCAGCATGGCGGGCAGCCAGGCGCCCATGCGTTCCAGGTTGGCGGTTCGCCGCCGCAGCAATTCTTCCAGCCAGCCGGCCTGTCCATCCTCGCCGCTCTTGCCGAGGCCGACCAGCGCCGCGCCTTCCATCGGATAAACGAGCAGCTGCCTGCCGTTGCTCAAGGCCTGGCTGGCGACGGCATTTTCCAGAAACGCCGTCCGGATCAATTGCGCGAGTATGTCTTCCATGTGTTCGTTCCCGTTTGCTTCTTGTGATCGGCGCCGGCCTGCCATGCACAGCGAGGTGCAGGACGTTCAGGACGCTCAGGATTCGCCGCGGCTGCCCGCCTTGCGCCGGGCGTTCTGTTCGCGCAGCCTGGCTTCCCACTTGTCCGCAGGCGTCATGGCAACCCTTGGCGCCATCGCATCGTCTTCCCTGATCCTGTCGCCGAAATCGGCCAGGACCGCGGCTTTCACGCCGGCGTCCTGCGGCCAGAGCGACGCCGGCAGCTCCGACACCACCTTGCGCAGGATCCCCCAGGCGCGGCTGCGGCGCAGTGGCGGCAGGGCATTCCAGTTGACGATCGATTCCGCCAGGCTCACGGCATGGTCCTTGCCGCCGCTCGCCATTTGCATCAGCGTGATGGCCAGGTCCACCGGCCCCTGCCTGTGGCGCACGCTGACATTGATGTCGGCCAGTTCGCCCAGCAATTCCCGGGCCTTGGCATGGCAGCTTCTTACGGCGACAAATGCCCTGGCGTCCGTCAGCGCCATCAGCGGCGGCTCGCCCGCAATGCGGTGGCTTCGTCCCGACAGCTGCCTGGACACCGTCTTGTTCAGGTGCGACAGCGCCTCCGAGAACCGTGCGGCGCCGAAGGCATCCCTGAGCCGGACGGCGAGCTCGAACGGCGTCAGCGGAGCATGGCTCTTGCCCTGTGCGGCCGTGCCGAACCAGCCGCGCACCGCATTGACGGAGGCCTTGCCCAGCGACTGCAGCAGCGCATGCATGTCGCCGGTCGCCTCAAGACCTTCACGGATGTCCCGGCCATGCTGCTTGTCCAGATCGCCCAGCAGACGCTGGATCTGCCTGCGCGGCGCAGCCTTGTCCTCATCGGAAGACGGTTCGCCTTCGAGCTGCTTGAGTGCCTCCTGAAGCAGCCGGTAGCGTTCGAGCGGATCGTAGTCGTCGAGGTTCTGCTTCGCGCCGGACTGGTCTTCGTTGCGGATGCGCTTGAGGATATTTCCGGCTTCTCTCTCCAGCAGATTGTCTTCGCCCAGTTCCAATCTGCCGCCGGCCGCCGGTGTCTGCTGCTCGGGTTGAGTGCGCGGACGGACCGCGGGCCGCGCCGGGATGCCGCCGCGCTGGCCCGGGACGGCGGCGCCGGGCTGCGGCTGGTGCGGCTGGCGCGCGGCCGGACCGTGCCCATGCGGCATGCCGGCGAGTTCATTGAAGGCGGCGAGCGATGTCAGCTGCATCGTTCCCAGTGCTTGCACGCCCGTTCCGGTTGCAGCCGTTAATGCGGCAGCATCGTGCGCGCGCCGGGCCTCGACCGGATGCGTCGCGGCGGAAGGCAGCGGAACCGATGGTTTCAAGGACATGTTCATATCCGATGGGTGGACACCCTCTGCAAAACAGTTCCACACAGCAAGAAAATGCATGATTCCGGCCCGGTGCCGCGGTCATCGATCGAAGCCCACGACGCAGCGCTTGTTCCTGAACTGTCCGATACCCATCCCGCGGCATCCGATGCCCAACGAGACCGAAGGTTTTTCACAACGGCAAGACGCAGAGCAGTCCGTCGCGAGGCCATTGGCAGACTCTCATGAAAACTTATCCAGGATTCCAGCTCGCTGCGAAGCCTTGTCCAAGTTGGTGCAGAACATGGAACTTTCACGAGTATCCCGCCACACACGGAGCTTCCGATTTCAAGCCATTTGTTTTGGAGGAGATGGAGGGAATTGCTCAGAAAGCCTCTCCCTTGGAATTTCGGTCAGCTTAACGGTTTGTTTGGATCACGGTATAGAGACCTAGTTAAAGAGAAGGATATGCGTATGAGTTTGTTTAGCCGAATAATACCCGCCAGGGTGACCCCCCCAGTCAAAGCGCACCGGTGACGAATCCCCAGCCTGCACCTCAAGATCCTGCCGGAGAGACCGTCCGGGGCCCTTCCGGCCCGAGCGACGCTGCCCCGCAACAAACTGCCGCGCCGGTACTGCCGGCTACCGAGCGCCCCACCCGACGCGTAGCCTTCAGAGTGCTATCGGCCATCACGGAAAGAAAAGACAAGGCCGGAAAGGGTAAAACAGGGATAACGGAAAACCCGGCCCGAAATCCAGCCGAAACGTCAAACGACGCGTCCGGTACGGCAGCACAAATTGCCGGCGCCAGTGCACGCGGCACCACGGCCTGGCATCCGTTTTCCCGGTCTGGACAAAAGACCGGACAAAACCCCGGAGCGCAGCGCAAGGAGCATCAAGCAGCACTCGCGTCCGACACTGCGGCACCGGAAAAGCCGCAGCCCGGAATCCCCGCAAAAAACAAGACTTTCAAGCAGAGAGCCAAGGGTGTCGCAACCAAGCTTAAAAATCTGGGAAAACAGACGGAAGAGCCACATGTCATCGGTGAACCGGTGAGACCGTGGTACTCCGTCCTGGCGGGCGCACTCAATGCCGGGAAAAGCCCGCGGATGAACACCCGTCGGCAGCCACACGAGCAAGGTCCTGCAGTTAAGAATTACACGGTAACGCCCCAAGGGACCTACTGCACAAGGGCTGGCCGTCTTTACATGCTGGATAGAAGAAATCAGGTATGGCAGGTGGTGTCGGAAATGCGGGTGGCATCGCTGGCCATGGGCGCAAACAGCAAGCTGGCCGCTCTCACAAGAGAGGGGCAGCTACTGGAGCTTAACGCGCACGGCATGGAATCGGACACGTTCCCGCCCATCAAGTTACCGGAAGGCACACGCGAATTCGCCGTGTCTTACAAAGGGTCGGTGGCATTTACATCCACCGAACATCCCGATCAGATCGGCTATCTCGATTTCAAGGACCGGCAAGAGGGCAATGTCCAAAACATCGTCTGGCTGCCGCTGCCAAGGGAGCTTGCCACGGGAAATCCAGATGCAATCCGCTCCATGATCTTTAGTCATGACGGGAAACTGGTGGTGCAGGATCATCACAACACGCTGTGGGAGGGAACACGGCAATCGTTTTTCGGAACAGTTGCGATGCAGTGGAAGGACATGCCCGGCCTGGCCATGAAACCAATGCCGCGAGCGCCGGCGAAGCTGACGAAACCGCACCCGGAGCAGCTCATGTCGGAGCTGAAAAAAAGCGTTCTTCTCAACAACAATGGGCAACTGGTGGAGCGCAAGGCAAACGGTCAGCCTTCATATCGCTTTCCGCCTATCCAAATGCCAAAGGAAATCCGAGACTTTGCCGTGTCGCTTGACGGCTCCGTCGCCATCGTCTCGGACGACCCGCAGCATCGAGGACAGGTAGGCTTCCTGAGCCATGAAGACAGGGCGAACGGAAATCAGGAAGCAATCCGCTGGATTCCGCTTCATCCATCCCTGACCAGCGAAACCGGCCGCCGCATTATCGAGAACATCAACTTCAGCTTGAGCGGAGGCTTCGAGCTGACCGACCACCATGGCGTGAAATGGAAAAGCTCGACGCCGAACAGCAACAGCGATACCGTGACCTGGCAATCCATGGCTTCTCTGCCAGCCACATGCTACGAATTCGCCGTTTCGGCAGGAGGTGCGGTGGTGCACGTTACCACTGATGCGCCGGAGACGATGACATATACACCTCCTCTTGAGGATGGCTCGCGCTCCGATCTCTCCACCCTTTCCATCAACCTGCCCGAGGTTTTCCGCAAGCCCGACGGCAGGAATATCGGATTCATGTCCTTCACCAAGGACGGGATGCTGATATTGCATGACACAGCGGGTAGACGATGGAGGAGCACCCTGGAATCGACGCGGGACAACGCACCGGGTAAACACGAGGTCAAGTGGCAAGCCTTGCAGGCCGAGGCGGCGACGACGCGGCCGCATGTCAAGGTCCCGGGCCTGCTTCCGCCAGGTCTTGCGCCTACGCTCACCAAAGCCAACCCGCAATTGCCCGTGGTTCCGCCCGTGCCCGAGCCGCAAAGGCTCATCCTTCGCGTCAATGGAGAGATCGGCGGACTGGATGAACACAACCATGTGATGGTTCTCGGACTTGACGGCAGATGGTCCTATGCCGACCAAACGACCCCGAACGCCTTACGCAAATTCTTCAAGGGCTACAAGGAAAGGCCGGCCGGCGGAGTCAATGTGAGTGGACTAGGCCTTTTCCACGGCACACAGAACTGGATGGTTGGGCGTAGAAAAACTGCGTTGGACGTCGTCACGCCGCCTTTCGCACTCAAAAACCATCCGACGGAATCAAGGCCGGAGCGTTGGAAGCAATGGTTCAAGGGAATTTTCGAACATCCAGGCAGAGTCTCGACGGTGCACGTCGAGAAGGACCTTGCACTGGCTCGGCAGACCCTGCTGGCATACATCGCGCAGCCGCAGCCAGACCTGCCTATTAAACCGGCCGAGGCACAGCGATACATCAATGACCGCATCCATTCTTTGCTGACGCAACTGAGTGAACTGACCGGCACTGTCTTGGATGATCATCGATCCAGTCAAGCGATAGTGACGGAAGCCCTCGAAAGGCTAGCAGAACACGATAGGACGCTGGAAGCTGCCAGGAAAGACGTTGACGCTCATGACGACGACTCGGCCCGGGCACCGCAGTCCAACGAGGCCCAAGAGCAGGAGAAGCAGCGCAGCCGACAAGAAGAACGGATAAAAAAGCGGATAAAAAAGAGTATAAAAAACACGATACGCAACAATAAAAAACACGATCGTGCCATCCTCCGGAACTACCGTGCGGACCCTCAAACGGTGCGCTCGAATAAGAACCTGCTTTATGTTCTTCAACAGGCACGCGAGGCAATGGGCAACGCCGGCGATCAGGTCAGCCAGATATTGGACAGCATGTTGGCGGAAAACAAATTTCTTGCCTTCGACAGCAGCCGCCATCTCATGACGGGGCATGCAGGCCATGAACTCAACATAAGCCTCCACAAAAACAGGCTTGCCAACATTACCTCCGAACTGCTGCTCCTGCATGCGCTCATGGTCACTGCCGATGGCAACGCCGGACAGGGCACCGCGAACGCAAACAACGCTTACGGTCTTGTTCTGATGCCTGATGAAACTCCTGGCCGCGAGGATGCCCGCCGCACCGATGCGGCTGAATACAAGCTGGTCAAAATGCAGACGCTCGACATTGGCGAAAACCTTAACCTAGACGCAATCCCGGTGATTCAAAACGCCCCTGGCACAATGGCGGATACGGCCGTGTTACTAAAGACGTTCAATGACAATACCATCCCTGATATTCGTCGGCTGTTGGCGCACCAGGATGCATGGGATTTTTTCCGGGCCGCGCTTTCGGCAAACAAGCCGTCGGCCAGAGTCGTGCGCTTGTTGAGCGGCGAATCGACACTGGGGGTGCAACCGAGCGCGCACGGCTTGGCTGCCACGTACGGAGTGCGGGATCCGCGCGAGGCCTATCAGCATTTCTTTTCACTCATGCCTTACGGCGCTTCCTTGAAGCTCGAATTGGCCAAGGTGGCAGGATTCGATCTCGAAGGTGCAAGCCTGTTCTTTAAAACCCACGGCTTCGACATAGCCAAACTGGGATATTTAACGGCATTCGCGCAGTTATTTGCAATTGAACCCATCAGTGCGCTGAGCTATACCACTTCGCACAGTATGCTCATCAGCGCCACCCGTGACAGTTACTCCATCGCTGTCGCAAACTCCAGCCAGGTCACCCAGAATATGCTCTCAGCCAAGATCCAGTTAGGTGCGGGAGGGTCGGCCAGCCTCACACCCAAGGCTGATCCCGATGCTGCTCCCGATGCTGCGCCCGCGCCCGCTCCTGCTCCTGCTCCCGATCCTGTCGCCGTGCTCCTGGCCACGCTGATTGCCTTCCTGTACGCGGGCCTCAACTTCAAGTTCAAGGCGTTGGGTTATACACGCGATATCACAAGTGAATTGCGATTTACTATTCCCAAGGACGACATCGGCAGAGCAGAGGCGATTTTGAATGATGTCTTGCGCGGAAAATTGAGCCTTTCGGAAATGGTCGCACTCGTAACCGGTGAAATGATCAGCAAGCGTACGAAAACAGATACATTTACATTCAATTTCGATATCGAACCGCTTCTTGCCAGCGGCCTCGTGATTCCCAAGGCTATCGGGGACGGAAAGAACTTCCTCTGGAAATACATTTTCGCGCCGATGGTCTTGCAGGTAAATTATGCCGCCAAAAGAGTGGCCGGGATGACCTCTGCAATCGGCGGGGACAAGATAACGCTGACTTTCCACGACTCCACCGATCAGGAGCTGTTTGCTACCTATATCGGCGTGCATGAATTCCAGACCAACGCCGGCCAGCATGATCCTGATGGGCCGAACGGACCCGTCAAAGACTTCGATCCGCAGCAGAAGTCATGGTTGCCCTTCCTCGGCATCATCCATCTGCAGAAGAAAATCCTTGGCAAGGCATTGCAACAGGATGGTTTCAGTGCGACGTACAATACCAAGACCCATCAGGTGGAAGCAGTCGGTTTCACCATATCGGCCAACCCTCCCGCCGCATCCGTCGGTAAGTCGGCGGGCATCCAGGCGCTGCGCGACCAGTATTTGGATACGAACGAGGACGTATCCGAAGAAATGATTCCCGCATTGGGCGCGTTGCTGAAGCAGCACCCTGAACTGAAGGAATCACTGAGGAAGCTCAAGGCTTCGAAGAACCCGGTGAACGTGAGTCTGGAACTGAAGCCGAACATACTTGCCAAGATCAACGAGGTCATCAGAGTCCTTGACGGTAAAAAGGCATATTACTATCTTGAGGAAATCATCTCGAGCTTCCTGCTCATTCCGAACGCGGTCCGCATTACGAGCTTGTCGGTCACCGCCACGCACAAAAACGAGACCGGCACGAGCAGCGGTGTCTCCGCCCTGCGTTACCAGGGCAAGGGAACGCTGACGTATAGCGAACCAAGTGCCTCGATCAACATTCACTATTCGGACGAGGACGGTTCATCGCGCGTTGCGCTGGGCGGAAGCCTGGTGGAGGATCACAAGAATACCGGCGTTGACCAGATTGAACGCATACTTCGCGAAGGCGGGGACGAGTTGTGGACCTTCCTGCAAAATCCCATCGGGAAAAGTCAGCGTCGTGCGAAATACGCCAGGGAAATCAACAATGCATTAATCGCTCTGCGCAAGACGACTACTTTACTTGATGACCAGCACCTTCAGAGACTTCGCGAGCTCGAACAATTCAGGGACGTGTTATCGGACACCAAAGCGCGAGGAAATTCGGTCATCAGGGACCAGATCGTTTCTAACGTCGATAAGATATTGAGCGAATTGTCATTGAACTGGGACGCCTTGGACAATAACGAGTCGTTCAGCAAATTCAAGCCGGCGCTTTCCGCCTTCTTTTCAACAAAAGACGGCCGGCTGGATCAAGCGAGACTCCTGCAGATATTGAATGACGAAGCCATGTTGGTGACTTTCATGGCGTCCATCTGCAGATCCACCCGGATGGACATGCCCGAATTGCATGAAAAAAAGGCGCTCGATGCAGCTGCCGTATCCGGCGCAGAAGAAGCCGCCCCGGACAAATCGACAAGGCGTGGGACATTCTCCCGTTGGCTTGGCTTGGGTTCTCGGGAGAAAGAACGCGTCGCCGGCCGGTCAGGCAAAACCGAACTCGACGCGGCAACCGGAACACGCATTGCGGAGAGCCGCGTCAGCCCTTCCTTGCAAACGCAAGAAACATCCCCAGTGGGGTCCCGGACAGAGGTGTCCGTAGTAGGCGCCGCCCTGCCCGGACTTTCCGCCACTCCGGGAATTCAAATTACTGCGCCGTCCGGTCATCTTGTGCCCCCCACACCCAGCATGAGAGGCTCAGTGCGGGCAGAATCTTCGCACCCCACCCTAGGTACGGAGAGTGCCGATGCAGCTTCAAGAAGGGCATCATCAACAGGTCGTCTGAGTCTGGGTTCGCGTGTCCGTGTCTTGCCCGACCCAAGGAGATTGGATTCCAGCCGGGTCGTTTCGCAAAGGAGAGCTGGATTGCCCGACCCAACACGGAGTCGGAGAGGGGGACTGGCGCCTGTAGCGGAGTGGAGATCCGGCACGAAACTGGCGGTCACGCACTCAAGCTACGAAGGGTGGCCATCCAAGGGGGAAGTATTTCATGATGACCAGCATATAGTACGCAGCTTCAGGGATTATTTGGAAAAAAGATTAACAACGGACGAGACCCTGAACCCGGAGAAAAATGAAGGGCTAAGGGAGGTATTTGAAGGACTTAGAGCAATAACGGACGATGAACTGATGCTCAAGATAGCTGGTGCGGGCAATGCTATTCAGATAAGGGAGGTCCGCGCCTTTGTGGACCTTAATGATGAGCGTCTGGAAGAACCAAACGCTCGTCTATTAAAGGGATTGGAAGCAATAAAAGCAGATGACCCGATGCCAAGGGGCGGACTATACGACATTGTCAGTACCGCGCTTGGCATTGACAACCCTCAACGCTTACGAGGGCTGGTGGTTGATTGGTTGCAACGGCATCCGGAAAGGGGTTCCGAATTGGCATATTATTTCTCGGAACATGACTCAACCGAAGATTTCAGAGGCGACATGCTCATGCCGGCCATTGATAGATTGATTGCTGCGGTAGCCGACCCCTCGTCCGTCCCATTAGCCGAAAGAAACCGGCCAAACTCGACCTCTGCACCTAATCTTGGCGGGATTATCCTTGATCTGATCGCGACGGCGACAAACAGCATGATTTTCCTGAAAGACGCTGAGGGAGGCCGAGTACCTTACTTCCTGCCTCTTGAAGTTGATTCATCGGAGCGTGTGAACGGAGGTGAATCCGCTTCCAGCGATCAACGTACGGTTTATTTGCAAGTTGCCAACGGCAATTATCATCTCATTGATGATTCCGATGATGAAACAGGCCAGGATGTCTTCGGAGAAGGTTTCGCAAGAAACACCGATTCGCCCGAGGCCCAAGAAAGCCTACGTACGGAAGATTTGGAGGCGGCGGCGAGGAGAAGACTAAAAAGGGCATTAACAGACTACGACGAGGAAAGACCCGCTCCGCCCAGCCGTCCAGTTAGCACACGTACGGACTACGACGAGGAAAGACCCGCTCCACCCAGCCGTCCAGTTAGCACACGTACGGACTACGAGGAGGAAAGACCTGCTCCGCGCGCAACCGACGCAACAAGGACGGTCCAACCTCAATGGGCAACAGAGGGTTAATCCAGAGGCATCACGCGGATTTTTCCAAGCATAGTATTGCTGTCTGGGCGCGCTCCATTCATGTGGGACATGGATGGAGCGCCGCCTTGTACGGACATGCATGCTAACGACCGTGCACAGGAGGAAACAAGATGAAAGCAGCCTACCTTACCGGCCACGGCGGCAACGACGTGGTCCGGGTTGATGAACGGCCTGATCCGATCCGCCAGTCCGGCCAAGTCCTGGTGCGCATGAAATGGGCGACGCTCAACCGCGTCGACCTGTACATGCGCGACAGCGGCGCCGGCATTACCCACCAGCTGCCGCAGATCCTGGGGCTGGACGGCATGGGCATCGTGGAAGAGGTGGATGCGGATGAAACGCTGCTGGCGCCGGGGCAGAAGGTGGTGCTGCATCCGGCCGTCGGCTGCGGCCGCTGCGAGTTTTGCCGGCGCGGCGACACGGTGCTGTGCACCGCCGTCAGCTATCTCGGCGAACACCGCGACGGCACGCTGTCGGACTACGTGGCGCTGCCGGCGGCCAATGTATTTCCCATGCCTGCGCATCTCGGCCATGCGCAGGCGGCCGCGCTGGGGGTGACTTACCTCACCGCCTGGCGCATGCTGTTTTCCAGGGCGCAGCTCAAGCCCTGGGAAACCGTCCTGATTTTCGGCGTGGGCGGCGGCGTGTCGCTGGCGGCGCTGCAGCTGGCGAAGATGACCGGCGCGCGCGCCATCGTCACGTCGCGCGAGGATGACAAGCTCAAGCTGGCAACCGAAGCCGGCGCCGATCACGCCATCAACAGCAGGACACAGGACGTCGCAAAAACCGTGCTGGCCCTGACCGGCGGGCGCGGCGCGGATGTGGTGATCGAAAACGTGGGGCAGGCGGTCTGGTCGAGCGCGCTCAGGTCGCTGGTGCGCGGCGGACGCCTGGTCACCTGCGGCGCAACCTCGGGCGATCAGCCGCCGGCCGACCTGCGCCGGGTGTTCATCCGCCAGCTGCAGATCTTCGGCTCGACGCTGGGCAGCCTCGGCGAGTTTGCCGACCTGCTCAATTTCGTCGAGCGCACCGGCCTGCAGCCTGTCGTGTCCTCACGTTACCGGCTGGACGACATCCATGCTGCGCTCGATCACCTGGATGCCGGGCGGCAGTTCGGCAAGGTGGCCATCGCCATTGATGCTACCGAGGACATCCAAGGCGCGGCGGCCGCTTAGGCTGTGTTTGACAAGCTGCTCTGCGCGGTCCGGATTGGCGCCTGCGGTGCTCGGCGCCAATCCGGACCGCTCGCGACGCTTGTCAAACACAGCCTAGTCCGGCACCACCGCCGTCACTTCAATCTCGACCCGCGCCTGGTCCTCGACCAGCGCGCTCACCTGCACCGCCGTCATGGCCGGGTAATGGCGGCCGATGATGTCGCGGTAGGCTTCGCCGATTTCCCTGTAGGCGCCGACATACTCCTGCTTGTCCACCACATACCAGGTCATGCGCACGATGTGCTCGGGCCTGGCATCGGCTTCGCGCAGCACTTCGACGATGTTCTGCAGCGCCTGGCGCACCTGGCCGGCAAAATCGCCGGTATGGAAGCGGCAGTCCTTGTCCCAGCCGATCATGCCGCTGACGAACACCATCTTGCCCCTGGCGGCAATGCCGTTCGCGTAGCCCTTCGGACGTGCCCAGTCTGGCGGTTGCAGGATGTTCATGCGGGTCCTTTCTGATCTTGGTTGTCATCTGCGGCGGCCAGGAAGCGGGAGGCTTCGCCGGCGAAATGCGGCGGCAAGGGTATCGCACGGCGCTCGCGCAGGTCCATCGCGGCCAGCACGAGGTTGGCGCGGACGCGCTCGGCGCCGTCGGGGCCGAGCAGCCGTATTGCGACATGCATCGCGCTTCGCCCGAGCTTCGTTACCCGCAGGCAGGCCTGCAGGACTTCGCCCAGTTCGCTGGGGGCGATGAAGTCCGTCTCCAGATGCACGGTAGGCACGCCCCAGTGCTGCGAGAGATGCATCTCGCGAAAGCCGGTGCTGAGTTCCTGCGCGCACCAGTCCTCGACCACGCCGTTGAACATTTCAAAATAGCGCGGATAGAACACGATGCCCGCGGGATCGCAGTCGCCGAAGCGTACCGGGATGGACTTGCGGAAAATGTCGCCGCCATGCGATTCGGTGCGCATGTTCAGGCCCTCGCCGCGCCTTGCGCACCGCGCAGCAGTTCGCGCGCGATGATGAGCTGCTGCACCTCGGTCGCGCCTTCATAGATGCGCAGGGCGCGGATCTCGCGGTACAGGCGCTCGACCGGCTGTTCGCTGACCACGCCGAGGCCGCCGAACATCTGCACGGCGGCATCGATCACCTGCTGCGCGGTTTCGGTGGCGGTCATCTTGGCCATCGCGGCTTCCTTGGTGACCTTGCCTCCCTGGTCGCGCTGCCAGGCGGCGCGGTAGGTGAGGAGCGCCGCGGCATCGATGCCGGTGGCCATCTGCGCAAGCTTGGCCTGGGTGAGCTGGAAGTCCGCCAGCACCTGGCCGAACATCGAGCGCGCGCCGGCGCGGCCCAGGGCTTCATCGAGTGCGCGGCGGGCGAAGCCGAGCGCCGCGGCGGCGACCGAGGTGCGGAAGATATCCAGCGTGGCCATGGCCACCTTGAAGCCTTCTCCTCCTGCGCCCAGGCGGCTCGCCGCCGGGACGCGGCAATCGGCGAAGCGCAGGCGCGCCAGCGGATGGGGAGCAATCACATTGATGCGTTCCGCGATCTCCAGTCCCGGCGTATCCGCATCGACGACGAAGGCGGAAATGCCGCGGGCCCCGGGCGCTTCGCCGGTGCGGGCGAAGACGACGTAGAAATCGGCGATGCCGCCGTTGGAAATCCAGGTTTTTTCTCCGCGCAGCACATAGCCGTCGCCATCCTGCACGGCGGCGCACTGCATCGCTGCGACGTCGGAACCCGCGTTCGGCTCGGACAGGGCGAAAGCCGCAATCGCTTCGCCGGCGGCCACGCGCGGCAGGTAGCGGCGCTTCTGTTCATCGCTGCCGTACAGCGTGATCGCGCCGGAGCCCAAGCCCTGCATGGCGAAGGCGAAATCGGCCAGGCCGGAATGGCGTGCCAGGGTTTCGCGGATCACGCAGATGGCCCGCGTGTCGATGGCTTCGCCGGCGCCGCCGAAGGCCGTGCCGCCGACTGCGTGGCGCAGCCAGCCGGCGGCGCCGAGTTCGCGCACCAGCGCGCGGCAGGCGGCATCGACGTCGGCTTCATGCTGCTGGGCGATGTGTTCGCTTGCCCAGCGGTCCAGCGACTGTTCGAGTTCGCGGTGGCGGCCTTCGAGGAAGGGCCAGTGCAGGTAGGATTTGTCGGGCATGGTTTTTCCTGTGTTCGGTTCTTTAGGTTGTTTGAATCATGGAGCGATTTAGGGCCACGGCGAGGTTAAGGGCTGTGCATTTGGTAACAAGCAACTTATCTCCAAACTTCCTCTACTTCACTGTTCGCAGGCGACTCAGCGTCTAGGACTGCAAGGCATATCCTGCGCTTCCTAGCTCCCTCCCCTTCAAGGGGAGGGTTGGGG
>Ga0194137_10001168_pt1 | contig 16253 bp, 15 predicted proteins | sample TARM_MetaG_T3_14_FD_134025 | JGI IMG/M metagenome (GOLD analysis project Ga0194137, IMG submission 134025) | Freshwater microbial communities from Pennsylvania, USA, analyzing microbe dynamics in response to fracking - TARM_MetaG_T3_14 (version 2) | ecosystem: Environmental > Aquatic >... | reverse complement strand
CTTATTATCTGGTGGACTTCCAGCAACAGCACGCCCAGTTCTTCTGGGTATCACCAAAGCGTCACTTGAAACAAACAGTTTCTTATCTGCTGCATCATTCCAGGAAACAACGCGTGTCCTGACTGATGCTGCTATAAGAGGTAAGAACGATAAATTGATTGGTCTGAAGGAAAATGTCATCATTGGTAAATCTATTCCAGCCGGAACAGGTATGAAGGTGTACAACGACATGGAACCTAAAGAAGTAGGCGTCGTCAGCGAAAATGTCTATAGTATCAATGACGAAAAAAAGCAGACAGATGAAACGAATTAAATAATTATAAAATTACTCTCTTTACATCGGATTTTCGCAAGATATCCGAGTAAAAGAGAGTTTTTTTTTGAAAATCATTAGAGTATCAGATCGAGAGGAGTATGAAAGATCAAAAATAAATTGACTGATTATGTAAGCGATAGAGGAAACACATGTTTTTAAGTTGTTTTTATTGTTTTTTTGGTGTTCTTTTTATCATTTTTATCTTGTGATAACGTATACTGATTAATGTAATAGTGAAAAGTGATAATTTAGATGACAGAAAATGACAAAAAACTAGTATGATACCTGAATGCTTGTTTAAGCATGAGTAGAAACAAGTCAACGTGTTTTCAAATTGTGATGTAACCGTTATCTATATATTACGGGTTTTAATGGCTAATGAAAAAAGAATTGGATGTGAAAAAATGGAGAAAAAGACAGTGCTCTTTACTGAAACGGTTTTACGGGATGCACACCAGAGTCTAATGGCGACCCGTTTAAAAACAGAAGAAATGTTACCAATTATGAGCAAATTGGATACTGCTGGATATTATGCGTTAGAATGCTGGGGCGGAGCAACGTTTGATGCCGCTATTCGTTTTCTTGACGAAGATCCATGGGATAGATTGAGAGCTTTTAAAGAATCAGTACAGCATACTAAGCTTCAAATGCTTTTAAGAGGTCAGAATTTGTTGGGTTACCGACACTATGCAGATGATATTGTAGATAAGTTTATTGAGAAAGCAATTTCTAATGGGATCGACGTACTGCGTGTGTTTGACGCATTAAACGATCCCCGAAACATGGAAGCCTGTATGAAAGCTATAAAAAAATATGGTGGACATGCTCAGTTAACTATATGCTATACCATCAGTCCGGTACATACTTATGAGTATTACAAAACGTTGACGAAAGAATTGAATGATATGGGAGCCGATTCCATTTGTATCAAAGATATGGCTGGAATATTAACACCTAAAGTTATCAGAGAACTGATGCCTGAACTTAAGAAAGTAACGGATCTTCCTATAGAAGTGCATACCCATGCCACGAGTGGAACTTCAGAAATGACATATCTGACAGCAGTTCAAGCAGGCGTTGACAGAATCGATACGGCGATATCACCCTTCTCAGGCGGAACGAGTCAACCTTCCACTGAGACAATGAGTATTGTTTTAAAAGAATTGGGATATGAAACAAACCTCGATGAAACAATTCTTGAAGAGATAGCCGATTATTTTAAACCACTCAAGGAAAAATATATCCAAGAAGATGTTTTAGATCCTAAAATGATGAGTGTAGATCCCAAAGCACTCATCTATCAAGTTCCTGGGGGCATGTTGTCTAATCTCTATTCACAATTAAAACAGGCGAAAGCCGAGTCCAGATACGAAGAGGTACTGAGAGAAGTACCGAGAGTTAGAGAAGATTTGGGATACCCGCCTCTGGTTACCCCGCTTAGTCAAATGGTAGGGACTCAAGCAGTTTTCAACGTCCTGTCCGGGGAAAGGTATAAAATGGTTCCCAATGAGATCAAACAATATGTCCGCGGATCATACGGTAAATCTCCAGCTCCTATAAAAGATGATATCAAACATAAAATAATCGGGGATGAAGAAATATTTACTGGACGACCGGCTGACTTACTGAAACCGGAATTTGAGAAACTGAAGCAGGAAGTGAGCGATATAGCCAAGAGTGATGAAGATGTGCTGATTTGTGCAATGTTTCCTCAGTTAGGTACAGAGTTTTTAAATAAGAAATATGACTCGGCGGCTGCATCAGAGTCAGAAGAACCAATCAGAATCAGTGCGAGGATGTAGGAGGGATAATAGTGACAGAAACAGGTTTGCTGGAAGTCAGCTTGGCAGAAGGTTTAGAAATAGCTATTGTATCGATTGCCATTGTATTTTTCGTTCTAATAGGATTAATGTTGATTTTAATGTCTTTTAAATATATTTTCAAAGAGGCCGAAACTAAAAAAACTGTGTCGGCTGCACAAGGAGTGACGCCTGGCCCAATGCCTTTACAGGAGGATGAAGAGACCAAGGAAGTAGCGGCTCTAATGGCTCTTATAGAAGCGAATAAGGATCTGCAGGATAAAAAATATCAGATAACATCAATAAAACGGATAAAATAAAGGAGATTTACTATGAAGAATTATGAAATTACAGTTAATGGAAAAGTGTATGCTGTAACAGTAAAAGAAGTGGATGAAGCAACGTTTAATGCAAGTCAAAGCGAATCTGTACAGGAGAACAAACAAAATGTTCAGACGACCGGAACTGCAGCCGGAAAAGGTATTGAAGTAACTGCACCGATGCCTGGTTCAATAATCGATGTCGCTGTTCAAGTAGGAACAGCGGTAAAAGCGGGTCAACTTCTATGTGTGCTGGAAGCGATGAAGATGGAAAATTCAATTGTTGCGCCCGAAGATGGCACAGTAAGTGAGGTTCTTGTTTCAAAAGGAGCACAAGTTGAAGCTGGAGAAATACTGGTAAAATTATAATAAGAATAACTAGAAGGAGTTAAAATTATGCTTGATGCTGTATTGGACACATTTGCCATGTCGGGATTTTCTGCTTTAACTTTTAAAAGCGTCCTGGTTATTGGTATTGCATGCGTTTTTCTATATTTAGCAATAAAGAAAGGATACGAACCGTACTTACTAATACCCATAGCTTTCGGCATGCTGCTTGTCAATCTGCCATTAGGTGGACTGATGGCCCCGCCAGTTGCTGGAAATAATGGAGGACTGTTGTATTATATATATCAAGGAACGAATTTGGGGATCTATCCTCCGCTGATTTTTTTATGTCTGGGAGCATCAACAGATTTCGCTCCCTTGATAGCTAATCCCAAGACTCTGTTGTTGGGAGGAGCCGCACAGGTGGGTATTTTCGTTGCCTTCTTTGGAGCCATTGCTCTAGGAATGACAGGCCCCGAAGCTGCATCAGTAGGTATCATTGGCGGAGCAGACGGTCCGACAGCTATATTTACAGCCACGCAACTGGCGCCACATTTACTATCTACTATTGCTTTGGCTGCCTATTCCTATATGGCGTTGGTGCCGGTCATTCAACCACCGATCATGAAGCTACTGACAACAGAAGAACAACGTAAAATAAAAATGGAACAATTGAGACCCGTGTCTCAGCCAGAAAAAATCGTCTTTCCGATAGTAGTAACTATCTTTACCATACTTATTCTTCCCTCATCCGCACCGTTAATCGGTATGCTGATGCTTGGTAATCTTATTAAAGAAAGCGGACAGGTTCCTAAACTGACAGAAACACTGCAAAACTCATTTATGTACATTATTACCATACTGTTAGGTGTGACGGTTGGAGCAAAAGCGGATGCAGATATGCTTCTTTCACTGGAAACGGGAAAAGTCATTATTTTGGGTCTGGTAGCATTTTCAGCAGGAACTGCTGTAGGATTGTTGATGGGGCAGGTAATGTACAAATTCTCGAATGGGAAAATCAATCCATTGATAGGTGCAGCTGGAGTTTCTGCGGTTCCTATGGCAGCCCGTGTAGTACAAAGAGAAGGTGCTAAAGCTAACCCGTCTAATTTCTTATTGATGCATGCGATGGGGCCGAACGTTGCCGGAGTTATTGGCTCTGCTGTCGCGGCAGGTGTGTTACTTCAATACTTCAGTTGATAAATGAATAACATTGAATGGACTGAGACTGTGAACAAACTGGGAAAAGTCTATAAAGACATGTCATTAAGCTTTCTGATACTGGAAGAAAAGAAAAAAGCAATACAGCTCCGGCAGAAGCAAGAGATAATCTGACTTTAATCGGTGTAGAAAATGATGACTTGCTCGTTTCGCTGGCATCAATTATATCGGCGCTGTTGAACATTCCTTTAGAGCTGTTAGATCAGGATGTGCGCCAGCTACTGGTCGATTCTGTTGACGTTATAGCCTCTGATCTGCCGGCCACATTCAGGGGATCATTCACCTGCGAATGGTTTAAAACAGATCAGTCCAGAGATTCGCTGTTTATCGTTCAGAAAAAAGGTGCAGAAAGCAAACAAGTCAGTGAAGTACTGATTGCCGATGCATCTGTGTTCAATAATCAGAAGGAATTAAAAGATTTCATTATGGGTATTAAAAAATGGAAAATAGAACAGCACATATAATAGATAAAAGGGACGAATAATATGTCAAAAACAATAGCAATCAATGCAGGAAGTTCTAGTTTGAAATGGAAATTATACAACATGCCGGAAGAAGAAGTGCTTGCTTCTGGAATCGTCGAAAGAATCGGTTTAAATGATTCGATTTTTACTATAAAGTACAATGACGGTGAAAAGTACAATCAAGTTGTGGATATTGACAATCATGAAGTGGCTGTTGAAATGCTGCTTGAACTGCTGACTGAATTGAATATCATTGAAGATTTCAATGAAATCACAGGAGTAGGGCACCGTGTAGTTGCAGGGGGAGAAATTTTTAAAGACTCTGCTTTAGTAACTGATGAAGTGATCGATCAGATCGAAAGTTTGTCAGAATTTGCGCCACTTCACAATCCGGCTAATGCCACAGGTATCCGGGTATTTAAAAAAATTCTCCCGCATATTACGAGTGTTGCAGTCTTTGATACGTCTTTCCATCAGACCATGCCTAAAGTCAACTATCTCTATAGCATTCCTTTAGAATACTATGAGAAACACAATGCACGTAAATATGGTGCACATGGAACAAGCCACAAGTATGTTGCTCAAAGAACGGCAGAAATTTTGGATAAACCGATCGAAGAACTGAAAATCATCACATGCCACCTGGGGAATGGGGCATCTATTACAGCCGTTGACGGAGGGAAATCTGTTGATACATCAATGGGATTCACTCCACTTTCTGGTGTGACGATGGGAACACGCTCAGGCGACATCGATCCTTCTCTATTGCCATTCTTGATGGAAAAAGAAAGAATAGAAACGATTGATGACATGATCTATATTTTGAATAACGAATCGGGACTCAAAGGACTGTCTGGTATATCAAACGACATGAGAGATCTTGAAGATGCCGAAGATTCAAATGAACGAGCAGAACTTTCTCTGCGTATTTTTGAAGATAGAGTTAGAAAATATATTGGATCGTATGCAGCAACAATGAATGGCGTCGATGCTATCGTCTTTACTGCTGGTATTGGAGAAAATGCTCTGGAAACCCGTCAGAATATCATTGATGGACTGACTTTCCTTGGTGCTTCAGTAGATGAAGAAAAAAACAATGTCCGAGGAAAAGAAAGAATCATATCAAACGATGATTCAGAAGTCAAAGTGCTGATTGTCCCAACGGATGAAGAGATAATGATTGCCCGTGATGTCATAAAATTTAGTGATCAGTAAGTTAAAGTAAGAAAAGCGGGACGATCCCGCCGGATAATGTCATCGAAAGTAGAAGGAAATCATGTTCTACTCTATACAATTAAAGGGGCTGGGAAAAACCTCCCCTTAAATTAATAAACATACTAAGATTAGTAGGTAAAGACCACGATAATGGTTTTTACCTACTAATCTTAGTATTTTTTTGTGCGCCCGGCATGTGCGACACTTGGTGGTGGAAGTCCACTACAGACTTGGCAGTAGGAAATGTTAGCAAAAGATAAGGAAGTCGGACGCAAATGCTTGCACTGACGAACAGAAACCTCATATAAAGACTGAGTCAGGACGGATGAGCTTGCCTAACAAAGTGAAGTCCGATACTATCCAAGCCCTGTACAGTGAATAGAGCAGGAACAGAAGTCATAGTAGTACCCATTGGCACGAAGAACGGAACCTAAGAGCGTACCTAGCAGAGCTGAGTGTCGAAGGTTAGGACAAGGAAATAGTAGGGTACGCCGACTGACTCGAGATAACTAAATCGGGCAATCGTTTAACTTTAGGAAACGCTGTATACGCGATCCATACGTACGGTGGTTTGAGAGGATGGTAAATAAATTAATTATATACCTCCTACTCGATTAGTGAGTTAAAAGAAATATGAATAATAGGAATAAAGGAAGAATTTTTACACAAATAATTTTGTCTGTAACTTTACTATAATTAGTACTAAACCGAGTGGCGTAACAAAATGGATGAAGGTTACAAGTGCTTTATCACCAAAATCATCCTTGTTTCCCCGAATATTGAACATATGAAGTGAAATTAAATTTACTTATACATATTTAGGCTATAAGAAAACAGCGATCAAATGGTGAATATAATCACAATAAAAAAAAGAAAGAAAAGTATTTAGTAAGTATACTATGAGGGGGTAGATTAACTCAGATGCAACTAAATACCAGTTTAAAAGCATCTATATATTGTTTATTAAGTGTATCAAGTGTTTTTTTGGTGTGTTTATTGTTTTTTTATTGAGCTGAAAGCGTATACTGTGTTTATCGTATTTAATTAATTATTGAACAAGGAGGGAGTTTTCGGATTGGAAGTTCATCAATTGCGGGTAAAAAAAAGAAAAACAGATTTTAAAAGATGGTCAACGTTACTTGATGACGCGGGAATCCGAACTGAAAAGAACATTGAAACAGTATTAGGCGTTTTTGAAAAAGAAAGATGTATAGCTACGGGAGCAGTTTTTGGCAATGTTATTAAATGCGTAGCTGTCTGCAGGGAATATATGGGAGGAGCAGTGGTCAGTCTGCTTATGACTAATCTTGAAAAAATCGTTTTTGAGAGATACAACTCCTGCTACCTCTATACCAAACCGAATACTGGCGAATCTTTTGCTAAGTTAGGTTATCAGGAAATCGTGAAATTGGATGATCAGCTCATATTCATGGAAAAGGCGGTCAATGGATTCTCTGAATATTTACACTACATTTCCGACCAAGCTCAAAACAATTCCAGACAAGCTGGATTAGTTATAAATGCCAATCCTTTCACTTTGGGACATCAGTATTTAGTGGAAAGAGCATCAAGGGAAAATAATAGTGTTTATGTGTTTGTTGTATCGGAGGACAGATCTTATGTGCCGTTTGAAGATAGGCTGCACCTCGTCAAAGAAGGCGTTAAGCATCTGGATAATGTCGTTGTATTAGAAACTGGTCCGTATATGGTTTCACAGACAACTTTTCCGTCTTACTTTCTGCAAGAAGATCAGGATGCAACAATAGTTCAAGCTCAATTGGATGCGACATTATTCAAAACTAGAATTGCTCCAGTGATGGGAATCACCCATCGATATGTTGGACAAGAACCCTTTTCAGAGACGACCGAGATTTACAACCAACAAATGAAAAAAGTTTTTGGCAATGATTTAACCCTTATAGTTCTGGAGCGAAAAAAAATAAGCGGACAAGCAATCAGTGCTTCACTGGTCAGAGACTTATGGAGAGAAAGAGATCTTAAATCTATAAAAAAATTGGTGCCGGAAGCGACTTATTCATATATTGAAGAACACATAGAAGGAGTGAAGTAATATGACACGACATACGGTTCACCAGCAGGGTGTTGCTGGAACACTTGAATCGTCCGATGTCCAGATATTGATCGATCAAAATAGTGCAGGCGGAATTGATATCAATTTGACCAGTTCGGTTGAAAAACAATATGGACAACAGATACGCAAAGTGATTATGGATACATTGAAGAACTTAGGAGTAACAGATGCTAAATTACAGGTTCAAGATCAGGGAGCGCTTGATTGTACTATAGTGGCAAGAACTATAGCTGCAGTACATCGTGCATCTGACAGTGTATCTGATATTGACTGGGGGGAACTTGAAGAATGGAACGTTTAAGAAGAACAATGATGTTTGTACCTGCCAGCAATGCTGCCATGATGAGGGATGCAAACCTATATGGGGCTGATTCTATAATGTTTGATCTGGAAGATTCCATTTCACTTCGAGAAAAGGATACATCAAGGTTTCTGATTTATCAGGCTGTTAAAACGCTGGACTACGGCAATACAGAAACACTCGTCCGTGTGAATGCTTTGAATGCTGGAGGACAGGATGATATAGAAGCGATGGTGCGAGCCGGAATCGATGCCATTCGGCTACCGAAAACCGAAACTGCCCAGGATATTCTGGACGTAGAAGCCATTATTGCTCAAACAGAAAAGAAGTGCGGCAGGGAAGCTGGTTCTACTAAAATATTTGCTGCGGTAGAAGGTCCTCTGGGTGTATTGAATGCCTTGGACATTGCCACAGCTAGTGAACGGATTATAGGCATTGCACTGGGAGCGGAAGATTACGTGACATCAATGAAAACTCGCCGATATCCTGAACGAAACAGCGAAGAGATATTCTTTGCCCGTTCCATGATTGTACACGCTGCACGGGCAGCTGGAATCGCCGCGGTCGATACGGTGTTTTCTAATGTGGACGACATGGATATGTTACGCAAGGAGACGGAAATAATCAAACAGTTAGGATTCGATGGCAAATCAGTCATTAATCCCCGACAAATCTCTGTCATCAATAGCGTCTTTACTCCTCAACAAAAAGAAATAGAAAATGCAGAAAACGTTATGGCAGCTATTGAAGAGGCAGAAGCAAAAGGGTCGGGAGTCATAGCCTTGAATGGAAAAATGATCGACAAGCCGATTGTGGAACGTGCCCAACGGGTACTGCAATTAGCTGAAGCTGCCGGGGTATGGAAGGAAGGAGAAGAAATAGAATGGTAAAAAACAGTGTTGGACGTGATATTCCAGAAGAAATTGAAAAAAATTATGGCGTTTTCGAAAATGCATTCAGTCGAAAGCCTTCATACTCCCGTGCATCAGGTAAGGTAACAGCTGTTCACCCGGGGGAGTCAAAAAAACTGAAAAATATTCGTGAAGCAATCGAGAAGGTAGGATTGAAAGATGGGATGACAGTCTCTTTTCATCATCATTTCCGAGAAGGTGATGCGGTACTAAATATGGTAATGGAGGAAATTGCAAGAATGGGAATCAAAAACATTTCCATTGCTCCCAGCTCGATTGCTAATGTCCATGCGCCGTTGATCGAACACATTAAAAATGGTGTCGTTACTTCTGTCACATCAAGCGGTCTTCGTGATAATCTCGGTGCGGAGATTTCCAGAGGCTTGATGAATAAACCGGTCATTATACGGTCTCACGGAGGTCGAGCAAGGGCAATAGAATCAGGAGAGATACATATTGATGTAGCTTTTCTGGGAGCGCCTTCTGCGGATGAGTACGGAAATGCTAATGGAGTAAAAGGGAAAGCCCCTTGCGGATCGTTAGGTTACGCACGAGTGGATGCAAAATATGCGGACAAAGTTGTCATTCTGACTGATACGCTTGTCCCCTATCCAAACACACCGATGAGCATACCGCAAACAGACGTGGATTATGTTGTGGTGGTTGACGCCATTGGGGACCCGGACGGCATTGCAAAAGGGGCAACCCGAATCACAAAAAACCCTAAAGATTTGCTGATTGCCGAAAATGCAGCAAAAGTAATCGAAGCATCTCCTTACTTTAAAGAGGGGTTTTCTTTTCAGACAGGAACAGGCGGAGCCACTTTAGCTGTGGCAAAATTCCTGGCAGAAGCCATGCGGAAGCAGAATATTAAAGCCAGCTTTGGTCTAGGAGGCATCACCCAGCAAATGGGGGATATGCTTGAAGAGGGTCTGGTTGAAACCATCATTGATACACAGACGTTTGATAAAGGCGGAATCCAGTCAATGATTAAAAACCCGAATCATTATGAGATTGATGCAGGGTATTATGCCAATCCGGGAAATAAAGGTGCGGCTGTCAATATGTTAGATGTCGTTGTCCTTTCTGCATTGGAAATAGACACTAATTTCAATGTCAATGTTATGACTGGATCGGATGGCATCATCAGGGGGGCTTCCGGAGGGCACAGTGATACATCAGCGGCTTCGAAACTGAGCATCATTTGCTGTCCCTTAATCCGTGGGCGCATCCCGACAATTGTGGAAGAAGTCAATACTGTCATCACTCCCGGTGAAACGATTGATGTGGTTGTGACCGAAGTGGGAATTGCTGTCAACCCTAAACGTACAGATCTGGAAGAAGCTTTGAGAGCTTTGTCTATTCCACAATTTACATTGGAAGAATTAAAAGAAAAAGCCTATTCTATTGTAGGGAAACCTGCCCCAATAGAATATGGAGATAAAACAGTAGCTGTCATTCAATATAGGGATGGTAGCGTTATCGATACAGTAAAAAACATAGTTGAATAAATAATAGTTTTCAATAAACGAAGGAGAGAAGAAAAATGGCACAAGAAAGTGCTTTGGCAAAAGAGTCTTCAAAGGAATCACATAAAAAGGAAAAGGGAGGCCAAGCAGTGGGAGTGAAAAAGTATTTCGGATTACCAGCACTACTGGTGTCGGCACTTATCGCTATTGTCTTGGGAGCAACATTCACAGGATCGTTATCCACTGATTTGGCGGGGGCATTTGCCCTGATGTTTGCTATCGGTGTTGTATTCAATGAAATCGGAAACCGAATTCCGTTTTGGAACACGTATATTGGCGGCGGAATTGTTCTGGCATTCCTTGGAACCGCTGTATTAGTCTACTACAATGTCCTGCCTGCTGAATATGTTGAGTTAATCAACTGGGCCAATGATGATGTAGATTTTCTGACATTCTTTATTGTCATGCTGATTACCGGATCAGTCCTTGGTCTGGAAAGAAGTCTGCTGATCAAATCGATGGCCGGGTACATCCCTGCCATTCTTGGTGGGGTTGCAGGAGCCGGAGTGTTAGGTATCCTTACAGGGCTGATCTTTGGCGTTTCCCCAGCGGATACGATGATCAATTATGTACTGCCTATCATGGGCGGCGGAAATGGAGCCGGTGCGGTTCCCCTAAGTCAAATATATGAAACAGTGACAGGAAATCCAGCTGAAGAGTATTTTGCATTCGCGATTGCGATACTTACCATTGCCAATATTTTCGCAATTATTGCTGCGGGACTGTTGAACGGTCTGGGTAAGAAAAGAACCAACCTTACCGGGGACAACAAAACATTGGTGAGAAATGCTTCCGAAATGGCCACTACTGAAGAGAAAGCAGAAGTGACCATGAAGGACTATGGTGGTGCAATGTTCCTTGCCTTGACATTTTATGCGCTTGGTCGCTTGTTCAGTGAAGTTCTTCTGCCGGAAATATTTGGTGTGGCAATCCATACCTTCGCTTACATGATCATCTTTGTCGCAGCCGCAAATGCGTTTGGCGTCATTCCGACTTATGTCCGTAAAGCTTCTCAAAAATTACAAACCTTCTTCACCAAAAATATGATCCTTATTATCATGGTGGGTGTCGGGGCAAGCACAGACTTAGGTGAATTAATGGCCGCCATCACACTTCCGAACGTGGTTATGGCCATGATGATAGTGGCAGGCGCGGTAGTCGGCTCTGCCTTGATCGGCTATTTTGTGGGATTCTATCCAATCGATTCCGCAGTGACTGCCGGATTGTGTATGGCTAACCGCGGTGGCTCAGGAGACTTGGCTGTTTTAGGAGCCGCAGACCGTATGGACCTCATTTCATATGCACAGCTTTCATCCCGTTTGGGTGGAGGAATGGTACTCATCATCGGTAGCCTTCTGTTCGGGGCATTACTTTAAAATCAAATAAAAACAATTGCCGAGAGCAAGCCTATGGGCCTTGCTCTTTTGGCCTATCCATGCTTGAGTATTCATCTTTGTCTATTATCAAGCTATGGAGGAGTGGTATGATGGAGACAAAATGATTCCGATATCGGATGGACAGCCTAGGGAATCGATGGGTATTGGAATACTTTTAGGAGAGAGAAAATGAATGAGACTGTTGATAAGGCAATTGGATCAATTGACCTTTCCCAGAATAAACCATTAAATGAAATAGTGTACGAAGGCATTCGAAGTGCAATTATTAAAGGCCTTATTCCTGTTGGAGAAAGAATTAATGAAAAAGAATACGCCTCTCGGATGAATATCAGTCGGACCCCCATCCGGGATTCGCTTCGCAGAGTTGAAAAAGAAGGACTAGTAGAATATATTCCTCGCTATGGTGTCGTTGTGAAGAAAATTTCAGTTGCGAATGCTGAGGAAATTTATCAAATCCGAAAGAGTTTGGATGTTCTAGCAACTAAGAATGCGATGAAATTGATGAAAGAAGAAGATTTTAATGAAATGGAACGTTTGCTTAAAGAAACCGACCAGGCAAATGAACAAAACGATATAAACAAAGTGGTTCATTACTTCTCTGAATTTAATGAAATGATTTACCGCTTTAGTCAAATGCCTTTATTGGAGTCTATTGTACTGAGACTCAGAGAGTATCTGATGAGGTTCCGGGATATCTCATTATCTGGCGAGCAGAGAAGGCAAAAAGCACTTGATGAACATTGGTTGATATTTAATATGATGAAAAGCCAGCAATATGAGGAAATTGTACCTGTTATTGAAGAACACCTAGATTATTCAAAAAAATTTGTGATTGCAGAGATGATTAGAATTCAAGAGGAGAGTAAAGATGTACCTTCAGAAAGAAAATGAAACCGTGAATAGACTTCCAGGAAAAACGGAAGAATGGGCGCATCAACTGGCTCGCCATGCACAGCAGGCTGTTTTGTATGAAGCAGTTCTTTTTCCGAAACCGGGTCTGGTTGATCCTGTTAATTCGGGTTCACACAAGGACATGGATATTTTTACTTTCATGGATAGTGCAAGCAGTTTGTATCATGGTTTTTTAAAGTTTGCGTTGAAAGGCTTTCTTCATGAGGGGGATGCAACTTCGTTGTTTTCAGATATACGGATGGTAGGCATGGAAGTTGAAAGAGACATGTTTCAAGAGACTAAAGGAATCAACACGCATAAAGGTGTGATTTTTTCGATGGGAATTGCGGTTGCTGCGGTTGCTTTTTTCATAAAGCAAAGGAATGCACACCATGAAGAATTTCCCCTTTTGACTGCTGCTGAAACAGGAACGGTTTTTGATCTCATTCAACAAATGACAGAAGACCTTATCTCAAAAGATTTTGGAAAACTGGGGACAAAAAAGGAACTGACCAATGGGGAAATACTTTTTATTGAGTATGGGTTCTTGGGAATACGAGGAGAAGCTGAAGCTGGATATCCCTCTATCCGTGAAGTCGTCCTCCCTTACTTAAGAAAACAGGAAGGAAAGCGAAACGGATATAGTACCAAACAAATTTATCTCGATATATTATTTCAATTGATGTCCAGGGTAGAAGATTCAACCGTAGTTTTTCGAGGGGGAATAGAAGCTCTAGCATATGTAAAAAAAGTCGCCACTGAATTTCTCCTGGAAGGTGGTATGAGGCAAAAAGATGCCGATGCAAAACTGCTATTTATGAATGAAGAATTTTGTAAAAAAAGAATCAGCCCCGGGGGATCCGCAGATTTATTGGCTGTAACTATTTTCTTTGGTAAATTGGAAAAATTGACGCTGGAGGATGAGCATGTCTGTATTTGAAAAAGGCAATATACCTAGTCTCGACGAAGTGCTCCAAACAAGAGAAAAACGTGTACTTTTCCAGAGAGAATTGTGCAGAAAATATCCTGAAGGGACTGTCATTTCTTTCAAATGCAATATCCCGGGTCCTGTAAAAAACAATGCAGCCATCAAACAGTTGTTCGAAACTGGGAAAGAAAAAATCTGGAACATTTTATCAAGTAAAGGGATCACCGTGAAATATTTTAAAGAAATGGATTTGAATACGGGGCCGGAATGTTTTTTTGTTGCTGAAGAATCCGCGAAAATAATCAAGAGACTAATGATCGAGATTGAAGAAACAACACCGGTTGGTAGATTATTCGATAATGATGTGCTGTACGCAAATGGAAAACAGGTGGAAACCGTTTCTCGAACACAGTTAGGTCATCCTGTCAGACGTTGCTTTATATGCAGTAATAACGCAAAAAGTTGTGCAAGAAGTCGTACGCACACCTTTGAAGAAATATATTTAAAGATGGAAAAATTGCTTTCAAATTTTAATAAATGAATCCTTAAAAAGGAAAGTGAGAGTGCATCAATGGGAACTAAGGGAACTTTTTCAAGAAATAAAATCAGAAAAGAAAACAGTTACTTTTCTCAATTAAGATCTATTGTGGAAACTGCTTTTTATGGTAATAATACGGAAGAGATAAAAACGGTCGAAGAAGCTTACCGGTTAGCTGAGCAATCATTTCAAACCATAGTAACTGATCTGCCAATCAAGCATCCCGAGTTGTTGGGACTGCCAGGCAATGCAAAAGTGCTTGTCGAAAATGGAGGAGAAACTGTCGGCAGGACAGCTGCAGCACGCAGGATTTACGGAATGGATAAAGCTGAAGATGAAAAATTGCTGCCTATTATCCGTCAGGCTGTCTATGCTGGAAAAAGTAAAAAGAGATACAAAACAAGCGGATACATTGGACTGGATAAGGATTTCATGATTAAAGCGCATCTTTCCGTACCTGAAGGCCAAGAAAATAACCTGCTTTCATGGCTGCTTAATTTCCAGCCAGAAACCCAGGCATATAATGAGCTATATGTGGGTTCAGCCCAGATAGACCAAGGGGACATTTATCTTTATCAGGATCCTGAATGGTCACATCCCGACTATCCTCTGGGGCTGGCGTATTTTGACCCTGACCATAACGCCGCAGTTATTTTGGGACTGAATTACTTCGGGGAGCTGAAGAAAGGAGCATTGTCACTAGCCTGGAATATAGCGAACCATACTGGCTACGTGGCTTGTCACGGTGGACAAAAACGGTTTGATAATAACAACTCCTCTTATGTTGCGTCATTTTTTGGATTATCGGGTTCGGGAAAATCAACTCTCACCCATGCCAAACATGAAAATAAATACGAAGTGAAAGTCCTGCATGATGATGCATTCATTATCAGTCAGAAGGATGGCTCTTCAATTGCACTTGAACCCTCTTACTTTGATAAGACAAATGATTATCCGACAGATCATCCAGAAGTGGAGTATTTTCTGACTGTCCAAAATGTAGGAGTTACAAAGGATCTGGAAGGAAAAAAGGTGCTGGTGATGGAGGATATCAGAAATGGGAATGGACGAACAGTGAAATCCCGTTATTCAACCCCTAATCGTGTGGATAAATTTGAGGAAGCCACCAATGCCATATACTGGATAATGAAGGACGACTCACTGCCTCCGCTGATTAAGCTCGCGGACCCTGTATTGGCAGCTGCATTTGGGGCAACTTTGGCTACCAAACGCACAAGCGCGGAACGTATTGAAGCCGGTCTGGATATGAATCAGCTCGTCATAGAACCCTACGCAAATCCTTTCAGGCTTTATCCCCTTTCTAGTGATTATGACCGGTTCAAGAACTTATTCACCCAGCATAAAATTGATTGTTACATTATCAACACAGGAACTTTTATGGAGAATAAGATTCCGAAAGAAGTAACACTTGGTATCATTGAAGCGGTAGTAGACAAAACAGCCAGATTTATTCCGTTCGGTCCTTTTGAGCATATGAGTTACATGGAGATTGAAGGTTACAGTCCCGAATTGGAAAAGGAAAGCTACGTTGATTTGGTCAAGGATCGAATAAAAATGAGAGTGGACTATATGTCAAAAGCAAATGAAGCGAAGGGAATGGACATGCTTCCTGAAGAAGCCCTGACTGCAATGATGAATCTGCTGTAGAAAATGACTGAATAGATTGCTGGAATTTGCCGGCAGTTCCCTTTCTTGGTAACTGCGAGCGAGTTCCAGCATGTTTTTTGATAAATGATCAGTTATCTTGATTGGGATGCCTTTATCTGTGAATTAGTATAAAGCCTGAATAATTCATAGCTCTATAATTTAAGCTGGTTTCTTGAATAAATTAATCGTTCTTGGAAAAATTGGGAATTTTTTTACAAAATAGTGCGTTCTCGAAGTAGATTTTAACTAAATGAACCTTCTTACGATTCTCTTGTTTGTTTGAAGGCATACTTCTCCCTTGTAGACGATTGATTCAAAAAATTAACGTGATGACTG
>Ga0194137_10001167_pt1 | contig 16254 bp, 19 predicted proteins | sample TARM_MetaG_T3_14_FD_134025 | JGI IMG/M metagenome (GOLD analysis project Ga0194137, IMG submission 134025) | Freshwater microbial communities from Pennsylvania, USA, analyzing microbe dynamics in response to fracking - TARM_MetaG_T3_14 (version 2) | ecosystem: Environmental > Aquatic >... | reverse complement strand
TATACCATAACCACTTAAACTCGTTGGTCTACCAGCAGTAATCTTATTCCAGCTTATAGCCGCAGGTAAATCACTCTCTACTAAATTAGCAGAAGCAGTTACTCTGCCTCTAGCATCTACAGTAACTTTATTTCTTCTTCCAGCAACTACTCCAGTATTTGACAGAGTAAACACATTACTACCTGCTGCGCTAGTAACGTCACCAGTAAAAGCAGGCAGCCTACCTACTGCTAAAGTACCAGTAGTAAAGTCAGTGGTATTTAAGTTTGCTACTCTATTATCCACATACCTTTTAGTAGAAGCTTCATTATTCTCTACTGGGTCTCTACTTAAAATAACAGCACTATTAACAGTACCGCCAGTTATACCAAATCCTATATCACCATGTCCACCACGAACAAGAGTCCTAATTCTCATGCTATAACTCCTTACAAAACAAAGAAAAAACCTTTTCACAAAATACCAAAACCACTACCTCTCCTGCTAAAGAGAGGTAGTGGTCTTCAGCTTTAATCTAAAATTTCCAATATCTCCATTAGCTTCAAAAAGAAGTTATCAGAGTTGCTTCTTATTAGCTTATCCATCTCGTCTATTTTTTCAAAGAAACTTATAGCGCTATTTATCTCGTACACAAACAAATGACTATTTTCACTATAGAGATCTATAGTTCCGCTCGTTATCTTCTCTACGTTACTGAGAAAAGTCTCTAGAAAAATAACCTTAGATGAAACACTATCAAGTGTACGAAGAACTTCATCAACTAGTTCTGCTATAGAAAGATCATTGGCGTCTTTTCCTGTTTGTGCTATATTGACGAAGGTACGTAAGTCTTCGTTGTCATAGAGGTCTATATAAAGCTTATTGAGCTTGTTCTCGTATTTAGTGTAGGAGATTTTTGTGTCATTTATGGAGAAAGCTATTTCTCTTATAGGTGAATCAAGTAGGTTATAGACTTTGCTCTGGTATATGACTTTAGGTACATTGCTATTTAGTCTGTTTATTTCTTCTATCAGTTTAACCTTTATTTCATCTATCACAAGGTTAAGCTCTTTTGATTTATTTATGTAGAAAGGTAATTCAGTTCTTAGTTCATTTAAAGTGTCTATTATAACTGAAGGTGGTGTAGAATCTACTTTTTCTAAAGTGTTTAGGAGTGTGTTCTTATTAATGACTGATGAATTAGAGGTGAGTTTAGCTTTGTTTGGGTTAGCTATTTCTAGAGGTATCATAGTAAAGACTTCTGTAGCAAATTTGAAGTCTACTAAGTCCATGCCTTCTACGAGCTTCTTAAGCTCAAGTCTCTGAAATACAGAGTTAAAGCGCTCTATAACTGCATCTGTTAAAGGAGTTATTCTAGTTATGTTACCTATGACTTCTTTAGTCTTATCTAGTATACCTTCTGTAGCTATGTTCTCTACGTTCTCTTGTAGTGATGAAAGTTCTTCAGAGAGAGACATGAAGTTACTCTTTCTTCTTTAAGCTTTAACTTCTAGATAGAGATTGCACTCTACTGCTAGATCCCTAAACATTCCGTACATGTAATTAGCGTTAGGTAGTACGTCTACTAGTTTACAGAGATAGCTTACGTCTACGTATCTTGGTAGAAGACTCAGTTCATCAAAGACTACGTTAGTGTCTCCTGAGAATATAACCGCTGGCGGTTCATAGGCTACTTTGTATCTCCACATAAGGAATTCACCTATAGTCTTATAGATGATTTCTTTCTGTAGGTCAGAAATGTTACTGTATTCGCTAAGTGTGTAGATAATTTTGCCTATGTTTCTTTTATGAGTTAGAACGTAGATAGGTATGCTGATGTCTTGTTGTTTAGGTGGAAGAGGTATTCTATCAGATATAGCTCTGCTGAGAAGTATAAGTTCACCTTCAGGTAGCTTTCTCTGATGAAGCTGTAGAAGTTTTTGTTTGAGCTCTGGTGAAAGACGAATCATGCTTATACTCCTGTGACATTGAGTTTGGCGGATTTAACGAAGAGAGGATTGTTGAGACCATTCTCTATGGTTTGTTGAAGGCGTATGAAGTACATACTTTCCCTATTGGAAGGTATGATGTAGTTCGATATAGACGGTAATACACCTTGAAAGTAAAGAGTGTTCTCTATGACCTTATGTATGAAGTCATGTTGTTCTATAAGCTCTAGAACTAGTTCCTTAGGTAACTTTTTGTTCTTGAGATTCTGTACTATACTTGTTCGTATTCTGTTATATCGATCCTTAGGAAAGTCATAGGTCATATGAGAGTCATTGATACCTACTACGCAGACTATGAGATATACGCAGACTATGATACCTATAGGACCTGTTAGTCCAAGTATCATAGCAAAGAGTATGATGTTAAAGACTGTTAGACCTGCTTTATTGCTGAGAGTTCTGTCTAGAACTGTACCTGAAGATAGATGTAGCTTATGTAAGCCTGTTACTATTTCTTTACCTAGATTGAACTTAGTGACGAAGTTATCTGCAAGAGCTTCGTAGTTAGTTTCATCGTATTTGCTATTGGAGAATTGTGAACTAATTGAACCTACGTAAGCTTTAGCAAGTTGACTGTAGAAATCTTTATTGATGGAAGTGTCTTTATGTGCGTTGTCTATTTCTTCTTTGTTGAAGTATCTGCGGAAAAGATACTCTGCTTTATCCTGACGATTATTGTGTATTTCTGTAAGTATGTCTAGCATCACTATGTTAGTGGTGTTGAATCTATGATGGTTCTCTAGTCCTACGAAAGCATGACCTATCTCATGGAGTATAACGGAAGCTACTTCTGCAGGAGTAAGGTCATACTCCTTCAGAAAGAAGAAGTTCACTATTAGATAATGCTTTACTTTGGAGAGGTAGCCTGTTACTCTAGCTGTTTTGAAGTCTATAGTACCTTTCTTATTGTGTATGGCGCGAAAGAGATGGTCTCTTTCTTTCTCTATCTTCTTGATGTGAGAGTATATACCATTTACTTTGAAAAGGTTTATGAAAGAGTTGCTATCAAATCCAAACTTCTTAACGTCATTCAGTAGGTTATCTGAAAGAAACGGAATGATAGCTGCTGGCATGTACTCAGCTAACTCTTTGTCATAGACTATATTCAGGTTAAATCTTTCCTGTATAAGCTTCTCTATATTGTTTACGTTGTCAGACTTCTCTATGAGTTCGTAGTTGTTTGCTACTTTATTAGAATCTATATCAGCATATATAGCTTCTATTTCTGCTACAAGCTTTATAGGAAAACTATCCTTGTTCTGGTACTGTATAGTCTCTTGAGCTACATACATATCCATCCTTTCTACTGCAAAAACTTAAACCAAAAAATAGCCATCAACGCTTATTCGGCGTTGATGGCTAAAAACAACCCACATCGGAGACACCTCTATACCGCACAAGTACAGAGACGACTGAAACAAGTCCAGTCACAGTATCTAGTTAACCATCAATTCGTCTATCTCTGTTAAAGTAGGTAAATTAAACATCACGCTCATATACTCTAACATATTTGCATCTCCTAAGCAAACACTTAGGTTCTGTGTTCTAAAGGTTTCTTCCGATACACCTTGAACAGAAATAAGTTCTTTAGTACAAGTAGCTTTACTTACGTTAGCCGTAAGAATAGCACTTGGATATGCACTACTGCAGTCAAGATCACAAACTAAACCTCTGGCATTAGTTCTTGTATCAGGATAATCTTCAAGTATTTGTAAACCTTCATTCAGTAATAGATTCTGAGGAAGTAACTGTATCCAACCCTTTAAATCAAGAGTCTTGAAGTTACCTACGCTATTTTCGTTCTCTTCATCTTCTTCAGATTCTTCTACTTCTACAACTTTACTTGCTGTTCCACAGATAAGTTTACGCTCTAGTCCAAAGACAAACATAGCGTCAGTAATCTTTCTTACTTGACTATTGAACTTAGCGAAATCAGTTATATACGCAAAAGAAGGTAAAGAGTTAGATAAGTCTTTATTCTTCTGGTCAAGTTCAAGAAGAGCTATACAGTCATAGATGTTATATACCATATACTCTATAGGAAAGTTCTTCTGCAAGTAAGTATGCCACTTAGCTCCGTTAAAACCATCTCCTTGACTAATATTGAGCTTTCTCTTATTGAGTTCATCTCCTAGTATAGCGTTAAGTGAGTAACTAGGTCTTTCTGCTTGTGCCATTCTAAGTTGTCTAAATACACACATACTGTCTATAACATAGAAGGTAGATGTAGATATAAGAGTATGCCACTGTAGAGAAGGGTTGATGGGTTTAACGATACCTGAAGCAGTTACTTTTTTCTTAGTGCCTTGTTTGTATCTACATACTCTAAAGTGTCTAGGTATGGACTGATCACATATAACGTCTATGGGGTTAACGTTATACAGCCTAAGTCTTTCCATGATTCTACCTATATCGAAGTCCATGTTCCATATGGCTAAAAAGGCTGGTTTCCATCTATTCGCTACTTTAAATACATCCTTAAGCATATCTACTTCATGTTCATGTACACCTATAGTTATTTCGAAGTGTTCATACTCAGGAAGTAAGTTACGAACTGCGTTATGAAGTCGTGTTTTAACGTCTGGTATATCGTTTAGTAGTTTCTTAAGCACTACCATATGTATCTTCGTCTTATAGACTATAGTAGCTATAAGTATCTCTTCTGTATCTATATCTGTCTCTATGTCAAAAGCAGCTACTGAGTAAGCTGACTGAACGAAATTGTTCTTCTTCAAGTTAGAGTACTTGATGAAAGAAGTAGAGCTTATATCGTACCCATAAACATAAGGAGAGCTCTTAAGTTCATTAGGGCTGTTTGCTAAATGAGGTTTATTTAGCATTCTGGCTAGAGTGAGATTTAGAGAACTTTGAGCAGACATCTGCATATTGAGCTTTTCTCTATCTTCAAACTCTTTTTTATCCTTATGGTTTCTATAAGCTTCTTTCGTTACGAAGATTGGTCTTTTAAAGTCTTCTATGAAGTAAGTAGAAGGTTCTGGTATAGGGTTATCTTTATAAGTAATGTCTTCTCTTATGTAATGAAGATCAGGTCTTTTACCATCTATCTCTGGTAAGTGTATAGCAAATCTTACTTCTCTTTTAAGTATTTCTCTAGTCATTTGACATGCTCCTTTTTGAGTCAAGTTATGGAAAGTTTAGTTTGTTTTAAATCCACCATGAAGCCTAAATAAGCTTCATGGTGGATACTTTCACTCTAGAGGTTTCTGTGTAACTTTCTCTAGTTCTTTCATACTGTCTTCTGTTGACTTAATTTTCTTTTCATTAATCTCATTCGTTATTTGTAGTATACGTTCTATTTCGTATCTAGGTCTGTTTAAGAAATCGTCGAAAGAGATGTTGAGCATTTTGCCTACGTCTCTATAGATGAAAGTCTTTAAATAACCGTCATAGAGATAGTTCTTCATGTACTCTTCTGACTTGTTAAAGGTGACAGAAGAAAGAGGATTGATAGCGTTAATGTGATCGTGTATACCGAACTTCGTTTCATAAAGCTCTATAACTACTTGTTTGTTGTAGACATAATTCTTAGTCGCTTTAAAACTTTCTATAACTTCCTTCAGGAATTCGTCGAAATCTATGTTCCAAGCAAAGTATGAGTTAGCGATATAACTCAGACTTCTCTCGCCAGGATTTTCGAGATCTTCGAAGTTAGGACTAAAAAAGCTAAGTTCATCACATCCAGAGGAATGACGTTAGTGAGCTTTTCGTTGATAGCGTTTTTGTTCTGATTGAATCCACAGTTAGGACATTTGTAATCAGGTATACCTATAAGAGCTATAGTAGTCTCTGCTTTAAATTTCAGTATAGCTTTAGATATCTCGTTACGAAGATCATCGTCAGCAGAGAGTGCCTCTAGTAAAGAGTTAATAGTTTCTCTATCGCTTACTACGTTATCGTCAAACTCTATGTAGTCGATGAAGTGATTAAACTGTCTTAGCACAGAAGACTTAACGTACTGATTTAGTAGTTCTATTTTAGCTTCAGCTTCTTTATCGGAATCTTCTAGTATAACTCCTTCTATAGCGTCATTGATCTTGTTGATCCAATTTAAACCATCGAAAGTATATTCAGCGAAAGTAGGTATCTTAAGCTTAAACTTAATTCCATTTGCTGTAGTGAAGTCAGAACCTACTACTTTAGAATGCTCAGAGATAAACTTTCTGTATGTCTCTATAGAGTGTTTATTTGGTCTGTACTCAGACATTATGTTTTTCTGTAGGTCAGTCAAAGAAGCGTTGTCTACCCACAGAAGCTTAGTGAGGTTAATGACTGCTTTGTCTATATGCGAACATTGTTCTATGTCATTTACGCAGGCTCTTTGGAAGTCATATCCATTAGGATACATCGTACAAGCAAATCCCCAAGCGAGTATATGAAAGTCATGTATGAGTACGTAGTTCCTTAACTCTTCTTTAGGTATTTCACCGTAGTTAAGACTATGAACATGTTTCAGTATAAACTCAAAGAGTCGATTGTTAATGTGTACTGAGAAGTTTGTAAGAGTAAGACCTTGAGTAGCTCTTCCAAATATAATCTTCTCACGGAAAACACTATTATAGAAGTCTATCAGATCTTTTTCTGTAGGTGGTTTAATAGTTACCCATATACCTGAATGAGGTAGAGGTATGGATATAACGTCACCTAAACCAAGTAGTTTACTTACTTTAAGGAGAGCAACTTCACCTTTAAGCTCACCTTCTTGTTTCTTGAACTTAAGACTTGAAATAGTATTTAGTTTACCTTCATTAGTCTCTATACCTTGCTTAAAGTCAGATTTCTCATCATGAAAGCGATCTTGGTACATAGAGCCTGGAGTATAGGATTCTACAGCTTCTTCAGTAGCCTTTTTCCATTCGTTCAGACTTGCGTTAGAACCATCTTCATTCAGATTAAGCTTCTGAAACTCAGCTATCTTTTTACTGAATTCAGTTAAAGAAACAGAAGGAAGAGTTACTCTATAGTTATTGGATTTATAGGAAGGTAAAAAGATATCGTCAGTGAAGGTAGCGTTAGATAGCTTTATTTCTTCTTTAACATCTTCTTGGATTTCAGAAAAACTCTGTTCTATAGTTTCTGGAGTAACAGGTTGTTTTGTTTCTTGTGTCTGATTTTCTTCACTCACTTCTGTTCTCCTTCTGTAGTTTCTTCCTTAGCTGGCTTAGGAGGAATGATCTCTGAAATAGTAAGTACTAAATCAGCAAGAGTAGGCGTTACAAGAGTATTGAGTTCAGAGAAAAGAGTATGGTACTGAATAGCAATTCTGTTATAGGTATTAAAGTCTTCTAGAGAAGTTATAGGACCTTCTTTACCTTCGTGTCCTAGTCTTAAAGCCTTTACCTTGTGGCTAAACTGATTGATGTCAGAAAAGAACACATTGACTACATGTTCAAACTGAACTCGTTTGTCACCTAGATTAGCTTGTACTTCTGGGTTGTTGATGATGCCATATACTTCACCAACGAACTCAAGTAGATTAGAACCTAAACTTTCTTTAAGCTCTTCAAGTTCATTCCAGCTGTATTTCTGATTCTCTAAAAAGCTTTCATCGTCAGTTGTATCGATGGTTAATTCTCCGTCTAACATTTTACCGATGTCAGATGAAAGCTTTTTCTTTTTGAGGTTTACTTCGGTCATGATTAGCTCCATTTCATCAAAAAAATAAATTAAAGTCCGTGGCCCTAAGAATTCAGTAAAACTATAAAAAAGCACTCGCTGGTAGTTAGCCAGCGAGTGCTTCAAAGTTCAAAGACCAGGAGACAGCATGCTACCTAAATATCTGTTATATCTAGTTGTATCGTTCATAAAGGCTACTGCTCCCCAAATCTCTTTAAGGAAGACTCTGTACTCTTCTTCAGCTGAACTATAGTTCTCAAGCATAGATTTAAACATACCTAAATCTTGACCACCAGCAAGCATACCGCTGTTGATAGGTATGATAAGTTTATTGTACAAATAAGCTTTAGCTGCTAACACACAAAGCATACCAAAGTTCTTAAAACTTCTTGGTTGTATGTTACTCATATTGTTATCGTTTTCAAGTACAACTCTTACACCAAAGTTAGTTATAGCTCTATAGTTAGCATAAACAAGTATAGTATTATACGCTACAAGTTCTAAGTGAGCGTTAGACATAACACCAGTAGAAGAAGCTGAATTGCCTATACGGTTAGCTACTGCATTAAGAGGGTTATTACTGTTAAGGTTCATGAAACCGTTATTACCGTAGAAAGCTCCGAGCTGTCCAGGACTAGCGTTGACTGGTAAGTAACTAAGACTTAGAGCCGACACTATCTGACGATTCATAGTTAGTTCATCTGGTATCCTATAAACAGTAAAGAATCTTTCAGCGAAGTTAGGTGCTATGTTTCTTAGAGGTATGATAGTTTCTACACCACCTATGATATTAGCGTCTAGAAGAACTCTTGAGCGTATGACCTTAGTCACAAGCTTATCGTCGAGAGAAGTGAGATTTGCAGTTATCTCTTGCTCATCGAAAAGCATACCTACGTTAATGAGTTCGTGAGGTATAGAACGATTGATTTCATTTACGGCGTATATGATAGCGTTCATGGAGTTCCTTTCAGCTTTTAAAGATTCAACAAATTTAAACCTAATCCAGATGAAGAAACTTCCACTACAGCTTTTGGCCGTAGCGGAAGTTAATCTAGTCAGAATTAATGCTTGACTTATTTTTATAAGCTACCTATTAAACTCTCTGTCTCTGTTATTTAGGGTTAGTACCGTTAGGATTATAACCTTCTGAAACATACTGATACGGAGGAGGAACTATGTCTTTTCTAGGAGCGTATTTAGTTTTTTTTACACTGAAATCTGTTTTTTTATCTGTTAATTGATTTTCTTCTAGGACAGTTATTTTTACTAAAATAGTTTTATTTATAAGAGCATCAAGTAGCAGTTTAAAAGACTTTGAAAAACTCATGAATTTGACTCCGGAAAAAAGAAAAACTTCTAGGTTTACTACACCTAGAGATGGTGCTGTATTTATTTCTCCTATAGTAAAACCGTCTACTCGGAGCTAAGAGTTTCCTTTTTGAGGCTATCTACACATTGTATCATTAGCTTAGAGTAACCTGTATATACCTTAAGTCTGTCAGACCTAACTGTCTTAAGTCTGTCAGACCCAACTATGTTGTAGGAGACAAATAAGCTATTTAAGAACTTAGTAACTAACTCATTTTTCTGCTCTGGATAAGCGTTAAGCTTAATTCTAGTAGCAACTAAAAGATGTTCCTGTAAATTCTCTACTCTGTTCAGATATATACTAGTTTCTTTAGTGTAGTTTCTTAAGTCTTTAAGAACAAGCTTGCGTAGCTTATCGTCTTTATTAGGAGACTGCAGATATCTCCAGTAAGACATCACTGAGCTAAACTTGCCATAGTTGGGTATGTTTATAGTCTTAACGTAGTAAGGGTCAAGTATTTTACCGAGTCTAGTGGTAGAATCCATCGATATGTTAACGTGATCTACACCTTCAAGTCCTAAGTCTAAATTAGTTAAATTAGTTAAATCAAAGTTTTTCATCGTTGCAGAAAGACTAAGTTAACTAAAGAATAGACGCATAGAGCACTTATGACTTTGTTGTCGTATATGAACGTTTGGAAATCTGACTTATCGCTAAAGAGAAAGTCGTCTAATGTTTTATCTGCTAAGCAATGAGAGATATTGGAGATAGTTCTGTTGTTTGATGTGTTAACTAAAATAGCGTCTATAAATCTATCAGAGTTTCCGTAGGTAGTGAAAGACATCAATCTGATTAGATCTAAGTAATTGATGGAGTCAATGATTAAGTCTTTGTTAATGGTTATTTCATCGTCAAGTGACTTAAGTGTCTGAGGAAGAAAGAGTGTAGCTGGTGTAAGGTTTAGAACTGCAGTTACTTGTTTAAGGCTGGGAAAATTATCCTTCTGCAGGTGTAAAAAGGTAAGAAGACTTTGATCGTCTTTCAGAGGAGAGTCTTCTTGCTGAACTGATGGTTTATTTTTCATGATTTGCCTTTCTTAGGTGAATTAAACCAGTAAGGAGTGTACTTATCGTAGTACATCTCAAGTATATCGAGTGTGCTTAGAAAAGGTACCTTATGTTCATAGTTATTGAAAGTCCAATAATCTCTTGTCTGAAGAAGAGTCTTCCAGCCGTACTTGCTTTCAAGCTTAGAGTAGAGGTCTTTAAGATCTGGTACTTCAAATGGTAGTGTCTTGATATAGGTTTTAATCTGAAGAAGATCGGCTGTTATCTTGATAGCTCTACGAAGAAGTTCATCGTTATCTATGAGTTCACGTACTGTGGTTCTTGAGAGCTTTACTTCTGGATACAGAATAAGGTTATAGGAAGTGTTATTACCTTCTAACCCATACCTATCGTTTTCTTTAATGTAGTAGAACTCTGTAAGGCTTGGTAGTACACCTTCTGTTTGAGACACTATAACGTCTACTGTAAAACCAGATGGTCCTGACTTGTTACGGAGTTGTTTAAGCGTTACTATATTGAGATCAGTAGAGAACTCTTCCGCTGTACCACGGTGTTTAGGAAACTCTGGACCTTTAGTGTTTTGGTTATTGAGTAGTGTAGAAGACATAGTCTGCCATACACAGTTCGGAAGAAAGAAGAACTTATCAGTTACTCCTTTTATCTTCTCGCCCATTTTCATGTGCTGAAGTTTCTTAGTAGGTACAGCGTACGGACCTTGTTGCATGGGTATCTCTGCTCCTACGTGTGCTGTAAGTATCAGATAGTGAGAAGCTGTATTACAAAGAGAAGGAAGTTCCATCAGTAAACGAGTCTTAGCTAAACCTAATCTCATATGTATAGTGTTACCACCAGACTCACCTAGTTGATTCTTGTCCTGTATATCTTCGATATCTGCTGTTTCAAACTCAGATATACTGTCTATCTCTCCAAATGTAGGAAAGAGTACCTTTATGGCTTTACCGTCTTTGTCTACGAAAGGTGTGTCGAAGGTATAGTCTTTTTTGTTCTTGAGCTTTTCTGTTTTGAGAAACTCTTTTAGTATCTTATACCATTCGTTACCTAAGTGATTGGTCTTATCTGTAACTGACCAAATCTTCTCATGGTGTAGATCTACTCCTTGAAACTCAGGAAACCTATTTGCGAAAGTAAGTAACCTATCGAGATTAATATTCATCTCGGTATCGTAGGTATTGATATAAGGCATGATACCTGATGATGCTACTTTTGATGCAGCTGAAAGTAACATATAGTGCTCTATCGTGCTCTTGAATGTGTTACCCTTACCTGCTATAGCTGTGATAAGAGATAGTCCACCGTTAAGTATATTCTCACCTTTGAGGCCTCTTACGTACTTACCTGTGGGTATGTCCATAAGACAACCGATGTTGTAACTGATCTTATACGGATCAATCTCTACAAAATCTGGTCGTTTTTTAAAGAGTTGCTGCATTGTGTTTCCTTGAAAAGAAAAGAATCTGGAAAAGAGTTAAGGTACTGCGTTAAGATTAGGGTTGGCTCTGTCTGAACCTGCTGTTTCTACGTTACCACTATTTCTTACCACTGGTGTGTTGTTCACTATACCGTTAACTGCTTGTGTACTTACCACTCCGCTACCCATACTTACTGATACACCTGAACCCGTAGATGTCTTAGCTGAACATGTTTCTTTGATAGTAGGAGCTGTTAAATTAATAGAATTACCAGCTTCTAGGTTTATAGAGTTAGTACATTTCAGCGATATATTTCCTGAACTAGACGTAAGTTCTATGCTATTGCCTGCGTTATCTTTAATACTCACTATACCTGTTCCAGTGTCTATCTTTAGATCATAAGTAAATGGTTCTCCGTCATTATTGGAAGTGTGGAGATGTATGTACTTATCTCTTGTATTGTATCTTACCCAGTAACTTGTGTTTCTATCAAAGGCATTTGTTCCTGATTTAATATTCGAATAAGCGTACATAACGTCTTCTAAACGTCTTAGTTCTGGTTCTCTCATCACGTCACACCAGTAGTATTCGTCTACGTTGGCGAACTTATAGATCATGATAGTTTCATTAGCATATACATCAGGAGCACTAAGACGGTTACTTTCTCCGTAGGGAACCCATTTTGCTCTTATGTAGTTCTTAGAGCTATGTTCTGTCTTGAAACTATTGTCTCCTAGATCTCTTTTATTACCTGAGTAATTATTGCTGTGTTCTTTAATGTTTCCAGAAGGCTGAATGTTGAGTTCTTCTATAGGAGTTACTAGAACTATATCAGAACCTCTTGGTTTGTTTTCTACCACTATACCGAGAGAGTAAGGTTTAAATCCTGATTCAGCTTTCATTTTGAAGACTCCAATTTTCTAAGAAGAACAAAAACACCATAGAGTTCATGTAGATCGTGTTCTATAGCAGAAGAGAGTTTAGTTTTGTCTATATGGTTACTAACAGTAGAGAAGAATCTGTATACGTCTGGATTTGTAGAGAAATAGCTATATAGATTTACGGCACAGAGAGAATTTCTTGTGAACTTCTGGTTGTACATGTTATACAGAAACTCCTCTGAGTTAACTGTATAGGTATTTAGTATAGCGAGCTTATTGACTGGCGACAGAAATAAGCTATTCAAATCCTTGTACTCCAACATCTGTTGAAGAAAGTATTTTAAAGAGCCTTTGTCGTATAAACTAGGGTTCTTTATAGTGAATATTTTTTTAAGTGTTTCAAGCATTTGTTGGTCCTTTCAGTAGGTCTAAACAATTCGAAGTGGCTTTTTTTAAAAAAGCATAGGAGTTTCAAATGGATCTTTGTTCTGAAATAGTGAAAGAAATGACTAAGCTAGAATTTAGTCAGCGTGCTGTAGATGTCGTTAAAAATGATGTTCGCTTTATTCAGGCTATACCTGAACCTACTCCAGTGCAGAAGACTTTAATCACTATGACCTTTTATGGTATACTGATGAAGAGCACTCTGAGCTCTCCTCCTCTGCAGGTTAGGCTTGCTCTTAACGCAGGTACTACTTCTGAGTCTTGGTTAGACGATATCAAGCTAGTCATACTTCCTTGGTTAAAGATGAATGAGGAAAGATACTTTCCTGTGTTTCATTGACTGTTTTTCTTTTAGCTTCTGTACTGCTGATACTATTCAGCAGTACAGTTAGCAAATTTTTTGGTTCAATTTTTCAGAAAGAAGCATATGGCTAAAAATAGAAAGAAAGCTGAAGAGTTTATACTTCAGTTCTGTAAAGACATAGAACCCACTGGTTACAATGTAGAGCAGTATAAGAAGATATTTGCTGATATGAGTGATAAGGAGTTTGACGACTATATGGTAGGTTTAAGAGACAAAACGAAGTTTCTTGTGCTGTTTAAACCTATGTACAAAGCAAAAGGTTTAACTACAGAGAATAACCTTAAGGTAGCTACTAAGTACGGATTAGACTTCTTCGAAAGACTACAGTTTACTGGTAATGAGAATGAACCAGATACAGTTACTTCTATCAAGTACTTAGTCATAGATCTTCCTTATAGAAGGCAGTCACAGACTTTAGAGAAGAAGATATCGCTTCCTGATAATAACCGAATCATAGATCAATCTACATACCAACCAACTGGTGCTTCAAAAGGAGCAAAAGTTTCCTTTCCTGAGTTACAAGTTCTTATTGGTATGGGGTTAGACAATAGTATTAATGAGCTTATTAAGTTTAGAGGCGGAGATAGAGGTGGATTCTCGGCTTATAATAGCATGATGCTTAGATATGGTTCAGTTAACTTAAGAACTTTAAACAACTACGCAACAGGTGTAGAGTCCACTAAGACTCTTAAGTCATATCTTCTCGGCATGCACATTAAACAAAACCTTTAACAGGAATATATCATGTCTAAAGAAACTTCCAAAATCTACGTAGACTTAGACAGTCTACTAGACACAAGACAAGGTACTGTGCTTAAGTTCGATGTACCAGATGAAATAGCTGCAGAATATCTTGCTTCTGAAGAGTATAACTTTAGAACTAAGGATGAGTTTTCTATCATAGAAAAAGAAGCATATAAAGCAGAGTTTGAGAAAAGAGATATAAACACTCTTAAGCTATCCACTGTAAGTTACATACTGTATTTATTAGCTAAGAAGATACACAACTTTGAAGCTAGATCTGCTTTTCTTAATGAAAAGAAGTTACCAGAGCTTGTAGTGAACATATATCCGTATAAGCTAGAAGGAGAACAGTTAGAACTGCTGAAGGACATGATATTTGTGAGACTTAAACTAGAAGTCTTTATAACTGTCATCAATGTACCTCATTCAGAGATAACTCCTTTCTATCTCAAGTCTAGAGACTTCATCAGTTGTTTCATGTACGACTTTGCTAAGTGGATAGATGTAAGCGGTGAAAGCTTGAAAGAAATACCTTTAAACAACGTCATCATGTATTTTCCTGCTATACACGAAGGTGAAGACGACGATGAAGTTAAGAAGACTGTAAGTAAACTAGGGTTTAAGGATGTATTTGCTTATACGGAATTTCTACTATCTACTGTAGTTAACGTAAGCTTTTTACCTTCTTTATTCTACAGCAACATCAAGGTAGCTGAACTGTACATGGACAAGTATGAGAAAGAATTAGCTAAAGTAGACCTTAGTAAGTATGAGACTTTAAAACCGGAAGAGATGGAACAGTTTTTAAAGGAGAAAGTTCATGGCTATAGCAGCTCAGAGATTCCAGTTCCTTGACAGAGAAACCAATGTACCTACTATAGATTTTACAGAGCTATCTGATAACCAAGTATATAATCTTAATGTACCAGAACTTGAAAGTAGTTTAAATATAGGTGAAAAAACTGAAGTACTTGTAGCTAAGTTAGGTGAGTCTCTTACTGAACTAAAGGAAATGGTAGAGTCAGGTGTTAATGCCGCTGCAGAAGGTCTACAGAAGGCTTTAAACGAGGTTATGAGCGCTCTTGAGTCATTAGACTTACCTGGTATAGTAAAAGACATATTTGCCAGCCTGAAGGCTCTAGATCTATCCGGTGTAAGAGACTTCTTTCGTGACATGCTTAAGATAGGACAAAGCTTTCTTTGTAATAATTTAGACTTTCTTAAGTTGTTCATGCTTGGCTTCAGTCTGAATAAAAACATACTGTCAGGGTTAATTATAGCTCTACTACTTAGCTGGTTAGATCGTTTCTGTAAAGGTTTCTCTAAAGAAGACGTAGATAACTCAAGTCCTACAGAAAGACTTGAGATGTTAGCTAAGCCAAAAGGTATTTTAGCTAATACAACAAATGCTCTAAATAAATTCACTTCTTCAGTAGCAAGCTTTAAAATAGCTGGTCAACCTTTATTTATACCACAGCCTATAGATATAGCTTCAGGTATAAATAGTGCTATAGTAAATAACATCAACCCGTTCATAGAGAACATTCGTAACGCTGAACTAAGTTATGACATGAAGGTAAACTATAGTCTTGCTGTAGATCTTGAACTAGATAGACATGTTCCTTCTAGTCAGGAGTATAAGAATCTACTTACTCTTAGAGGAGAGATAAACAATGTCCCGACGATATCTGAAGCTAGAAGAGAAAGAGATTTAAACTATGCGTATGCTAACGACGAATTAGGTAGTTTTAGTAGAAACCTAATAGATGTTGATTTATCTGCAATTAATACCTTTAGTCTAACTCCTATACAAAAACAGTTACACGAGACCATGAAAAGATATCAGACTCACTTAAGCAATGATTCAGATTTCATGAATAGAAACATGAATACTGGTAGCTATGACACTTATAACTTTGATGGTTTCTTTAATAGTCTTAGCTTAGCAGAAACTGAATACCTATTACAATCTAAACCTTCAGAGACTAGTCATAGATTGCATCAAATTCATCCAACATCTCAAGTTTTCTTAGGAGCTTAATATGTCCTTAAAAAGCGTTATCTCTAAAATGCCTATCAATGTAATAAGAAAAACCATCATTAGTGATAGTAGAGTACATGTACCAGGTAAAATAGATAGAAAAGAACTACTACGTAAATTTCCTGTAGAGATTAACTCCACTGAAGCTTTAACAAATGAAAAAGCTTTATACATAGCTTCTAAAGAAAAAGAAGAAAAACCTAAAACTGTTAATGATCTAATGAACTTTAAGCTTCACGAATAAACAAGAGCTACTCCTCAGCAGGAGTAGCTCTTGTTGCTTATGTGCGAGAAAGTATACTGTCTGCGTCTATGTTATCTATTTTACGTATAAGTTCTCCTTCATTTACTT
>Ga0194137_10001166_pt1 | contig 16267 bp, 5 predicted proteins | sample TARM_MetaG_T3_14_FD_134025 | JGI IMG/M metagenome (GOLD analysis project Ga0194137, IMG submission 134025) | Freshwater microbial communities from Pennsylvania, USA, analyzing microbe dynamics in response to fracking - TARM_MetaG_T3_14 (version 2) | ecosystem: Environmental > Aquatic >... | reverse complement strand
GACCTGCACCGACCGGTACTGCGCCGCGCCCGCCGCCGCGCCTGCAACTCCTGCGCTGCGTCCGAGTACGGACTGCAGCTGCTGGCGGGAAGCGGCCTCGATCGGCACCTGCACGGTGGTCGAGACATCGGCCAGCGAGATATTGCGCGCACCGCCGAGGGAGCGCCTGCCGCCGCCAAGGTCCCTCGGGCCGGCCGCTGCGAAATTGCCCACCGCCGGCCGGCGGGAGCCGCGCCCGGGCTGCAGCTGCACGCGCACCATGCGCGCCGCCTCCGCCCGCGGCGGGAAGGTCGTGGGCCGCGTCAGGTTGTCGTAGTGGTAGTTCATCCAGTTGATGTGGTAGGTGCGGTCGCGCTGCGTGGTCAAGCCGGTCGCATAGGTGAACGACCCGCTCCAGTAAGGGTCGGTGTACCACGGCATGTTCTTGCCGTCGGGCAGAGCCCAGGCATGCCAGAGCCGGTCGATGTTGGCATGATGCAGCCAGAAGATCGGGTCCATCGATGCATCCATGCCGGCCATGAAGCCGCCGATGATGTTGTGCACCGGATTATGCGGGCCCCATTCGAGCAGCACCTCGAAGGCATTGGTGGTGCCGCGCTGGAAGTTGACGATCGACGGTTCGAAAGGCGCAAGCGTCAGCGCATCGTAGACATTGGTGTTGACCCGGCTGACATACAGCGGATTGTTCGAGGACGGGTCGGTGAATTCGGCCGGGACATTCGGGTTCTTGAAGTAATCCCAGTAAGGCAGCGTGAGCTGGCTGTTGCCCGACACGGTGCGCAGGCGCTGTTCGAAGTGATGGATGTAGCCGCGGTGCCAGGCGAGGAAATACGGCACGCCGTGCAGGCCCGCATTCAAGTGGATGTTGGTCCAGAAGCGCCAGCTGTTCGGATCGGCGGCATTGTTATTGGCCCGCATGATCCTGACCGCATCGAGGAAGGATGCGTACTGCGGGCTTGCCCTGAACTGCTGCCATTCGAGGCGCGTCCAGATCGTGCTCTGGGCCAGGGCCGAACGTACGGGCAGTGCGGCAACCGCGATTGCCGACAGGGCTCCTTTAACAAAACGTCTTCTGCTGATGTGCTGGGATTCCATGGCGATCCTTCATGAGTGGGCTTGAGGCCCAATGTTTATACGACTATCGCGACTGGAACCGTAATGGATTTCAAAGCTTGTTTGATATAGCTAAAACCACGCTTGGGACATATCTGGCATGTCGATTGAAGCGTAAATATCCGATCGAAGAGCTCGATTAAATGTCTTTCTAACTGCTCTCTTTTCTTGCCAGACGAATTAGCGGTTCTATCAACAGCACGAATGTCACTCCTATTCTGAGCCAGATCAAACAGCAGGCGAATACAACAGGTAAAAGAGGGAGAGCGATCACGAAGAAAAAAAGCCGGCGCGCCCCTGGCCGCTCCTGCCCGCCGGACACCAGCACTCGCATTTCCCTCAAGCTGTTCGAGTACCGATCAATCATCGGACATGCCTCAACGATGAAGGAGATGGCAATCGTGACACGACACGCGACAAGAAAGCTGTGCATCATTGAAGCCAACGAAGTGCCGCTCAGGATCTGGCAAACCTATGCCGAGCGCCATCCGTCATCCGCCATCGCCCGCCTTCTCCTGCAGGGAAAGGTCTTCCAGACCATCGCCGACGATGTCGAGGAAGAAGAGCTTTATCCTTCGCAGACATGGGCCTCGCTCAATACCGGTCTGCCGTATGAAGCACATGGCATCCACTGGTATAACGACCCGAAACCGGATCGGCAGCAATTCTGGTGGCATCAGGCGGCCTGCCGGGGCAAGCGCGTCGGCCTGGTCAATGTGCTGCACTCCTCGCCGCTGCCGGAGTTCGCCGCGGAAGGCGAGTATGCATTTCTGATTCCGGATTGCTTCGCGGCCGACAGCCATACCCTTCCCGACAGCTACCGGCATTTCCAGGAACTGAACCTGCGCTTTACGCGCAGCAGCGGACGGGTCGCAAGCCTGAGTCCTTCCGACCTGCTGCACATGGGTGCCCGCGCCGTGGCGCGCCCGGCCTGCTACGGCGTCGACGCCTTCAGCCTGGGCGAATCGCTGCGTGCCCTGCCTGCACTCTTGCGGTCCCGCGAGCGCCTTCGCAACATGCAGTTTCCGCCGCTGGCAAGCATGTTTTTGCAACTGCTGCGCAGGCATGACCCGGACATCGGCATCGTCTTCACCAATCACATTGCGGCAGCCCAGCACCGCTACTGGTATGCGCTTTTCCCCGACGACTATGCGGAGCGTCTCTACGATGACGCCTGGATCGCGCGCTACCGCGGCGAGATCCTGAACGCGGTGGGGCTCATGGACCGTTACCTTGCCCGGGTAAGCGCCTACTGCGCACAGACCGGACGCATCCTCCTGCTCGTCTCGTCGATGGGTCAATGCGCGAACCGGCAGCTGAAACAGCAGGAGGTACGCCGGGAAACCTGCTTTTACCGCATTGAAGATCCCATGCGCTTTCTTGCCGCCGTCGCCGGCACGGCGTCCGCCGAATGCAAGACCGCCATGGTGCCGCAATATACCTATGCCTTCGGCAATGCCGCCGCGCTGGACACGGCCGCCGCGGCACTCAGGCGTTTCATCGCCGGCAATGCAGCGTTCGGCGACTCCTGCATCGATGTGCGCGGAAACATCCTCACCCTGACGCTGGCCACCGGCGTCATGCCCGATATGCTCACAGTTGGAGCACGCCGGCTGAGCCTGCACCAGCTGGGGATCGGCGCCGTCGCGGTGGACGACCACCATTCCGGCTGCCACCACCGGCTGGGCATGCTCCTGGTCTGGAATGACGAGGAGGATGCGCTGTTGAGTCCGAAGGATACGCCGGACCGCTTTTCCTACCTCGCCTATGCCGGCCGCCTCCGGGACTACCTCGGCTTGCCGATGCCGCATGCCGTGGCGGATGCATCGTCTCCCATGCGGCGGGCAGTGTCGGCTTGAATGCCACCGGCGGAGCCCGGATGCCGGCTGAAATCCGGCTGTTGCATTGACTGTAGGAAAATCCTGAGGGCGTGTAAAGGATTTCTGTAAGCCTTTGTTACAAAAGCCTTTTTCCTGTAATCCACATTCCCTGTGGAAAACTTTGTGGGTAAGTCCGGCGGGCAGCGGAAAAACCCCGAGTTCATGCGGTTCCGAACAGATTGCCTATTTCTTGAGCAAAAAATAGAGCCGTTGAAAATCAATGACTTAGGAAAAGCCAATCCGCGGCTGTCTTGGAGGAATCGCAACTCGCACGCACATGGTTCATGACATTTTTCCATGTGTACAACTCAAACTTTATGGACTGTGTCAAGTAGACATGTACGTTTTTTCCGACTGCCGGGCAAGCGGGCCGCACCGGCGGCCCATGCATCCAGAAGTAACGGCAGGATAAGCCTGAAAGTAGAAGAGCGGATGACAAAGCGGCATGCGGATCCGGCTGACGGACCGGATCCGCATGCCGCTCTTTTCGGCTTCCTGGATACTTGTCAACTCTTTATCCGATCGTTAAAAGTCTGGCCTTCCGAAGGCGTTAACGAAGACGAAGGGCATTGCCGGGCGTTGGCGCCTGCGATTCATCGAGCTTGAAGACGCTGACCACGCGGGCAAGAGTGGCGGCCTGATCCTGCAGCGACTGGGCCGCCGCCGCGGCCTCCTCCACCAATGCCGCATTCTGCTGGGTCGCGCTGTCCATTTGCGTGATCGCCAGATTGACCTGGCCGATGCCCTCGCTTTGTTCCACGCTCGCGGTGGTGATTTCGCTCATGATGCCGGTCACGTTCCTGACCGAGGCCACGATCTGTTTCATGGTCAATCCGGCTTCATCGACCAGCGTGCTGCCGGCCTCGACCTTTTGCACGGAGTCGTCGATCAATGTCTTGATCTCCTTGGCCGCCTGCGCCGAGCGCTGCGCCAGCGTGCGGACTTCCGAGGCCACGACAGCAAAGCCCCGGCCCTGCTCGCCGGCGCGCGCGGCTTCCACGGCCGCATTGAGCGCCAGGATATTGGTCTGGAAAGCGATGCCATCGATGACGCCGATGATGTCGACGATCTTGCGCGAGCTTTCCTTGATCGAACCCATGGTCTGCACCACCTGGTCGACCACCTGCCCGCCCCGGGTCGCCTGGCCGGAAGCTTCTACCGCCAGCATGTTGGCCTGCCTGGCGCTCTGCGCGTTCTGCCTGACCGTGGCCGTCAGTTCTTCCATCGCCGACGCGGTTTCCTCCAGGCTGGACGCCTGGGCCTCGGTGCGCGACGACAGGTCCATGTTGCCCGCGGCGATCTGCGTGGTGGCGGCGGCAATCGTCTGCGTGCTGTTGCGGATGTCTCCCACGGTCTTGTTGAGCGAAGAAACGAAGCGGTTGAAGCCGCCTGCCAGTTCTCCGACCTCGTCTTCGGATTCGACGATCATGCGGCGGCTGAGATCGCCGTTGCCGTCGGCAATCTCGCCGAGCATCTTTGCGGCGCGGCTGACCGGCGCGGCGATGGCGCGGCTGATGAAGAAGATCATCAGCAGTCCGAGCCCGCCGCCGACCACGGCCGCGACGACGGCCGAGATCGTGGCCGACCGGGCCACATGACCGAGCACTTCGGCCTCCGGCACTTCGGCGATCACGTACAGGTTCAGTTCGGGTACGAAGGATGAGGCGACGAAGCGCTTGCCGTCGGCTTCAAAGCTGGCATGAGCGAATGCCTTGCCGTCGAGCAGATGCCGGCTCAGTTCAGCCGAGAAGCCGGGGCTGTCCTTGAGGAAGTGCTTGCCGTCGGCCAGCGCGGAATCGCGGTGCATCAGGTAGCTGCCGTCGCCGCGCACCAGGTAGACGAATCCCGATTCACCCACGCGGTAGGCGCGGATGGCGTCGGCCATCGCATCGACCGACAATCCCAGGCCGGCCACGACCGGCTTGTCGGCTGCGGCGTCCGCCCGCACATTAATGAACAGCATGTACTTGTCGGCGCCGGCATCCTTGTCGATGTCCAGGGTATAGGGTTTGCCGCTTGCCAGAAAGCCGTAGAGCCACTGATCGCCGGCCGCGTTCTTGTCGAGCGTCCTGCCGAGGCCGGCATCGGTGAAGTATTTCCCGGTCGCGCCAGAAACCCAGAAGATGGATGCCGCCTTGCTCTTTTCCTTCATCCGGGCGGCATAGCGCTGCCAGCCCTGCATGCCGGCTTCGTCAAGCCCCTGCTGTTCCCACTGCTGCAGGAAGCTGTTGTCGGCAATGGCTTGCGAGGTTGCCAGCGGCTGGGCGATGTGGCGCAGGATATCGTTGCGGATTTCTCCCACCACTGCCGGAAGTTCCTGGTTGACCACGCGCTCCCTTGCGTTGCGCCCGGTCAGGGTGATGCTCAGGACGGAAGACACCAGCGCGAACAGCATCAGGCACAAGGCCATGCTGAACAATAATTTCTGCTTGATCGAAAGACGGCGTATGAAGCGCACGAGGAACCCCCTGGTGGAGACGGACTGTCCGGAAACGGGCAACTGGCATTTTCCGTAAAGAAACAGATACATGTTGTCCGAGCGTTGGTGCAAGGTATACCGTGCGCTGGTCTTTATATCTGCAGGTGTTGCCTGATATCCACTATAAGCGTCCGGATATGAAAATCCTGCCTGGCCTTGCCTAATCCATATGCGGCCGGTCCGCGGCCTCTGCCGCAGGGATGGGCATCTTCAGCCGGCTGTCGATTTTCTTTGGCAGGCTGCTTATATGGCAACGACAACTCCTGCATCGACAACACTGCGTGCACGCATATAACGCTGACCTATGGCGTTTATGAAGTTGCCCTGATAGGGCAAGGGGGTCAGAGCTCTTACACTGGCTTCACATCAATCAACTTCGTTGGGAGCAATTACCATGACTGCCATAACGATCGGTTCTTCGCGTTCCTATATCCGGAACGTTCATGCTGCCGTTCATGATCTCGTCGTCGCCCTGCTTGCGCTGGACCGGAAGCGGCCGGCAGTTGCCGGGAAGAGGCAACACCGGCCGGAAGGCGCGTCAATGCATCAGGCGTATGCCGATGTGTTGGCCGCGCAGGCCTTGCCCAAGGAAGCGCCCCGGCCGCGCAGACCCGGCCGGGCCATGTCCCATGCGATGCTGCCCTACCATCTGTGGTCGGCTCCCGGTGTCAATGACTGAGCCGGATCGAGCCGGGGCGCATGGCACTCAAGGCATGCGTTACTTCAGCAGCGAGGCGCGGCTCGCAATGAGCGCCATCACCAGGCTGAGCGAGCCGATGAAGCCGATCGCCGCCTGCATGCCCACCACTTCGGCCAGCGTGCCGACCACCGGAGGGCCCATCAGGCTGCCGGTATAGGACATGGTGGCGACGCCGGCAAACGCCAGCGGACCTTCCTTGCCTGCGGCGCTGTAGACGAAGGGGAACAGCAGCGACAAGCCCATGCCGGCGGCGGCGAAGCCTGCGAGCGCGCACGCTGCATTGGGCGCCAACACCGCGAAGAACAAGCCGCAGGCCGAGAGCAGAGCGCCGCAGCCCACCAGGGGGCGGGCGCCGAAGCGCGCCTTCATGCGGTCGCCATAAAGGCGCGCCACCAGCATCATCACCGAGAACGCCGTCAGCGCGAGCGGCGCAAAGCCGTCGGTAACCTGGAAATGGTCCTTCAGATAAACACCGCTCCAGTCTGCAATGCTGCCTTCGGACATCGAGCCGAGGAAGCCGAGCGCGCCCAGCCAGATCAGCGGTCCGCGCGGCAGGCAGAACACCTTGGCTTCCACGGCTTCTGCCTTGTCGTCGCCGTCGAGGCAATCGCAGGCAAGCTTCAGCAGCAGCGATACCGGCATGGCAAGCAGCAGGTAATGCATGAAAGGCTTGACATGCATGCCGGCCATCACGCTGCCGAGCGCGGCGCCCATCAGGCCGCCCGCGCATCCCCATGCATGCAGCTTCGACATCTCGGAGCGGCCGGTGGTCTTCTCGAGCCTGGTGGCGATGGACTGTACCGCGACGTTCATGCAGCTGGCCATGACGCCCAGCATCAGCACCGCCAGCATCAGCATGGGAACGTTGGGCGCCGCGCCGATGCAAAGCAGCACGGCCAGCAGCGACTGCCCGGCAATCAGGACGGTCCTGCGCGGACCGAACGCGGCCATCAGGCGCGAGGACACCGGATGAGACAGCAAGGCTCCGAGCCCGCCGCACAGCAGGACCATGGACAAGGTGCCATGCGAAATACCCAATCCTTCACGCAAGGCGGGAATGCGTCCTGCCCATGAACCCATGGTGATTCCGAACAGGGTGAACATCGCGGGGAGCGCGAAGGCTTGAAGAGACCTGGAAGATGACTGTTGTAAGGTGGCGCTGGAATGCATCATTGATCGTATTGTTGAGTATCAGCAATACGCCTGTGATGCATTCCCTTCTGCAATAGTTTCTCAATTGCAGCTTATATCAGACATTCAGATTTGAAATGAGGGGACCGGCAACCCATGCTGAAATTGCGGCCTGCCTTCTTGCCATCACTCCTCCGTTTCGAGTTCTCGTCCAAGAGAGCCCATCAGCTTGGCAAGGAAGGTCTTCCCTTCCGTCGAAGATCTGATCCACTCGAAACGCAGGTCATCTTGAAGTGAATTCAACACATCCTCCTCACCCATCAGTCTCTCCCCTTCCTGCTTCACGATGTTTTCAAGATGCGCAGTCGCCCAAGCCTTGACCTCCGTTGTTTGGTCAGGCTTGGTGACGGTGGCAGCGAGGTAACACACCAGTTCCTTGGCGATCCAGGCAGATTGAAAAGAGGAAGCTGCAATGCAGCGGTCAACCGTAGTCATCATGACATGCGGGTTACTGATATCAAAGAGCGTCGACAGTTTGTCTACCAAGTCATCCAGTATTTCCAATTCCATGCTCCAGTCCAGGAAATCGTCATCCGTCAACTGCCATTGCCGTCCATGCAAATCGATAGTGATTGGGAGCAGGTCTTCAAGATCATCGATGGCCGTCACGCTTTGAGACAGCGTCCGAAACAGACATGCCTTGACACTTTCTTCATTGGTCATGTCGATGTTGTTCGCAGACAGCAAGGCCTCATGATATTGAGAGATCAATCGCTGGAGATAGGCGCCGCTGTTCGCATCCACAACCACGTTGCCGTCCGCGCTCCCCAGCAGGCTGCCGTCACCCTGCATGGACTTGCCCAACAGCGCCGGAAGATCATTGATGGACTCCAGCGGAACGGTGTTTCCCTCGGCGTTCCTGAACGTTAAGGGGACGCGGCGCTGCCGCAAGGCCATCAGGGGCGCGTGAAGCAGCAAGAGGAATCTCTTGGCCGAGTCGATATCCGGAGCAGGAGGGAGGCTTGCGAAATGAAGGGGCCTCATCTCCTCGACAAGGCCCAACGCCGCATCCCTGAAAATCTTCGTTTCTCCCCGAATCAAGCGCTTCACATCAAGCGTGCCTCGGAAGGCATTGAAAGACTCGCCTTCGCGCCGGACGTTCCAGTCGACCAGGCCAAGCCTGGCCGGCGACATCAACTTCGCGACCGAGGCATTGATGTCAATGTAGGGATAGATGAAAATCGCCGTTCCCTCCCGGCCGCCGACCAGAGCGGCAGCGGCGTTGCCGCTGGCCGGCGGACTAGCCGTCGGATCGACGATCTGCCACTTGCCGTCTTGATCCAGGTACTCGACCCAACGATGCGCGTTCGCGGGTATGTTGTTTCCTTCATTGACGTACCCGGAACACAGCCTTGCAGGTATGCCGAACGCCTGTTCAAGAACCGCAGCAAAGGTGGACGCGAACTCGAAGCAGACTCCCTTGCCCTCGCTCAGGAAGCGCTGCATGCGCTCGCGCAGAGAGCCGGTGGCGTTGAGCGCCCTGGCATCCTCACGTGAATACCGGAAGACATCCGCTTTGCGGAAGAACTGGTCGAGCGCATTGACGACCGCACGCCTGTCGTCTAGCTGCATGGCCGTGCCGATATGCTCCTGCAGGCGCGGGTTCGCGCTCAGGTCGAGGCCCGAGAACAGCGGTGTCGGAGCTATGAACGGTTCCATCCACGGCATCAACCGGTAGCGGACCCTTCCGATGCTGGCGTCGTTGCCTTGGGCCAGCGTGTACCAGCCTCCGTTCTCGTCGCGGTGGATGCCTTGCCCGGGTAGATCGTCCAGCTGCACATTGACCGGCCGCGTGTCTCCGGCGGCCGGCAGATATACACGCCGCCGCCCTGCGATCACGGTGACCGGCAGGTCGTCCAGTTCGATGCCGACCATGTCGTCGGTACCGCCTTCATTGGGCAACGCTGCTTCGGATCGCGTGGTCAGCATGACATTCTGCAGGCTCACGCGCGCCGTCCGCAGATAGACTTTGCGGCCCGCACGCTGGCTGATTCTCCCGATATTTCCGGCACGGTCCTCGGTGCCCACTGCGGAAATGCCCAGACCGGGCTGCATGCTTCGTCCTGCACCCAGGCCGCTCCGCGCCGCAGGTGCCGCTACGGCTCTTGCTCTGTCAGGCCGATATAATCCGCCGCGCAATTCCCTCAGGAATGCAGGGCCCAGTTCGCCAAACGAGCGCCGGGCGTCAAATCTCACGACATGCGTTTTGGGAACGGCAATGAACTTATGTTCGGACTCGTCCACGCCTTCCAGGGCCGGCTGCGCCAGCCAATGCGGGAACGAGAGCGACATGAGGCGCCGCAATTGCCGTGTCAGGCGAGCCTTGCTGTCTTGCACGGGGGCGGCTTGCCGCGATGTATCGCCGGCCAGTCCGGCGCGTAGGCGATAGTAGGCATAATTGGCCTCGAATACCGATGTGACGCTCTTGCCCGGCTCCCGCTGCATCTGTCCGAGAGCGCCGCGCAGCTGGCGTATCCCGGGGCGAAATTCGCCAGGATGCCCCTGCATGGCGGCGAGCAGGTCCAGATGCATTCTCGCCAGACGTTCCACCTTGCCGCCGTCGATGACGCCCCACTCGATATTGCTGCGGCCGGTTTCGCGGCAAAGGTTGCCGGCAATGGCCTTGGCGATCGCAATCAGCTCTTCCGGCTGGTAATCATCAAGAACGATATGCTGGGCGCGGCTTTTCAGCGCTGAGGACAATGGCTTGCGGCCGGCGTAATCGCCCGGATTGATCGTGGCAATCACGGCGAAGCCGTACGCGGCGGGCTGGCCGGCATGTCCTGTCAGCAGCGCATTCAGGGCGGATTCGAGAATTCCGCTGGGAAGCAGGTTCAGTTCCGACACGACGACGACCTTGCCTGTGTTGTACGCATCGTTGAGTATGTCAAGCAGATGCTGCAGATCGCCCGGATCGGCATTGACATGAACGAAGGGCTGGTTCCGAACGCGGAGCACTTCGCAGGCCGTGGCGTCCTTGCCGCGCGACGCAGGGCCTTCGATCAGCAGGGCGCGCTGCCCCAGGGTTTCCGGCTTGTGCTTGAACAGGTTCCGCATGTCCTGCGTATGCAGCCACCAGCTGATCCTGTCGGCCAGATCCTGGGTACTGGGTGTGACCGCCAGCGTGGTATGGCTCAGGTCGGTCAGCGGCGGCGAATACCATCTATCCGTGTTCAGATGATGCATCAGCCACACAACGACGGCTTCCCGGTCCTCGGATGACAAGCCGTTCGCATAAGTGTTCATCGCCATTCCGGCAAGCCAGGGCGCCAGTTCCTGCGGCGCAAGATAGCTCGTATCGGTGAAAACGGACAGAGACAAGGTTTGCGCCGCAAATTCTTCCAGATGCCGCGGGGATAAATCCAGTTCTGGAAATGCCTGATGCAGACGCGAGTGAATATCCATCAACTGGCTGGCGATATATTCCTTGAGCTCGACGTTCTGGGGCGTAGGCAGCAGCTGCCAAACGTTATCCAGAAGAGGATCGATGAAGGTCGAGCGCAGGCAGGCATCGAGGATGCTCTTGTGCCGCTGGGTGGGGATTGATTCCACGGCAACCGCCTGCCGGGTTCGGCCGGGAAGCGTATCGTCATTGCCCGTGAAAATGATCTTGTGCTGTTCGGGCAATGGATAGACGCGACCATTGACATAGAGCGTACGGTCGGCAAAGACTCCCTTGAGCATCGCCAGGTTTTCCTCCTGAGCCAGGTTCGCTTCATCGATCACCAGCGTGGCCGGCCCCGGATCGCGCGCCCAACTCTCCAGCACGTCTTCAAAGCGTTGCGATCCCTCGTCGCCGATATCGATCATATAGACGGCTCCCGAGGCCAACTTGCCGGCCTGATGCGTTTTCCCTGCACCCGGGGGTCCTTTCAGAAAAATGGCGTCTCCGCGCTCAAGCAGTTTTTCCGCCTTGCCGAGATTGCGCTGGTCGCGCGGTATCCTGGGAGGCCGCCGGTAGGAATCGAGCCTGCCCGCGACCGGACTCTGCTCCCCGCTTGCATCCGGGTACCCAATCCTGAAACCGTCCGGCAGTGTCCAGCCCTGGAGAGGCGCCTGGTCAATCAGGAGCGCAAGAACCTTCCGGCCGACCTTTTCATGCAGGTGTTGCCGGCTCACCGCGGGCAAGTCATCGCCGACAATAGCCTTGATGACGTCCAGGCTCAGAGTGTTGAGGATGGTCCAGGGCTTGTCCATCACATCCTTTGGGTGGTTGATTCGTCCCAGCAGTTCCTGAAGCCGAGCGGCGTCTACCGAACCGGGCGGCATCAGGTTCATCTCCTGCGGAAACAGGACGCGCAGACAGATCTTCAAATAGTCGTACTGCGCATCGCCGCCGGCATCCGAAGAGGAGTAATTGCCGATCAGGACATCTTTGAAAAGGGAACGAATCAGGCGGACTTGGGCATGGTCGACGTCCTCGGCCTTCTCCGTAACAGAGTCCGCGGCGGGCGCAAACACGTGACGGAACAGCATTTGCAGGCTGGGAAAATTTGCCGATGGATCACCTGGCGAAATCAGTCCTTCGGCGCGCAGAATGCCATGCAATGCGTCAAGCGCCTCCAGACGCCTTTCTATCGTCTCCCTGCCCTGCTCCGGGAATTGCCTGTCCAGTTCATCGACGACGGCGGCGCGTCGCTGCTCGGCATTGAACGGATCCGGCCACGCAGGTGACAACGCATGGCTGTCCAAGAGTTGCTTATCCGTCGACAGCACAACCAGTTTTCCGGTCAAGCCGCCGCCTTCGCCAAAATGCAGGCGCTCACCGTTGATATACAGATAGTGCGGCGGGTGCAGCAGGGTGGAGAGGTCGCCTGCCAGCCGCGCATTCTTTTCCAAGCCTTGCAGGATTACGGTTTTGCCGCGCTCCAGATCCTGTACCAGCTGGTGCTTGTTGATCCGCAGCCTGTCCATTGATGCGGCGCGGCCGCCAGCAGCCGCGAGACCGCTTTCATCAACCACGTCGCGCTCAAGCGAATGGATCAGGGCGTCGCCGCGCATGGCAGGCGTGATGAACAGGCGGGTGGGATTGTCCTGACGCAGATACCGTTCCACCACCAGCGCCGGATCCGCGCAGTGCATGAAATTGACCGGGGCGCTGAAAGGGCGAGCCGCAGGCTCCCTGTCTGGCCGGTCGATGCTCGCGACGTGCCTGGCATAGTGTTCCGGCACCTCCACATGTGGAGCGGCAGCAAGGTCAAATCCGCCGGGATGCAGCATCAAGCGGTCCCAGTGCTGCATCGGCATCGGTCCGGTCACCAGGATACAGGGCCGCCGCCCGCTTTCGGCAGCATGCCGAGGCTGTTCAAGAAGCGGCCGATGCGTGATCGGCTTTCCGTCCCGAACGCCATGGTGGCTGCACAGCACTTCATCAATGGTTGCAGCGTTGACGGTCAGCAGCGGCACGTTATGGTCTGCAAGCATCCCATGCGGATTGTTGGCCGGCTGCTTGTTGGCGAGACGAGCGGCTGTCTCGGCAACCGGAAGTCCGTTCTCCAGCCGGACTCGGTGTCCAGCCTGTCGCCAGGCCAATACCTGATCCATCAGAGAGGGATCCGCCAACGGCCCATTGCGCAGCACCAGCAAGGAAGGAAAATTCCCGATGTTCAGGGCTCCGGGCAAATGGCGCCACCGCTGATGTTCATCGAGGCCCGGTGCACCGAACAGACGCCGTGCCCACTGCGGATCATGCTCCATGTCGACGAACACCGTGCCGGCCGGATAGCGTTCCAATGGGGGTTCCGCCACCGGATCGGGTTGCGGATCGAAAGCATGATGGCTCAAGTCGTGCAGCACGGTACGTGATATCTGGGCGCCGGACAGGCGATTTTCCTCAAGCGTATCCGCGACACACAAGCAGAGAATGCGTACCGGATGCGCCAGCTTTTCCCCTTGCCACAACTGCTCTTCCATCAGGGTATTGAAGGCTTCCAGCTGCTGCGGTGAAAAGCCGGACACGTTAAGCAGGAGCGTGCCGCCGCTCTCCAGCAGCTTGCGGAAAGGACCGGCCGTCAATTTCACTTGCGCATTCTCGATCTCCAGATTGTCTTGCAATTCGTCCAGCGCTTGCGCATTGTGCAGATAAAGAACAGGCCTGCCGTCTTGTGAGAGAGCCTTCTGCAAGGCGCGACGTGCATCGGCAAAGCGCGCCTTCGGCAGCAGGACGTTCGCATGGTCCGTGTCCAGCGACACCCAAGCCGGCATGGAAGCGAAGGGCCTGTTCGTTGCAAGCGAAGGGCCTTGTGATCTTGGCCGGACCGCAGGCGCTGCCGGAATGCGTCTTGTACCGACCTCATGATTGGCCTGATCACCCGTAATGCCCAGCTTGAAAAGGCTTGGGCCCTGAATGGCTCCCGGATCGCCCATGCCGACCGCGAGACCGATCACTTCGCCTCTGACATTGAAAGTCACGCGTGCCGTAAGTTCATTGATGCCTGCCTGGGCGCCGTATCGGTGTCGAAATTGATATGGGTAGTGAATGAGGCCGCTGTCTCGTGCGCTTGCGGGGACATTGATTCTGAGAGGGAGATGATGACTGGACAAATCTTCAAGTGCCCACTGAAACCAAGCGGCGCCGACAGGATGGGACTGCAGGTCCGCCGTAGGCAGCAAAGCCGTAGCGTGAGCAAGCTGCCTTGCGAATTCAGGCGTATGAATCTGGCGGTGAATGCGGACGAATTCGCTATAGGTACTTGTATTCGGAATTTGGGTATTGACTGATTGATGACGGAGCAAGTCTGGCTGCAGTTGCCGGAACATCGGACATTCCCTTCAAGAAATTTAAGCATGACGAGTGCAGCATTAATGTTTTCAAGAACGAAACGGTTCCATGGGCGGAAAAGTAAATTGCCTGCCTTATAGCTCGCTGCACGCTTGGCAGGCGGTCTTAATCAGGAGCGTCCTTACGTTTAAATTTCCATCCTGCACTGCCCAAATGACGACGCCCGCGAGCTCCTTATCAGGCCCGCTTATAGACCCGGCCCGAAAACAGGTTGAGCCGGATCTCCTTACCCCGACCCTCTCCCAGAGGTAGAGGGTGAGATCAGCGGCCCGAAAAATGAACCATTCTTCGGGCCGGATCAATAGTTCAGTCGCCTTGCGTCCGCCTATCGGCCTAATTGAAAAAAATATATTGCGCAGGCATTGTCATCCGCCTACGCTTTTGTAAAAGCGTTATGCTCGCCTTCGCTGCGGCCCGGCGTTTAAAAACTGCTCCAAAGAAAAATCATTCAGCAGAAGTGTCACTCAACCGATGGAGGATAGACATGAACGACAAGCTAGATACCCGAAGTGTGAGCGAAAGCGAAAATCCTGCGATACCCTCCCCTACCCCCAAGGTCAGCCGGCCGCAGAGAAACAAGGACTGGTGGCCGAATCAGCTGGACCTGTCGATGCTTCACACGCACTCGCACATGTCCAGCCCGATGGAAGAGGACTTCGACTATGCACGCAAATTCAAGGAAATCGACGTCGAGGCATTGAAGCAGGATCTGATCGAGGTGATGACCACGTCGCAGGAATGGTGGCCGGCCGACTACGGCCACTACGGGCCGCTGTTCATCCGCATGACCTGGCATGCCGCGGGCACCTATCGCATTGCCGACGGCCGCGGCGGCGGCGGCGAAGGCCAGCAGCGCTTTGCTCCGCTCAACAGCTGGCCGGACAATGCCAATCTGGACAAGGCGCGCAGGCTGCTGTGGCCCATCAAGAAAAAATACGGACAAAAGATTTCATGGGCGGACCTGCTGGTCTTCGCCGGCAACGTGGCCTATGAATCGATGGGTTTCAAGACCTTCGGCTTCGGCTTCGGCAGGCCCGACGTATGGGAGCCCGAAGACATTTTCTGGGGCCCCGAGGATGCGTGGCTGGGAGACCAGCGCTACAGCGGCGACCGCGAGCTTGCCAAACCGCTCGCCAACGTCCAGATGGGCCTGATCTACGTCAATCCCGAAGGACCCGGCGGCAATCCCGATCCCCTGGCGGCCGCGCGGGACATCCGCGAAACCTTTGCCCGCATGGCGATGAACGACGAGGAGACGGTGGCGCTCATCGTCGGCGGCCATACCGTCGGCAAGACCCATGGCGCCGCGCCGGCGGTCGGCAACGTCGGTCCGGAACCCGAGGGCGCTTCCATCGAAGACCAGGGTCTGGGATGGAAGAACAAATTCGGCAGCGGCAAGGGGCCGCATGCGATCACCAGCGGCCTCGAAGGCGCATGGACCAACAACCCGACCAAGTGGGACAACGGCTTCCTCGAAAACCTGTTCAAGTACGAATGGGAGCTGACCGAGAGCCCGGCGGGAGCCAAGCAATGGAGGCCGAAGAATCCCGAGGCGCAAGGGACGGTGCCGGATGCGCATGATCCGTCCAAGCGGCACGCTCCGACCATGCTGACGACGGACCTGTCGATGCGGATGGACCCGATCTACGGACCGATTGCAAAGCGCTTCCACGACAACCCGGACCAGCTCAACGAGGCGTTCGCCAAGGCCTGGTTCAAGCTGCTCCACCGCGACATGGGCCCGCTATCGCGCTATCTCGGTCCATGGATTCCGGAGCCGCAGCTGTGGCAGGACCCGGTACCGCCGGTCGATCATGAGCTGATCAACGACCAGGACATTGCCGCTCTCAAGAGCGCGGCCCTGAGCGCGGGCCTGCCAGGCTCCGATCTGATTTCCACCGCCTGGGGTGCGGCCGCCAGCTACCGCGGCACCGACAAGCGCGGCGGCGCCAACGGCGCACGCATCCGCCTTGCCCCGCAAAAGGATTGGGAGTCGAATGAGCCGCCGCGGCTGGCCAGGGTGCTCGCCGCACTGGAGCAGATTCAGAAGGATTTCAACGGCAAATCCGGAAGCAGGAGGGTGTCCCTGGCCGATCTGATCGTCCTCGCCGGCTGCGCAGCCG
>Ga0194137_10001165_pt1 | contig 16268 bp, 18 predicted proteins | sample TARM_MetaG_T3_14_FD_134025 | JGI IMG/M metagenome (GOLD analysis project Ga0194137, IMG submission 134025) | Freshwater microbial communities from Pennsylvania, USA, analyzing microbe dynamics in response to fracking - TARM_MetaG_T3_14 (version 2) | ecosystem: Environmental > Aquatic >... | reverse complement strand
GTCGTAAGGATTGGAAGGTTCGGCATCCATTACTTCCCCGACCAAGAAGAGGACGTGTGTGACCTTCTGCGCATTGATGCTGCCGTGGCTGTGCAACGGGCTGATTATGCGCAGGGAATTAGGGATTTTGTAGCGGATGAAACTCTACGATCCCTGTTCCGTATAGGCACACTGCAGATCAGTTGCCCCCTGAGTACTTCGGAACTGGGGCTGCACCTGTGCGCCGAACGGCGTAGGCGGATGGTTTCTGATTGTGGTGTAGGGAGCCTTGAAGCCGGATGGATAATCCCCCCCGGTGCTCTGGAAGAAGACCTGCCTGCATATGCCCTTTGCCGCATGTTGTTCGATGTTGTGGCTGCTGCCGTTTCTGCATGTACAAAGCAGGCGCCATCATTATTTCTCCGGACGGAGCGGGGCGGCTCGCTGCTGCATAGGCAGGCCGATGGAACGATGGTTCGTGATGCTTCAACGGAGGATTCAGTTGAAACGCAGCTTGTCGCCGATGATCTTGTTTGGGGTGAAGCGCGCACGCTGGTAGCGGCATTGCATCACGAACTCTGTCATGTTTTTTCCGAATGGGACATACCTTTGTCTGTCGAACAGGAGTTGGCAAAAGCTGCCATTGTCGCCCGGGCCGAGTATGACGCAGGTTCGTGCGCAGCGCTGGATTTGCCGGATGGCTGGGCAAGTGCTCCCTGTTGGCAGACGCATGATCTCGATTCCCCCGCATGTGCCAGATTGTATCCGTCTCTTGCCGATAAACGCCCCGGTCTTATTGTTGTCAGCGGCTTTTTGGGTGCCGGAAAAACTACCTTTCTGAACAACTGCATCGAATATCACCGCGCCAGAGAGCGCTTTGTGGCGGTCATCCAGAACGAGGTGGGGGCAACGGGCGTGGACGAGCACCTGCTGGGCGATTCGGCATCGGTGCTTGCTCTGGATGAAGGGTGTGTATGCTGCACGCTCGCCGGAAGTCTTGCGGCAGGCGTGCGGGAGTTGACGGCACAGTTCAGCCCTGAAGTCATTCTGCTCGAAACGACCGGGCTGGCAAATCCGTTGAACTTGCTGGCAGAATTGGGTTCAATTCGCGATTTGGTGCGTCTGGATACGGTTGTTACCGTTGTTGACGCCGCCAATGTGCAGGCAGTGCTGGAATCCAGCGCCATTGCGCGAGATCAGGTTAGGGGAGCGGATGTTGTGGTGTGCAACAAGTGCGACACCATAAGCTCGGCCTCGATGGAGACTGTAAAAGCCGCGCTGACGGCATTGAACCCAAAGGCCATGATGCATGTAACCACACAAGGACAGATTCATCCTGCCTTGTTCATGGATCTTGAAACCGGCAAATCGTGTGCAGGGCTTCTGCCGGCAGTGCCCCAGAGCTATGCTAACCATACAGAGGAAGGATATAGCTCTGTCCGTTTCTTTATGCCTCGCCCCGTTACGTTGGAAGCGTTGGAACAGGCCGTTGGTGCATGTCCGGGAGCGCCTTTCCGGATCAAGGGGATAGTAGCTCTGGATGATGGTGAGCCACAGTCGTCAGGATACGTGTTGGCTCAATGCGTTGCCGGCAGGGCTGATTTCGAGCCGCTGCAGGGCTTTGAAGGCAGTTCCTTTTTGGTGATGATCGGCAGAGATCTTGATCATGCGGCTTTGCTGGAGCACTGGCAGGCGCTGGGTGCAACTTTGACGGAGTCAGATATCAGAAACGGAGTTGAATAGATGCGAGGCTGCCTTGAGATAATAAGGCGGTTTTGGGTTAAGAAAAAAGGACTTCTTGCAGAGGTCCTTTTCTCATTTTGAAATGGCAAAATTCTCAAATAGGGTGTCAACTTACACAGTGCCCCCCTCGGCCTGCGTCGAATGATAATTGTGTGGCAAAAGGAAAAGGACCTGCGATGTGAAATCACAAGTCCTTTGATTTTGGTCGGAGAGACAGGATTCGAACCTGCGACCCTCTGGTCCCAAACCAGATGCGCTACCAACCTGCGCTACTCTCCGTTTGATGTAAGCGGTCTGATAGACGAAAGAGTTTGGGGTTGCAAGCAAAAAGTGGAATTTGGGAAGATGTAATGTGTTCAGGAAGCGACATTCTGTGGGGATTCCTTCTCAATCAAGGGGAATGCCGGATGAGAACAGGTGGATCAGTCTGGTTCAGGATCTGATGGTATGAGATGCAGCTTGTCTATGGCCTCATACAGGTCTTCAAGTTCGGAGGCCAACTGTTGCAGCATGGCAGAAGTAGCGAGGGAGCCGGTGATGGCATCCGTCATGTCTGAGGGGGATAGAGCCGCCAGTTGCTGCATAAGGTCTTCCAGTTCGCCGGCAAGCAAGACGATGCGCTCGGCTCCCACCGTGGCGGCAGCGCCTTTAAGGGCATGGGCTTCAATGCGTGCATTATTGTAATTGTTGTCGGCCATGTGTCCGGATATCCGGCGGAGCTTTTTGGGGGCATCCATCCTGAAAGCATCCAGAAGCAGGGCAAACAACTCCTTATCGTCTCCCAGACGGAGCAGGACGGGGTGGATGTTCAGAACGGGTGGCCGGTTCATCAGAATTCAATTCCTTTCTGGGCGGGAATTCCCTTCTTATAGGGATGTTTGATCTCAGTCATCTCGGTGACGAGGTCGGCTTCTTCTTCAAGCCATCGGGGGCAGCCGCGGCCGGAGAGTATCAAATGAGCATCCCGCTTGCGGGCCATGGCAATCAGGTCGCGCAGCTCTTCTTCCTTAAGCAGTTCTGACTGCAGTGCATACAGCGCTTCATCCAGCACCAGCATATCAACGCTGGCAAGCTGTTCCTTAGCCCAGTTGATCAGTTCTTCCGAAACGGCACGGTGAGAAGGATACTGATCGGGGCGGGTGAGAAACCCTTTGCCCTTGGCGTGAAAGCGTTCACCGAGCAGGTTTGCGAGCACGGTCTGTTCCCCTGCCTGATCGTTACGCTTCATGAACTGTCCAAAGGCAACAGTGAGGTTCTGCCCGATTGCACGGATGGCGATACCTATCGAAGCCGTAGTTTTGCCCTTGCCGTTGCCTGTGTTGACGAGAATCATGCCGGAAAGCTCCAGATGCCGGGGATGGAGGTGCCGCACGCCTTGCAGACGGGCGCACCTTTGAGAATTGCGCGATAGCCGGTCCGGCGGATTACAACGTTTCCGCAGGAAGGACAAGCCGTGTGCTCGGAAAAATGCCCATGCACGTTGCCCAGATATACATGGGACAAGCCGCATTGCTTGCCAATCTCCCATGCACGTTCCAGACGTTCAAGCGGAGTGGGGGGCCTGTCTGTCATCATATATGTAGGATGAAAGCGGGAGATGTGCCATGGCACGTCCTTGCCGAGTTCGTCGCGGATGAAGCAGGCCATGTCGCGCAGTTCGGCATCGCTGTCGTTTGCCTCCGGTATGAGCAGGGTTGTAACTTCAAGCCACCAGCCCATGCGGACGATATGCTTCAGGTTGCGCAGCACAGGTTTGAGTTGCGCGCCGCAATGCTCGTGGTAAAATGATTCAGTAAAGGCTTTAAGGTCTATGTTGCAGGCGTGGATGAGCCCGTTCAGCGCATCCAGACATTCAGTACTCTGGAATCCGTTGGAAACCATGATATTCATGAGGCCATTATCAATGGCGCATGTTGCTGTGTCGGCCATGAGTTCATAGAATATTGTAGGCTCGGAATATGTGTAGGATATGGACCGCGCATTCAGACGTAAAGCTTCTTCCACGAGTATTGCGGGCGTAACAGGCTGTCCTTGCACCGGCCTGCCAAGGCGCGGGGGGGCTGAGAGAGTATGGTTCTGGCAGAAGGCGCAGCTGAAATTGCACCCCATGGTTCCGAATGAGAACGTTGTTGAGCCCGGCAATACGTGATACAGGGGTTTCTTTTCCACCGGATCAAGGTTTGCGGCGGCAATGCAATCATATGTTGCGGTGAGGAGCTCTCCGCCCTTGTTATGACGCACCCCGCACAACCCTTTATCTTCACTGCGGATGATGCATGAATGGGCGCAGAGTCTGCATTGAACAGCTCCGTCGTTCCGCGACTTCCAGTGTTTTGCGGCATGCATGGCTGCAACCGGATTACTGGGACGTCCCGGGCTTCATGTGAAGCTTGGGCGTAATTTCTATGTTGATCACGGGCGGAGGCGTGTTACTATCAGTTCCGTTTCCGGAATTATTCTGAGGAGAGGGGGCAGAGCGCAGGATGGTGTCTCCGGTTTCCGGGTCTGTGCCGAGCTGCATTCCTTCTGTAAAGGTGCCCATGGTCTTGTCCTGCCGCTGGGTGTCGCCAGTACCCATGCTGGCAAAAACGGGTGCGGCAATGGTTAAACCAATAAGCAATGCGCATAGTGTGAAGCGCACGTTACAGGTCGCCGGACGGTTAACATTCTGGAATGCAAACCTTTTCCTTGTCATGAGAGTTCTCCTTGCTCTTTGGGCACTAAAAGCCTATGAAGGGCTTCCGAAAATCTCGAACCTACGCTGTTTAAGGAGCTATATACATGTCTGAAGATCGTGCTAGAGCGTACACCGAGGCGGGGGTAGATATCAATGCCGGCAACGCCCTGGTAAGCAGAATCAAGAATATTGTCGCCACAACGCACACCAACGGCGTTCTTTCGGATATCGGCGGATTCGGAGGCCTGTTCAAGCCGGACCTTTCCGGTATGGAAGATCCGGTACTGGTTGCTTCCACCGACGGCGTGGGAACCAAGCTCAAGCTGGCTTTTACATTTGATAAGCATGACACGGTCGGTATCGACCTTGTTGCCATGAGCGTGAACGATATTCTCGTTCAGGGCGCAAAGCCTCTGTTCTTCCTCGACTATTTCGCAACCGGCAAGCTGGATGTAGACAAGGCCCAGCAGGTTGTTGCCGGTGTGGCTGAAGGCTGCAAGCGCGCACGTTCCGCTCTGCTCGGCGGTGAAACCGCTGAAATGCCCTCTATGTATGCCGACGGCGAATACGATCTGGCCGGTTTTTGTGTCGGTATCGCTGATAATGCCCGTATTGTTGATGGTTCCTCCATCCGCGTGCACGACGTTGTTATCGGTCTTGCATCCACCGGTCCTCACTCGAACGGGTACACCCTCATCCGCAAGGTGCTCGACAAGAGCGGCCTCAAGGGTGATGACACGTTCCCCGGCACCGAGCGTACTGTTGCTGAAGTCCTTCTCGAACCCACTGCAATCTATGTGGAAACTGTCCGTAACCTGATGCGGGACTTCGAGATCAAGGGCATGGTGCACGTCACCGGCGGCGGATTCTACGATAACCTGCCCCGTGTGCTGCCCGCCACTGTGCAGGCAAACATCAATTTCGGCAGCTGGGATATCGAGCCTGTGTTCCAGTGGCTGAAAGAGCAGGGCGAGCTTTCATGGCCTGAAATGCTCCAGATCTTCAACACCGGCATCGGCTATGTGCTTATTGTCAGCGAAGATATCTGTGAAGAGGTCATGGGGCGCCTCGACGCGCTGCATCAGAAAGCGTGGGTGATCGGGAAAATCGAGCGCCGACAGCAGGATGACTCGGAACAGGTTCATGTGAACTTTCCTGAAGAAAACGAATGCAAATAGTATAAAGCCGGGGAAACCCGGCTTTTTTCTTACTCCTCCACTTGCCTCTTTGAGCGCTAACGCCTAGTTTGACCATGTTGCTTTAAGGCATATCTGCCGGATTGTCCGTTACAGGCACAGCTTCATGGAGGTTGGCGCCGCGCGGAGACTGGCGGAAACATAGTATGTAAAATAGATAATTCGCCATGAACAAAAAAATATACAATCCCAAAATGCTGTGCGCCGCTGCTGCACTGGCTTTGTGTTTCATTGGAAGCGCCGAGGCCCGTGTGGCCAGTGGCGAGTGGATGGACAAGCTTCCCGCGGGTAAGACCTTCGAGATTGCTCCGTTGCGTTCCAAGGATGAAGCAAAGCGTTTTGCCTTTGCAGATGCCGTGTTTGCGGAGGCTACGGAAATTTTGCGTAACGCCGGTTCCGATGAGCGCAAGGTGCTTCTTCAGGACTACCTGAAAGAGCGGGCTTCGCATTTCATCATGAGCTATACTGAGCTCGGTGTGGAAAATCTGCCGGAGGGCAGCCGCCTCACCGTTGATGTTCATGTGAACCGTGACCTTCTGCGGCAGGAGCTCAAGCGTCTGGGCTTTTTTGCCACCGGCGCCACTACTCTGGCGTACAGCCCCCAATATGGTGCTGTACAGCCGGATACGTGGGAAACACTTGGAAGACTGCATGTTTTATACGGACTTACCCCAAGTTCGGCGGCCCCTCTTGAGCTGAAGCTCGATTATGCCGGCAAGGTGTGGACCGTTTCTCTTGTGGATCGTAGCGCGCCTTCCGCCGAGCCGTATTTTGCCACTGCCGATTCTCTTGATGGTGCATGGGGCAAGGTGTGGGGCAAGTATTTCGGCGGCATGAACGAAGACAAGGCTGTCACCGCTTCGGTTACTCTTACAGTGGACGGCTGGTTCACACCGGACGGTGTGGAGGCCTTTGATACCATGCTGCAGGAGTGGTCCGACGTTCTGGATACGGTATCTCTGCAGGATGTTTCCATGGAAGCATCGGGAATATCCGGCCACTGGGCAGTGAATATTCTTGATGCGGACAAGCTGCGTGAGCGTCTGCAGGACTATACCTCGAAGCGGCGTTTGTCTTTTGCCCTGAAGGATAGATAGCTCTGCGCTTGCCGCAGGGCGGCTGTGTCAACGCTGTTATTGCGGCGTGCAATGCGGGGTAAAGCTCATTGAAATAGGTTGGCGGGAGTCGTTGAAAGAACTACCTGCCGGGCATGGCACTTGTCGCCGGTTGAAAGGAAGCATGTGAAACTGACTGATTGTTGTTTTATGAGTCAGCATCAAAAAACAAATCCCGAAGCGCGTCGTGCTTCGGGATTTGTTTTTGAGAAAAGTCCGTGCCGTGATTGTGTTAGGCGTCGTCGTCTTTCTTCTTGGAAGACGGAGTAACGTCGATTTCGTCAGGCTCGGTGGTTGCCTTCTTGAAATTCTTAATGGCTCGGCCGAGTCCACCGCCGATTTCAGGAAGCTTGTTGGCGCCGAAAACGATCAGCACCACAAGGAGAATCAACAGGATTTCTTGCATTCCTAATCCGAACATACATTGCCTCCGTGTAATATAGCAGCAGGCTATACACATAGGGGAACCTGAGGTCAAGGGAAACTACTGTTGGGAAAAAACCTTTTGTGCTGCTAACTATCTGTAATTGCAAGATCTGGCGTCTTGGGGTACCATGGCGTCATATTCGTGAATAAGGAAGAGGAAGAGTATAATGCGACGTATAGTAGTTGTCAGTTCCGGGCTTGCGGGCGCAAAAGCCGCGACGCGCATAAAGCGTCTTGCCCCTGAGATTGAGGTAAATCTGGTTGTTCCATCCGGCGAAGAGCAGGGCAAAGAGAGCGGCCCGTTCGCCCGCATGGTTGAATCCCGTCAGGTTTCTGAAGCGCTGACCGAGGCGCGTCAGGTTGGCGTGATCAAGGCCAGTGAGGTGCAGTTCGATTTTGAACAGAGTCAGGTAAATGTGCGTTCGCAGCGCGGCCTTCTGCATATTCGTTTCAATGAGGTCGTTCTGGAGGTCGAGGCTTCGGCCCGCCTGCCCCGCAGCCTGCGTGCAGCTGGGAACGTTGTCCCGTGGCCTCTGGAAAATTGTTTTGTGCTCGATAGCTGGATTAACGAAACCCGGCCCGGCCGTGCTGTCGTTGTGGGTGGCAGTGTGGCTCTGGAACTGCTGGCGCCTCTGCTGGAGTCCGGTCTTTCCGTTACCTGGGTGCGCACTGCTGATGCGGCGTACGATGCCGACATGTGGGATGTCATCGAACGCCGCGTTACGGATTCCTCCAACGGTCGTGTGGTGGTTGAGGACTGGACAGATGTACGGGTTGAGGCGCTTGTTCCCGTGCTTGCAGAAGACGGCTCAGTGCAGTCTTTACAGGATGGTCGTGGCGGCGAAGTAGCTGGCGACGTATTTTTCTGGACCATTCCGCAGCGGGCTCTGCATCCTATCATTGCCCAGCCCGGTGTCGAGCTTGATCCGTCCGGCCTTATTGCCGTGGACAGCCATTTCCGCAGCGGCCCCGAGGGGCTGTACATCATCGGCTCCGGCGTCTCCATGTCCCGCCTGCCGGGCAAGACTCCGGGTGCTCCCGTGCCCAGTGTGGCCATGGGCGAGGCTGCCGTGCTTGCTTCCGCCCGCGTGGTGGCGAATCATCTTGCCGGTTTTGTTGGCGAGAATGCTTCATGGCAGGGCGTTGCCGGCGTTTTCCGCAGCTGCGGGGCCGATGTAACCGCATGCAAGCTGGGCCTGACCATGGATGAGGCCAGAGCGGCCGGTTTTGAGCCCGAGTTTGCTTTGTTGCACAGTTCGGCCGCCCTGTATGGCAATGCCGATGCACCTGTCACGCTCAAGCTGGTGTGTGACAAGAATTCACACGTCCTGCTGGGTGCACAGGTTGTGGCACGCAGCTGTTGCGGTCAGGCTGATACCATTGCCAACAGTGTAAGCGTGGCCATGGCATCGTCCATGACGGTTGAACGCCTCTCCGTGCTCGACTTTGCGGGGGCCGGTGGCGAGATTTTGCACCGTGCTGCTTCCATTCTTTCCAACAAGCTCATGTACCGTTTTTACGGTATTTCGGCGGAAGAACTTATGGCTTCCAAGGAAGCCGGTGCCAACTTCTTCATGCTTGACCTGCGCGACAACGTGGCCTGGAAGGGTGGGCACATTCCCGAAGCCTACAATATTCCCTACACCCAGCTCAAAAAGCGTCTGCAGGACGAAGTGCCCAGATTCACTCCCATCGTGCTGATCAGCCGTTCCTCGGACGCAGCCTATTCCGCAGCCTGCCAGCTGTTCGGGCTGGGGGCCACCGATCTGTATGTGCTGGATGGCGGTATGGATATGTGGCCTTATGAGGTGATGAAAGGCTGATGCATTTGCAAGGGAAAACCCCCATGAATGTTCTTCGCATGCCCGGCGTGCATTGTGCGCTATATGCCGCCGGGCATTGCCTTTATGAAGAACGTCTGAATCCCGGCTATGAGCCTCAGTGGCGTTGTGCGGAGCTTATGCGGTTCATGGCGATGTATGATACATTGCTTGAGCAGTGCGAACGTTTCTCCCTGTCGGAGGAAGAGGTGGCCTCATTGTGGGAGAAGAGAGTGGCGGCAACTCGCGCTCCCGGAGACGGGTGTCCTACGTATGCTCCACGAACGGGCGGCTGCCCCGGCTGCCGCAAGCCTGCGGGTTCCTGTTCATCGCAAGGGAACACTTCCGATGGATCTTCTGCATCGGCGCAAACAATGAATGGGGAAACTGACACCACCTTCCCCGTGCAGGATTTCTCTTCCGTACTTGACTGTACCCGCAGCTTCGGCTCAGCCTGCATATTGCGAATGCCCCGCTGCGAAGGCGTGTGCGGCCATTTTGTCCGTCAAACTGGTTGATATTCTATAAGATGGTGACAACAATGACGAAGTTAGATGTTCCGTTGCTGCTGCATGTTCCCGGTCTGCAACCCGAATTTGCGAGTTCCCGCATACCCGCAGGAGTGCACTTCATGTCGCCGGGACTGCCCCGTACTGACGCCTCACCTTTCTGGGTTTCCGGTGAGCTGCCTTTTGCTCCGGCCGAGGCACGGGCCTGTCTGAACGAGATGATCAGTCTGGGAGAACAGTTCAGGAATACCCGCGATCTGGTTACTCTTGCCCTGCAGCCCCAGATTGATCCGTATGGCGGCAATGACTCGGTTCGGAAGGAAATGGCAGAACTGGAACATTTCGCCGCCACGGGCGAGTCTGTCATCTCTGAAAAGGATCCCCTGCAATCTGAGGAGTCTCTGGTTGCTGTATCGGCCATTGCTGCGCAGAAAGCGCTGATTCTGGCATGGAATCTTGAATCCCGTGTTCATGAACTGGCAGGGCTGCACGATACGCTTGCCAAGGCCGCCGGTTCCTTCAAGGGACTGGTGGGCGTGGACGATGAAGATCTTGATGAACTGCCGGGCCTGAGCAGAACCATGGGAACGCTGAACAGCGGTGCGGAAGACATATCGCGCATGAACTGGCGGACAGTGCTGTCTGCCGTGCTGCGGTTTGCCCCTGCTGATGCAGTGTTTGTCACCACGGATGAACGGCTTGTTTCGGCCTTAACCGAACTGACTGAAATTGTGCAGCCGGACGATGATCTGGCTCAAGCGGGCGGGGTAGAAGGATTCGGCATGTGCCGGGTGCCTGCATGGACCCTGCTCGGACACGACAGTGCCCCTGCAGACCGTCCGTGGCTCGGACGTGAACTGCGGTTTCTGGTCTGTCATACCTGTTAGCGATTATTCAGGAGAAATGAGCGGTGTATGTAACTGCCCATAATCTGCGGGAAGCATATCCCGCCGGCGTTACCGGTATCATCTTCGATTGCGATGGTGTCATGTTCGACACGCGTGAATGCAATATCCAGTATTACAATCTCATCCTTTCCCGCATGGGGCTTGAACCCATGACAAAGGAGCAGGAAGATTTCGTGCACGTGGCCACCGTGGTGCAGTCGCTGGAATATATTGTTCCCCGTTCACGCTGGAACGAACTGCCAGAGGCCCGCAAGGCTGTTAATTATGTGCAGGAGATAATGCCGCACATGAGGCCGGAGCCCGGATTGTTTGAGCTGCTTGAAACACTGCGTTCCATGAATGTGCGCATGGCCGTGTATACCAACCGGACCAACACCATGGAGCTTGTTCTTGAGCGCTGGGGTATTTCCTCCTTCTTCTTTCCGGTCATGACCGCGCAGAAGGTGAAGGGCAAGCCGCATCCCGAAGGTGCGTTCAAGATACTTGAAGCGTGGGGGGCAAAGCCCTCTGACGTTGCTTTTATCGGAGACTCGACAGCGGACCAGCGGGCCGCGGAAGCAGCCGGTATTCCGTTCTGGGCTTTCAAGAATGAAAGTCTGCTGGCACAACGTCATGTTCCGGACTTCTGGAGTGTGAGGCGAGCCCTCATTCAATGGAATGGGGATACCTGCTCCCGTTAAACGGCTGTTTTGCTGTGGGATTGGAAAAAAACACGTCTTCTGCATTTTTTTGCTTGATTTCGACTTGCAGGAAATGGAAAGATGACCATTAAGGAGTATCTCCAGACCCCTCGTCGAGGGGGGGAGTATTCCAAGAATATTCGGAGGCTATATGGAGTTGCTTGCAGGAAATTTTCTCGGGGCCATCGCCGGAGTTATCAACGCGGTCCTTTCACTGTATTTCTGGATCGTTATAGCTTCGGCGGTGCTTTCTTGGGTTAACCCCGACCCCTACAACCCCATTGTGCGTATCATACGCAATCTGACGGAACCGGTTTTCTACAGAGTGAGAAAGCTGCTTCCGTTTACTAATATCGGCGGTCTTGATTTATCGCCCGTGGTCATTCTGCTCGGGATTGAATTTATCAAGATGTTTCTCGTGCGTACCTTGTACCAGTTCGCCGGGCACATGTAGGAGGTAGGAATGTCTATCAGTCGTATTGATATCCTCAATCAGAAGTTTTCCCGCAGTCTGCGGGGCTATAGCCCGACAGAGGTGGACCGCTGCATGCAGGAGGCGGCCGATACCATTGGCCGGTTGAGTGAGGATAGGTCGTTGCTTGAGGCGCGGGTGACGGAGCTTGAGGCCCGTCTGCGTGATTTCAAGGACCGTGAGAATGCGCTGAGAGATACCCTGCTTACCGCCCAGAAGGTGACCGACGAACTTAAGTCCACCGCCCAGCGCGAAGCGCAGCTCATCATTGATGCTGCCTATGCCAAGGCAGAGAACCTGATAAATCAGGGACACCAGCGGCTGGCCAAGATACATGAAGAAATCAATGCGTCCAAGAAGATGCGTGCGCAGTTTGAGATGAAGGTTCAGGCGGTCATCGATTCGCATCAACAGCTTATCGAGATGAACCGCAAGGAAGACGAGCAGCTGGATGCCATGGAGAAGAAGGTGGCATTTCTGAAGGCGAACAACGGGTAGGCATGGCCCTGCCGGAATATATTGTACCGGAGCCGGATGGCAGCCATATGCTGCTGGTCTGGGCACAACCCGGTGCCAAGAAGAATGAGGTGGTTGGCCTCCATCAGGGGCGTTTGAAGATACGACTTAACGCACCGGCTGTGGATAACAAGGCCAACAAAGCTCTCCTTGAGTTTGTCGCGAAGCTTCTGTCCGTTCGTGCCAGCCGCCTTGAACTGGTGGCAGGGCAAACGAGCAGGCAGAAGAAGATCCGTATAGAGTCAGCAGAAGAACCCGTGTGGAACTCGCTGATCACGGGTGTTGCTGAATAACCTCCAAAGGAAGGAGTAAGGCTTATGGAAGCACGTGACCTCGAATTACTTGAAAAGTATCTTCCGCAAGATCTTGAACTGAAGACCCTTTGGGATGAACACATCATCTACAAGAAAAAGCTCGAAAAACTCGAAAGCAAAATTGTACGCACTCCCTCGGAGGACAAGACTCTGAAGGAAATAAAAAAACAGAAACTGGAAGGGAAAACGCGGCTCCATGGAATACTGGACCGCTATCGCAACGCGGAGGGATAAATGGAACTGACTGGGGCCCAAATCCTGTTGGAAAGCCTTAAGATGGAAGGCGTTGATGTTCTGTTCGGCTACCCAGGCGGTGCCGTGCTGGATATTTACAACGAACTTCCCAGGCATGAGAGTCTGCGTCACGTGCTGGTGCGCCACGAGCAAGGCGCTGTGCACGCAGCAGACGGATATGCACGTGCGTCCGGGAAGGTCGGCGTATGTCTGGTTACCTCCGGTCCCGGTGCCACGAACACCGTTACCGGCATTGCCACGGCATACTGCGATTCGATTCCGCTTGTCGTGCTAACAGGACAGGTCCCAACCCCCCTGATTGGAAACGACGCGTTTCAGGAAGTGGATATCGTCGGTATCACCAGACCGTGCACCAAGCACAACTATCTGGTGAAGGACATAACCAAACTGGCTTCCACCATAAAGGAAGCCTTTTATCTGGCGCGCTCGGGCCGTCCGGGGCCTGTTCTTGTGGATATACCCAAGGATGTGCAGAACAGACTGTGCGAATTCAGGTATCCTGAAGAGATTAAAATGCGCAGCTATAATCCGACCTACAAGCCCAATCTGAACCAGCTGCGCCGTGCCGTGGAACATATCATGGTAGCAAAGCGGCCGCTGGTTTTTGCGGGTGGCGGGGTCATCACTTCCAACGCCAGTGCGGAGCTGGGCGAAATGGCCCGTTCGCTGCGCATTCCGGTGGTGGGCAGCCTCATGGGGCTGGGGGCTTTCCCCTGTGACGATCCGCTATGGCTGGGTATGCTGGGCATGCACGGAACGTATGCGGCCAACAAGGCCGTGAGCAATGCCGATCTGATCATCGCGGCTGGTGCGCGGTTCGACGACCGCGTGACGGGCAAGCTTTCCACCTTTGCTCCGGGTGCCAAGATCATTCATATCGACATAGACCCCACATCCATCCGCAAGAACGTGGAAGTGCATGTTCCTGTGGTCGGCGACTGCCGGCACGCCCTTGCCGGTATTCAGGAGATCGTCAACGCCCGCCTTTCCGAAAAGGACTGGCATGCAGAGCACGATGACTGGATATGTCAGGTGGGTGAATGGCGCACTGCGCAGCCGCTCACATATATCAAGAACGGTAAGCTCAAACCTCAGAAGGTGGTGGAAACCATTTTCGAGCTTACCAAGGGCGAAGCGATACTGACCACCGAAGTAGGGCAGAACCAGATGTGGACTGCCCAGTTCTACAAGTTCCGCAAGCCGAGGACACTGCTCACCTCTGGCGGACTGGGAACCATGGGATACGGGCTCCCCGCTGCAATCGGGGCGCAGATGGCCTTTCCCGACAAGCTGGTTATCGACATTGCCGGTGACGGCTCCATTCAGATGAACAGTCAGGAGCTTATGACCGCAGTGTGTAACCGTCTGCCGGTGAAAATTGTCATCCTGAACAACGGATTCCTCGGCATGGTCCGGCAGTGGCAGGAACTCTTCTACCAGAGGAACTACTGCAATACCTGCATGGACGCACAGCCGGACTTCGTCAAGCTGGCGGAAGCCTATGGTGCCTCGGGCTACCGGGTAACAGAGGAATCGCAGCTTGAATCCGTTCTGAAGGAAGCGTTCTCAAACCCCAACACCTGCATCGTAGACGTGCATGTGGAAAAGGAAGAGAACGTGTACCCCATGGTGCCTGCCGGTGCCTCCCTTGAAGAAATGCTGCTGGTATAGGAGGTAACCATGCGTCACGTACTGTCGGTACTTGTCGAGAACGAACCCGGTGTGCTTTCCCGTGTGGCCGGCCTTTTCAGCGGTCGCGGTTTCAACGTGGATTCTTTGAACGTTGCTCCCACGCTGGAAGAAGGCGTATCTCTTATGACTATTACAACCACCGGCGACAATCAGATAGTGGAGCAGATAGTAAAACAGCTCCGCAAGCTGGTTACGGTGATTAAAGTTGTTGACTTTCAGGACCTCGCTGCCGTAGAGCGAGAGATGGCGTTGATGAAGGTGTATGCGGAAGACAACCGCAGGGCCGAGATTCTGCGTATTGCCGATATATTCCGCTGCAAGGTAGTAGATGTGAGCATGAGTGAACTGACCATAGAAGCCACGGGAGACCATGGCAAGATTGAAGCGATCATCGCGCTACTATCGCGTTTCGGCATTAAGGAAATTGCACGGACCGGCACTGTCGCTATGCGCCGTTCCATGCAACCTGAGAGTTAGACAAGCACGCTAGGCAACCCGCCTGAGCGCCGGTCGGCTCTCAGGCGGGTTTTTTTATACCCTAACCTAAACGTGTGCGCCGTGCTCTGCACGGCAGGGAGTAGTAATGAAGGTTTATTATGAACAGGATGCCAACCTGGACGTCTTGAAGGGCAAGACCGTAGCCATCATCGGCTATGGCAGCCAGGGCCACGCCCACGCACAGAACCTGCGCGACTCCGGTGTGAACGTCATTGTCGGTCAGCGCCCCGGTGGCGCCAACTATGAGCTCGCCAAGGAACATGGCTTCGCACCCATGTCTGCCGCTGAAGCCGCCGCCAAGGCCGACCTGATCATGATCCTACTCCCCGACCAGAATCAGGCCGCTGTATATGAAAACGATGTAAAGCCCCACCTGACCGCCGGCAAGTCGCTGGTGTTCGCTCACGGCTTCAACATCCACTTCAACCAGATCGTTCCCCCCAAGGATGTCGACGTGTTCATGGTCGCCCCCAAGGGTCCGGGTCATCTCGTTCGCCGCACCTACACCGAAGGTGGCGGAGTTCCCTGCCTGTTCGCTATCCACCAAGATGCGACCGGCACGGCACGGGAGAAGGCTCTGGCCTATGCAAAGGGCGTAGGTGGTGCACGTTCCGGCGTTATTGAAACGACCTTCACCGAAGAAACTGAAACCGATCTCTTCGGTGAGCAGGCTGTTCTTTGCGGTGGTATCAGCGCCCTGATCAAGGCAGGCTTTGAAACGCTCGTGGAAGCCGGCTACCAGCCGGAAGTCGCGTACTTCGAATGTCTGCATGAAACCAAGCTTATTGTGGACCTTCTGTACGAAGGCGGCCTCGCCAAGATGCGTCATTCCATTTCCGACACCGCCGAATACGGCGACTACGTAACCGGACCCCGCATCATCACCGAGGAAACCAAGAAGGAAATGAAGCGCGTTCTGGAAGACATCCAGTACGGCCGCTTTGCACGGGACTTCATCCTTGAATCCAAGGCGAACTACCCCACCTTCACTGCACGTCGTCGTATCGAAGCGGCACATCCCATTGAAGAAGTGGGTAAGCGTCTTCGTGATATGATGCCCTGGCTCAAGAAGTAATTGAGTTCAGGAATGAGAATAAAAAAGCCGCTTCACCCGAAGCGGCTTTTTTTATGGTCGCAAGATCGCAAGGCCGTAAAATCGCAAGGTTGCACGGCTGTATGGTGGTTTAGTTGCAGGGTCGTTTGTTCGCGTAGTCATGTGATATTGAGATCGTTTGGTATTATGATCACGAAATCGTTTGGCCTCGTGAGCGTAGGTGATAGCCTTGTCAGCTTTGCCAGCGGTTGGCAGTGTCGCATTGCGTTTTGGCTCCGGTCCTTTGGCAGAACCTGTTTACAGGGTGCAGAATTGAAGCTGTGCAGGTTGTTTCCTCTTGTCGCATTCTGTGTCTTGTAATGTTGCAATTCGAAGTATAGGGTCGTGGTTCTTTCGTTTCCAGCATCTTTTTCC
>Ga0194137_10001163_pt1 | contig 16273 bp, 11 predicted proteins | sample TARM_MetaG_T3_14_FD_134025 | JGI IMG/M metagenome (GOLD analysis project Ga0194137, IMG submission 134025) | Freshwater microbial communities from Pennsylvania, USA, analyzing microbe dynamics in response to fracking - TARM_MetaG_T3_14 (version 2) | ecosystem: Environmental > Aquatic >... | reverse complement strand
CGCCGCCGGAAGCCATGGCGACAGCCTGCTGCGACAGCACGTCGAGCGGGTCGCGGGGAATCTCGATCGGCTCGATGTCGCGCTCGGCGATCATGCGGCTGAGCACCGCGATTTCCGGCAGCGCTCCGCGCTGGCGGGCGAGGATGACGCCGCGGCTCGCCTCGCCGACTCCGTGGCCGGCGCGGCCGATCCGCTGGATGCCGGAGGCGGCCGACAGCGGCGAGTCGACCTGGATGACGAGATCGACGTGGCCGACGTCGATGCCGAGCTCCAGCGACGAGGTGGCGACGATGCAGCGCAGCTCGCCCGCCTTGAGCAGCCGCTCGACCTCGAGGCGGCGAGTCCGGTCCATGCTTCCGTGATGGGCGCGGCACATCTCGCGGCCCGTATAGTCGTTCAGCCGCAGGCAGAGCCGCTCGGCCAGCCGCCGGCTGTTGACGAAGACCAGCGTCGAACGGCTTCCCTCCATGAGCTGGAGCAGCCGGTCCATGATCGGGAACCAGACGGATTCGCGGGTCCGGTGCAGCCGGCTGTGGTCCGGCATCGTGACGGACACCTGCATCGCCTTGGGCATCGCGCTTTCCACGATGGCGACGGGACGGGGGAGATAGCCGAGCGGATGGGCCGGGACCCCGACTCCGTCCTGGTCAGGCGAGAGAAGAGGGGCGGCTGAATCGGAAGCCTCCGTTCCCCCGCCTGGTCCGGGAGACCATCCCCCGAGGAAGCGGGCGACGCGCTCCATCGGCCTTACGGTCGCCGACAATCCGATTCGCTGCAGCGGACGGCCGCACCAGGCCTCGAGCCGTTCCAGCGTCAAGGAGAGATGGGACCCGCGCTTGTCCGCCGCCAGATCGTGAATCTCGTCGACGATGACTTGGCGGGTCGTGCGCAGCATCGTTCTCCCTTTCTCGGAGCCGAGCAGAATATAGAGCGATTCGGGAGTGGTCACCAGCACGTCGGGCGGCTTGCGCAGCATGGCGGCGCGCTTGGAGGCGGGCGTATCGCCGGTTCGGACGGCGCAGGTAATTCTTTGTAATGCCTGGTCATGCCCGGCAGGATGTTCATGAGCCAGCCATTGTTCATGCTGTCGCCCGATCTCCTCGACGAATCCCGTGACATGGTCGTAAATATCGTTGTTCAGCGCCTTGAGCGGCGTGACATAGATGACTTTGACTCCGGGCGGCGCCATACTGCCGTCCAGGCTTTCACCCGTCTCTTCCTTGGAGCGGAGCACCCGGTCCAGGCAGGGCAGCAGCGCCGCCAGCGTCTTGCCGGAGCCGGTCGGAGCGGCCAGCAGCGTATGCTCTCCCTCCCCGATGGATGCCCAGGCCCGGCGCTGGATATCGGTAGGGCTGCCGAAAGAGCCCGCAAACCATTGCGCGAGAACGGGGTGGAACCGGTTCAGCGATGGATCGGGCTGTCGATGGGTCGTCATGGAATCACCAAGCCTCCTTGTCCTAGAAGGAAAAAATCGGCTCTATGGAGCCGGCAGGGCTGCGATGTAGCGCCTTAAGCATTGTCCTCTAAGGATACTATACTTCGCATTGCCGTCCTAATCGAAAGCACGGCTAGCCGCAGCCGGATAGTTGCCTTGATTTTAGATGGCACCCTTTTAAAAGCGACTTTGGAGACCGGAGCAGATGCTCCGCCCAGCGATGGAATGGAGGTCCATGTGAAACATTCGGGACTGGAATGCGTCTACTCTAGTGGAAATATTCGGTTGAAAAACGACGAATGGCATCGATTTCGACTCAAGGAGGCTGTCTCATATGATCTTAACATCTATCCGCCGCCCCGCTCTCGCCGTGCTGGCGGCAGCCATTCTGGCTTCAGGCGGCATGCAAGCCGGCACCGCTGCCGCGGCCGGCTCGGCTCCGTCCGCGACCATCCTGCTGGACGGGTATCCGCTCGCTTTCCCGGCCCAGCCGATCATCCAGAACGGGACGACGATGGTGCCGTTCCGGGCCATCGCCGAAGCGCTGCAGATTCCCGTCGAGTGGAATGCGGCCGGCAAGACGATTACGGCCGTCAAGACAACGGATAAAGGCCAGCGCAAGGTCGTGCTGCGCCAAGGCAGCAAGCAGGCGACGGTCGACGGCGCGGCGGCTCAGCTCGGCGCCGCCCCGGTGCAGAAGAACGGGACGGTGCTCGTTCCGCTGAGCTTTTTCAGCAGCGCGTTCGGGGCGCAGGTGAGCTGGAACGGGGCGACCCGCACCGTATCGATCGTTTCCCCTCCGGAGAAGCTGTATACAAAAGCCTATTATGCCATCAAATCCTATTCCCAAGTGAAGCAGCTCGGCCGCTTCGACGCGGTCGCCTTCGGCTGGGGCCGGATCGGCGAAGACGGCAGGCTCACGCTCAAGGGCAAAGACTTCTACTGGCCCCAAGCCGACGGAGACGTCACCCCCGAGTCGATCGTAGCGGGCGCAGGCGCGGCGGGCGGCCTGACGGAATTCATGGTTTTCTCCGGCGATGCCAAAGGCGAGCTGACCAAGATGCTCGGGGATTCCTCGCTGAGAGCCGAGACGGTCAAAGGCATCGTCGACGCCGCTTCGCAGGGAGGCTTCAAATCCATCGATTTGGACTTTGAAGGGCTTGGAATGACCGGAGACAAGGCGGCGGCCGCGCAGTCGTTCAACGTGTTCGTCAAGGAGCTGCGCGCTGCGTCCAAGGCGGCCGGACTCGGCCTGTCGCTGTCGCTGCATCCGCTGAACGGCTCCTACAAAGGCTATGATTATAAAACGCTGGCGCAGCTGTCCGACGAGATCGCCATCATGGCGTACGACTATGAGCAGGGCGGCAAGCCGGAGCCCTTGGCCAAGGTGGACGAGGCCATCCGGCTGGCATTGAAGGAGACGGACCGCAGCAAGCTGCTGCTCGGCATCAACTTCAACAGCGAAACGGCGTTGTCGCTGTCGGGCCCGGCGGGTCTGGCCAAGCGGTACGGCCTCAAGGGCATCGCGCTGTGGCGGCTCGGTCCCGGCCTGGTCGACGCCGATTCCTTGACGGCTCTGGAACGGACGGTCAAGCTTAGAGGTCCGGCCGAGGGCTGATGAGATCGATTTATTTTCAACTGGAGCATGGAGGAGGGAGGACATGGCCGGAATGGAGCGGGAAGCTTATCTAAGAAGCGTGCAGCTGCTGCGGGAGAGCGTGCCCTCCTTCGCGGAATACCCGTTCTCGCTCCCGGTCATCCGGGAGATGGACCGGCTCGCGCTGCATCCCAAGGTGACGTACATCGTCGGAGAGAACGGCATGGGCAAGTCGACTATGCTGGAAGGCATCGCCGTCGCTTGGGGCTTCAATCCCGAGGGCGGCAGCCTGAACTTCACCTTCTCCACCTTTGCCTCCCATTCGGAGCTTCATCGTCATTTGAGGCTGGCGCGCGGAATCCGCAAGCCGCGGGACGGGTTCTTCTTCCGGGCCGAGAGCTATTACAATCTGGCGAGCAGCATCGAGGAGCTGGACCGTGAAGGAGGCGGCCCTTCCATCATCGACAGCTACGGCGGCCGCTCGCTGCATGAGCAGTCGCACGGGGAATCTTTTTTCGCGACCTTCATGAACCGGTTCGGCGGCGGAGGACTGTATGTGATGGACGAGCCGGAGGCGGCGCTGTCGCCGACGAGGCAGCTGTCGATGCTGGCCCGGATTCACGAGCTCGTCCGCCAAGGCTCCCAATTCATCATCTCCACGCATTCGCCGATTCTGATGGCTTATCCGGACGCCGTCATCTATCAGCTCGGCGGGAGCGGCATCGAGGAGGTCGCGCTGGAGGAGACGGAGCCTTTCCGGGTGACGAGGCAGTTCCTGAACAACCGGAGTCCGATGCTGGAGGAGCTGTTCACGGAGGAATAGCCCGAATCCTCGTGCTCCCGAATCGACGGAGCCGGAGGCGCGGGCAGAGGGAATGAGGAGAGGCGCGAGAATTTCTCGCGCCTCTTTTTGTTCCTTCCGGGAGGCAGCCGGACAGGCTGCGCGGACCCTTCAGCTCCCAACCGGGAGAACGGGACTCCCGCTTGCCGCCGGCCGAGTGGCAATGGAACTTGAGCGGGTCCTATAATAAGAGCAAACAGATTCCCTCGGGACGGATAGAGGGAAAGGGGGCTGCAGGCGCATGTCATCTTCAACCGAAACCGCATCTTACCGCGGGCGCGGCGAAGCCGCTTCATCCGATGGACAAGGAGGCAAGCGGGCCGGCTGGCGTTCCTTCGTCAGGCTCATCATGGCGTCCAAGCCGCCCAAAAAGCTGATCGCCGTCGCGCTGCTGCTGAGCCTGGCTTCTACGGCGGCAGGGCTCGTCGTGCCGATGGTGACCAAGCAGTTCATCGACGGCTTCAGCCTGAGCGCCCTTAAGCCGGGCCATATCGTCATGCTGGCCGGATTCTTCGTCATCCAAGCGCTGGCCGGAGCGTATTCCAGCTATTTGCTCGCCCGGCTGGGGCAGCATGTCGTTGCGAGCCTGCGCGAACGGCTGTGGCGCAAGCTGATGGCGCTGCCGGTCGCTTATTACGACCGCCACCAGACGGGAGAAACGGTCAGCCGCATGACCAACGACACGGGCGTCGTGCGCGGACTCATCACCGATCATCTGGTCGGCTTCGTCACCAGCATCATCTCGGCGATCGGAGCGTTCATCCTGCTGCTGACGCTGGATTGGCGCATGACGCTCATTCTGCTCATCGCGATTCCGGTGCTCGCCGGCATCATGGTGCCGCTCGGCATGATGATGCACCGCATCGCCAAGGAAACGCAGGACGAGACGGCTTCCTTCTCCGGCGGCATCAACAACGTCCTGTCGGAGGTCCGCCTCGTCAAGGCTTCAGGCGCGGAGCCGCGCGAGCTGGAGCACGGCTTCAAGGGCATCCGCGCCTTGTACCGGCTTGGCGTGCGGGAAGGCAAGGTCGGAGCATGGATCGGCCCGGCCGTCTCCTTCACCATCATGATGCTGCTCGTCATCATCATCGGCTACGGCGGCGTGCGCGTGTCGTCCGGGGCGATGACGGCAGGCGATCTCGTCGCCTTCATCCTGTATCTCATGCAGATCATCATGCCGGTCAGCCAGATCGCGGTCTTCTTCTCCCAATTCAACAAGGCGATGGGAGCGACGGAGCGGATCAGCGCGACGCTGGAGGAGACCGAGGAGGACTTCGCCGCAGGCGAAGAGCTCCGCAGCGCGTCGGCTCCCGTCACGGCCGAAGGACTGGAGTTCGCCTATGCCGGCAGCGAGCCGATTCTTCGGGGCATCGATTTCGAGATCCAGCCGGGACAGGTAACGGCTATCGTCGGTCCTAGCGGGGGCGGCAAGACGACGCTGTTCTCGCTGCTGGAGCGGTATTACGCTCCTACGGCAGGAAGGCTGCTGATCGGCGGCGTGCCGCTCGCGGACTATTCGCTCGCCAGCTGGCGCAGCCGGATCGGCTATGTGGCGCAGGAAAGCCCGCTCATGGCGGGCACGATCCGCGACAACCTGACGTACGGCATCGACCGCGCGCCGGAGCCGGAGGAGCTGGAGAGAGCGGCCCGGCTGGCCTATGCCGACGTCTTCATCAACGAGCTGCCGAAGAAATACGACACGGAGGTCGGCGAGCGGGGCATCAAGCTGTCCGGCGGCCAGCGGCAGCGCATCGGGATCGCGCGGGCGCTGCTGCGCAATCCGGACATCCTGCTGCTGGACGAGGCGACCTCGGCGCTCGACAGCCAGTCGGAGGTCATCGTGCAGCAGGCGCTCGGCAATCTGATGGAAGGGCGGACGACGGTCGTCATCGCCCACCGGTTGTCGACCGTCGTGGACGCCGACCAGATCCTGTTCGTGGACAAGGGACGCATCACCGGGCGGGGCACCCATGAAGAGCTGCTGGAGACGCATGAGCTGTACCGCGAATTCGCGCTGCGCCAGCTGCGATCGCCGAAGGAAGACGAGGCGGCGGAGGCGGTTGACCCCCGCTGACAGCCGGAATTATACTAGAAGCAGCCGGCGGCATGCCGCCGGCAAGGAATGGGAGGCGGACTCGCGTCTGCCGGCTCTCGATTGAACGTCATGGGGTTGCACAACAGATAGAGATTGAAATAGAAAATAGAGACAGAGATAGAAACGAGAACCGATCCTCTCACAACTGGCAACGGATAGGAGGAGATTGTGGAGTGAACAGCATCTATTCCGAAGAAGACTTGGTCAAGCTCGCGCAGCTTCATCTGCCGGGCTATGGCTTTGCAAAAACAGCTGATTCCGGAGCATCCGCCGTCACGGCGGCCGCCGCCCCGCCGCCCATCGTATGCGCCTCGACGCGGCGGATCGTGCTGATCAGCCCGTATCCCAACCTGCTGCATGAGCTGATCCGGGATTTGTCCGCCGCCTGCTACGATGTGATGGTCTTCCATCGCGCGGACGATTACGTCCTGCACAGCCTGCAGGCCGACCTGTACCTGATCGACGGCAGCGCGGCCGACATGCTGGGCAGCGATCCCGGCTTCCGTACGTTCACGTCCGATCCTTCCAAGCTGAGCCGGGCCGTTCTTCTGGACGACCGGCACAAGGAAGGGAAGGCATTCCGCACCGGCTTCGATTCGGAAGGCATGCAGACCGTCGCTCCTGCGGCCGCGCTGGAGTTCGTCCAGGACTGGCTGCTTCGGCATCCTGCCGCAGACGAGGCTGATCCAGGCATTCTGGGCTTCAAGGATCTGATTCTGGACACGAAGCGCATGGCGGTGTTCCGCGGCGGCAGCCCGATCGATCTGACCAAGACGGAGTATGAGCTGCTGCTCAGCTTCATCGGCGCAGAAGGAGCCGTCCAGACGCGCGACCATCTCATGGCGACGATCTGGGATGCGACGTTTTTCGGCAACAGCAACGTCGTCGACGTCCATGTGAAGAGCCTGCGGCGCAAGCTGGGCGACAACGCTCTGGCTCCGATATACATCGAGACGGTCCGAGGGGTCGGCTACCGGCTCGCGGACTGAGAATATCATCAGGCAGGAAGAAGCGCCCGCGGGCGCTTTTTTTTATCCGCCAAATCCATCCCCGCGCCTCCATCTCCTCCTCGTGCGATGGCGGCTTCCGCAGGTTCCGTTTGGCTATAGCCATCCTTTACGTAGAGACCGCGCCGAGAACAGGGATACGATAGGGCAGGAGGCGCATGCTCCGCTGGAGGAAGCTGCGTCCGCAGGAGGTGCTCCCGATGAAATGGCTTCAAGCCTTTCTCGCCTATTACAAGCCTTACCGGCTCATGCTGGCCGCCGATCTGTTCTTCGCCGCCCTGGCTTCCCTCGTCGTCCTTGCCTACCCGATTTTGATCAACCGCATTACGAGCGAGGCGATCAGCGAGCAAGGGATAGCGGTAGAGATGATGGCGAGGATCATCGGCGTGTTCGTGCTCCTCATGATCGTCGAGTACGCAAGCGGCTTCTATACCGATTACTTCGGGCATGCCATGGGCGCGCGAATGGAGGCGGACATGCGGGACGATCTGTTCGTCCATGTCCAGAAGCAGAGCTTCGCCTTCCATGACAACGCCAGCACCGGCCAGCTGATGTCGCGCATGACGAACGATCTGTTCGACATTTCGGAGCTGGCCCATCACGGGCCGGAGGATGTCGTTGTTTCGCTGGTGCGGATCATCGGCGCTTTCCTCATACTGAGCCGGATCAGCGGCCCGCTCGCCTGGATGATTTTCGGCATTCTTCCGGTACTGTTCCTGCTCGTCTATCTATACAGCGGGAAGCTGAAGAAGGCGCTGAAAACGAGCAAGGAGCGCATCGGCGACATCAACGCCCAGCTCGAGGACACGCTCGCCGGCATCCGGACCGTGCAGGCCTTCAACGGGGAGGAGGCCGAGACGGAAAAGTTCAGGCGCCGCAACCGCCGCTTTTTCGACAGCCGCAAAGAAGGCTACTGGGCCGAGGCGGTCATGTTCAACGGCCTGAACAGCTTCGTGTCGCTGCTTACGATTCTGGTCGTTGTCGTTGGCGTGTACCTGATCGGCCGCCGCGAATTGCAGCTGCCCGACCTGATCACCTTCCTGCTCTATATCGGCGCCTTGATGGCGCCGATCCGGATGCTGGTGAACTTCACGCAAAATCTGCAGAACGGAATCGCGGGATTCGAGCGCTTCCGGGAGCTGATGGAGATCCAGCCCGATATAGGAGATGCCGATCATGCCGCCGATCTTCATCATGTACGCGGAGAAGTGGCATTCGACCGCGTCGGCTTCCGCTATTCGCAGGAGGAGGGGGAGGTGCTGTCGGGCATCGATTTCATAGCCCGCCCTGGCGAGTTCATCGCTCTCGTCGGCCCCTCGGGGGTCGGCAAAACGACCTTCTGCAGCCTCATTCCCCGCTTCTACGAATGCACCGAAGGAACGGTGAGGATCGACGGCAAGGACGTCAGGGACATCACGCTGAAGTCGCTGCGCAGCCATATCGGCATCGTGCAGCAGGAATCGTATCTGTTCGCGGGGACGATCGCGGAGAATATCCGCTATGGCCGGCCGGATGCAACACACGAGGAGATCAGGGAAGCGGCGGTGAAAGCGAACGCCGATGTCTTCATCCGGGAGCTGCCGCAGGGCTACGGCTCCATGATCGGGCAGCGGGGCGTGAAGCTGTCCGGCGGACAGCGCCAGCGCATCAGCATCGCCAGGACATTCCTCAAGAATCCGTCCATTCTCATCCTGGACGAAGCGACCTCCGCTCTGGACTACCGGAGCGAGAGGGCCGTCCAGGAAAGCCTGGAGCGGCTGGCGAGGAGCCGGACGACGTTCGTCATCGCCCACCGGCTGTCGACGATCCGGAGCGCGGACCGGATCCTCGTGCTCTCGGAGCGGGGCATCGAGGAGGAGGGCACGCATGAGGAGCTTGCATCCCGGGACGGCTTGTACGCCCGTCTCGCCGGCATGCAGGTATGACCGGGCTGCAGAGCCCGAGCGGCCGATCCGTCCGGGCAGAGGCTTGGTCCTGGTTCCGGGAGGCGGCCTACGGGTAAGGATAAGTACCCTAATCCTACCGAAACGGAGGCAATCATCATGGGCATACGAACGGGATTGATCGGATACGGCCTGTCAGGCTCGGTATTTCACGCCCCCCTCATCGCAGCCGAGGAAGGCTTGCAGCTGACCGGAGTCGTCACCTCCCAGACGGACAAAGTCCGGGAGGATTACGAGAATGTCGACGTGTACGAAGACGTGGAAGCGCTGCTCGGCAGCGGAGTGGAGCTGGTCGTCGTGGCCAGCCCGAATACGCTGCACTACGAGCATGCCAAGAGCGCCATTCTCGCGGGCAAGCATGTCGTGGTGGAGAAGCCGTTCACCAATACGGTGCGGGAGGCGGAGGAGCTGATACAGCTGGCGCGGGACAAGGGCGTCCTGCTCAGCGTTTTCCACAATCGCCGCTGGGACAACGACTTCCTCACCGTGCGCCAGGTGCTGGATTCCGGCACGATCGGGCGGATTTCCGTCTACGAGGCGCATTACGACCGCTATTCGCCGGAGGTGGAGGTCGAGACGAGGTGGCGGGATCAGCCGCTGCCTGGCTCCGGCATTCTGTATGACCTCGGAGCGCATCTCATCGACCAGGCTGTGCAGGTTCTAGGCAGCCCGGATTCGATCTGGGCCGATCTGCGGCTCGACCGGGAGGAAGCGGAGACGGTGGACTACTTCCACCTGGTGCTCGCCTATCCCCAGTCGCGGGCGATTCTGCGGGCCGGCACGCTGGTCCGGCAGGCGGGGCCGCGGTTCATGGTCCATGGCGATCTCGGCAGCTATATCAAATACGGGCTCGATCCGCAGGAGGATCAGCTGAAGGCCGGCCTGCGGCCGGGCGACGCCGACTGGGGCGCGGATAAGGAGGAATGCTACGGCGAGCTGACGACGGCCGTCGGCGACCTCACCATGCGCACCAAGATCGATACGCTGCCCGGCAGCTATCAGGAGTACTACCAGGGAATCGCGGAGGCGATCTCCGGCGGAGGCAAGCCTCCGGTCCGCGCGGAGGAAGCGCTGGAGGTCATCCGGCTGATCGAGGCGGCGCATCGCAGCGCCAGGGAGCGAAGGGTCATCGATCTGTCTCCTGTACCCGGCGAAGCCGCCCAAATAGACTAGGCTCTTGCATGAAGGCAGGAGCCGGCCGTTCGGGAACGGAATTTTGGAAAGGCTAAAACACCGAAGGCATCCCGGCACGCGACCGTTTCTCCGGCTATCGGCGGAAAACGGTCTTTTTGCTGTTCCAGTATCGCCGAACCTGCGGCACAAACGGAGGAAATCTCCGCCTGGGCAGGCGGACAGGAAGCGCTCGGAGCGGTTCCCGGGGCATGCCGCGCGCGAAGCGCGGCAGATCTCTTTGTGATGCCATTTTCATAAAAATGGAACCGATCGTCCTTCCAAGCGGTCCTATATGCATAAGGGGGGCGGCCATGTCGGAAGAACTGGACTATATCAAGCATCTGGCTCCTGGGTTTGATCGCGGCAGAGTGCTGCAGGATCTGATGAATCATTTCGGAGACGACGTATGGAGGTTCGCCTATTTTCTGACGCGCCGGGCCGATGCTGCGGACGATCTGTCCCAGGAGGTATTCCTGTCGGCTTACACCTCGCTGCATGCGTATCGCGGGGACGGCTCCGTCAAGGGCTGGCTGCTCAAAATTACCCGCAATAAAGCTCTGCACTACTTGCAGAGCGCCTTCGTCCGCAAGGTGACGCTGACGGATATGTTCAAGGCATCCGGCAGCGCTCCCGGCGCCGACACGGTTTTTTTCGACCGGATGGAGAGCCGCTCGCTGTGGGAGGCGGTCATGAGCCTTCCGCGCAAATACAGGGAGCTGCTCATTCTGGATTATCATTACGGCTTGTCTCGGAGAGAAACAGCCGATTTGTTGGGAGTGCCGGAGGGCACCGTCAAGTCGAGGGCGCACCGGGCTCGAAAGAAGCTGGCCCAAATGCTCGACGGAGAGAAAGGAGCCGTGGGACCATGAAGGAGCGGGAAGAGGCATGGGCAGAGAAGATGAAGGCATCTCCGTTCGGTTCGGCCCGGTTCACCGGGGAGATGAGGCAGGCCGTGAACCGGAAGCTGCAGGAGCGGACCGGCAACGGGCTTGTCCGAAGCCGAGCTCGGCGGAGGGGGCTGGTGTTGTCCGCCCTCATTCTGGCTGCCGCCTGCATGGCTGGAATAGGGCTGCTGCCTCTGGGCGACGGAGCCGGCCGCCAGGCTCCGGCCGGCTGGGAGGAGCAGCACGCTTATCCGGAAGAAGGCAAGCCCTTATTCTCCGTTTATCCGGAGCCTGAAGCCAAAGCCGGCATCACGCAAGGATATCTCTTTTCCTTTACAGCCCCGTTCCATACTTTTGCGGGAAAAAGCCTGGAGGTGCTGGCGGTGCACGGAGCTTCGGGGCTGCAGGAGACGGTTCTGTCCGAAACGATCCGGAATCCCGACAGCGGGTATGAGGGATTGCAGAGGCATGGAATGCAGTTCACCCTCCCCCTGGGAGGACTGTGGAGGCTCAACGTGCTTCTGGACGGCGGTTCTTACGGCCATGTGACGATCGCCTTGCGCGAGCCGGATTGGGAGGCCAGTCCCGAGTTCCGCTCCGGCACCTACTTCATGCGCGGCGTGGAAGGGAAGGCGGCCTTCATCGACGCCGGCTTCACGGCGGGCATGCCTCAGAAGTACATGTGGCATTTCTGGGGGAATGAGGAGGAGTTCAAGGGAGGCTTCGAGGTGAAGGCGCTCAAGGAAGGAAAGGTACAGCCGGTCGAGGTCTATTCGGCGAGGCCGTTTCTATCCGGCTCCTTGAACGGAGCGGACCGGACCGCCGTGACCACGATGTCGCTGCCCGAGCCGGGACGCTGGCGGCTGCTTCCTTACGTGGGCGGCAGGCTGCTGGATACGATCGTCGTCGATGTGAAGCGGCCGGGCAAGGAATGAGAGCGCGGATGGGAAGCAAGCGGGCGAGGAGAGGAATTGCGGATTTGATGTGAACGAGGGATGGGAAGCAAGCGAGAAGAAGGACCGCCATGGGGCGGTTCTTTTTTGTTGCATGGCGATGGAGGGACGAATTGGGCGGTCTATCGGCGGCAGGGAATTTCCAGGGGGAGCTGGAGCGGGACATTCCCTTTCAGTTCGGAGAAGGAACAAACGGAGAGACTAATTCATCGTTTGCAGGATTCCGGTCATCCGATTGAGCTTGAAAAACAAGCAAAAACAACATAAATTAAAAGATAAAACAACAAAACACACAATCTTAACTTGTTTTTGACATCCCATTTACACTTCGCTCCTATCATGAAAGCAAGAACGAGCAGGATGGAGGATGACCATGGCAAGGGAAGGATTGACGGCCCGCGGAGTAGGCAAATCATTCGGCGCCTTCGAGGCGCTCGGCGGAGTGGACGTGCACGCTCCCGAGGGGAAGCTCACTTGCCTGCTGGGGCCGAGCGGCTGCGGCAAGACGACGCTGCTGCGCATCCTGGCGGGGCTTGAGCAGCCAGACCGGGGCGAGGTGGCGCTGGGCGGACGCAGCCTGACGGGAGTGCCCGCCTCCAAGCGGCGCTTCGGCTTCGTCTTCCAGTCCTATGCGCTGTTTCCGCATATGACGGCTGCAGGGAATATCGCATACGGGCTCAAGGGGAATATGCCAAGGCGGGAAATAGGTGCAAGAGTGGACGAGCTGCTGAAGCTCGTCCGTCTGGAAGGGGTTCGGGACCGTTATCCGGCCCAGCTCTCCGGCGGCCAGCAGCAGCGTGTGGCGCTGGCCCGCGCGCTGGCGCTGCAGCCGGAGGTGCTGCTGCTCGACGAGCCGCTCTCCGCTCTGGACGCCAAAGTCCGCGTCATGCTGCGCGAGGAGCTCTGCCAGCTGCAGGAGAAGCTCGGCATCACGACCGTCATGGTCACCCATGACCAGGAAGAAGCGCTCACGATGGCGGACGAGATCGTCGTTATGAACGGCGGCAAGGTAATGCAGGCCGGCACGCCGACGGACATCTACGATCGGCCGGCGGATCCCTTCGTGGCCGCCTTCATCGGCGCGGTCAATTTCCTTCCGGAATGGGTAGGCTCAGCGAGTCCGGACAGCCGGCTGGCCATCCGTCCGGAGCATGTGCGCATCGCCCGGGCGGACGACATTTTCGACGCCGCCAGGCGGGAGCTGGCGGCAGGAGCAGCCGAGCGGCAGCCGGGCTTGCGCCGGACAGCAGGATGCCTGCTGCTCGCTGGCCGCGTGGAGCAGGCTCAATTCCGCGGCTCCAGCTGGCGGATCAGCGTGCTGCTGCCGCATCCGTCCGGAGGAGCGGAGCCGGCGCTGATCCATGCCGATCTGCCCGCCCATGAGGCGGCGGGACTGCGGCTCGAGCGCGGCGCCCTGCTGGATTTGGCGCTGCCGGAAACCCGGCTGCTGAGCTACCCGTCGGAGGCATGCCGATGACGGCGCCTCCTTCCGGCTCCTCGCCGCTTCAGCCGGCCGCGGCATCCGGCAAGCCGCCGATCCGCGGCACCGTCCTTGCCCAAGGAAGCTCGCTTATTCTGCTGCTCGCGCTGCTCGCCGCCGGTCTTGTGCTGCCGCTGCTGTTCATGTTCCGGCAGGCGTTCCTGAGTCCGGACGGAAGCTATGCGGGACTGCGGTATTTCCGGGCTTACCTGGAATCGCCGGCGCTGCTGGAATCGCTCCGGCACACCGTCTCCATCTCGGTCATGACGACCGTGATCGCCGTGCCGCTGGCGTTCCTGCTGGCCTATGCGCTCGCGCGATCCGCGATCCGCGGCAAGGCATTGTTCAAGGCCATCGCGCTGCTGCCGCTGTTCGCTCCGACGATGATGCACGGCATCGGGCTGACCTACCTGTTCGGCAATCAGGGCTTTGTCACGACCGGCTTGTTCGGCCTGCTGCCCTTCGAGCTGCGCATCCCGCTGTACGGACCTGTCGGCATCATCATCTCCGAGGTCGTCTACACGTTCCCGCAAGCGTTCCTGATTCTCTCCGCGGCGCTCTCGGTCAGCGATTACCGCCTGTACGAGGCGGCCGAGACGATGGGCGCCGGGCGGGCGCGCCAGCTGCTGACCGTCACTCTGCCTTCGGTGAAGTACGCGCTTGCGGGAGCCGTCACCGTCTGCTTCTCCCTCAGCTTCACCGATTTCGGCGCGCCGAAGGTCGTCGGCGGCTCCTACAACGTGCTGGCCACCGATATTTTCAAGCAGGTCGTCGGCCAGCAGAACATGGCTCTAGGAGCCGTCGTCAGCCTCGTGCTCTGCGTCCCGGCGGTGCTGGCGTTCATCGTCGACCGCGTCGTCTCTCGCAAGCAGCAGGCCTACGTCACTTCCCGCTCGACGGCCTATCGGATCCGTCCCGGCAGGCTGCGCGACGCGGCGGCTTACATCTATGCATGCCTTGCCGCGCTGGCGATCGCGGCGCTGCTCGCGGCCGTCGTGCTGGCTTCTCTCATCCAGGTGTGGCCGTACAACCTGACGCTGACGCTGAGCCATTTCAACTTCGCCGACGCTGCCGCCGGCGGCATGGCTCCTTTCTGGAACAGCGTGCGGATGAGCCTGCTGACCGCCGTCATCGGTACGGCCGCAGCCTTCATGGCCGCATACCTCATCGAACGGATCTCCCTGTGGAGAGGCCTCAGGCAGGCCGCCTACTTCCTGTCCGTGCTGCCGCTCGCCTTGCCCGGCATGGTCATCGGCCTGGCGTACATTTTCTTCTTCAACCATCCCGGCAATCCGCTGCATGCGCTGTACGGGACGATGGCGATTCTCGTGCTCTCGGGAGTCATGCATTTCTTCTCCGTTCCGTTCATGACGGCCTCGGCTTCCCTGAAAATGACGGACAAGGAATTCGAGACGGCATCCTTGTCCATGAATGCAGGCTGGCTCCGGACGTTCCTGAGAATTACGGTGCCGCTCTCGCTGCCCGCCATTCTGGAAATGGCCGTGTACTTCTTCGTCCAGGCGATGGTTACTGTATCGGCGGTCATCTTCCTGTACGGGCCGCAGCTCAAGCTGGCTTCCATCGCCGTCGTCAGCATGGATGACGCCGGCGACACCGACATGGCAGCGGCCATGTCCGTCCTGATCCTCGGCATGAATGTGGCCGTACGGCTGGGTTACGAAGCGCTCAGCTGCCGGCTGCGCCGCCGTACGGTTGCCTGGCGCGGGCATTGATCGGCACAGGCGGCCGTCGGGCCGTCGCGGCCGTCCTCCGATGCTCATCAGGGCTGCGCTCGGCGAGGTTGATTGAATCCGCTGCAAGGCGAAAATGATTTCATTTTATACATTCGGGAGGAATTGAAATGACAAAAGAACAGCTTCGCGTGCAAGCGGTCATTCTGGATTGGGCAGGGACGATGGTGGACTACGGAAGCCGGGCGCCGGTGGAGGCGTTCAACCGCCTGTTCGCGGAGCGGGGCGTAGAGGTCGACGAGGCGGTGCGCAAGCCGATGGGCCGCATGAAGCTGGATCATCTGCGCGACATCTGCGCGGATGACGAGGTGAAGCGGGCATGGAGGGCGCGTTATGGCGCCGATCCTGGCGAGCAGGACGTGCAGGAGATGTATCGGGAATTCGAGCCGATGCTGATGAGCACGCTGGACCGGTTCGCCGATCCTGTGCCGGGCGCTCTTGCCCTGCAGGACCGGCTGCGCGCCGCAGGCATCCGGATCGGGACGACGACCGGTTATACCCGCGAGATGATGGCGATCATCGAGCCTGCCGCGGCGGAGAAGGGTTATGCGCCGGATGCCGTCGTGACGCCCGACGAGATGCCCCGCGGGGGACGGCCGCATCCGTGGATGATTTTCCGCAACGCCGAGGTGCTCGGCATTTATCCGCTGTCCGCCTATGTCAAATGCGGCGACACGCCTGCGGATATGAGGGAAGGCCGCAACGCCGGCGTCTGGACGGTCGGAGTCGTCTTCGGCGGCAACGAGCTCGGCCTGTCGCAGGCTGAGGCCGCCGCGCTGTCCGAGGACGAGCGGGAGCGCCGCTTCCGCGACATCGCGGCGAGTCTGGAGGCTGCCGGAGCGCATGCCGTCATCCGCGAGATCGGCGATCTGGACCGCTTCATCGAGACGGTCAACGAGCGGCTGGCGAAGGGGGAGCGTCCATGAACGCGGACAGGCCGTTTCTGCTGCTGACGCCGGGCCCGCTCTCCACGACCGCAACGGTGAAGGAAGCGATGCTGCGCGACTGGTGCACCTGGGACGACGAGTACAACGGCCTCGTCCAGTCCATCCGCGAGCGGCTGACGCTGCTCGCCGCTCCTTCGGCGCCGGAAGCCTACACCGCCGTCCTGATG
>Ga0194137_10001162_pt1 | contig 16275 bp, 15 predicted proteins | sample TARM_MetaG_T3_14_FD_134025 | JGI IMG/M metagenome (GOLD analysis project Ga0194137, IMG submission 134025) | Freshwater microbial communities from Pennsylvania, USA, analyzing microbe dynamics in response to fracking - TARM_MetaG_T3_14 (version 2) | ecosystem: Environmental > Aquatic >... | reverse complement strand
GCCTCCCATACATCGCAGGAAGTCGTCGCTGCAGTGAAGGCGCTTGCAAGCATCTGTACGGGCCCGGTCATTGCTGGAATCCTCAATCGCAATGCGTTAAAAACGGGACGCGGGAATCGCTGGACTCAGGAACGGGTAACGGCTTTACGTAGCCACCATAAGATTGCCTGTTATTCGGCCGATCGCTGTAAAGAAGAAGGCTGGATGAACCTGACGCAAGCTGCGCGCTTCCTTGGGGTGAGCCCAAAGACGTTGCGGCTTGCGGCCGAACGCGGTGAGATTGAAGCCGCACATCCATTACCGGATGGCCCATGGATCTTCAGACGGGATGCACTCCAAACTCCGGCAGCAATCTGCTTGGCTGGCCGGACTCCCAGCGGCCACCCCACAATACCAATGGCGCAGAAAAATTTATTCGATCTATCAACCACATAGCGTGATGGGGTAGTATGAAACGTACTTGTAAAACGCGAAGTACTGTGCCAGTCCGACTGTCAACTCGGCCATGTTAGAGTAGCCCTTCAGATACACGTCTTCGTACTTTACGTTGCGCCACAAGCGTTCAACGAAGATGTTGTCCAACGCCCGCCCACGCCCGTCCATACTGATGGCCACGCCTTCGCGTTTGAGTACGCTGGTGAAGGCGTCGCTGGTGAAATGCGCACCCTGATCGCTGTTGAATACCTTGGGCTTGCCGTGGTGGCGCAAGGCGTCGTCCAGGCAATCCACGCAGAACGACGCGTCCATGCTGTTGCTGATGCGCCAGGCCAGCACTTTACGGCTGTACCAGTCGATGATTGCGACCAGGTAGGCAAAGCCACGTGCAAGACGGATATATGTCAGATCCGTACTCCACACTTGATTTGGTCGCGTGACCGCCACCCCGCGCAACAGGTAAGGATAGACCTTGTGCTGCAGGTGCGGCTTGCTCGTTGCCGGGCCTGGTGCCATGCCTGCCAGACCCATTTCCCGCATCAGACGCTGCACGCGCTTGCGGTTGACGCAGTGTTCATGCCCTCGTAGAAAGACCACCATGCGCCAGCTGCCGTAAAACGGCCGGTTGGTGTACGCTTCGTCAATCAAGGCACGCAGCCGATCTTCCTCTTCCAGGCATGACTGGCGGACCAACGCTAGCAGCCGCCGATAGACCGACGAGCGCGCCACACCGGCCAGCTCACACTGCATCGTCAGCGGCATGTCGTCCTCCCGCTCAATCCAGCGTTGCCGCTCGGCCGGGCTCATTCCCCCAGCTATTTTTGAGCCAGTCCACCTGCATCTTGAGCTTGACGATCTCGCTGTACAGCTTGTCTTCCGGGCTGCTCTCGTCGACCGGCTTCGGGGCGCGTTTGACGTCGAACAGGGAACCGGCGTTCTCCAGGATCTCCTTCTTCCACTGGCCTACCAGCACTGGATGCACGCCGTATTCCTGTGCGATCTCCGTCACCGTCTTCACCCCGCGCACTGCTTCCAGACCGACCTTGGCCTTGAATTCCGCCGTATGCACCCTGCGTTTCTTACCTTCACTCATTCGCTATCATCCTTTCATGGATGACAGCTTGAACCACCGTCTCAAAACTGGGGGGCACTATAGTCTGCCAACAGTGCGGATACGCCTACGGCGGCGGGCATTGTAGTAAGGTAGAGAGAGAGATGGACGGCGTAGCGATTGCCGGTATTACCGGTGCAACGGTACCGATGCGGGCACTTCGGCGTGCCAGCGAGTTTGTTCCAATACCCAAGTGCGCACTTACCATCTCGGAGAGACCGTATGGCAGCAAGTGAAGTCACTACTTAAAAATCCGCAGCGCCTGGCTTGATGATGTGGAATTTGCTGAGCAGCGAGAACTGATTCGAATGTTGGTCAAGCGCATAGAAATTGACCACGAGAATATCAACATTGAATTTAGATTGGAATCTGTTCCTCTCAGCAATGGTTTGTAAAATTGTGGGAATGATGCGCACGGTTTATTGGAGAAGGTGGCACAGTAATGTGCCGCCCCTACCCGAAAACATGGCCATTGGCGTAACACCCCAAAACAGAAACTGGCCTTGGCCGCATAACCTCTATCTGCAAGCCGCATTAAAAATGCTGGAGATTACCCATTGTGCAAGGCATGTGCAATGCGTTATACCGGTACGATACCCGATGCCTGCTTTCCCTTCGGTCCCTGAGTCACTTCAAATGTGACCTTCTGGCCTTCCTTGAGTGTTTTGAAGCCTGGAGAATTGATTGCAGAGAAGTGTGCAAAGAGGTCCTCACCTCCTTGGTCTGGGGTGATAAATCCGAAGCCCTTAGAATCATTAAACCACTTGACAGTACCTGTTGCCATGTCATTTCTCCATATAATTGTATATCAAATTATTTCCGGCTCTATTCTAAAAAGTAATGGCCGGAACAACAACGAGATTGCGATAAACTCATACCAACGTCGCCTGTACTGGAACTAGAGTTCACTGCGCCAGGTGTCTCGGCATGAAAGGGTAAAATAGACGCAACTCAAAATTGAGTGACATGATCCTATCATGCTTCTGCACTCATTCAGTAGATTCGGCGACTACATAAAAATATGCACTGTACTTACTAACTCTATTGACACACACGTCGCCGAATCCGCCATGCGCGGAACAAATAAGCTACCTGAACTTTAAATGACAATACCTAACGAACTTCAAAGATACGGTTTCAAAGCAACGCTACCTAGGATTCGGATCCTTAGGATTTTCCATGCCCATCAAGCGAAGCACGTTTCTGCGGACGAAATACATAGTATCTTACAATCCGAAAGGCTAGATATTGGATTACCGACTGTGTACCGAGTCTTGACGCAATTTACTGCCGCGCGAATTCTCATACGAAGCCATTTCAATTCAGGAGCCGCACTCTATGAGCTGAACGAAGGCAGCGATCATGATCACATAATCTGTACCTACTGCGGCACTGTCGAGGAGTTTGTTGATATTGGAATGGAATATCGGCGAAGAAAAATTGCTGAATCACTCGGATTTACCCTTCAGACACACACCTTATCGCTGTACGGAGTTTGCAAAAAATGCAGACGGATCATACACAGTAGCAAGTCTCCGCTATAAAGCCGTTGCTAGGATGCCTGTGTATCCGCCCACTCCTCCGGAAACGATAGAGATCACAATTGCGTCTAATGCCTGTCCTCATGCGGTATAACATAACCGCAATGTTTCCTATTGGATTCAATAGCTTGAGTTTGCTAATGAGGCAACCAAACCGCAAGTAATCTATGTAACGTTTTCAGACGCATGGATTACTTGATCTTCGGCGCTATATACCTCACCATATACAAATACGGCATATTGGTATATCTGCAAACGTATAGTGAGCAAGCTACAATTTCTACTGTGTTCTTCCTAGCACTTCGAAGTTGATAGCGCTTAAGAAACTGGCGCTGAATTGGGCATTAATGAGGTTCAAACCTATCTATTCAATGCTGCAACACCACGAGTACAAAAATTGGTGTTAAGCAAGTTTTCGTCACTCTTTCAAAGCTACAACGAGACTACAATGATCGATCGAGCGGGTGAGTGTAGTGGTTCTGGAGCTACAACCGAGAATGACATCTCGAAGGAGCTTCTACATAGCCTGTTTTTGCACGCGCCAGTTCATATGGTGTTTCTATCCGGTGCTGAGCACCGGATAGAAATAGCAAGCCGCCTAACCATGGATCTCTTGGGCGGACATGTTGTAATCGGAAGGAAAGCTGAAGACTTCCTTGCGAGGGGTACCAAATTACAATATTTAAATTTGCTTGAGCGACTCTTCAGAACGGGAGGGAGTTACGTCGAAACAGATGTACCGATTTTCGTTAAGATTGAATCAAAGCAACGTGAAGCGCGGTTTCTAGATCTCACATACGAGCCGCTAAGAGATCGTAGCGGAAAGATTCACGGAATACTTATCGTTGGTCACGACGTAACTCGAAGAAAGCTTGAACACGATGCTCTTGCAGTCAGCAACGAAAGATTAAAATTCGCTGTGGAGGGAACCAGGGACGGTATATGGGACTGGAATCTTGTTTCAAAACGAGTTCTCTATTCTGCCCGCTACAAAGAAATTCTCGGTTACGATGAATCTGAGATAGCACCACTCTATGAAGAGTGGGAGAAGCGAATCCATCGAGAAGATGCGGAACGGGTACAGCTCGCTTTAGCTAACACTTTGCGCAATGACGTTCCCTTTCAAGAAGAATACAGAATGCAGTGCAAAGCCGGTCATTGGAAATGGGTGCTGTGTCGAGGCAATGTGGTTACTCGGAATAGCGAAGGACATCCTCTCCGAGTGACTGGCACCATGACAGACATTTCTGAGAAAAAACAATCCGAGGAACTTGTATGGCGACACGCGAACTTCGATTCCCTAACCGGCTTACCGAATAGACGCCTATTCCGAGACCGACTCGAGCAGGAGCTGCTGAAGGCTCAACGTACCGGCCGTAAACTGGGGCTATTATTCATCGACCTTGACCATTTTAAAGAAATAAATGACCTATTCGGCCATACCGTCGGGGACAAAGTCCTCATTGAAGTTGCAAGGCGTATCGGCACCTGCGTGAGAGAATCCGATACAATCGCACGTTTAAGTGGAGATGAGTTTACTGTAATACTGCCTGAGCTGAGTGAACGTTCCCATATAGAGGACGTAGCGCAAAAGACCATAGCACAGTTATTAAAACCGTTCATGCCGGAAAAGGAAAGAGCACAGATCTCAGCAAGTATCGGCATTGCACAGTATCCTCGGGACGCGAGCAACACAGAAGAGTTGATCCAACATGCAGACCAAGCTATGTACGCCGCTAAGCGAGGAGGCCGTAGCTGCTTTCGTTTTTTCAGACCGTCAATGCAAAAAGCAGCGCAAGAACGCGTTAGGCTTGCCCAAGATCTGGCGCAAGCCCTACCTAATAACGAACTTCAAGTGTTATTCCAACCGATCGTTGATTTAGCTTCCCGAGATATTGTGAAGGCTGAGGCTCTTCTTAGGTGGCGGCATCCATTGAACGGGCAGGTGTATCCGGGAAAATTCATCGCTCTAGCTGAAGAGTTCGGATACATACACGAGATTGGCGATTGGACGCTAGAAACAGCATCGACTTGGGCACAACGTTGGAGAACGAAACTGGGTAAACCTTTTGAAGTCAGTGTAAATCGTTCACCTGTTCAATTCCAGTCCCCCTCCAGCCAAGATTGGGTGAATATGCTACACGACAAAGATATCCGGCCCGGGTGCATCTCGATTGAAATTACCGAAGGCTTGCTCCTCAATGCATCAAGTAAAATTAAAGAGACGTTACTCCGCTACCGAGACGCCGGCATTCATGTCGCCCTTGACGACTTCGGCACAGGCTACTCATCAATGTCCTATTTGATGGACTTTCATATCGATTATCTGAAGATCGATCAATCTTTCGTGCGAGATATTACTACCAACCATGGAAGCCGCACGATTGTCGAATCAATGATCCTGATGGCCCACAAGCTTGGCATGAAGGTGATAGCCGAAGGAATCGAAACCATCGAACAAGCATCAATACTTGAGGAGGCAGGCTGCGATTTTGGGCAAGGATTTTACTTCTCCAAACCACTGCCACCGGAACTCTTTGAAACGATGCTCTAAGACGGTTCGTTCCTACCCGCCCTGGATGAAACCAGGCCGCCATCGATGAATTTCTCCGTGCCTACAGACAACGCCAATCACCAAAGGATAGTGGTCTCATGCATGCGGCGGCCCAATCCCATGAACCGAGGTTGATCATAGAACACTGGTATCTACTCATAACTAAGCATTTGCGGACTAGCGATCATACATAGCCGACGAAGCTACACGACGTACCGCGCCAACAAAAACTCCTTTCCATAGTTCCTATCTATTCCTTCAAACGCACAAGCCGTTTTCCGCGCGACGGCCCTTTGGACCATTTTTTCGCCGCGCGAGAGGTAATTTCTTATCTGAGTGCGCAAGTGCCTTACGAGGGAAACCCGCTTCTTAGATCCCGTTAGAAGCACGTAACTAGAGAAGTGCACACCGTCCTCGAAAGTCAGTTTCACGATACATCCTTCCTCACATCCGCGTGGCAAATTGGATGACCAGTTGGATAAGACCTCCTCAGCCGACGATATAGAACTCACGTATGCTCGACGCGTGTTACCTTCGGCCCGCGAAATAAAAATCCGCTCTACATCCAAACTTTCTATATGTTCTGCTACCAATGCAACTTCCTACCTCTATCAAACCTTGTTTTGTAACTCTGGCCTAACGGCCACCTTCACTCCGACTTTGATCGACGTGGTATATAGTACTTTCTACCTTGCGTTGCAACGCCACTGCGAACTCTTCCTTTATCACTGCAAGGAAGAGTTGTGCCAGCAATCCCAATTGCTTCTGTGACTCTTGATTTAATATTAAACCTCTCACAATCGCACCTCGGTCAGTCTTAAATGTAGTCATATATGCGTCGCACATCTACCTTGCATATTTTATCCGGTTTGTACATATTAGAATGGAACCAATTTTCTACGGCACGGAGTTGTATCCTAGGGTCACCTTCTGACGATAGCCACCGTTTTTAACAGCCTGCATTAGCCCTGAATCAAGTAGGGCGTTGCGCCTGTTCGTATCGACCAATGAGAAGGTTGTATATAGCTGCTTCCAAAAGCGCCCTACAACCCCACTCAGCGGCCGTACGCATTGTCGACGATCCATTCAGTTTCGACCTACCACTTGCAAGACCTGACAGTAACGGAAACACTAAGGGATAATGTTGCAACATGTCTACATTGAATCGACGGGTAAGTACTGTTCCTAAAGTGCCAATGAAAGAAATCACACTATGCAAGTTCATTTGTGCATCCTCACGAACCTGCCCCGTTACCAACGCTGCATGGCGATCACATGGTGGATGTATGAGTTTGAAGGCCGTCTCTATTCCGAGAACAATTGTCCTAAGGGGGTCAGCCAACGAAGAGAATGGTTCCTTCACTAATTCACTATGACCAGCTACTAGCAAATGGACCAACTCCCGCTCCTCATTGTCAAGAGTAGCATTATGGCGCAATGCATTTATCGCGTCACAAAGTTCGCCGAGCACTGGATATAGCGTTTGCTCTAAGTTCTCACTGCGAAAAGCAAGCACGTGCGTAACGGAGACCTCAATTCGCGTGCGCACTATATCAGACATAGTAAGGAAACAAGATTCCGATATAGAGATAAGTTTTCGTCTAAATGCTTGCTGCTCCGAACTTCCGAGTTCTGCCTGAAATGCCAAAGCTGACCATAGACAGCCAGCGAGTTTCTCTCTTGCAGTCCAATTCTGTGAAGTTGGCACCTTCTCTGATAGAAAAGCGAGTGCTGCTGTCCCACACCGATAGTCGTGTGAGTATTCCAGACTATCGTCAGTAGAACTAGCACCGGACAGCGCAGCATGCACATGACTATCTGTATCGAGAATACGGTTGCTCTGGATAGGAACCGATACCTCGTTAGCAATCTCGCTTGCGGCTTCTGCAATCTGAGTTGCAGTGACCAAGTTTCTGTAACTATACTCTTTGCTAAGGCTCGACGGCGTCCCCGCCTTATCCTCAGGGAGGGCGCTTAATATTATACTTTTCGCCATATGCCCCTACTGTCGGTCTGCTTGTATTTCGTTAATCTTGGACGCTGTATGACCTTGCGCCGAAGCAGGCAGTCCAAAGACGCAATCGAAGACCCAATTGAATAAGAAGGTATACGCCAGAAAAAACATGATAATACCGACTTGCATAATGAGGGTGCGGCGAAGGCTCATCTCTAGCCACCAGGCCATTAAGGGCACGAGCATAGCAACAAGGCCCAGTTGAAATAGAAAACTATGGGCTAACCTTCGTTTAACACTTCGCCCTTTCACAGGCTGGCGTTTTTCCCAAAATTCAAAAACTGTAGTGAATACGGTGTTCCAAACAACAGCTATGATTGAGGAAGCAATAGATAGGAGCCCTACGTAGACTAAACCCTTTCCTGACACGATAGTGAACGTGATACTGCAAAAGGTAATTCCAATTGCTTCGAAAGAGATTACATAGAGCACCTTTCGCTTCAAACCCTGCATTCCTGCTACTCCATCACTATTTTGTAAGATCCGTTAATGGAATACAATTTTGTTCACCAACAGCACGACATCCTATGCGTTTCTTTAATGAAGCAAGCTACGATGATCAGTGTGGCCGCCGCCATATGAGACACAGAGGAAATAGACTTGGTGCGAACCGAACTCCAGATCTTTAGATATATAGGCAGATGCGCGGCACCAGTATTACCTTAAACGCATATTCAGGTGATCCGTGAAGACGACCAACCCTTAAGGAATATTGGTGCCGCTTTTCTCATCTACTTTCGTTTAGCGTTGTCAGGGACGATACTGAGCGACGAACGCACCGGGGGAATCTGCTGCTTGTTTGGCAGCATACACCGCTGCTCGCTCGGCGTAGAGCTCCCTCACAAACTGCGCAACCATGCAGCTATCAGCGTACATGTTGTACTTCCAACCCGTACCATAGGCCGGAAGATTGATATTGTCGATTGTCATGATTTCCATTGAAGAATCTGACACCTCAAGGTAGTGATCGATCACTTTTCGAACAAGTTCGCGCGTACATGCCAGTGCATGGGCATGCCAGACATCCGTATGCCATTCCCCGGGCTTGGGCTGCGAGAAAGGATACTGTATGGACCGCCCAGGACGGTCATACCCAAGTCCATCCCACGGGCCTGTTTCGCCCGCCCACCAGTTTCTCGGACCGTTAGGGGCGGCAGGTCGGACTTGTGACCAAACTACAAGGTTCTGATTCAGCCATTCATCGGCGAAGCTGTCATCATTGTAAGGATCGAGTTTGCGGATAGCGTCGGCATCTCCCCGCATCTGAGATACAGCGTGCTCAATCTCATTGCCGATTTTAAAAATACAATGGCTATAATCCATGCAGAAGTTGAACGGTATGCCTCGGCTCTTCACCATGGCTGCGACGCGAGATACCCGTCTGAAGTCCTCGGACCACATATCAACATGGCCTTCGTACGTTATCTTGACCCCACGCTTTTCGCCCTCGTCGTACACACGTAGATAGGAATCTGCAACCTCCTGATCTGTCACATAATGCCCATCAGCGTGCTTCGCCCAGATCATCAGATTATGGTACTTAGAACCAACACGCTTAGCCATGTCAAGATTAGACGTCATGACAGACTCATCCTTGCCCAATACATACGTCCAACTGCCCGACAGGACCGGCAATCCGTAACGATCACTTGCGTCAAGATATTCGTCAAGCTGTTTGTTATCTACCGGAATTCGATCCACAAAGTCCCAAAGGCCAGTTTCGCTAAGCAGACGGAGTTGCTCTGATATAGGGAGTTCATGATCCGATACCGGATTCTTCAATGATGACGGAATGACACCTCGCCCTGCACATGCGAGTAAGAACATCTTCTTCATTAGGATGCACCTTCATTTCTAAATTTAGCCACGTTACTAGGGTCCTTTACGTAAGGACGCATCATGCCGGCGTAACAGTAGTAGGAGCTGCAATATCTTTACGGTCTGGATACACTCGGTTGCTTTCGAGTACTGCACCGAGCAATGCCTTACGGAATTCTTCCCGGCCTTGCTTAGCAGCCTGGTCAAGCTCGCGAAGCCATTTACGATATTGCATTGAAACCTTGTCCGTAGTTACTGACACCTCATCACTGCTGATTTCGGACGGCCATTGCGATTCGATAACCGGCTGATCCTCTGCAAACACGAGGTTATTAAACGCGATATGCATATGGTCAGAGTCGTCAAATTGTTCACGACCGAAAATAAGGAAGTTCTTGGTGGTCGTATCGTCTACGGGGCAGGAAACGTTAAAAAGTACATGGATAGAATCGGTTGTGTATTTTTTGACTTCCAGGTTAATTGCGAACGGCATGCTGCAGGTATAGGTGAACGTCCCGATCGGTGCCTCATCCGGCACATCCATGCCTGGGGGTGTCTCGTACACGAACCTAAATTGGCCATTCACTCTATCCATCGGCACGATTGGAGGAGCGGCGTTATTCGGGTCGAACAGCGTACCGGGATGTACGAACGCAAAGTGAGAGAAGTCCGTGAAATTTTCCCAGCGACGCTCGGCCGTCGCTTTCCACCAATATGGCTCCTGGACAACGACACGCATACCTTCTTTGTTTGCGCCACTAAAATAGGGGATCTCTGTACAGTCAAAACTGGAGTCGAGTCTCACCCAAATGAGGCCGTATCGCTCCTCACAGTCAAAACTATCGACACGAGCTTTGGAAGGAATGGGCGCACTTGGACAGGCCGGAATGAACTTACAGGCTCCGTCTGCATCGTACTGCCAGCCGTGATATGGACATTGGATTGTATTGTCTTGCACTTTACCGGCGGACAGCTTAGCGGAACGATGCGCACATCTGTCGTGCATGGCAACATACCCGTTTCCCAACTTGGCTACTACGAGTTGTTCGTTCAGGAGTTTGACGGCCATGGGACCAACCCCGGACGGTTTTGCTTTCTCAAGCTCCTCAACCGTGCATACAGGATGCCAGAAATGTCTGAGATAGGTTTTGTCCTTGAACAGCGCATGTTGTTGTTCCATGATATATCCTTTCGTCGATCAAAAGTTACTGAATCCAGAGAATTCAGTTTTGTACTTGGTTCTCATCTCTCAATCCGTGATCTGGATTGCAGATCTGCTAGAAGGCGCGGGCCTGAATTTGTAGCAAGGGTCAGGCCAAAGTGGAAATTGACCCTATTCCGTCTTGAGTTACCTAGTGCATTCGTAAAATCATTTGGGTCTCCTGTCGTTAGTTTTGTAATGCGAATGGCTCCTTGCCAAATGCACCTTGATTTAGATTGGCGGTTCTATGAGCGAGTGGTCCTCCACTAGGCTCTATAAGAAATCTTTCCGTTGTTCATACGATTAAACAAGCTTGTTAAGTAGAGGATGAAAAGTTCTTCCGAGTGAACGGGGCACGTCGGAATGCCGTTCCGTCCTGAACGCGATATACGCGAGCACTGCAATCGTTGTCACATATGGCAGACATGCAAGAAACTGTGATGGAATTTGCATGCCCATTGACTGCGCGTGAAACTGAAGCGCGCTCGTAGCGCCGAACAATATTGCTCCTAGAACCAGACGCAAAGGCTTCCATGCCGAGAAAAGCACCAGCGCAATTGCCATCCATCCCCGCCCCGCGGTCATCCCGTCCTGCCAAAGCAAAACGTAGCCAATCGAATAATATGCACCCGCCAGCCCTGCCATCGCGCCACCAAACAATACCGCAATATATTTGACGAGATTAACCGAATAACCAAGCTGGTATGCCGTCACAGGAGATTCGCCGACAGCGTTGAGCAGCAAGCCGATTCGAGTTCGGAATAGCAACCAGCCTAAAAGCCCACACATTACAAATGGCAGATATCCAATTATCGGAAGCGTGAACAGCGCCGGACCGACGACCGGCACATGTTCCAGGATCGGGATTGGAAACGCCGAAGGAGTAGGAACGTTTGACGCCGTCAAAGATTTTCCGATATACGATGACAGCCCGGTTCCCAAGGCCATTATCGCGAGCCCCGTCGGCACTTGACTTGCGAGTAAGGTCACAGTACAAAAAGCGAAGACCAGCGACAGTGCTAAGCCCGCACCTGCACCTGCTGCAACACTAAGCATGAAGTTCTGTGTTTGTACCATAGTCAGGAAAGCAACCGCCGCACCGGTCAACATCATTCCCTCCACGCCTAAGTTCATCATTCCTGCCCTCTCAGCCACAAGTTCGCCGAGGCCGGCCAGAATCAAAGGCAACGCTGCGAGGACCGCACTTGCCAGAATCGCAGTTAGTAGATCGGGGCTATTCATGCTACGGTCTCCAAATTAGGGCTAACCTTTGCTACATGCTTTTTCCCAGCAGCGCCGTTCCATACGATCTTGTAGCGCGTGAAAACATCAAATGACAGCAACGTCATGAGAAGGAGGCCCTGCAGAACCTGCGTCATTGCACTGGGCATGCCAAGCTGCATCTGTAAGTTGCTCCCGCCAACATCAATAAGAGCTAGCAAGACTGAGCTTAATGCAATTCCCAGCGGATTCAGGCGTCCGAGGAAGCAGGCAATAATGCCTACAAATCCATACCCGGGCATCCAACCAGCTTGTAGCTGCCCCATTGGTCCTGCTACCTCGATGACTCCAGTCAGACCCGCGCACGCACCACTGACTAACAGTGACAGCCATACTGTTTCTTTAGCCGAAAATCCAGCATATGATGCCGCGCGGGCAGAGTAGCCCCCTACCGACATGCGGAATCCAATGTAACTCCGATAGATGACTAGCCATGCCAGCGGAATCGCTAACAGCGTGATCAGCACCGAGATGTTTAGACGGGTTCCGTCCCAAAAAGACCACCCAAACGCTGATAACGGCGGGAAGAGCGCGCCTGTTGGGAAGAGCTTGGTTTCTGGAATGTTCATACCTCCCGGGTCCCGCCAGGGTCCGCTGGTAATCCATATCAGCATCTGAACGGCTACATAAGTCAGCATCAAACTTGTTAGTGTTTCACTGACGTTCAGTCGCGTCCGGAGTAACGCCGGGATTGCGGCCCATGCCATGCCGGCAGCGGTACCGGCTACCATCATCGCGGGTAAAACCCAACCGGCAGAGGCTCCTGGATCGACATGGATCGCCACCGCTGCAGCACCAATGCCTCCCATTGTTAACTGTCCCTCGGCGCCGATGTTGTTGACATTTGCACGGAATGCAAATGCGAGGCCGAGCGCGGTCAAGCACAGAGGCGCCGTCTTGATCAGCACTTCTGCGATTCCGCTCAGGTCAGAGAGGGGTGATACGATGAGCGCATAAACCGCCTCTGCCGCAGATTTTCCTTGTACGATCACGATAGCCACCAAAAAAACGGTGGTCAGTGCTACGGCAAACAGTGGTCCCAGCAAACGAGCACTGTTTGAGGGCTGAACTCTAGGTTGTAGTTTTAATCCCCAAGGATTTGCATTCATGCAGCGACTCCCATTGTAGTTGAGGGCTGGACAGCGCTGTCGTGATGACCGTCGAACAATCCAGCCATCCAGAGGCCAATCTGTTCGGCAGTCGCTTCCTCTGTAAGCAATGACGGTGACAGACGTCCCTTCGCCATCACCATGATGCGGTCGCAAATCTGCATCAGCTCGTCCAGATCCTCCGAGATTACCAGTACCCCTTGGCCGTTTGCCGCCAGGTCGAGAAGCTGCTGTCGCAAGAACATTGCGGCAGCGATATCGACCCCCCAAGTAGGTTGTGCAACTACCAAAACATTCGGTTGCTGTGCTAACTCGCGCCCGACAATGAACTTCTGAAGGTTTCCGCCTGACAAGCTCGATGCCAGTGATTCTGATCCAGCCGCCTTCACACGAAAACTATTTACGATTGCACGTGTACGGTTGCGGACCTCGTCGGTGCGAATCAGCCCCCAACGTGTTAGTGGCAGAGTTGACCGTTGGTCGTTACTGGTTAGTAGCAAGTTGTCTTCTAACGACATTTCCGGCACCGCGCCATGGCCTAGCCGCTCCTCAGGTACGTAGGCAAGGCCGTGCCGCCGGCGCTGACGCGGCGACAGACCACCGACTGGCTTTCCCATCAGTTGTACGACATCGCTTCCGTGGACATACCGCTCGCCCGACAACACATCGAGAAGCTCACCTTGGCCGTTCCCTGATATCCCCGCGATACCGACGATCTCCCCCGCACAAACTTCAAAGTCAATGTCCTGCAGTGGCATTTCGTCAAGATGCCTAGGTGTGGTATTAAGCTCCTTAACCGAAAGCACGACCTTTCCCGGCGACTTAGCCCTGCGGGTGTAGGACGGCAACTGATGTCCCGTCATTAGGCTCGCTAGCTGGTTGGGCGACGTGCTATCCATCTCAACATGTCCAACCACCCGGCCGTTTCGCAATACTGTCGCGCAGTCGCACAATGCTTTGATTTCGTCAAGCTTGTGACTGATGTACAAGATTGCCTTTCCTTCTTGCGCTAACTGCCTTAGCGTCGCGAGTAGTGCCTGTACAGCCTGCGGAGAGAGCACCGCGGTTGGTTCGTCAAGGATGAGCAGACGTGGGTTCAGCATCAACGACCGGATAATCTCCACTTGCTGCCGCTCACCAACTGAAAGCGCTCCGACGCGCTGCTTCGGGTCAACGCTCATACCGTAACGCTTCGCTAAGGTCACAATCCTTGCTGCGACTTCTCCCTTGGGAAATTTTTGCTGCAGGCAGAGCTCTATGTTTTCAGCGACGGTGATCGTTTCGAACAACGAGAAGTGCTGGAACACCATTCCAATGCCGCGTTGCCTAGTTTCGGCCGGCGAAGCAAAATCGACCTCCTTCCCTTCCCAAAGCATCACGCCCTCATCAGGCTTCACAGCACCATAGATAATCTTCATGAGGGTGCTTTTCCCTGCTCCATTCTCCCCGACCACCGCATGTGTCTGCCCAGGCATGACACATAAGTTAATTGCCTCATTGGCAACTACACCGGGATAACGCTTGCCTACACCCTTTAGTTCTAGCAAAGAGGAAGCAGCCTGCGACCTTGATGGCACCGATCCCACTTCCTGTTGAGATGTTGACATGTTCATCTTCTCCCTAACACGCGGGTTGGATCTTGTGAGTGTGCATGACGCCTTGCGCGACGCTGCAGACTTACTATCTTTCGCAATCGACTCTGCGCTCCTGAATCTGCCAAGGTGTGCCGACAGAACGGAACTGAATGGCCTAACTTCCTATAGCATCTACGTAGCATTGCGCCTCCTATTTAGTCGCAGCACCCACAATGCCTTCAACCGTCCAGTCCATCTTTTCTCGTGCCATTGCATCGAGACTGCCACCTGCTTCCGCGCGTACCTTACCGGTCGTATCCTTTAATGGACCCGCGAACACGTCCAATTTCCCGTCAATGATGGCTTGACGGTCAACCTTAAACCTCTCCATCGTCTTAGGAGACAATGTTTTCGTATTAAAACCACGCACATCGACCATACCGTTAGCGAGTGTGCCAACGTACGCCTGGCTCTTCCATTCACCACTAAGGACAGCCCGGGTCTGCTGCTCATAATATCTAGACCAGTCAGGGATAATCGATGCTAGACATGCTTGCGGTCCAAATGCAGACATGTCACTGTTCCATCCGAACGCATGCACACCACGCTCTTGCGCAACGGAGATTGTCGCCGTTGAGTTGGTGTCCTGGAGCAGTACATCAGCACCTCCATCAATTAGGGCAACTGCCGCCTGACGCTCCTTGCCTGGATCATGCCAAGCATTGACCCAGACAACCTTAACCACTATAGAAGGATCGACTTTCCGAGCGCCGATTGCGAAGGCATTCATCGTACGGAAAACATCTGGAATAGGGACGGCGCCAATGAAACCTAGCGTTTTCGTCTTAGTCACCGCTGCACCAATTGCTCCACAAAGGTATGCACCTTCATATAGATTCGCAATATAGGTCGCAATTGAAGGTGTCACCACATAGCCAAGGCAATGGAGGAATGTGACCTTTGGATAATCACGCGCAACCTTATGAATGGCGTTCATGTAGCCGAATGCAGTACCGATGATGATCCGGTTCCCACGTGCTGCGAGTTGCCGGTAGACGCGCTCGGCCTCAGCACTTTCGGGCACATTTTCGACGCGAGTTACTTTTACAGAAGTCCCAAGGCGTCTTTCCAATTCCTTGACTGCAAGCTCATGAGAGTAGCTCCATCCAGCATCACCAGGCGGTCCAATGTAGACAATAGCGACTCCCACAGGGTCTGCACCGAACGCAAATGATGATAGCGCGGGACCACAAACGGTAGCTAGACCGTACGTTAGCAGTTGACGACGTTTATTCATTATGTCTCCTCAGTCTTTGAATGAAACTAGTAGTCCCTTCGCAATGAGGCGAAGAGGCAGGTGTTCCTCTTACTACGATCTATTTGGAGCTTCGCCGCAACGCCAACGCTACTTTCTATCTACTCGTTTTCATACGGCTTAAAGCTCTAACACTGCAAATACTCATGAACATCAAATTGAAATCTAGAATTTCCATTGAACCACTAACTGTGGCACAGTTTCCTTCACGCCCCGTGTCCCAAACTTGTTGCGCCAGTACTGTAACTCCAGGCCGACATAGAACTTGTCCGGAACCCCCCAGAAATTACCCACATCCAGCTTGGCCTGCGCTTCCACCAAT
>Ga0194137_10001161_pt1 | contig 16277 bp, 30 predicted proteins | sample TARM_MetaG_T3_14_FD_134025 | JGI IMG/M metagenome (GOLD analysis project Ga0194137, IMG submission 134025) | Freshwater microbial communities from Pennsylvania, USA, analyzing microbe dynamics in response to fracking - TARM_MetaG_T3_14 (version 2) | ecosystem: Environmental > Aquatic >... | reverse complement strand
TCCACGGAGTGACTGTGGGCCTTACACTCACGTAGAGGTGTGGTTGGCTACTGCACCCGTAACGGAGTTCGACTACGACGAGGAAGAACCTAGTGCGTATGTTCCCATTGAAAAAGTTGTTGAGTTCATCGACAACCACGGAGGATTTAAGCCATGATTACATTGACTACACACCAACGGGAACTCCTGCAAGCAGTCCTTGACGGTAAGGAACTTGTCGGGGTTGTATCTGGCACTCCACACAATTCTCAAGACTTGCTACCCGCTATAGCTCGCCAACCCACCAGCCTTAAAGTCAAGCCCGATACAGTGCATTGTTTCGTACCGGTGTTCAAGCTGTCTGGTGGAAGCATCTACATGGCCGAAGGCAAGACCGCCCTCGAAAGTGCGAAGCATCTGGGCTTCAACGGGAGAGCACGATATGACATGCTTGCCGGTGTGTTGCACGTCGAGATTGAGCCCACCACCATGACACTTGTGAAAGTCGAAATGGTGAAGCCATGACCATCCGAAACCTTGCCACCCGCCAACGCATGGCTAAGTGCTTCAAAGAAGCAGCACAGTACCTCTGGTCTGGGAACGGAGCATATGCCGATATGCCAGGGTATCGCTACATCTGCGTTACGTTCGACAACACCAACGCATCAGCTGCTACTCGCAGAGCCTGTGAGAGGCTCATAGACAAGCGCCTGGGAAGTTGCGCGTCGGTAGAAGAGTGGTTGATGGTTAACGACCACATACCACAAACCTCTGACGAAAGGAACCCTGTTGGCAACCTCTGGCCCAAGATTCAAGCCTTCCGAAAAGCGTGGCTCCTGAAACTTGCTGAAGAATTTTCTCAACCCCCTGAAAGTAAAAATCATGTCCTTTGAAATCTTTGCTCAACAAGTCTATGCTCGCTTCAATGCTTTGAGCAAGCACGAACTGTTCGTGGTCGGTAACGACAACCGCATCCCCGAACAAGTCTACATCGCGGCGTTCCCCGAGAACGCCAACCCGGTCTACAAAACCAACACCGAACACCACTGCACTTGCTGCTTTCAATTCCTGCGCAACATTGGCAACGTGGTCGCTATCATCGACGGCAAGGTCACTACAGTGTGGGACGGCTTCGTCGCTCCTGCACCCTACGACACGGTAGCCGCAAAGATGCACGAATGGGTGCTGAGCCAGCCCATCACCAACCTGTTCCGCACTTCCGAGCCTTCCTTCGGCAAGCAGGAAACTTTTCAGAAGCTGGAAGACAGCGTCAAGAAGTGGAACCACTTTCATGCTGACATTGCCGCTCGCCACAAGGTGCCCAATCCTGACACCGTGACCGGCGAGTGGCGCAGCATGGTGGAAGTCTTCAAGCGTGGCTTGGAGACCCTGAGCCGGAGTGCTCTCACGGATGTGATCGACCTTGCCAGCCAAAAGCCGGAGCAAGGTGGCCTGTACCGTGGTGCTGAGTTCCTGCCCGCCCTGAACTCCTTCCGTGACGCCATGGACGCCTACAGCGCCCTGCCGGTGCCCATGCAGGAAGTCTTCCTGTGGGCCAACGGCGGTAGCCAGCTGTCACGCTTTCGCAACACCATGATCGGCACGCTGGTCCAAGACCTGAGCGAAGGCATGGACATTGAGACTGCGGTGAAAGCCTATGAAAAGAAGGCCGCGCCTGAGAATTACAAGCGGCCAACTGCAATCGTGACTCCCGGAATGATTGCTGCGGCGATGAAGACGATCAACGAGTTGGGCTTGGAGCCTACACTTGCACGGCGCTACGCCAAACTGTCTGACGTGAGCGTGAACAACGTCCTGTGGGTGAACAATGACGCCAAGAGCATCATGAAGTCGCCACTCGAAAACTTGCTCATGAGTGCTGTTGGCAAGCCTGTGAAGGAAGTTCTGGCCGAAGACATTTCTATCGACACCTTTATGGCTGATGTGCTGCCCACAGCATCGTCTATCAGCTTGTTGGTGCGCAACAGTCACCGCAACAATTTTGTGAGCCTCACAGCCCCGGTACACGCCGATGCCGAACGTCTGTTCAAGTGGGATAACAGCTTCGCTTGGAGTTACGAAGGTAACATCGCTGACAGCAGCATCCGTGCTGCTGTGGTGGCGAAGGGTGGGCGGGTTGACGGCGTATTCCGCTTCTCTCACTCATGGAACCATGAAAAGCGCAACGCAAGTCTGATGGACTTGCATGTGTTCATGCCGGGTAACGACCGAACTGTGACGAAAAAGTCTGACCGACATGGTGACTATTATGGTAACGACGAGCGCGTTGGCTGGAATCACCGCAAGCACTTCGCTTCAGGCGGTGTGCAGGATGTGGATTACACAAGCGCAGCACCAGAAGGTTATATTCCGGTCGAGAACATCACGTTCCCTGACCTGAGCCGTATGCCTGAAGGGCAATACAAGTGCGCCATCCATAACTGGTCTCTGCGCCAACCGACGCAGGGCGGCTTCAAGGCTGAAATCGAATTTGAAGGTCAAGTCTTTGAATACGATTACGACAAGCCTTTGGGCAATAAAGAGTGGGTTGATGTGGCGACTGTGACGCTTAAAGCTGGGCGTTTCAGTATCGAACACCACCTGCCGCAGGGTGCACCATCACAGGATGCCTGGGGCATCAAGACCGAGGCCTTCGTGGAAGTCGATACGGTGATGCTGAGTCCCAACTATTGGGACAACAACGCAACCGGCAACAAGCACTACATCTTCGCCCTCAAGGGCTGTAAGCAACCCGGAAAGACTCGCGGCATCTACAACGAATTCTTGCGTAGCGATTTGGAGCAGCATCGCAAGGCTTTCGAGTTGGTGGGCGACCTCACGCAGTGCGAAGCAAGTGAAGACCAGATCAGCGGGCTGGGCTTTAGCAGTACCCGAGCCGATAAGGTGACGGTGCAAGTCAAGAGCGGGAACCGCACCCGTAATTTCAACGTGCAATTCTGAAGGAACCAATCATGAGCAACATTTTTGAACTCGCCACCCGTAAAGCTCTGCGCTTTTCTACCGAACGTGGCCCTGTGACTGTGGAGCAGCTGTGGCAGATGCCGCTGCAAGCAAAGAACCTCTTTGACCTCGACAGTGTGGCGAAAGACTGCAACGCCAAGGTCAAGAGCTTTACTGAGGAAAGCTTCGTGACGCCCACTAATACTCCAGCGAAAGCCGAGGCAGAACTTGCTCTGGAGGTGGTCAAGCACATCATTCAGACCAAGATGGCAGAGGCTGCGGCTGCGGCTGAGGCAGCGCAAAAGCGCGAAACTCGCCAGAAGATTCTCGGCATTATGGCTGAGAAGCAAGACGAGGCGCTCAAGAGCATGAGCATGGAAGACTTGAAGAAGCAGTTGGAAGCGCTGTAATCAATCGGGGGCCTCGGCCCTCCTCGCCATGTTGTGAATAACGATTGACGATTTACACGAAGTCTAGAGGAATCAAAATGTCAGACACCACACTCAATACCCAAGCTCGTGAAATCCTGCAAGCTATCCTGGACGGCGAAACACTTGTAAATCACGCAGGGGTTAAAATAAATTACCACAGCGCCTTGCAAGAGCTAGTGAGTCGCCATGTCGTGAAAGTAAAACAACGCCCAATCCAGCGCTTCATTCCCGTAATTCGTATGCCAGCCGGTACTATCTACATAGCGGAAGGTAAGTGTGACAAGAATGCAGCATACGATCCAGGGCTTAACGGGACAAGCATTGGCGACAAACTTACAGGCGTGCTGTGCGTAGAAATCGACCATGATACGCTAGAACTTGTTGGTGTGAAGATGGAGAAGATATGAAAATAGACGAACTCCTTACTATAAACTCTGAAAGAGAAACCCATGGAAGAGCTTAAACTTCTGATTTCAATGGTAAACGATCTACCAGCCCTGGCTACCTGGGTGCTGGTCGGATACCTTGTCTACAAAATCACAGTCATCGGCAGCATTTACGGCGTCATCCGGCTGCTAATTGTCAAGATGCACGATGTGCTGATGGTTCGCAAATCTGTGGTGAAGCCCGGTGAGATTCCCTGCATCGACGATACAGTGCATGCTGCTCTCATTGCGCAGATCCACCGACTTAAGACAACCACATACATCCACAACAGCGACGTTCAAAAACTTGCTAACGCTATCGACAAGATGCAGGAGAAATAGATGACTCGAATATTCGACTCTTCATTTGAAGGCAGGGACAACGTCACCCGAAAGCGTCACGGCCTACCCTGGCTGCCCATTGAACTTTCAAGTCTTCGAGAGCTTTACCAGAAAGGCAGGTCTCTCCAAGAGATGTGCGAGAGACTCGAAAGACCTGCCACAGGCACACTCACAAAACTTGTAGGCGTTGGCTGTCTCAGGCGAGACACGGACACCAGAAGTTATCGAAGCATTTATTACTGCCGAATGCCTCTAGCAGAGGATACCGCAGCTGTAAACGAAACCATTAACCAGACCGAAACCATTCAAAAGGAACCCGCCATGACTGCAAAGCTGATCGAGAACAAGGTGTACATCAACGGTACAGACGCCACTGGCCTGAGCGACAAAGAAATTTTCGTCCTGATCGCCAAGACGGAAGCTGAAATCGACAAGATGAAAGCTATCAAGACACCGTCCAAGAAACTTTCTGCTGCGATTGACAAGCTGCAAGAGGATGTGGTGAAACTTGCTAATTACGTAGACGAGCGCTGAAACTGTGCAGCAAGCCAACTAACTGGAGAAATAAATGATTGACATTACCAAGCAATACCAGACAATGGAAGGTGAAGCTGTAGTCCTTCTCAGTGACAAAGGCCCTACTAAAGTACACGGCGTACCTTACCCGTTTATAGGCTATATTGTAGGTAGCCAGGACCTGCATTGCTGGAGCAGCAACGGTGCAAATACGTGCAGTTTCCACATGAAACTTGAACCGGTTAAAGCACAGGTTTACCTGCTGGTCTACAAGAACGGCATGGTCGCCTCTTTCACTGAAGAAGCGGCTGCACTAGGTGCAGCTAAAGCCCACCCCGAAGCCACAACTATCAAAGTCGAATACACCCCAGGACAGCGAGATTTCAATGATTAAACAAGTAGAACCCGTAGTAGTTTTGGACGGTCGATTGGTCGTGCCCCATCTAGGGCTTACGTTACGCAGCTTGATGGGAGCCGCCATTAAGAATAAGGCGAGCCTAAAATCCGGTAGCGCGCCGCACCGTTTCCCAGTCTTTTACAAAGACGCTCAAGTTGCGGAAATCAGCCTTGGAAAAGATTTCCGATAACCCAAGCACTGAAAGGATAAATCGTGGATTTCGTAACCATAACTCACGACGAGAAAGCTTTCGACTTTGAAAGTCACCACGAGGAAATTAAAGACAGCTGCCAAGGCTGTGAGGTAAGCTCAAAAAACATATCCTGCATCGCACTTCCAGGTTGCCACCAGAAAATTTGGAAACTAGCTGCGCCAAGTGTGGCAAGTGCGGCAAAAGGCCCATACCACGACGCCTGGATGGCTCAACGCAGGGCCGTGCAAGAGACTCCAAGGTTCAAGTTTCCAGCCTCGGCATGGAAAGAGCCAACTGCTCAGGTGACGTATCTGCAGTACATGCTCCGAGACATGCGAAAACTTAGGCCGCTCAAACTCCTGCCAGATGCTATTTGTGAAGCGCTCAGGCGTTTCGGACTGCCCATAGACTGGCACAAACTTGCTCTGGAATTTCCGACTGTATCGGGGGATAGTATCTCTTACATCGGCTCTGAGCGAGCTATGGAGCAGTACATTGACGGCTACCCACTCAAACGGGTCACTACGAAGCTGGGCCGATACCTGACCCGTCACTGGCCTAATGCAGAGCCGCACCAAATCCGTGACATTGTGATGCTGTACGACGGAGGTGTCGTGGAAATGCAATACACCATACCCGAGATGATTTACGCTGTACAGTATGGACCACACTCCTGCATGCAGTGGTCTGAAGGTGAGGAATTCGGCTATCGCGGCGAAGACGACGATGGTGAATACGACACGAATATCCACCCCTACGAAGTCTATGCTCCAGAACTTGGCTGGGCTATGGCGGTCTTTAAAGAGCAGGGCAGAATTTCAGGGCGTACACTTGTCCACCGACCTACCAAGACTTTCGCCCGGTCTTACGGCAAGAGGTCTGATGGCTACTCTGGCTCATGTGCCAAGAGCGAGGCATGGTTGAAAACGCAAGGCTATAAGCTGGTAGACGCATGGCCCGAAGGTGTCCGAATGCGAGCTATAAGGTCGGACTGTCGTGACGACTATGTGGTGCCCTACCTTGATCCTGGGCAAGTCCGACGGGCTGAGAGTGGCAATCGCTGCAAACTTGTCAAAGAGGGCAGCGAGACGTATTTCGAGCGGGATAATGGTGGTGAGTATGTCTTTGACAATACAGATGGCACGGTAACGATTGACGAAATCGAGTTAGCAGCCTGCTCATGCTGAAAAGCAGTATTGGAATACTGAAAGGAAAGAAAATGAAAACGATGAATAAGGCTAGCGGCAACCATAAAGTAGAGCTTATTAAACGTAAGCCTACGAGCCTCCCAGACAAGATGGACCCAAACCTGCGAGAACCACTTGCTCGTGCTCTTTCTGTCAAACGCATGTCTGGGACTAAGGAAGAGGCCAGATTTAGGGCTTGGCTTGTTCGAAGGTACTCGAAGTACCTTCAGATGGTGGATGAAGCCGGTAATCTGTGGTTTAGTATCGGTATATCAAGGACGCTATTTGCAGCTCATTGTGATACTGTTCACCACACTACAGGGAATAACAACTTTTATGTAGAGAACGATATTGTCTACTCTCTCGAAGAATGTCTTGGTGCTGATGACGGAGCTGGTGTAGCTATACTGTGCTATATGCTAAGTAATGGAATCCCAGGCACATATTTGTTCACTACAGGAGAGGAAATTGGGGGAGTTGGGGCTACATACATTAGCGATAACTTCCCAGACCTTCTATCTGAATTTGATCGAAGCATTTGTTTTGATAGGGCCGGCACAGAAGAAATCATTACTGTACAAGCAGGTACAAGATGTGCAAGTTCGGAATTTGCAGAAGCTCTTTCTGTAGCATTTCAAGACCAAGGACTAATGTACGTAGAGTCCATACGTGGAGTTTATACTGACAATAAGGAATGGATAGCACATATCCCAGAGTGTGTTAATCTTAGCGTAGCGTACAAAAGTCAGCACGGCAGCAGTGAACACCTAGACTTAGGCCACCTTACTCTACTTGCACTTGCCGCAGTACAGATTGACTGGGAAAGCCTTCCAACAGTACGTACACCAGTAGAAGAGCCTAAGTACACCTTCGCAGGGTACACAAACTATGCCTATGACAAACAGTACGACACACTCGAAAAACAGCGAATCGGCTTGGTCGAGGAAGCTATTTTTGACTGGTACTGGGGTCGAAAGCTCCCACTGACAGGTCTGCTTGTCAGCCGATTTTCCAAGACGACTGGGGTTCCCGAAAGCGAAGTGAGCACTTACATCGAAGTCCATCGGCTCAAAGAGCGTCAAGTTGACGGTCTAGACCTTACCCAGAGGGACGACGAAATCCTTGATGACATTCTTGCACTCGTAGTAAAGCAATGAAACCCGAAGAACTTGAGAGAGCGTGCTTGCAAGCGATTGAGGGCCGCACTAGAATCACGTTGCCATGGCCGAAAGGGCAGCGTATCCCTACCGGATTCCCTACAGGGGAAATTTTGAGCGAGACTGCTTCGGTAACGAATCGAAGCTACAAGCCAGAGAAGCTTCTTCGTTGGCTTAGAGACAATAGCCTTATTGGTAGAAACTTTTGAAAGGAAATTGAAATGCAGAATCTCCATGACCCCTACCGTGACGCATACCTTACTTCCCGTGCACAGCGTATGCTCATTGAAAAGCGTTCACTGTGCGGGCCTATGTACAGTAGTGACCCTCCTGTAAAGTTTCTAAAGCTGTGGACGCTGCTTCAGAAAACTCGTAAGGCAGTACGTGCTGATCCTCATCCAGCAGTAGAAGCTGCACTACAGGAGTTTGGCAACCCTACCAACTGGCATCTGCTTGCATTGGAATATCCTCAAGTCGCTACAGATGGTTCGCGTGTGGCCTATGTACGTAATGAAGGGAAGCGCGAAGCCCACTATAACGAGCCAGCAGGTAACAAACACCTGACGGCGACGACTGTAGGCAAGTACCTCAAACGCCACTGGCCCAGCATCAGCGACACCGCAATCCGAAACCTTGCTGCGCGTTTCCAGTTTGAGTACAAATGGATCACAGACCTTGACGAGATGGTAAAGGCTGTGCAGAGCAATTCGGCAGACTCGTGCATGAAGTGGGAGCAGAATTACGTAGACCGGCGAGGTGCTCACCCATACCAAGTCTACGATCCGAAGTATGGCTGGAAGATGGCCGTAGTGGTCAAGGGTGGCGAGTACGTTGGTCGTGCGCTGGTTTTAGATGGCAAGCATAAATGCTTCGTCCGTACCTATGGTGACGAGGATTCCAAAGGCCGTACCCAAAGCCATGCGGGTCTTGAGGGGTGGCTTGAATCCCAGGACTACAGCTTTGAAGACGAGTGGCCCGAAGGGTGCAAGTTCGCTAAGGTTCGCAACGAGTACGGTGGTGGGTACATCGCTCCATACCTTGACCCAGGGGCAGACCGTGCAAGCTCCTCTGCTCGTAACGTGTCCGATGGCGGTGACCACTTCTACCGTGATGACAATGGCGAGTACGAGTGGAGCAGTACCGATGGCTCTATGGACGAGATTTGCCGGTCAAGCTGTGATAGCTGTGGAGACCGTACTCATGAAGACGATCTGCACTGGATTGAGTATGAAGAACAGAGCGTATGTGAAAGCTGCTTGAATAATCACTACACATGGGTGCAAGGCCGTAGAGGAGAACATTATTACGTCAGGGACAGTAACGCAGTCACTACCGTCGAAGGAGACAGGTACGACGAAGATTATCTTGGTGACAACGACATTGTAGAGTTGGATAACGGCGACTACACCCATCACGATAACGCCGTCTATCTTGAGGGTGAGAGCTGCTATTACCATGTGAACGATGTAGCAAGTTCCCCACGATATAGTGGTGATGTGGTGTGTTTGGAGGGAGGGGACTACGTTCTGCGTGAAAACGCTGAATGGTGTTTGCACAGCGAGGAGTGGATTCGTTCGGATGATGCCGTATCAGTAGATGGTGGGTATGTCCACGAGGATTCGCATGACGACTACATCTGCCAGCTTGAACGTGAAGATGTTGCCAAGAACTGCAGCCCAGACGAGCTTGAGGAGAAGCTTGAACTTTGGGACGAGACAAACGGTGTGCATGATACACAAGTTGAATTGCCACTGGAGGTGACGTATGCCCAGCAAGTACAAGTCGAAGTTGCCCAAGCCACCGTTTAAGAAGTACGCAAAGCGCCCTGATAAGGCGTTTTGCGCTAATCGCGGTTATGTGTGCTGTCTTGACTTCAAGACCTTGGTGTACACCAAGTGTCACTGTGGCGGAACTTATCAAACTTACAAAGGAAACCCAAATGGCCCAGTCCTTCTTCGTTAACATGTCTAAGCGTAAAGACGGTAAAGTCTACGCTGACCTGCATAAGGCAGATGGTAGCATCCATTTTGAGCGAGAGGTAGCTGAACAGGAACTGAGCCAAGATATTTGGCAAGCCAACAAACATACGGTGGAGCTTGTAGCACTGACTCGGGAAGAGTATGATGAACTTGTTGATCGAAGTCTTGAGACGACAACCAATGTGAAAGGGTAGGGATGAGCTACAATATCGACACAAAGAACAAGAGTGGACTTGGGCGATACGTGCTGCAGCAGAGACTTGACCCGGATTCAAGTTTAGCTAGAATTGTGAAGAAAAATGTTTGGGCACAGTACCGCGACCTTAGCTGGGCAGACCTCGACGAGGCAAGCCGGGTAGGCCGTATTTTTGCCCGGAAAAATAAGCACTATCAGTATCGGCTGCTGGATTCGGTGACGGGTGGTGTAACTTTTTTGAATGGAGAGTAATATGCAAACACAGATGGCAGAGGCGATGAATAAGGCTTTGGTGGCACAAGGTATGAAGCCGAAGACTCAGATGGAGCTTATCTGGCGGTATATCAAAGACCACCCAGGAACTAAACTCAAAACACTTGAAGCAATTTTCAAGCGCTCTACAGCTCAGACACTGCATTCTTTGTGGATTCGCAAGATGGTGACTCGCACAACGGAGGCTGTGCGAGCCCGTCAGGGGAATATACGGCAAGTGTACTGCTATAAAGTAGCAATGTCTGATTATGAGTTGCTACCGCTACCCGTCAAGACGGGGACTGTCAAGACAGAGACTGTCAAGACAGAAAGCAGCAAGAAACCTGGACCGCCTGTGACGATGCCGCTGCCTTACCCGCCACTGGCTGAGCCGCAGCCCTCTTTGGCAGCAGCTCAGCCCGACGATCTTGATGAACGCATCAACAAAATGTCAGTAGGCGAGGCCCGCGCTACGTATGTGAAACTCAAAGCCATCTTTGGCTAAAGGAAACTGGAATGAAGAAACTTACTTTTGCACTTCTCGCCGTTGCGGCTTTCGCCGCTAACGCTTCCAACACCTATTCGCTTAGCGCTGCCTCTGGTGAGGCTTGCGGCGCTACAGCTGAACTCGGAGTGACAGTAGCTGACGCTAGCCGCAATGGAGTGCCCTGGACCAAGGTTGACGCCATTCTGCAAAAAACTCACCAGAACTTCGGCCCAAGGACTCGGGAAGCCTCTATCGCTGTAATTCGAGAGGCGTATTACAGCTGGAGCACTTTCAGCGACAGTGTCGTGCGCAACCTTGCATACACTAAATGTATGGCTGAAGTGCCGCCCGCAGTACGTGCAGACATTCGCGCCGAATGAAAGAGTACGGAACTCCCGATCCAGACACGACTGCATACGACAAGATACTTGCTCATGTGCAGGGTCTGGATGTTGCATATATTCTACACAATCAGCGGGTGCCGGTAGATGCAAAGGCTTGCCAGTTACCGCAGAGTCTGAGAGTGCAAGCTGTTCTTGCTGACCGTACAGTAGTGACAGCTTTTCAGGCCGCTCCAGGCCGCCCAGCAAGGATTCTATGAGCCTATTCCGACTGAACCATGATCGAACGGTGGCTATCGACAACGAAGTGTCGTTCTACCCAATGGACTCCTGCCCTACAGGAGTTAAAGTGCAGCTACACACCAAAGGTGGAGTAGTTATTTATGGTGTTATTAAGGAACAAGAGGATGCGCAGGCCACATACCGAGGCTGGCGTCCTGTACCTACAGGAGTTAAAGATGATCGCTGATTTTCGTAAAACCTTTACCCGCCGCTCTATTGAAGATACAGCTAGCGACGAGCTGTATGAAGCTGAGAAGTCATTGCTGATAGCTCAGACGAAACTTGAATTCGCCAAGGCTACGGTGGACGCCGAAACCGCCCGAGTCGTTCGCCTGCGGGCTTTTGTACAATCTAAGGAGAAAATTGATAATGCTGCTCAATAAAGTTATTCGTGAAGGCGTAGTCTCTCGCATTATGGCTGACATTCCACAGCACGACTACCTGACAAAGGCTACAGACCTGATTGCTAAGTTTGTGAAGGACAAGACGCCGCCTCAAATCTTAAAGCTGCAAGCGTCCCAGGAGCTTAGCCCGTGGGTTACTTCAGGAACCTCTTTTTATGGGGATTCCCTCGGATACCTGACAGTCCGCGTGCCGCCCAAGACTCCGGGACTTGGCCAGCTGCAAGATGCTGTAAAGGAACTCGCAAAGCAATCGGCAGACGCTAGAGATGCCAGAGCGAACCTCAAAGTAAAGGTCGAGGCAAACCTTGCGCTATGTAAAACGTCGAAAGATGTTGAAGAACGTTTCCCGGACTTTGTGAAGTATCTGCCGCAAACTGCGCAAGAGGATCTGCTACCGTCTACCACAGATTTGATGTACACTCTGAAAGCTGCGGGCTGGAAGAAAGCCAAATAAATGTCTGAAACTCTAACTGGGAATACTCGGTGCAGAAGCCAAAAGCGACTCTTTCGGGAGCCGCTTCTAGTCCTGCAAGTTGAGGTGCGGCGCGAAGGTTATGATTCTGATCCTGATGGCTGCGCAGGCTATTACGATTACACAGCTTGGCGTGATGCCAGGGTTGAAGATTTGCCTTTGAAAGGACTGAGCGATGCAAACAAAACTGCAGACTTTGATTGAGACTGTGGTAAGCACTGTAATTGAACCGCCAAAGGACACCAAATGACCACCAACACCGCCAGCGGCGCGGCAATCCAGCGCTACAAAATCGGCTACCACACGGATGAATGGGGCCAGCGCTCCAGTACCCCCAGCGGCATCCCGGACGCATCGGGTCCGTGGGTGCGCTATGAAGATCACATCGCCGCACTTGCTGCAGGGCAGGCCACAGCAGCGCAGCCAGCCGCTACCCCATTGGGGGCTGCCGAATTACCGGATGACGCAAGTTGTCGCGCAGCGTGGACGAAGCGAGCGGCCAAGTACCACGGCTGGTCCAACGACGTCGTGCCGCCGATGCGGGGCGGCCAATTTGAGTGCGGCTGGCACGAAACGGAATACCAACTGTTCTTGGACGGGATGAGCTATGGCCGCGCATAAATACGCTCGACTTCAACCTGTGTGCGAAGCGAGCAATGTGCACCACTGCAACTACGGCGGGGATAGTCGCAAGGACGCCGATAACCGTATGCCCTGCCCCGTATGCGGGAAGGTCGTGAAGCTCCGCAAGCTGGGGCTGGATCGTTGGCCGAACACCATCCCGCACCACCACCACATTCCTCAAGGAGTCGTCAATGAAAACGTCTGACTACAGCGATTACGGCCTCGCGCAGGAATTACTGCGGGCACGGACGCACATCCCCGAAATCATGGCCGAGGCTGCGCGACGGCTGGAGGCACACGGCAAGGATCGCGCATCCCATGGGCAAGCACCAGCCGGGGCGACGGAGCCTACCGAGCAGCAGATTCTGGAAGCGGCCGAAAAGGCCGGACTGTGGCCCAACACCGTGCATTCTTGGATTCCAGCTTTCCACCGCTACCACAAAGAGCTTGCAAAGGCCCAGCCAGCACCGGCACAGGCAGACAGCGTGCAGGAGGATGCGGCGGACCCTCTGCAAGGTGCCGCCAATTGGCTCGCAGAAGCGCACGGACAGTTCAGCCCAGTGATTCTGTCGGGGTGTCTGATGATCGGCTACAACCGCGCAAAGCGCCTGCATGACGCGGCCATCGCAGCCCGCAAGCAAGGAGCAACCAATGACCGATAAACCGACACCGACAGATGCGGAGCTGTTCGCTCTGATTAAAGAGCATTTCGGTCTTGATCAGCGCAGGGACGACACGGTTATCAACCGCAGCACAGGACGCTTTCACGACGCGCAGCGATACCGCGATTTCGCAGCAGCGATAGCACGGCTGGAGAAGTGGGGCCAGCCAGCTCAGAAAACAGTCACAGTGGTGCCCGCGCCACCGCCCCCACCAGAGTGCGAAACAGAAGCCGAGAGGCGCGCATTTGCATTCGGCTGGTTCAAAGCGCAGGAAGCCGAGCGCATGAAGGCCGAGAGCGTGCTGGAGGATGCGGCACGGCTGGATTGGTTGGATCAACAGTGTGAAGGCTACGGATTCCAAGACATCCATGAAGGCAACCGCTGGGAAATCAGCGGCCCTTACGCAAACGTGCGGCAGGCAATCGACTATGAGCGCGCAGCCCGCAAGCAAGGAGAAAAGTAATGACTGACAAAACACCTACGGATGCTCAGCAGTACCTGAACGTAGCGTCGCAATGCGCGGCGACAGCGACGAGCGAACTCGCCAAGAATGTGCTCGTAGACGGCGGTAGCGGGACTCTGCGCGAATTGCTCAATGACGCTGCCGACGCCATACGGGCTGGGTGGGGCCAGCCAGCTCAGGCGGCAGAGCCAGTGGCGTGGTTAAGGAATACAACCGACCCGCAGCCGCATGCCGTGACGAATCTTAAATATCGCAGTGCAGCGGATACCGATGCGGGGATTGAATACATCCCGGTTTACACAACACCCCAGCACGGGGAGCGGGAGCCGCTGACGGATGTGCAAATTAAAGATGGCCACACAGGTATGCCGCGTGACGTATGGGCTTTTGCTGATGGAGTGAGGTTCGCAGAGCAGCACCACGGCATCAAAGGAGGCCAGCATGTTGAATGATTGGGCAAAGATGAACCCATGGTGCGTCTCACCTACAAACCTACTGGCGTCACCGCTGTGGCCAGCGAGTACCGCTCTCAGCATCGCAACCGTGATGCTGCCTACGCACAACTCAGGTCAAAGGTGGCAGTCGGCTCTGTGTTCCCCCTTCCACTGCGGGCCAGCTACGACTTCCCGGATGGTGAGCCGTGTCCGGATGACATCAACAAGCACAGGCAAGGAGGCCAGCATGACTGACCATGAGTTATTGAAGTGTGCTGCGGAAGCTATGCACAATTTGAAAGACCCAAACTTTTGCAACTACTCAGTGGTAGATGGGAAAGTGGGTGTTTGTCTTGATCTAGGTTCCCACAGAGGGGCGATCACTTCCTATTGGAACCCGCTCACCGACGACGCCGACGCACTGCGGCTGGCGGTGAAACTGAACCTGCGTGTCATGCCGCAGGAGAAATGTGTGTACGTCGAGAGCAACCCGGATTCTGTGCTCGGGTTCGCATCAGTCTCGGAGATGGAAATGAACGGCGACCACCCATACGCAGCAACCCGTAGAGCTATCGTCCGTGCTGCTGCGGGGATTGGGAAGCAAATCAAAGGAGGCCAGCATGGCGACGCCAAACCATAGCCCTGTTCTTCCAGGTCGTGGCAGCGCCCAATTCAACGACCACACGCAGTGCTTTGAAACATTGACAGGAGCAAGCATCCCGGCTGAATGGGTTCCCCCTGGGAGAACAATCACCGTGCTCGACTTGCTTGCGTTACTGATGCGGATTGAGCACAGAGAAAAAGGAGGCCAGCACGACCTGCCGCATGAGGCGTTCCAAAATGTTCGCACATCCATTGCACACAAGGCCTACATGGAAGAGATCGAGCCATTAGTCAAGCAGATCGTCTCTATCAAAAGTTTGGCGGTGCCGCCATACCTTCTACGCGAAGATGGTCACATAGAGGCGACGGGAGACGGGTTGACCGAGCCCATGCGCAGAATGATCAACTACTACCAAGACCGGATAGAAGAAATCGCAGCGCGGTATAGAGAGCTGCTGGAGCAAGGAGGCCAACATGACATTGACACCTGAGCAAATCGGACGCATCTCCCGGCCTTACGGGGAGAGTTCAATCCAAGGCTTTGACCACATTCTGGCGTTTGCGCAGGCCATAGAAGCCGAGGTGCGCAAGCAAGACGATGCGCTCATTCTGCAACTGGTGGAGGCGCTGGATGAGGCCCGCCGCCTGTTTGATGCCGGGTGGAAGGCCGCAGCCATGCTCTGTGACCGCGAAGACGTTGTGGCAGACGGAATCATCGGATTCAGTGCATGCCCACAGTTTGAGGCCGCATTCTCTGCCGCCAACGGCATAAAAGGAGACCAGCATGGCACGGAGTAACGCCCGCAATGCGGGACCCCGCGTGCAACACAAAGACACGGTACTCGCCGCGCTGACCGCTGCGCAGAAACCCATGACGGCAAGCCAGATAGATGGGGTGGTCGGGATCGGCGTCTCCGAGGTGCGCAAAGCCATGCGCAAGCTCGCTGCCGCCGAATTGGTGCACCTCTACGCCTGGAGCCGGGAGAACGCCGCCCGCGCATGGGCGCCGGTGTGGGCCTGCGGAAAAGGCGAGCACGCCCCACTGCCGAAGGGTGCGAAGCCCGTGTCCGTGAAGGCGCCGCCAGCAAAGCCGAAGCCCGAGGCCGCGCCCGAGCAGATGGAGCGCACCGCGCACCTGGCCATCCCAGTCACCGGGTGCAGAACCACGTTTGTGGGTGGGGTCAACCCCTGGGGGCTGGTCACGTAACGCTACGCATTTAATAGCTACTGGCACTTGATAAGCGCTAGAGGCCAATTTCAAGAGGAAACCATGGACACGAAACAACAACCAGAAGCGCTGAGACTTGCGGAGATGCTGACAGCAGCAGAGTGGCCGAGCAATGTGACGCTTGTCAGCTATACACGGGAGTGCGTTGCCGAACTTCGACGCCTTCACGCCTACTGTCAAGAGCTTGAGTCGCAGGTGATTCGGGACTGTATGATTCATGTTCAAAAACCAGCAGAAATCGAACACGTCGCAGGTGATGTAT
>Ga0194137_10001160_pt1 | contig 16278 bp, 9 predicted proteins | sample TARM_MetaG_T3_14_FD_134025 | JGI IMG/M metagenome (GOLD analysis project Ga0194137, IMG submission 134025) | Freshwater microbial communities from Pennsylvania, USA, analyzing microbe dynamics in response to fracking - TARM_MetaG_T3_14 (version 2) | ecosystem: Environmental > Aquatic >... | reverse complement strand
TCCAGCAACTGCTGCATGCTGACATCGCGGCCGATCTCGGTGTTCAGCCGAAACTCGATCCCCATGCCCTGGAAGATTTCGCGACGCCGTGACAACACCGGCTTTTCCAGCTTGAACTCAGGAATACCAAAGGTCAGCAAGCCACCAATTTCCGGATTGCGGTCAAACACCACCGCCTTGACCCCGGCCCGCGTGAGTACGTCGGCGCAGCCCAGACCCGCCGGGCCGGCACCGATAATCGCCACCTTGCGCCCGGTCGGCTTGACGTCGGACAGGTCCGGGCGCCAGCCCATGGCAAAGGCGGTATCGGTGATGTACTTCTCCACCGAGCCGATGGTGACCGCGCCAAAACCGTCATTCAGGGTACAGGCACCCTCGCACAGGCGATCCTGCGGGCATACCCGGCCACAGACTTCCGGCAGGGTGTTGGTCTTGTGGCACAGTTCGGCCGCCTCAAGGATGTTGCCCTCGGACACCAGCTTCAACCAGTTGGGAATGTAGTTGTGTACCGGACACTTCCATTCGCAATAGGGATTGCCACACTCCAGACAACGGTGTGCCTGGGTTGAGGCTTCCTGGGGCCGGAAGTTCTCCTGAATCTCCACGTACTGGGTCTTGCGCAGGCGCAGCGGGCGCTTCTTTGGCTCCTGCCGGCCCACGTCGATGAACTGGAAATCGTTGCTCAAACGGTCAGCCATTTTCTCAACCTCTCATTCGCATCGGCAGCGCAGCTGCCGTGCAGCAATCCTCTCGGCCTGATGCCGGCACCCGCAGGCGGCCGGCACACTCGGGTCAGTCGCTTACTGCGGGCTGGCCATGGTGGTGGTCAGCAGCGAGCGCAGACTGGCGGCCTTCGGCTTGACCAGCCAGAAACGCCGCACATAGTTGTCCAGATCATCCAGCACCTCGGCACCCCAGGCACTGCCGGTCTCCGCCACATATTCCTGAAGAACCGTCTCCAGATGGGTACGGTAGGCCTCCATCGACTCGCCGGTAATCCGCTGCAGCTCGACCAGCTCATGGTTGAGCTTGTCGAAGAAGCTGTTCTCCAGGTCGAGTACGTAGGCAAAACCGCCGGTCATGCCGGCACCGAAGTTGTAGCCGGTCTTGCCCAGCACACAGACCAGACCGCCGGTCATGTACTCGCAGCAATGGTCGCCGGCACCCTCGATCACCGCATGGGCACCGGAGTTGCGCACAGCGAACCGCTCGCCGGCAGTGCCGGCGGCAAACAACCGGCCACCAGTGGCACCATACAGACAGGTGTTACCGATGATCGCGGTCTGTTCGCTGCGGAACGGGCTGCCGGCTGGCGGTACTATCACCAGTTTGCCGCCGGTCATGCCCTTGCCGACGTAGTCGTTGGCATCCCCTTCCAGGTGCATGTGCAGGCCGCCCAGGTTCCATACCCCGAAGCTCTGACCGGCAGTCCCCTTGAAGCGGAATACCACCGGCGCCTCAGCCATTCCCTGATTGCCATGCCGCTTGGCAATCTCGCCGGAAACCCGGGCACCAATCGAGCGGTCACAGTTGGTCAGCGGCAGACTGAACTCGCCGCCGCTCAGTGACTCGATCGCCGGCAGCGCCAGCTCAACCATCTGTTCGGCAGTGTTGCCCGGATCGAACGGCGGGTTGCGCGGCACCTGACAGAACTGCGGCTTGTCCGCCGGCACATGGTCGCTGCCAAGCAACGGGCTCAGGTCGAGGTTCTGCTGCTTGCCGGTGCTGCCGGGCAGCAGTTCGAGCAGATCGGTACGCCCGATAAGCTCTTCCAGACTGCGCACACCCAGCTTCGCCAGCCACTCACGGGTTTCCATGGCGACATAGGTGAAGAAGTTCATCACCATTTCCACAGTGCCAATGTAGTGGTTATCGCGCAGTTGCTGGTTCTGCGTAGCGACCCCGGTAGCGCAGTTGTTCAGGTGACAGATGCGCAGGTACTTGCAGCCCAGCGCGATCATCGGCGCAGTACCGAAACCGAAGCTTTCCGCCCCGAGAATCGCCGCCTTGACCACATCCAGACCGGTCTTCAGACCGCCATCGGTCTGCACCCGCACCTTGCCACGCAAATCATTGCCACGCAGGGTCTGATGCGCCTCGGACAGGCCCAGCTCCCAGGGCGAACCGGCATACTTGATCGAGGTCAGCGGCGAAGCACCGGTACCACCGTCATACCCGGAAATGGTGATCAGGTCGGCATAGGCCTTGGCCACACCGGCGGCGATGGTCCCTACGCCCGGCTCGGCCACCAGCTTGACCGATACCAGCGCCTGCGGGTTGACCTGCTTGAGGTCATAAATCAGCTGGGCCTGATCCTCGATCGAGTAAATGTCATGGTGCGGTGGCGGCGAAATCAGCGTGACGCCGGGCACCGCGTAACGCAGCCGGGCAATCAGCTTGTTGACCTTGCCACCCGGCAACTGGCCACCCTCGCCGGGCTTGGCGCCCTGGGCCAGCTTGATCTGCAACACCTCGGCGTTGACCAGGTACTCGGCAGTTACCCCGAAACGTCCGGAGGCCACCTGCTTGATCTTCGAGCTGCGTACGGTGCCATAGCGTGCCGGGTCTTCCCCGCCCTCGCCGGAGTTGGACCGCGCACCCAGCCGGTTCATCGCCTCGGCAATTGCCTCATGGGCCTCGGGGGACAGCGCACCCAGCGAGATACCCGCCGAGTCGAAACGCTTGAGAATCTGCTCCAGCGGCTCAACCTGATCCAGCGCCAAGGGGGTAGCCGCCTCGCGCAATTGCATCAGGTCACGCAGTGCCGCCACCGGTCGCTGATTGACGATGGCCGCGTACTGCAGGTACTTGTCGTAGCTGTCGCCCTGCACCGCATCCTGCAGTGCGCGCACCACATCCGGGTTGTAGGCGTGATACTCGCCGCCGTGCACGAACTTCAGCAATCCGCCCTGCTGGATCGACTTGCGCGCACTCCAGGCCTCGGCCGCCAGCAATGCCTGCTCGGCCTGCAGGTCACAGAAACGCGCCCCCTGGATGCGGCTGGAGACGCCACGGAAGCAGCGCTCCACCACTTCCTCGGACAGTCCGACCGCCTCGAACAGCTGGGCACCCCGGTAGGAAGCCACGGTGGAGATACCCATCTTCGACAGTATCTTCAGCAGGCCCTTGGCGATGCCCTTGCGGTAACTTTTCATTACCTCGTAGACATCACCGATGATCTCACCGGTGCGGATCAAATCGCCCAGCACCTCATAGGCCAGGTAGGGATAGACCGCGCTGGCGCCAAAACCGATCAGCACTGCGAAGTGGTGCGGATCACGCGCAGTGGCAGTTTCCACCAGAATATTGCAATCACAACGCAAACCTACGGCAACCAGATGATGGTGTACCGCACCCACCGCCAGCGAAGCATGAACCGGCAACTTGCCCGCTTCGATAGCCCGGTCACTCAGCACCAGCAGGGTCTTGCCGGCCCGTACTGCCGCTTCGGCCTCGGCGGTAATGCGCTGCAGCGCTTCCTCCAGCGGCTGCTCGGCCGGTGCGTTCAGCTCGATCAACTGGTGGGCAAAACCCGGTCGCTGCAGTTCAAGGATATTGCGCCACTTGGCTGGTGACAGCACCGGCATGGTCAGGATCACCCGATTGGCATGCTCGGCGGTTTCCTCGAACACATTTCGCTCGGCACCCAGACAGGTTTCCAGCGACATCACCACGGCCTCACGCAGCGGGTCGATGGCCGGGTTGGTGACCTGGGCAAACTGCTGGCGGAAATAGTCATACACCGAACGCACCCGGCTGGACAGCACTGCCATCGGCGTGTCATCGCCCATCGAACCGACTGCTTCCTGGCCATTCTCACCCAGCGGACGCAGCACCTGATCACGCTCCTCGAAGCTGACCTGGAACATCTTCATGTACTGGTTCAGACGTTCCGGCTCAAGGAAGTCACTGCCATGGTCTCGGTCATCCAGTCGCCCCTGCAGACGCAAGGCGTTCTCCTTCAGCCACTTGCGATAGGGATGGCGCGACTTCAGCCGGTTGGCAATTTCATCGGTATGCAGCAGCTCGCCGGTCTGGGTATCAACGGCAAGTATCTGGCCGGGCCCCACTCGGCCCTTGCTCACCACATCCTCCGGCCGGTAGTTCCACACGCCGATTTCCGAGGCCAGGGTGATATAGCCGTTCCGGGTAATCACGTAACGTGCCGGGCGCAGGCCATTGCGGTCAAGCATGCACACCGCATGGCGGCCTTCGGTCAGCACCAGACCCGCCGGACCGTCCCAGGCTTCCATGTGCATCGAGTTGTATTCGTAGAAGGCCCGCAAATCGGCGTCCATGGTCTCGACGTTCTGCCAGGCCGGCGGGACTATCATGCGCACCGCACGGAACAGATCCATGCCACCGGTCACCAGCAACTCCAGCATGTTGTCCATGCTCGACGAGTCTGATCCGGTGACATTGACCAGCGGCGCCAGCGACTGCAACTCAGGCAAAACCGGATTGACGAACTTGTTGCGCCGCGCGTGTGCCCAGTTGCGATTGGCGGTGATGGTGTTGATCTCGCCGTTATGCGCCAGCAAGCGGAACGGCTGCGCCAACGGCCACTTCGGCAAGGTATTGGTGGAGAAGCGCTGGTGGAATACGCAGATTGCCGTCTGCATGCGCTGATCAGCCAGATCCGGGTAGAAGCTGGCCAGATCGGCCGGCATCATCAGGCCCTTGTAAGAAATCACCCGGTTCGACAGGCTGCAGACATAAAAATTCTCGTCGTCCTGCATGGCAATTTCTGCCTTGCGCCGCACGCAGAACAACCGGGTGGCGAACTGCTGTTCGTCCAGCCCTTCACCGGAAACAAACAGCTGACTGATATGCGGCATGCGTTCCAGCGCCAGAGGCCCCAGCACCGAATCATCCACCGGCACCTCACGCCAGCCCAGCAACTGCAGCTGCTGATCTGCCACTGCAGCGGCAAAGGCATCACGGGCACGCTGCTGGGCCTCGGCACTACGGCCACTGAACAGCATCCCAACGGCATATTGCTGCGGCAGACTGACAGACAATTGCTCCTCGGCAACCGCACGCATAAAGGCATCCGGCATCTGCAGTAACAGGCCGCAGCCATCACCGGTCTTGCCATCAGCATTGATGCCGCCGCGGTGTGTCATGCAGGTCAGCGCCTCAATGGCTGTCTGCAGCAAATGATGGCTGGGGTATCCATGCATGTGGGCAATCAGACCAAAGCCACAGTTGTCCCTGAACTGTTCAGGCTGATACAGACCTGCTTTCATAGACTCGACTCTCTGTAACGGATCACGGGCTGGCTGCTGGCCGCACCACAGCGGCGCACCGACCAGTCAGCCTCGAATTGGAGCACGATTGTAGCTGCCGAATGTCGTGCTCACAAATTTTTTTGACGCATTTACGAATTTAAATGTCGTTAAAAAGAAAGCTTTTATTGCATGACAGCGAACCAAAAACGTGCAGCACTATCGCGTTGCGCACCGATGTGGTGCGAAGCATCTTCAGAGCGCCCTAATATGGCACCGGGATCGCACACTGGCTGCCATTCACGCACCCTGACAGCACATTCCAAGCAAGAAAAAGGCCACCTTCAAGGTGGCCTTTGGGTTATGTGTCGACGGGTACCGACGGATCAACTCAGGGCAAGGCCTGCTGAACACTGCCGATACTGCGCGGCCAGGGGGACTGGCGGCGCACGTTTTCTGGAAGTTTTGCTATCGCTTGCTGCGCGCGCTGACGATCCGCATACACACCTTGGGTCACCACATACCAGGGCTTGCCCTCATGGGTAGTCTCAAGCAAGGCCAGATCACTCAACTGACGGTGCTGTGCTGCAAAATCCAGTGCGGCCTGACGCGAACGACTGCCCAGCAACTGCAGAACATACTCATTGGCTTTGCGCTGCCGGTACCAGTCAGCGCCGTGCAAGCCACCTGCTGGCGCAACAGTGCGCGCCGGAGGCTCGTTCGTACGAGCAGCTGGAGCTGGAGCTGGAGTTGGAGTTGGAGCGGCTGCAGGCTGACTGGCCGGCGGCTGTGCCATAGCTGCTGGCACTGCTGCCGGCACAGGTTCCGCAGCAACAACCGGCGCCACCGTCGCAACAGGTGTGTCTTGCGGCGGCGCAACCACATCCGGCTCAGCATCAACCTCAGGAAGTACGGGCGGCGGCACAGGCTCACTGACCACATCCGCCGCCAGTGACTCTTCCAGCTCATCCTCGGCAACCGCCTGCAGCGCAGCCGCCTGACCTGACTGCACAGGTAACGATGGCTGCGGCGGCGCTTCCATGCTGGCCTCCACCACCGGTTCTGGCAACTGCAAGACGGTTCTGGCCGGCTCCTGCGGTGTATCCCCCATCCGCCAGGCAATCAGGACGCCGACACCCACCAGCACCAAGGCAGCCAGTGAACGCCATGGCATCGCTGGCAGGCTACGCGCAGCTGCGACCGGCTCGTCTTCTGTAGCCAGCAACTCTCTGGCCAGCTCATTGATACGGCCATGCCAGCCCTCGCTGTGCTCGTGCAGCCACTCAAGCTGGGCTTCATCGAACAACTCAATACCCTGCCCTGCCGCCTCAAGCCTTTCGGTCAGATAAACGGCCATTTCGCCGGCATCCAGAGGCTTGAGCAAAATACGCTGCAACCAATCGCCGTCCAACGGGGATTCCACTTGGAGCAGGAGCCGCTCGACAGCTCCATCTGCAAACAAAAACAGGCGGACACCGTCCTTTTGACCCGCTCCAGCCACATCGAGCAACATCTGCAGCGCAGCGGCAGTCAGCAACTGCGCATCATCCACCACCAGCCAGACCTGCATGCCGGTGCGCGCAAGATTTTGTGCGGCTTCCAGTAATGCCGCCTCATCGCGACCGGAAACACCCACCGCAAGGCAGGCATGGGCCAGCAACTGCTCTGCATCAGGCATGTCTTTTCCAGACATAACAACTGATTGCACGCTGTTCTTGTCGCTACTGACAACCAGTGCCTGTCTCAACAGCGTCTTGCCGCTTCCCTCAGGGCCGCTGACCAGAACAGGCCGGTCGCCAAAGCGAGCAAAGTGGTGTAGCTGCGCAAGCACTTCCTTACGCTTTGGCTGGAAAAAACGAAATCCGGCAGGCCGCGGAGCAAACGGATCATGTTTGAGCTGAAACCTCTCCAGCCAGTCCTCGGTAGCTGCAAAGGACTGCATATCATCGCGCATTACAGGCGTGCTCCAGAGTTGAAATCAATGCTTGCGGGGCAAACTCACCGGTTACCACCGCCTCTCCCAGCTGTTTCAAAAGAACCAGCCGTAATTTTCCGTCCATCACTTTCTTGTCTACGGACATATGCAACTGATAGTCGGCAACCTCCATGCCCTCAGGAGAGGAAACCGGCAAACCCGCAGCCGAAATCAGGCTGATTGCGCGCTGCTGATCCTGCTGTGTTATCCAGCCAAGTCGACGGGAAAGATCGGCAGCCATCACCATACCGGCGCCTACAGCCTCTCCGTGCAGCCAACGGCCATAACCGAGATGAGCTTCAATGGCATGCCCAAAGGTGTGCCCCAGGTTAAGAATGGCGCGGACGCCGCCTTCACGCTCATCGGCGGCTACCACCTCGGCCTTGATCTCGCAGGAACGTACGATCGCATGAATTACCGCCGCGGCATCCAGCGTGCGCAGTTTTTGCATGTTCTGTTCAAGCCATGCCAGAAAACCGACGTCCCGAATCAACCCGTACTTGATGATCTCGGCCAGGCCCGCGCTTATTTCTCGCGCCGGCAAGGTGCGAAGCGTATCGGTATCCATGATTACTGCCTGAGGCTGGTAAAAAGCACCAATCATGTTCTTTCCGGCAGGGTGATTGATCCCGGTCTTGCCACCCACGGATGAATCAACCTGTGACAACAGCGTAGTAGGCACCTGAATGAAATCCACGCCGCGCTGGTATATCGCCGCGGCAAAGCCCGTCATGTCGCCCACAACTCCGCCGCCCAGCGCAAGCAGACAACACTTTCGATCGAATCTGGCTTCCAGCAAAGCGTTCAGAATTTGCTGCAGAACCGACCAGTTCTTGAAGGGCTCTCCGGTAGGCAACACCACAGAAATAACGCGCAACCCTTCCAGCTGGCGACTGACGGCCTCAAGATACAGAGGCGCTACCGTATCGTCAGTAACGATACAGACTTGTGAACCCTTGATATGGCTGCGCAGCAGGTCTCCACGCGTAATGAGACCCGCTCCGGCAAGAATTGGATAACTGCGATCGCCAAGATCAACCGAGATTTGCTGCATTATGTTCTCCCCTGCAAGGGGGACAAGAATACAACAGCCAGCGCCGAAAGGCTGCGTCAAAGCGCAGTACCGGCATCCTCGCGCAAGCGTGTAACTATGCTGGAAACAACACCCTTGGGGCCGCGCTGGTCTGTATCTATTACCAGGTCAGCAATTTCTCGATACAAGGGATCCCGTCTGGCCATCAGCTCGCGCAGCACCCTTTCCGGATCTGGCGTTTGCAACAAAGGCCGCTGGCGGTCCTTGGCCGTGCGCTGCAACTGCTGCTCGACACTGGTACGCAGGTACACCACCAAGCCATTGCCTTTCAGGGCATTGCGGTTGCTTTCACGCATTACCACGCCGCCACCGGTCGCCAGCACAATACCCTGCTCATGAACCAACTCGTCGATCATTGCTTCTTCGCGAAGACGAAAGCCTTCCTCGCCTTCCACATCGAATATCCATGGGATATCCGCACCGGTACGCGCTTCAATTTCGCGATCCGAGTCCTTGAAAGGGACGCCCAGTTCCCGGGCAAGAAGACGCCCGATGGTGCTTTTACCAGCACCCATCGGGCCAATCAGAAACACATTGTGCAAACAGGTTACCTGGCTATATTTACAGCGCCGTTATTGATGATTTTGGGTGTCAGGAAGATAAGAAGCTCTTCCTTGTTTTCAACACTTGTATCCTTACGGAACGCTCTGCCAACAATCGGCAAATCACCCAGGAAGGGAACTTTTTGCTGACCCTTGCGATTCTGGCTGGCAAATACGCCACCAATCACAATTGTTTCTCCATCCCCCACCAGAATCTGTGCACTCACTTCATTACGATCAATGGTTGGCGTACCCAAGACTGTTCTGCTGAAGTCAGCTTCATCCTTGGTAATAACCACATCCATTATCACCTGATTGTCCGGCGTAATTTGTGGCGTCACTTCCAGAGACAAAACCGCCTCTACGAAAGTTACCGAAGTCGCACCACTGGAACTGGATTCCTGGTAGGGAATATCCTTACCTTTCAGGATACGGGCAGTTTCCTTGTCCGAGGTCACCACCTTGGGCTGAGAGATAATCTCGCCGTGGCCAGTGCTTTCCATGGCAGAGAGCTGAAGATCCAGAATCGCATTATTGGTGATAAAACCGATGCCGATGCCCGAGGTGGCATTCAAGACGCCCAGATCAACAAAGGGAGTATTGAAAGGAACCTCTGGAATACCGATAAACCCGGCGGTTGTTCTTGAAACTTCACGAGAATCACCAGTCACAGGATCAGTTACAGTAATCGGGTTTGGATCTTCAACAACTCCCATGTTTCCATCTTTGCCATAAGCATTAAAACGCTGCCCCAGATTGACATTACCGCCCCAACGCACACCAAGCTCCTTGTCAAAGCCAACGCTGGCTTCAACAATCCGCGCCTCGATCATCACCTGACGAACCGGAATATCCAGTTGCGTGACAATGCGGCGAAGCTCATCCAGCTTGTCCTGTGTTTCCATTGCGATAATGCTGTTGGTGCGCTCATCCACAGTAATGGATCCACGCTGCGCCTGCCCCTCAGCTGCGACCACTGACTGGAACAGCTTGGCGATATCCACCGCCTTGGCATAGTTGACCTGAATCAGTTCGCGGCGCAGCGGTGCCAGTTCGGCAATCTGCTTCTGCGATTCAAGCTCCTGACGCTCACGGTCAGCGATCTCAGCCGCCGGAGCAACCAGCAGCACATTGCCAACCTGCCGTTTGTCCAGACCCTTGGTTTTCAGAACCAGATCCAGCGCCTGATCCCAAGGCACGTTCTGCAGACGCAAGGTAATACTGCCCTCAACGGTATCACTGGCGACCAGGTTGAGATCGGTAAAGTCGGCAATCAACTGCAGCACCGACCGCACTTCGATTTCCTGGAAGTTTAGTGACAGCTTTTCACCGGTATAAGCGAAGGCATCGGCACGACGCTGCTCGACCTCGACCCGACTGAGCGGCTTGAAGCTCACAGTCAGGCGGTTGTCCGTCTGATACACCAGGTGCTCGTAGAAACCGCTGGGTTCGATATTGATCACGCTATCCTTGCCGCTGGTGCTGGCATTGATAAAGTTGACCGGAGTGGCGAAGTCCTTCACATCCAGTCGAACACGAAGCTCATCAGGTAGCTGGGTATCGGCCAATACAAGCCTTACACGCCCGCCCTGCTCCTGAACATCCACCCGGATTGAGGGGTCGGAGAGATCGATGATTACATTACCTTCTCCCAGTTCGCCGCGCTGGAAGTCCAGACTACTTACCGCGCGACCTGTAACTGCACGCGCAGCAACGGCAGGCTGCTCAGAATCACGCCAGTTACCTGCCGTAACGGCTGGCGGGGCAACCGGAGCGGCAGCGGTTTGCTGTGGATAGCCGGGTGCCGATGCAGCACCGACCATCACATAGAGGTTATTGCCTTCGGCACGAGTGGTGTAGGGCACCAGATTGGTCAGATTGACGATCAACCGGGTACGCTCATTCGCTTCGACGATAGTAAGGCTTCGGGCATTACCCAAACCCAGCTCCCGGTTGCGCGTTCCAAGCTGATTGGACACACCGGGAAGATCCAGCGCAATTCGCGCCGGCTGCTCAATGGTGTAGCCTCGCGGCACATCCACAACCGGCTCGTCAAAGGTGAGCTTCAGCTCGACCCGATCACCCGGCAGGGAAGATACATCGAGGTTTTTCAGGTTGGCCGCCAAGGCCATCGGGCTCAGCAGCGCGATTACTGCTGCAAGGGTAAACTTCCTGGTCAGAGGCATCTGAGTGCGTTCCACGCGTGACTGTTTGCAGTTCATTTTGTTCTCTCCCTGGTTGATTTATCCGCGCTCAGACAAGCTGAGAGTCCGCGGGCGCTCTAACCAACCGCCTTCACCATCCGGGACTATTTCCACGACTTCGATTGCATTTTCGTTGATGCCGATAATGCGCCCATGATTACGTCCGAGGTAATCCCCGATTTTTACACGATGAACACTGCCGGCACCCCGAACCAGGCCCTGCATGCCGACAGCGTTACTCAATGTACCCACCATATCAAAGGTTTCGATGTTGAAGCCTTCAAGGAACTGACGCGTGCGGCTTTCATCCGGCTGAACATCGCGGGTGCCGCGCTGGCGTTGAGTGATATCGATCCGTACCGGCACCTGAAACGGATTTCTCATGTCCGCCGCTGTGTAGGTAAAGGATTCATAAGGCTTGAAACGTGGCAGCGGCTCAATACTGCCAGCCGGGCGTGCGCGTGTTTCTTCCATGAATGCCTGCAAGTCGCTGAAATCGCCTCCGCCACACCCCGTGAGCAACAGCATGGGCGTCAATGCAAGCGCGGCGAACTGATTGCGTGCTGCCATCACTGAGCCTCCTGTGCGTCACTGTAGCGGTAGGTTTTGGCCTGGATATTCATTTTCAAAGGAGCGGAACCGGCACTCCCGACCTGAATATCAAAGTCGTGCAGTGTCACAATCCTCGGCAATCCGGAGACGCCACTGACAAAGGTTGCCAGGTCATGATAATTGCCCTGAACCACAATATTGATTGGCAGCTCAATGTAGAACTGCTGGGCTACTTCCTGACCCAACGTAATCGATTCGAACTCAAGCCCGCTGTTCAGACCGATCTGGGTGATATCCTCCAACAAACCGGGGACTTCGGTATCGCTGGGCAGTTGACGCAACAAAGAACCGAAACGCTCCTCGATTTCTTCAAGCTGAGCCTTGTAGGCATCCAGGTTGGCCGCGCGGAACGACTTGCTGGAAAACTCGTTTCTCAGCGTCTGCTCTTGTGCCCGGGAGGTCTCGAGACCGGCCTGCAGATCCTTCAGATGGAACTGGTAACCCAGACCAAGAAGGGCAATCAGCACCACCGCAAGCACGATGACCTTGAGTGCGCCAGGCCAGGATCCAATATTGTTGAAGTCAAGATCGTTTATATCGATCTTCTTCAGGCTTTCCAGTGATTTGGCAAGACTCATCGCGCGTCTCCCTCTGCATCCTGCGACTGGGGTGCGGTTTGTTGCACTGTCAGCTCAAACACATTGGCCTGATCCAGCTGACCGGAAGTAACAGCTCTTACAGCAGTGAGGTTCGGCGATGCCAGCCACTCGGAAGCATCCAGCTGTCGCATCAGGCTTGACACCCTGCTATTGGACTCAGCTGCCCCCTTGATTGCAACCGTCTTGCCTTTCATGCCCAGTGTGGTGAAGTGCACACCATCCGGCAGCGTTCGGACCATCTCGTCAAACACCCGCACAATGATGGGACGGTTACCCTGAAGATCCTGAATGATCTTCATACGGTCAAGCATCTGGTTACGCCGGGCCTGCAACTGTTCAATCTCGCGGATGCGGCTATCCAGCAACTGGATTTCCTTGCGCAGCAACTCGTTGCGGGCGTTCTGGTGATCAATCTGGGCGTTCAGCTGGCGGTCTGCCAGAAATACCAGCGCACACCCCAGCACCAGAACCAACACCAGCGTGGTAAGAAACTCTTTCTTGCGCTCTTCCCGGAGCTGCTCGCGCCAGGGCAACAGGTTAATCCGTGCCATCAGTCGAAACTCCTCATTGCCAGTCCGCAAGCGATCATCAAGGCTGGCGCGTCATTACTCAGGGCGACCGCATTGACCTTGTTCGAGAGGGTCATGTTTGCAAAGGGATTGGCAACCAGCGTGTTGGTACCGAGCTTCTGCTGGATCATCTGATCAAGACCGGGAATGGAGGCTGTGCCACCGGCCAGAAGAATGTAATCGACGTCGTTATACTGTCCGCCAGCAAAGAAGAACTGCAACGCCCTTGAAACCTGCTGAACCACTGCATCCTTGAAGGACGTCAGCACTTCACTTTCGTAGTCGTCGGGCAGACCACCCTGCTTCTTCGCCAATCCAGCCTCTTCCTGGGACAAGCCGTAACGCCGCTGAATTTCATCAGTGAGTTGCTTGCCCCCGAACAGCTGCTCGCGGGTGTAGATGGTGCGCCCCTGATTCAGCACGCTAAGGGTCATCATGGTGGCACCGATATCAATCACCGCCACGGTGAGATCCTTTCGACCACCTTCCAGCTGATCCAGAACCAGCTCGCAGGCACGTTCCATGGCGTAGGCCTCAACCTCGACAACCTTGGAACCTATACCCGCCATTGCCAGTGCCGCTTCGCGAATTTCGACATTTTCACGTCGGCAGGCTACCAGCAACACCTCGACACGCTGGGGATTACGGGGGGACGGTCCCTGAACCTGGAAGTCGATGGCGACCTCATCGAGCGGATAGGGAATATACTGGTCCGCCTCGTACTTGATCTGCTCTTCCATCTGGTCGTCATCAAGGCCGGCATCCATCTCGATGATCTTGGTGATCACCGCAGAACCGGCTACCGCCACCGCCGCTTGACGCAGCGACGTTCGCGAGCGTGCCAGAACCTTCTCAAGGGCCTGCCCCACACCCTCGAGCTCGACGATGTTCTTCTCCACCACAGCGGTAGCCGGCAAGGGCTCCACCGCATAGGCTTCGACCTTGAAGCGACCGCCTGACCGGCTGAGCTCTATCAGTTTCACGGTAGTGGAACTGATGTCGATGCCCAGCAGCGCATTTGTTTTTTTCTTGATGAGCCCTAGCACAGCCAATTTCCTATCAGCATCCGACACTTACGGACGGTTTATGTTTTCCTGCATTAAATAACAGTCCAACGTCAAGCGCAAATGGCTTCTGCAAAAAAATTGCGCTTATAATGCGTACTGTTAACCCTTTCTCACTTGGCAGCCTGTGCAGCCATCACTCGCAAACGGTAAAACGACCTACTTCCATGCTGCGTTTTCTGAGTTTTCTTATCTGGTCAGCGGCCGCTCTGATCACCGCACCGATACTGGCTCTATCGGCCACGGCGCTCTATCTCGGGCATTCCCTGCCGGATGTCGAAACCCTGCGTGATGTTCAGCTGCAAACCCCTCTCAGAATGTATAGCACAGATGGCAAGCTGATTGCCGAATTCGGTGAAATGCGCCGAATTCCCGTCTCTTTCGACGAGGTGCCAGCTGATTTCATCAATGCCCTGCTAGCCGCCGAGGATGAAAATTTCCTCAATCATCATGGTGTAGACCCCAAAGGCCTGATAAGAGCAGCCAGCGAGTTACTGCAATCCGGCCAGATCCAGACTGGCGGAAGCACCATCACCATGCAGGTGGCCAAAAACTTCTTTCTTTCCAGTGAGAGGGTATTCTCACGCAAGCTCAATGAAATACTGCTCGCCTTGCAGATCGAGCGCAATCTCGGCAAGCAGGAAATTTTCGAGCTTTACGTCAACAAGATCTATCTCGGTAACCGCGCCTACGGCATCGAGGCGGCCGCACAAATCTATTACGGCAAAACTATCAGCGAGCTTGATCTGGCTGAGTTGGCGATGATAGCCGGTTTACCCAAGGCGCCTTCGCGCTTCAATCCGATCGCCAATCCGCAGCGAGCACAAATTCGCAGGGACTGGATCCTGCAACGGATGCTCAGCCTGGGTCATATTTCCGAGGATCGCTATCTGCAAGCAATCGCGGCCCCCGTCAGCGCCCGCATCCATCGCAGCAACACCGAGCTTGATGCGCCCTATGCCGCTGAAATGGCCCGACTGGATATGCTCGAGCGCTATGGCGAGCGCGCCTACACAGACGGCTTCGACGTTTATCTGACCATTGACTCACAACTGCAACAGGCAGCCGATAGCGCCTTGCGTGAAGGACTGATCGAGTATGACCGTCGCCACGGATATCGCGGAGCGGAAGCCAATCATGCCGACCTGCCGTCAGACCAGTGGGCTCGCTTGCTGGCGCGCACACAGATAATTGGCGATCAGCAGCCTGCGCTGGTTATCGCAGTTGACGACAAGGGCGCCGACGTCATGTTACGCGACAACGTGACGGATCGTATTGAATGGCCACAAATGCGCTGGGCCAGAGCCTATCGGAACGCCAACAGCATGGGACCGGTACCACGCAACCCGTCCGAGGTGCTCAACGCTGGCGATCTGATAAGAGTGCGCTCAAACACAGACGGGGCGCTTGAGCTGTCGCAGATCCCGACAGCCCAGAGCGCCCTGGTAGCTCTCTCGCCGCAAGACGGCAGCATCCAGGCCTTGTCCGGTGGCTTTTCCTTCCTGCAAAGCAATTACAACCGGGTAACCCAGGCAAGGCGCCAGCCCGGCTCAAGCTTCAAGCCATTTCTCTACGCGGCCGCCCTGGATGCCGGCTACACACCGGCCAGTCTGGTTAATGACGCCCCGCTGGTCTATGTCGACGAATATCTGGCAACCGAATGGCGGCCACGCAACTCCGGCGGCGACTTCCTTGGCCCTATCAGATTGCGCGAAGCACTGTATCGCTCGCGCAATCTGGTATCCATCCGGCTGATGCAAGATCTGGGCGTCGACCAATCCCTGAGCTACATCGAACGTTTCGGCTTCAGTCGCCGCGAACTGCCGCGCAATCTCTCAGCCTCACTGGGCACGCCGGAGCTCACCCCTTTGCAAATTGCCCGGGGTTACGCCGTCATTGCCAATGGTGGATATAACGTTGAGCCGTGGCTGGTTGAGCGCATCACTGACCGCCATGGCAACCTGTTGTTCGTGGCAGTCCCGCCTGTAACACCTGACGCGCAACAGCAACATGAGCAGCGCCTGCTGACCCTCAAGGACAAACTGCCTGACCCCCTGCCGCCACAGCCTGTTGCGGCAGACCGGGTTGTTGATCCGCGCACTACCTATCAATTGACCAGCATGCTCAAGGATGTAATTACCCGCGGCACGGCCACGCGAGCACGCGCCCTGCAACGAGGCGACCTGGCAGGCAAGACCGGCACCACCAACGAGCAGAAAGACGCCTGGTTTGCCGGTTACAACGGTGACTTCTCCACCACAGTCTGGGTCGGCTTCGATCAGCCGGATACGCTCGGACGACGCGAATTTGGCGGCACCGCCGCTCTGCCGATCTGGATGCGTTTTATGGAGGTGGCGCTGGATGGCAAACCTGAACACAGCCAGCCGATGCC
>Ga0194137_10001158_pt1 | contig 16323 bp, 9 predicted proteins | sample TARM_MetaG_T3_14_FD_134025 | JGI IMG/M metagenome (GOLD analysis project Ga0194137, IMG submission 134025) | Freshwater microbial communities from Pennsylvania, USA, analyzing microbe dynamics in response to fracking - TARM_MetaG_T3_14 (version 2) | ecosystem: Environmental > Aquatic >... | reverse complement strand
CGCATTTGTGGGCGAGTGCCACGATAAAGTCCTGCTCACTTGCCACCATTTGGGTGTAGTCTGGCCAGATGAGCGCCAGGCGCTTTTTCGCCTGATCAGCCTCTTCCATCCCAGCACGCAAACTCATGTCCCACCCCATCAGCAAGAGCAGCAGATGTATACGAGCAATAAAGTTGGATACCTAATCGCTCTACAAGGCGCATTCTACGACATCAAAAAACAGTCATACAAAAATAAAGTAGGATACCAAGCTGCGAATCCAGCACCGATAACGAGAAAGGATAGAGTAATAAAGTGTGACACCAATTCAGTAAGCCATGCCTAGATGTGACTATTGAACACTTCATACGCACTCAGGTCTGCTCTCGGATTTAGCTCCAACACACGAGAACGAAGCTCGCGATGATCGATGCGAGCCGAACGGCGCTCCCACGTCTGACCATTTTGTTCAATGCCTTGAATTAATTCGATGCAGTCATCCAGATCAAATTTCGGAAGCAAAGGCCGGACTGTCTCATTGAATCGCTTGTCTGCGTCATCGTAGCTAGTGCTTTTCACGTAGTACGAGCTTGCTAGACGCACGACAGTTTTCTCCCATTCCGGAGAGTCCGATAATTCCCGCAAAGTATTCCAAGTTTCGCGCCCAATATCAGGATAGGCCTCACTAACAATCCACGTTCGCAGTAACTCGGCATGCTGCGACAAAGACTCAGCAGTGAACCACGCCAAGCATCTGGACGTTACATCGTTCTCGACAATGTGCAAGATCGATGTTTTGGCATGCTCTGCTAACAGCCCGTAGATCTGACTCGATCGAGATAGAAAATGGATCAGAAGGACCAGAGCATCCCCCTCGGTTGCTATCGAGCTGAAGTAATCTTTATCCGCTTCGATCTGCGCAAGAAACTGGCCGGGGTTACGGGTATAGAGCAGGCTCAACGCGCTGTAGTTGATTATGCGGTTTTTTCCGCACTTTTCATCAGTCTGCCTGAACACGAATTTCCAAAGTGCTTTAAAAACTGCCTTTTCAACCTCAGGATTGAAGCGCGAAAAATACTTACTCTCCAAGTACGACTTCAACTTCCTGTCATCAATCAGAATTCCCGATGCCTGTTCAAGGTCTTCAACCAGATCACCCACAATCTGCTTTGACAAAATCGGAGCTTTGGTGAGCAAACCATCGAGTGCGTTCCGAATCAGAGCTCGGGCCGTATCACGGTTCGGGCGATGCAACTGAAAATTCGCATTGACCACTGGGTGTGCGGCAAGATGGCGCTGCCGTTGCAGATGGAGGAGATTTTCACGTTCGGCGATGTCAAGTAGCTGAGTCTGTTCGGCTACCGATTCCACCAACCTTGTTTCCCACATGGGTGACCGTTCGTTATCACGCTGCATCTGTCCAATCTCGGCCAGAATTTTCTTGGCCTTCCCATCCCCGTAAAGATCAACCAAATGCTGGAGTTTGAACAAAAGGTCGCAGACAACGACCGACCAAAGCATTACGACCGCTGAACGGTGGTTACCTGCCGAATAGCAACTCAATACCTCAGAAAAATATTCCTTGGTACGCGTATCAAAAATCTGCGTCGCACGCTGTTCAATCGAGTATTCGTCCAACATCACGCCCCCTGGTTCATGATCTCGACATAGCCAATTAGCTCTGCAGAGTAACTACCATCCCCATTGGCGGCCCCCTTATGTTTCAGTTCCCGCTGCAGAGTCGGCTCAATAACATGCGTGAATATTTCCTGCCGTTGTTCGAGCGCAAACTTCGATAATGTTACCGGTGCCTGCAGATATTGCTCAACCTGCCGCTCAACCACCGGAACTCGTGTACCATCTTGCTTAACGGCAATCGGCTGAACCACGACTCGACGTTCACCATTGCCAGAAGAAGCTTCGACCATCCACAGAGAGAGCAGAACAGGGGTATCTAAGTCGCCAGAAACGGCAATGCCAATTTCCTCAGGCGGAACACTGCGCCAGCGGCCAAGCTCTTCCTGAACCAGAGGGTGATCCAAGCCCATCAACTCCAAGTTATCGCTGCTTGTCGCTAAATCTCGGTTCAATGTGAATCGTTGTTGACTCGACCCATCAATAGTCACTAAGTCATAGGTCTCGTTGTCGATCTTGACCAAGCGTTGCTGACGATCTGCCACCGCTGCCGAAAGGAAGCGTACCAGCCGATCCAGACTAGATGAAACATCGGAAAATGGTTTGTAGTCATCAAGACTGAAACCATCAAGGTCTTGGAATAGGTCAAAAACAACCTGTCGAGCTTCCCGTGAATTTGAGAGCGCAGCCTCAAGTTCCACTTGTGTTCGTTTCAATTCAGGGTCTGACAAAGCTTCTTGGTAGAGTCGGTCATAATTTAGACGCTCAGATAGCTGACCAAGAATCTGTGCACGCAGGTCTTCAGCTACGTTACCTTGATCGTCAACCTTACCGACTGTCTTGGCTATTTCCGTCAGCTTTTCATCAAGCATCAAGAAAATTCGCCCTTCGATGGTATCGGAGAGAACGAGGTTGTAGACCTGCGCCGTGTGGTTTTGACCATAGCGATGAATACGCCCGATACGCTGTTCCACATCCATCGGGTTCCATGGCAGATCGAAATTGAACAGGATGCGCGCAAATTGCAGATTCAAACCTTCACGGCCAGCTGCAGTACAAACCAGAACACGCGGCCCATTCTTCAAGCGGAATTTCCGTTCTGCCGCCAGCTTGGCTCCATGATCGCCACCACGCAAAACCACCACTCCCTGTCCTGGATACGCCTGTTCAATCTCGCGAGCAATTAGATCGACAGTCCCAAGATAGGTGGCGAAGATAACGATCTTCTCGCTGGCATTTTGCCGCCATAAATAACCCAGACCATCAAGCAGCTTCTGCGCCTTAGTTTCACGCTGCTGCGGAAACACATTGAGAAGATCGCCAATTCGCAAACGCTCTTCTGGCAAGTGAAGCTCCACAACAGCCGACGCAGCTTCTTCGGCATTGGTTGCCAAGTATTCACTGCCATAAGGATCGGAGGCCATCTCAAGCGCCTCTGCATCAAGCTTTTTGACCAAACGGAACTTGAGATCGGCCAACACTCGATCCACTTCGCTACGCCCAATGCTGTCGTAAGGCAGAGCATATTCTTCATGAATCAAAACTCGAGCTTCTTCAGTCAGACGTTCACGCCCTTCAATATCAAGATCTTTATCGCGCAGTAATGCCTCGTGGAGGGTCAACATAAGCAGACGACGCTTGAGCGTTCGGCGTACAGCCGCGAAGCTTGATGCTGCTATCTTCTGGAAAATGGCCATCAAAAAGCCCAGCGCGCGCCCCTGGTTTCCTTGACGACGAGCCAAGTCAAAACCATCCTCCAGATACTCGCGCAACCTCTCGTAAAACAGCCGCTCATCCTCATTCATAAGGAACGACTCGGTATGAACCCAGCGACGAGCAAACAGTGGTGAACCATCAGGTTGGCAAGCATCCGCCTTGGTCCGGCGAAACATCACAGTATTGAGACGGTGGCGGTTCTCCAGCATTTCCTCTGGGCTACCAAACAAAGTGGGGTTCAGGAGCTGCGCCAGCATCCAGAACTGAAAGTGATTGCCCTGATGCGGCGTGGCCGATAACAACATCAGGTCACGAGAGTGATCTTTCAGCGCCTCGGCGAGCTTGTAATTCTCCGTCTTCCGGACCTTACCACCCGTTCGAGAGGCCGTCAGATGATGAGCCTCATCAAAAACCACCAGATCCCACCGAGGAGCATCCAGCAAGCGTTTAATACGCGCCGGACGTTTGAGTGTATCGATGCTCGCAATCAATCGATCGTGCTTGGCAAATGCATTGGTTTTACGGTCAGTTATGTCGCCCTCAGAACCGAACACTTCAAAATCGAGGTTGAATACCTCGTTCAGCTCCCGGTGCCAGTTATTCACTAACCCTGCAGGTACCACCATCAGTGCGCGATTCAGCTCCCCTCTGCTGGCCAACTCACGCAAAATCAAAGCTGTTTCAATGGTTTTGCCCAACCCCACCTCATCGGCGATCAGATAGCGTCGGGGGGATGCTGTCGCAATCCGATGCGTCAGCACCACCTGATGCGGTAGCAGGTCAATCTTTGCCGAAGTCAGTGCCGATGCACTTTCCATAACGGGCAAAGCATGGGCTTCGTAGGACAACCACGCTTTGCGCGCCCGATCTGCGCCGCCATCAACGGCACGCAGGATGCGCTCGGTGCGTGAGAGCTGGCGCCGCACAGCGCCAACAGGTACGCGGCGTTCACCAATCCCAAAGAAAGCGCGCAGGTAACCATCTCGCACAGGATCAAGCACCACCCCCTGCCCGAACTCATGGTGAATAATCCGCTCACCTGGTTGAAACAATGCATCCGCTTCCACTCGTCGACCTCAGGTAATTCGTAAATGAAAGAGTCCAGCTACTTTGGCGCCTTCACGCAGCAAAATTTCCTGTGGATACTCATTAGCCTCCCCCCATAGCAGGCGACCAAAATCAATCTGCTTATCACGATAAGGCGCCTCGCATAACCATAAAACAGCATCATTGGTAACCAGTTGTTTAAGTCGACTGTGACCTTGAGGTAACCAGAAGATCAACGCAGCTTCACCACCGTAATAATCCTGAAATGAGAGAATGGCGCTTTTAATCGTTTCTCCCAGCCAGATTTCTCCCTGTTCAGGAGCTAACAGATCGAGACAACCATCAAGCCCGGCGACAACTAATGTCTGGTTGTCATTGCTAGGGAGATCATCGGGCCAACGTCCTTGCGCTTGTAAAAACTGCCGCAAACTCCAGACATCACTTGCAACACAGACTTGATTGCGTGCCTCTTCGTCCCACAACCAGCTGGTGCCTCGTCGTTGCCACACGGTATCTACAGTCTGTCGCATTATGCCCACTCCTCATCATCGTCAAATAAGGAGCCCTGTACCGGTAATGGCGCCAAACTTGCCTGCCAATTTCGGTATATATGGACTGCGAGGGACGCTGCATTGCGGGTAGTTTGATCCGGACCATTACGGTGTAACCATTCCAGCAGTGAACGCAGCGCAACATGCGGCTTGAAATTATCGTTTTTCAACGTATCCGAGGCACTAATTCCACTGCCATCAAAGCACGCTCCGATCAATACCAGCGCTTGGTCGAGATCGGCGGTTAGCTTACGTCGATGTTTTCCTTGCCAATCACGGGCAAAATCGAGTGGATTAGTCCGAGTGAAAACCTTCTTCGCCTCTGAACACCAGTTACGCTGGACAAAATCATCTGGGGTAGTAACAGTTCCACGCAAATACTTTTGCAATTGATCGCGCTTCATCTCGTTAACCGAGCCAAAAATACGCAAAAATTGTCGGGTCATGGGCTCAGCATTCACTGGTGGTGCTTCGTTGCCTTTATCCGCATCCTCGTCAATCAGTTGGTTAATACCAACCAGAGCTTCCCTAACCGAAATCGTACGTCCTTCATCCACGTACACTTTGCCGTAATGGCGAGAGAAGTATTCCAATGCCTTACCACGGCGAATAACTTGAATATCAGCAGCGGGCAAACCTGATTGAGCATGATTCTCCAACATTCCTTGCAGTTGGCGCACATCGGCCATCACTTCGCGGCGCATCCGGCCCCAGCTCACCGGTTTTGGTTCTTCCGTACGCTTGCGGCAGACGTGGATGATGTCGTATTCGATGGTCTTGGAGCCGAACTCGCCTTCCCCCTTGGTCTCGTCGGAGCGGATCGGATAAGTCGCTTCGAGGTAGTACCCGGCATCGAACAACGACTCCAGCACAGCCACCCACGGTTCGTCCTCGCTGTGGTGGAAGGTGAAGGCCAGGATGCCGCTGGGTTTCAAGAGCCGATGCGCCTCGCGCCAGCACTGGGTGAGCAGGCGCTGGTAAAAACCATCTGGATCTTCTGGCTCGCGGGCGCGGTTGGCCACAGCCTCAAGTGACTTGGGCGTGTATTCCGCACCGAAAATCTGCGGGTACTTGCCCTTGAGCGCGAGACGCAGCCAGACGTAGAAGAAGTCGGCCAGCTCCGAGTAGTGCAGCAGGCCACCAAAGGGGGGATCGGTGATGACCAGATCGAAGCTACCGCTTTCAAGCTGCGCCAGATCGGTGGACGAGCCCTGATGCAGTGTCACGTCCAGCACTGGATCGCCGGGAAAAACCTTCTCACTCTTTCCGCTAATGCCACTGGCCAGTGCTTCATCCTTCCGTTTCAATGATTCAGCACTGACAGCTTCCCACGGCTCAATGGCCCATTCGCGTGCAGCAAGAAGTGATGGAGTACATGACGCCCATGGGCCATAACCCATCGGTGAGAACACGCCGACTTCAATAAGCGTCGATTTTGGATGGAAGTTGTTGTTGGACATCGCAGGAACGAAGTGATCCTTATTGATGTGCCAGAACGCGAGGACGCACTGGTTACGCAAGTAATTCTGAAAAGCTCCCAGGACATACTCGCGCACCTTCCAGTCGTAGTTGCCGACCTCAACAATGGCCTTGAGCAATTGTGCGTGCACCAGTAACTGGCGCGGGTTGTACATCGTCCACCAGTGCGTGAAGCCGTGATTCGGGACGCCACCTTGCAGATGGTGGGTCATGAAGCCGTAGGGAAGTTCAGAGCGCGGCCAGTAATCCTTGAGGTCGTCATCCTTGCGCGCTTCCCATTCAGCGCACGCGTTGTCGTACTGCCGCGCGTGCGCTGTGCCGTAGGCCGCGAAGAAGCGACCGCTGTAGGGTTTGCCCGCCGCATCGCGCTTGGGCGCGTAACCCTGCACCGCGTAGGCAGCCATAGGCCCGGTCTTGCCTGTGGCTTTGATGGTGGTCAGTACGTCTTGAACTGTGCCGCAGGCTGCGCAGGCGTAGTGCGATTTCTTTGGCACGGTGCCATTTTGCGGAGCAAAAGTGACCTTTGTTTCTGGGCACGTCACTTCCTCCGGCAGCGCGCCGCGCACCTCCAGCAGCCGAATCTTGGATGCGCGTTCATTGTCCCACCTGGTGGTCGCGGCCACATCGTCCTGCGCCGAGCCGCCGTAAGGCTGACTATTCGCATCCTGCTTTGGCAAACCGGCCAACCATTGCGGATGCACGAGCAGGCTCAATTCGACCTTCTTGTTCTTGCCCTTCCCGAGGTTGACCATCGCCGTATGACCGCAATGCGGGCAGATCACGCCCTTCCGGCGGTCGAGCACGGAAAACGGATGTTCGGACGGTGCCACATACAGTGGCGCATCCGGGGCCATGCGTGCCGCGTCTTCCTCAACGTGGAATTCGCCGCCGCACTTGCTGCACGAATGCTCCCAGTGCTTCACACTGATGGTCTTCACCGCCATCACCGGGCTGCTCATGATCGGCGTGCGATGGCCGCAGCCCGTCACCTGACAAGGGCCGTGCTTGGCCCAGAAGGTGTAGATGGCCTCAGGGCCTTCGTAACGGTAGTCCTTGCGCTCGTCGCGCGGGATGGTCAGCGGATCGAAATCTGCGGGCATCACCTTCTTGGTTGGCAGGTGCGTCCACGTTCCTTTTTCACCCTCCGGGCCGTCGCAGTAGTAGTACGGCATGATCTGCGGCTTGACCTCGGCCTCGATGTCGGCGAGCAGCTTTTTCACTTGCTCCAGATCGACATTGGCCAGCTCTTGCTTGACCACAAACCAAGCGACAGGGTTGAGGTCGTTGCCAACCATCTGCATGCCGAGACGCGAGCCCTCCACCAGCGTGGTGCCGCCACCCATAAAAATGTCGGCCACCTTCAGGTGCTTGAACGCACCTTTCTTTTGGTGGTTGGCGTAGTAGTTGTCCCACACCAGCTTGGCCGCGTGCGATTTGTCCTCCGGTGCCTTGGTGGCCGCCGCGATCAACATCGAACGGAACACACTGGAACGACGACGCGCCCACCATTTCGACATCTGGTAGATCGGCTTGCCCGCGTTGCCTTCAATGATCGCCACCTGATTGACCGGCAGGATCGGGAAATCGACTTCCAGGCAGGTCTTGGGACGGTTAGGATCGTTGAAGTCGACGGTTTCAAGCGCGACCGCCTTGCCCGCACCGACGGCTTTGGCGACTTCTTGCGCCAGTAGTTCTTTTTTGGTGGCCATTAACGTGTTCCCCCAACTGCACCGACTGCCACCTGCGGCTGGAGTCTGGTGCGAAGTTGTTCGTAAATTGAAATCTGGATGCCTTCGGCCACCTCCAGGGTGACGGCAAGGCCGTAAGGAATGGCATCATCAAGACTTGCCGTCGCATCTTTTTTGCAGGCAACGTGCAGCAAAATGCTGTCGCCATCCTGATATGCCGCGATTTGTTTCGAGCCTTCAACCACCTCATGCTGCACGGTTCCGCGCAATACTTGATTGTGGTCTGCGTCTTGGCGAGCCAATTTGAGAGGCAAATCGCCCCAGCCACCGACCGGGGAAAGCTCCAGTTTTGCCTCACGGAAATTCCGGTGATCTGGATTGACAGGGCTGAACCATGCCAATGTCACCACCATTCGACGCCACACCTGACTGCTGGAAAGGCCGGGAGGCAGAGGAAGCCGATACTCGTGAATTTCATCCTCACGAATCTCACCACACCCCAACACCGTGCCGCGCTGTTCGGTACACGCCAACACCCGCTCAATTTCAACTGCGCCATAGCCGAGGTAACGAGCCATCACCTCTTTGAACTGACGCGAGTTTTCGGGCGTTTTCAGCGCGGCAGTGATTGCTTTACAAGCGTCATCGTCCTGCTTCGCGCCATGTACCAGCAGCGCTTTGATGAGTACGGAAATCAACCCTTGCGGGATGTTCTCCCCATGCTCCGTTCGCAGCACATCGAGCACCTCGTAAATGCGCGCAGCACTGCGGGTGGCCAGCGCCGTCGCGTTGCTGGTGCCTCGCAAATAAACGGTTTTTGAAATATCGCCAGGCTGACTGCTATCCCAAGCTACTTTTTGCCCTGGGGTGCTGTAGCTTTTATCAATGTTGTAAACAGAATCTCGGTCGATTCGAGGTGTTGAATATAACTGCCGCCCGCCGGGCATAAGTATCTCAGGCTTGACCGAACGACGAAATCCGTGTCCAAGCCTTGCGGCAGGACTAAATAGAGATGTGCTTGGCAGCAAATCTGTACGCTGCCCTTGGTAGTAGTTTCCGCTGCTGTCCGAATGCTTTGCACCAACCGAGATGGCATTGATAGATTCTGCTGGTGACAATATTCTCCGACCAGACAAATCAGCCTGAATACATTTCAATACGTGCTGGGCCTGCTGTTCGTTGGTCAGGGCTCGAAAATCGGGCACGGACAGGCCTATATCAATTCGGTCCGGATAATTCCCAGCGCTTACGCAGAAAAGCACCCGGTATTTCCACGATAGCCAATCAAGCAGCCTCGCCCAAGGACTGGGAGTGTAAATAAAAGGGCGTTCTGGATCGCCAATTGATAGATTGATGACGCAAACACCGGGCGCTTGAGCGGGTACTGGACCTTCGCCTTCAAACATCCGACGGACCGCGCGTGCGATGCGATCCTCGAAGAAAAACTCATCGGGAACATGCTCACTCCGATTCCGTGGGGCAGATTGAGGATCTGGCTGCATGATGGGCAGCATATAAACCAGACGCTGCAATGGATCTGATTGACCGTCCACCATCTCACCATGCACGACCAAGGACGCCATCGCTGTCCCGTGCTTTCTTTCCCCCGGCTGGTACTGCGCGGAAAGATTGTCCGGATCGTCAAACAACAGGCGGCCTTTCAGTGCCTGATGCTGCACATTGGGAGCGCCATCGAGGATGGCCGCAACAGGCGGCAAATCAACTTCGCCCTCAGTGATTTCAGCATCAACACCTACGCCATCTTCCGTTACAGCAAGACTTTGCCCGGTAGGGCGGAAGTACATAACGCCATGAAATTTGAAGAGCTGGATGCCTGTATCGTGAGCATCGGAATCCAGGTCACTCAAAAGCTGCCGAATACGCTCTGCCGGTATTTCGGCTTTTACCGCATGAAATGCGATCTCTGGCATGTCGATAAAACTGCCCAACACCCGGCCACCAGCCGCCTCCAGCAACGCTGTAACGTTGCGCTCACCTTGCGCACGCCGCTCTCGAGATTTGCGGTAAAAAAGCTCGATTTGACAATGAATTCGCTGGCCCGGATCGATGGGATCCAGTAAATCACGCCAGCGATCCAGCATGCCGGTCTCGCGTAATGCCTCTTCAATACCCCAGCGGCGAATCTGAACAGTCTGATTGAACACATCGCGCCACTTGGTTTTTCCAGTCGGCAGCGTCTGGTTATTTCTCCATTGCTCCCATAGCGACAAAAGCTCCCGCATCCCGGCTTCATTGCCAAGCGACAGGAACAATCTACCGGAAAGCGATTTGCTCTTTGCACCATTGATGGCTTGGACAATTTCAGATTGGAAATCAGTCAAGTGAGCTGGCAGGTCAAGGGCTGGCATCACATCAAGAAGAATTCTCCCGTCGATATCAATAAAGCCAGCAGCAATCAAAATGTCTCTAACTTCCTTTGATTGCTCTCGATCGCTTATGCCATTGACTTTATTCTTAAAAAAATCCATGCCGATCTTAGGATTTTCGTAGAAGTCTTCGTCGGGCTCAATATCATCAACATCCCACTCACCCAGCCATTCCAGTCCGATTGCTTCGACAGCCTGACGGAAATCGTTAACACTGCCTGCTATTTCAATTACCAGAACGGTTTCGGGCTCGAATCCAGCCACAGAACCGCTGACACTTGCTTTGTAGCGATCAAATTCCTGCTGTAGAGCGGTTAGTTGTGCGCCTAGGCGCACTGCCTGTTTTCCGCGCCCAGGAACATGGGGCTGGCTGATCACGATAGGCCGCCCTCTGGGTGGAGGAATGCTCTTGGCCTGCGGAAATACCAGAAGGGGGAGATGGACTGCCATTAGCGATCTACCCCTTTGTTGGCCTTCGCCGCCCGCTCATCTGAGATTGGCTTCAAACGGCTTTTCCATTGTTCCAGCTTGAGTTTGGTCACTTGCTGGGCGTTTTCCGTTTTAATATCGAGCACAGCACGGCGAACTACACCGAGGCAGAATTCCTCCGTCTCAGCAAAATTCAACCCAAGCAGATGCTTCGCTAAGGTTGCTGGTTCATACCCAAAATTCACATTGCATCGCTGACCAATCGTGGTGATATATTGCATCAGTTGCTCGCGGGTCGGAGTTGGCAACTCAATTCGCAACTGAAAGCGTCGCCAGACGGCTCTATCCAGAAGTTCAGGATGATTGCTGGCCGCAACCACTACTACGTAATCAGGCATCTCGTCCAATTGCATCAACAAGGTGCTAACGACGCGTTTTATTTCCCCCGTTTCGTGAGTGTCTCCACGCTCCTTACCCAGAGTCTCGAACTCATCAAAAAATAAAACGCAACGCTGCGTCCTGGCATAGTCCAGCACACTCTTCAGTCGACTGGATGTTTCACCAAGATAGCTCCCCACCAAAGTTTCGTAGCGAATGACGATGAGCGGGTACATCAGCTCAGACGCTAGCGCTTCAGCTAATGTTGTTTTGCCATTTCCCGGTGGGCCAGCGAGCAGGATTCTGTTTCTGGCGCTGAGATTGTGGGCGTGAAGTAGCTCTGCACGATGCTGCTCTTCTACAAGCTCTTGTATCTGACTTCTTATTTTCTCAGGCAGTACCAAGCTATCCAGATTGCGCTCTGGTGTAATTTCGTAGAACAAATCTTTATTTGCACTGCTGCCGTATGCTTTTACGGCAGGAGGACGCACAGATTGAACCGTGTTAGCTTGCAAAGCTTTTGTCAGTCGTTCCGCCAGCAATCGATGTCCCTTTTGCTTTTCTTCCTGAATCAGACCTTCCGCGGCTTTTCGGAACGCAAGCTGATCGCCGCTGGTCGCGGTTTTAAGTAGGTCAACCAATAAATCAGCTTGTGCCATTAGCTATTGCTCCCAAAAATACGCAAGCAGTCGCTCATTTGCTTAATTCAACAAACGGCGACAATACCTCAAGCAGCGAGAGGCCACCGTGAGTCAACGTCGGGTAACCGCCTTGGCTACGCCACTTTCTGCGGCCGAGGGCTAGCAGGTAAGCGCCGTGCTGGCTGTCGATTTGCAGAGCTACCGGAGGGACGAAGGGAGCTTCATCACCGTTACCTGCCTTGCTGCGCCCACTGGAAAAAGTCTGCTTGAGGTGGACGGCAACCTCACCATCAGCATCGGGGAAATAGCCAGTGGCTGCGTAGCCGTGATCAGAGGTAATGACCAAACGCCGCCCAGTGGCGAGGCGCTCAACAAAGGCCCAGAAGTCGTCACTTGAAAGCTGCTGCGCAGCATCCTTGGTCAGCAGCTCAAGTCCCTGGCCTGCGCCGTAATCATGCAGTTTTGCGTCGGGCCAGTGATGCCAGAACACCCAGTTCTTTGCACCTGAGGCGCTGCCAACCAGCCCTTCGCAGTCCTTCCACGGCAGATCGATGGTTTCTGTCTGCGCTGGTTGTAGTCTGTGCGCCAGACCACCGCCGTTGGCCTGTAACTGGCTGCGGCTGCCCAAGCCCAGTGCACGGGCGAATTTGTCGGTTTCGCCGGGCAATTCGGAGGCGGTGACGGTGACCCCCTGCAGGGTAAAGCCGCGCTCTTTGGCTCCCTGCAACAACCAGGGCAGTTCGCGCAAACTTAAGGCATCCAGAACCAGCACGGCACGGGCAGCACTGTTTCCATAACTGGGCTCTGCCCACCAACGCGCAAGGCGGTCGGAGGTGCGTTCCACGCCGCTGACCTCGGGTTGGCCAAAGCACCGCCAAAGATCCCAGCCACTGGACGCAAGAAACAGATCGAGCTCGCCGATCTCGCGGTCGCGCTTGACGACCTCGCTCGGAGCATTGCCCTCAGCCAATGGCCGTGAGGCAATGTCCAGCGTGCGTTCGATGATGAAGCGCCACGCATCGCTAGCGGCGCCTTGAGTCAATAGCTTCAATATTGCTGCATCGAGCGCCATCAGTTGTCCTCCTTCTCAAGACTCAGCTCGAAAGTCATGCCGTCAGGCAGCTTCTTGAGCAGTTCCTTGAGCTGCGCGCCCGTAATCTGCGTGTTATGGCCAGCAGACACCTTGATCGAAACCTCCGCCACGGGCGTGGCCGGGCCAATGCCCCAGCCTTCAAGCTTACCGATCAGGTTGAGCGGCGAGGTCGCCGGGTTTGATAGCGGAATGCGTGGCTTGGCCGTGCTGCCAGTGCCACCGAAAATTCCCCCGGGCACGGGATTGGGCGTGGGCGACGTGTTACCGGGTTGCGGTTCTTGTACCCCAGGCGCAGGGGTAACGCCACCACCGCTGGTGTCAGCACCATTAGTTTGCGGCGGTGCAGGTGGCGTGGTGCCGCCGGTCGTGAGCACGGCCAAAGGTTCCATAAGGAACACTTCATCAAGCTGACGCCCGGTGTAGGAGAGCTTGGGGCGCAAGCGCCGCCACGCAGACTCCTCGTCTTCACCAGCATGGGTTTGCAGATGCTCCAGATTGCGCAGGTTGATAGCGATCTTGCCGCGTGCACATAGGCGCAGGATGCGCTCCTTCATCGCGGTTTCACCCAACCAGGGAATGCAATCCTGACCTGCCGGGCGAGGCTCCTGCAGCTCGCGCAGCAGCTTGCCGAGAGCTACGTTCTCCGAGGCCGCTTCGAGCACGAGATCTTCGAAGTCTTCGGGCACGAAGAGATCGTTGGTCAGCGTTTCCTCGATGCCCTCGGGAATTTGTGCACCTTGCTTTTTCAAGTGCTCGACACTGAATAGAGATTGCTGCGGGTTTTGGTGATCGTAGCGGTGCAAGACAGCGAAACGGTCAAAGCGCTTCTTCAGGTTGTCACGCAGGGTGCCTTCGAACTCTTTGTGGAGCTTTTTGTATTCCGCCGGATTTGTGGAATTATGGCCGCTCCATTCCTGCGCCTTCATTTCAGCGCGCGCGAGGATGAGCAGATCGCGATCCAGGAATGCATTGGTGGAACCAGATCGGGGCAACAGGAAGCGAACTGTATTGCGGCGCTTTTGCAGGTGATCTTTGAGCCAACGGCCCAGTGTCTGATCGATTTTTTCCGGTTCTTCCGGCAGTACCAGGACAGGCAAACGGTCATCCCAGCGCTCTGGCTGCTCGGCTTCATCTAGTGATGTCCATGGGTCTGTCTGCCAAGATCTAGGCAGTGCAATCACGCGGAAATTTTTTGCGACCTCATCGCTGCCGCCGATGACATAGCGAGCCTGTTTGGCCAACTGTGCCAGATCGGAGCCATCGGTAAATAGCTTGTCGTTACGGGCACAAACCATCAATTTGGCACGAGGGTTTTCTTCCTCACGAAAGAACATACGCGGGCCATCCTGATGGATGTTGAAGCTGTTCTCGACAATCGTTGCCAGCTCGACCTGGAAAGCATTGCCATCCACAGGCTTGTTTCGAGTGATGTCCACCTGCAGCGTGGCGGGATCGGCTCCCGCGAGGTTGCCGACGGCAATCGACCGCAGCCACAGTGCCCCCACGATCTCTTGCAGGTGTGGTGCAAGGTTGGCGTGGTTGTATACCGCCTCGGTCACCGAGATGATGTTGTGCTGCGCTTTTTCTCGCAGGGTGCGATGGTGCTCATTAGAAACCGAATCCAGCAGTGCCCCGATGCCCGATGCATCGTCATCCAGCCGGAAGTCGGCGGCGGTGAGCACAGGCACGGCTTCGCCACGGCTCTTGTAAAGATTGGCCAAGATGCGAATCATGTCGCGCGTTTCCTGCGCGTCAGTGGCGATCAGCACCTGTTCCTCAAGCAGACGTAACAGGTGCGGTGCATAAGGCCAAGACTCGGTGAACTCGCGACGCTTGCGATCCTGCTCGGCGGGCGGCACATCAAGCAGGCGGAAGTATTCTGAGACGTGCTGGGCAACTAGTGATTCAATGGTGCCATCGGCAATCTGCAAGCGGTTGTCGAACAGACGGTGCAACAACATCCGGCGCCGATCCTGTTGTATACGCTCGGCATTACCCCCCGCCTTGAAGTCGATGGCCACCGGGTTGACGCGGTGAACCTGCTGGTAGGCATCGCTGCCGCCATTGCGCACGGATATCACGAGCACCAACAAATCAGGCCGTTCTTTGGCAATCTCCGAAAGGATCTGGATAAAGTTGAACGCCCAGTTCTTCCACGGATACTGCTTGGTATTGGTCAGGCCGTCGAACCAGGTCTGGAATTCATCCAGCAGCAGCATCGTTGGCGTGTGCTCCAGGAGCTCGATGATGAGCTTATCGGAGGGGATGTCTGTCTTGGCTGCGCCCATGCCTTCCCATTTGCCCTTGATGAACTCGCCGCGAGGATGACGTTCGAACAGCAAATCCCACAGGAATTTGTAGCGCTGGCGGTGCAAGCTCTCACCAATGACCAGCATTCCATCGCGCAAAGCGATCTTGCTGATGCTGGTGTCACCCAGCGTGGCTGCCCAAGAATTAAGCCATGCGCCAGTCGATGCGGCATCATTGACAGCGTGGTACAGCGCAGCCATCAAGTGCGATTTACCCAACCCACGTTCGCCGATTACAACTACCGGGCGCCCCTGATTGGGGCCGACTGCTTCGATACCCTTCAAAAGGTCATGGGTCGGATACGTGATCTCCAGGAACTGCTGCGCGGCAATCTGTGTTGCACCGGTGTTGGAGTCGTTGGAGAGCTCAATGGCTGTCCCTTTGAGGCGCTTGCCCCGAAATTCATCCCGCAGAGTCAGTCCAAGCATTACTTCCGTTCCTCATCATTCAATTGATCAACGGGATTACCATCCACGTCATCTCCGATGGCAAGCCCCTCCGTTGATTGCTGTTTGATCCAGAAGTCAATTTCTGTGCGTGAAAACCGCCAGGATCCACCAACTTTGAAGGCAGGTATTTTCTTGGACGCAGCCAGCCTGTAAACCGTTCGTTTGCCTGCTTTCAGATAGGCGACAACATCGTCAAGTGTCAGGATTTCATCTTTTGCGTTCGCCATCGAATTACCTCTACAATCATTGGCGATGCTTTGCCAAGATTTGCCAAATTTCCCACATGGTACCAAAGCGTACCACCTGATGCAGGTTGATTCTGTGCATTCACCAGCGAAGAACAAATGGGGGTAAAATTTGAACAATGATGCCTACGCCTTGTAACTGATGCTCATGTACAGGATCTTTAGCGCCAACCAATTGAAATAGATATAAAAAAGGCTTCGTTTGTGATCTAATTTTGATCAATGTGGCCATAGGCCCTCCCTGATTACGTGATATGGCAGATTCATCCTGCTCCATTTCTCTCGCCCAAAAGCTG
>Ga0194137_10001156_pt1 | contig 16358 bp, 23 predicted proteins | sample TARM_MetaG_T3_14_FD_134025 | JGI IMG/M metagenome (GOLD analysis project Ga0194137, IMG submission 134025) | Freshwater microbial communities from Pennsylvania, USA, analyzing microbe dynamics in response to fracking - TARM_MetaG_T3_14 (version 2) | ecosystem: Environmental > Aquatic >... | reverse complement strand
CTCTTCAGTACTAAGCTGCTGCCACTTTTTAAAGTTGATTGTATCTTCTTCCTGTTTTTTTAACATTTCAACTGCATCCCCAGCTTTATTCTGCCGGCCATAACTAACCGGGCACTGTGAAAGGCTTTCTACAAAAGAAAACCCCTTATGTTTTAAAGCAGCAAGATATAATTTTTTCAGCTGCCTGGGGTCAAAAGTAGCTCCCCGAGCAATAAAAGTTCCTCCTGCTCCTGCTACCAGTTCTGCCAGATTAAAGTTCTGATCAATATTACCATAGGGAGCAGTAGATGCCAGATCACCTGTAGGAGTCATTGGGGAAAACTGTCCGCCTGTCATGCCATAAATTTGATTATTAAATAAAATTACAGTCAGATCAATATTCCGACGGGCTGCATGTATCAAATGATTACCTCCAATTGCTGAGCCATCACCATCACCAGTCATTACAATCACATTTAATTCTGGGTTGGCCATTTTTACCCCTGTGGCAAAGGCAATTGCCCTGCCGTGGGTTGTGTGCAGGGTATCAAAATTAAGATAACCGGTGGCCCTACCTGAACAACCAATACCCGAAATAACCACCGTTTTATCCTGGTCAAAGTCACTCTCGGCAAAGGCTCTAATAAATGAATTTAGAATCGTCCCGTGACCACAGCCCGGACACCAGATATGGGGCAGTTTATCCATCCTTAAGTATTTTTCAAAATCCATTATAATACCTCCTCCAGCAGTGCCCTGATTTCTTCTGGTTTAATCAATTCTCCTGCATAAGAATTTATACCTAAAACTTTAGCCTGACCGGCAGCTGCTCTTTTAACCTCTCTGATCAGCTGCCCCTGGTTTAATTCGGAGACAATAATTGTTTCAACCTGAGCCGCAAGTTCTGCAACTTCTTTTTCTGCAAAAGGCCAGATTGTCTGCAGCTTAAACCAGCCTGCTTTAAGGTTATCTTTTCGTCCTGTATTCACAGCACTAATCGCTGTTCTGGCTGCTGAACCGTAACTTAAGACAGCCACCCGATCATCTTTTCTAATATCTTTTTGATAAAGAATTATTTGATCAAGATTATTATGCAGTTTGTTATGCAGGCGATCCTGCATTAGTTTAGCAGTCTCATTTTTTCCGTCCGGGAAACCACTCTGATCATGAAAGAGTCCACTTGTATGATACTTTAAACCACTACCATAATCCGCCATAGGAGGAATCAGATCATCTGTCAGCTGATAGGGTAGATACTGATCTGGATCCTGATCAGCCGCAGGTCTTTTTCTATCAATAATTTCAATCTCATCACTGGTACTTAAATATATTTTTTCTCTGAGATGACCGATAACTTCATCAAGCATTAGAACAACTGGCTGTCTAAATTTCTCACTTAAGTTTACAGCCTTAATTGTCAGTTCATAGCTTTCGGTTACCGAGGCAGGTGCCAGGGCTATAATTTCCTGATCCCCATTTCTTCCCCAGCGGGCCTGCATTACATCTCCCTGAGAAGGAGAAGTTGGCAGTCCAGTTGAGGGGCCAACTCTCTGAACATTAACTACAACCACTGGTGCTTCAACCATAGTTGCAAAGCCCAAATTTTCCTGTTTTAAAGCGAAACCGGGTCCACTGGTGGCTGTAATTGCTTTTTTTCCTGCCAGGGAAGCACCTACTACTGCTGCCATCCCCGCAATTTCATCTTCCATCTGCAGAAATTTACCTCCAATTTTCGGCAGCTCTCTGGCAAAACCTTCGGCAATTTCAGAGGCTGGAGTAATTGGATAACCAGCAAAAAATTCTACACCTGCTGCCAGAGCTCCTTCTACAACTGCCTGATCACCCTGAATAAGTACAGCTCTTTTTTCGGGTCTGAATATCTTAGTTTTCATCATTTGCCACCACCTTTAGTACAAAATCAGGACAGATCAGTTCACAATTATGACAGCCAATACATTTTTCTAAATCAAGAATCTCAACACTCTTTTTGCCGGTGATTAAAATATCAGTCGGGCAGACTGATACACAGATACCACAGTTCTTACACCAGCCTGGATGTGCAATTTGTATTCTCTCACCTCTGGCCATATTTTCACTCCTCATAAATAATTTTAATTTTCTGCCTGGATTCAGGCGGAGATGAAGCCAGCTGCTCGATACTCGCTGCTTTTTTAAATACAAAAAAATCTTATTTGAAATAAAAATAAATTTATTTTTTAAATTTTCTGACTTATTAAGTTTTAAATTAAGCCGGCAGTTCTCACTGCTGGCCTAATTTTTTTTTGTTATTTAAATATAATAATTCTAGCCGAGTATTGACAGTAAAGTACCGGCTGCAATTGCAGATCCAATAACTCCGGCAAAATTTGGCCCCATAGCATGCATCAAGAGGTGATTGGATGGATTTTCTTCCTGGCCAACCTTCTGCACTACTCGAGCTGCCATCGGTACTGCAGACACTCCTGCTGCTCCAATTAGTGGGTTAACCTTACCTCCACTGAACTTGTACATCAGCTTACCAAATAAGACTCCTACTGCTGTACCAAAGCTGAAGGCAACCAGGCCTAAAACCAGAATCCCAATAGTTTGAGCATTTAAAAAGGCCTCTGCACTTGCTGTTGCTCCAACTGTCAAACCTAAAAACAGAGTAACAATATTCATCAGAGCATTCTGAGTAGTTTTAAGTAAACGATCTACAACTCCAACTTCCCGCATTAAATTACCAAACATTAAACTTCCCAAAAGAGGCAGTGCAGAAGGAACCAGCAGACCACCAAGTAAGGTAACAGCAACCGGGAAAATTATCTTTTCCTTTTTAGTTACATGTCTTAGCTGCTCCATTTTAACCTGACGTTCCTCTTTGGTAGTTAAAGCCTTCATGATTGGCGGCTGAATAATCGGCACCAAAGCCATATAAGAATAGGCGGCTACTGCAATTGGGCCAAGCAGATGTGGTGCCAGCTGACTGGCAGAAAAAATTGCTGTTGGACCATCAGCACCTCCAATAATTCCAACTGCACCAGCTTCTGCAGGTGAGAAGCCGAGTGCAATTGCACCAAAAATTGTAGCAAAAATACCGAACTGGGCTGCTGCACCTAAAAGTGCAGTTTTAGGTTGGGCTATCATTGGACCAAAATCAGTCCAGGCTCCAACTCCCATAAAGATTATTGGGGGGTAAATACCGAGTTTAACTCCCTGATAAAGATAGTAAAGTAATCCTCCTACCTGACCATCTTTCCCCGCTGCCATTAAACCTCCTAAAGGAAGATTTACTAAAAGCATACCAAAACTAATTGGTACTAAAAGTAGTGGCTCATACTCTTTGACTACAGCCAGATAAAGAAGTATGGAGGCTACAATGATCATTATAAATTGTCCCAGCTCCAGGTTTAAATAACCCGTAGACTGGACAAATAGTGAGATCTTATCTAACATGATTTAACCCCCTACTCAATTACCAGCAGTATGTCTTCTGCATCAACACTATCTCCAACTCGAACTTTAATATCTTTAACAGTTCCAGCCTGAACAGCAGTTATTTCATTTTCCATTTTCATTGCTTCCAGAACAACTAATAGATCACCTTTGTTCACACTGTCACCTTTTTTAACATTAATTTCTAAAATACTACCAGGCATTGGTGCTACAACATCACCCTCACCAGCTTCAGCTGGTGCAGACATTTCTTGCTGCGGCTCTTTTTTAGGTTTAGGAGCAGCTTTTTTAACAGTTCTTTTTGTCTTTGTTCTTTGACTGCTGACGGCATTAGTGTCAGTACTAACTGTAGTTCCAGCAGAATCCTCGCTTCCAATTTCCTCAACATTTACAATAAATTCTTCACCATCTACCTCAACTCTAAATTTTTTCATTCTATATTCAGCTCCTATCTTTTCCAGTTTTGATTACTTTTTTGAATAGAAATTATCCTGTACTTTTTTTGATCATTTAACAGCTCATAAACTGCTGCAGAAACTGCTGCAACTTTTTTGGCAGAAATACCTGTCTGCATTTCTGCTTCAGTTTCTCGATTTTTTTCTGCGATTTCAACCTTTTCTGTTTTAACTTCTGTTTGCTTTTTCTTCTTATTTTCTGGTCCGAAAAGTTTTCCACTAAAATAGAGAAAAACTGAAAGTAAATAGAGGGAAAGGAACACTGTTCCCATTCCAATTATTAATAATTCCAGACCAAGAACATAATTATTCATATTCTCACCCACTTATTATAAAGGAATATTTCCGTGCTTTTTATCCTGTCCATCTTCTCTTTTATTGATCATCATCTCTAAACCATTAATCAGTTTAGCCCGTGTCTCTTCCATTTTTATCACATCATTAACCATTCCCCTTTTGGCTGCAATATAAGGGTTGGCAAAATTATCTTTATATTCATCAATTTTATCCTGACGCAGCTGATCGGGATCATCTGCTTTAGCAATTTCCTTGCGATAAATTACATTAGCAGCACCTTCTGGACCCATAACTGCAATTTCTGCTATCGGCCAGGCATAAACAAGATCAGCTCTTACAGAACGACTGCCCATTGCAATATAAGCTCCACCATATGCTTTCCGCATAATTAGAGTAATCTTTGGTACAGTGGCTTCCGAATATGCATATAATACCTTTGCACCATGACGGATTACTCCTCCATATTCCTGTTCAGTACCCGGCATATAACCTGGAACATCAACCAGTGAAACAATTGGAATATTGAAGCTGTCTAAAAAGCGGATAAAACGTGCAATTTTGGTTGAGGCATCAATATTTAGACACCCTGCCAGATGCTGAGGTTGATTGGCTACAATACCAACACTGCGCCCATTTAACCTGGCAAAACCAATTACTGCATTTTGAGCAAAATATGGCTGAACCTCCATAAAACTATCTTTATCTGCCAGAATATCAATTACATCTCTCACATCATAAGCTTTTTGCGGATTTTCTTTAACAATCTCTTTAAGTTCTTCGGTACTGCGTCCTGCTTCATCCTGAATATCCAATTTTTCAGGCTCTTCTTTATAATTATCAGGTATGTAAGCTAATAATCTTCTGATATTATCCAGAGCGGCCTCTTCGTTGTCTTCCATAAAGTGAGCAACTCCACTAACCTGATTATGAGTCATTGCTCCTCCCAGCTCTTCAGCTGAAACTTCTTCTCCAGTTACAGATTTAATTACACTGGGACCGGTAATAAACATTTTAGAAGTCTGGTCAACCATAAAAATAAAATCTGTAATTGCCGGAGAATAAACTGCTCCACCAGCACAGGGACCTAAGATTGCTGTAATCTGGGGCACCACACCTGAAGCCTTGGTATTGCGGTAGAAAATTTCTCCATATCCGTTTAAAGAATCTATCCCCTCATTGATGCGGGCTCCACCGGAATCATTAAGCCCAATAATCGGGGCACCATTTTTAACAGCCAAATCCATTACCTCAGAAATCTTCTGCGCATGGGCTTCTCCAACTGAACCTCCCATTACTGTGAAGTCCTGAGCGTAAACATAAACCAAACGGTCTTCAATAGTACCATAACCAACCACAACACCCTCGCCTGGAACTTCTTTTTCGTCCATCCCCAGTGAAGTACTGCGATTTTCTACAAACATATTTAATTCATTAAATGAGCCGTCATCAAGCAGATATTCAATTCTCTCTCTGGCGGTTTTTTTATTTTTTTTGTGCTGTTTTTCGATTCTTGCCTGGCCGCCACCCTGACGAATCGTCTCTTTTTTATCTTCTAACAACTTTTCCTTATCTTCTACTGACATTATTTTTCCTCCTTAGCAAGTGGTTCACATAACTCTAATAAGACTCCATTAGTACTTTGTGGATGAACAAAAATAATTTTCATATTGTCTGCACCAGCAGTTGCCTTATCTCCTATTAATCTGGCTCCTTGAGCCTGCATCGCTTTTATCTTATCTTCAATGCTGTCGACTAAAATTGCGAAATGGTGAATCCCCTCACCGTTTTTTTCGATAAACCTGGCAATAGCACTCTCTTTATTTAAGGCTTCAAGCAGCTCAATTTTTGTCTCTCCAACTTTTAAAAATGCAATTTTAACTGCCTGTGATTCAACAATTTCTCTTTTAAGAAATTCCAAGCCCAAAATGTCCTGATAAAAACTCAGAGCCTCTTCCAGATTTTCAACGGCAATACCTATATGTTCTATATTTTTGAGATTCATTTCCCCCTCCTTTAGTTAATCGACACCATTAAGGATAGCAAAAAACTGACCACAAGTCAACTCAGTTTGTTAAATTATTATCAACAAACTCTTCAATCAGTTGAAATGGTGCTGCTTCTCCGACTAATATTTTTGCCAGATAGTCCTCTAATTTAGCCTCTTCTTTAAATTTTTTTGAAAATTTTTGGGTAACCCTGGACAGCAGTAAATTTAAAAGATGTTTTTTAAGCTGCTTGTTTTTATTTTCTGCCAGAATATTATTTTTCTGTAAATAATTAAAATGTTCATTTATGGCTTCGACTACAGCAGCTATTCCCTGATTATTTAGAGCAGAAGTTTTAAGCAGCGGCTTTTCCCATTCTAAAGCAGCAGATCTTTTTTGAAATAAGCTGTCAGATTTTTCAAGGGCAAATAATGATTTGAGTAAAAGCTCCATTTTCGCTGCCTGAGGTAGGTCAGATTTATTTAAAATAAAAATATCTCCTATTTCTATAAGTTGAGATTTATATATCTGGATTTCATCTCCAGTTTCCGGGACCGTAACTACAATAGTCGTATCTGTCAGACTAACAATATCAATTTCTGTCTGCCCAACCCCGACAGTTTCAATAATCACCTTTTGATAACCGGCAGCTGCCAGAATTACTGCTGTATCATAAACTGCAGCATTAACTCCGCCAAGACTTTCTCTACTTGCCATACTTCGAATAAAAATCTGCTTATTTGCATATAACTCTTTCATTCTAATACGATCACCCAAAAAAGCTCCTCCACTCTGCTGAGCCGTGGGATCAACTGCAATTACTGCAATTTTTTCTTCAGTTTTTTTAAGATATTCTTTAACTAATAGATTTAAAAGAGAACTCTTACCTGACCCTGCTGGCCCTGTAATTCCAATCAGATAGCCCTTAGAATAATTTTGATAAAGCAGCTGCATAATTTTGCTGCTCAGCGGGTCCTGATCTTCAAGCAAAGTTATCGCCCTGGCTATTTCTCGTTCTCTACCTGCTCTAATTGAACTTACAAATTGTTCAAGCTCCTGATTAAACAATTTAGATTCTTTAACAACCAGTTTTCTCACCTCCTGATAAAAAACCAGTACCCTGATCACCTATCTTTCTGATTTCAAATCCCGAATATAGTTTAGTATCTCTTCTAAAGAAGTTCCACTGCCAAAAATTTTATTAACTCCTAAGTTATATAAATAGCTGTAATCATCTTTCGGAATTATTCCACCTACTAGAACAGGAGTTTCAGCAATTTCTTCGTCTTCCAGCAGTTTAAAAAGTTTTTTTATCAGTGTCTTATGAGCACCTGAAAGTATACTAACTCCAATTAAATCCACATCTTCCTGAACTGCCGTTCTAACTACATCCTGAGCTGTATTTCTGAGCCCGGTATAAATCACTTCCATTCCTGCCTCTTTTAAGCCCCGGGCCACCACTTTAGCTCCGCGGTCATGACCATCCAGTCCCAACTTAGCAATTAAAATCCTTTTATTTCTCTTCAAGAACACCCTCCCCTTTTTAAAATTAATATTTTATTCCAGTTTTATTTTTTCTTCACCACTGTAAATATTAAAACGCTTCCCCCTGCAGAAACCGACTAAAGTCATATTTCTATCTCTAGCAATTTTAACCGCTGCAGCTGTCGGGGCCGAGCGGGAAACTAAAAATGGAATTCCCTGTTTGAGAGCCTTAACAATCATTTCTGAAGAAATCCGACCGCTTGTAAGTAGAATTTTGTCTTTCAGATTCAGATTATCATTGATTGCTTTTCCAATAACCTTGTCCAGAGCATTATGACGTCCGATGTCTTCAAGCTGATAAATTATCTGATCAGCTTCAGCTAAAGCAGCTGTATGAGTTCCACCTGTCTTTTGAAAATAATTTGAGTTCTGCTGCAGTTCTATCATTAGAGCAGCTATTTTTTCTGCTTTAATCTTTATTTTAGAGTGAATTGTTTCTGCAGCTGCACAATCTTTAAGATTAATAAAAGTTGAAGCAGCTCCACAGCCGGAGGTCAGAGTTCGTTTTTTATAATCACCGGGAGAAAAATCTCCAGAAATTTCAATTAAAGCCACAGTTTTATCATGTTTAAATTCAATTTTTCTAAGCTCATTTTTTGTTTCAATAATTCCTTCTGCAGCCAGAAAACCAGTGATTAGATCTTCTAGATTTTCTTTAAGCACCATTAGCGTTAAAAACTGATACCCATTGATAAAAAGCGTCAGCGGAGTTTCTTTGATTATTAAATCTTCCTGATCAATAAATTTGTTAATTTTAAATTTTCTGATATTTTCATTTGCTATGATTTCTCTCTCCATTTTTTTCTCCCTTTTACAAATTTTAAATTATATTTGAATATCAACCAAGCCTTTTATAAGCAATAAGATTATATTTTTATACTTCGCTAACAATTACTATTAACCTTTATTTTTTTGAATAAATTTTAGCCGAAATCGCTCCCAATTATTTCAATAAAATTATTATCTTAAAATCAAATTCAAATTCAAAGAATAATGAAAAAGTTTAAAGCAGAAATCCAGAGTACTATCAAAAAAATGCCCGAAGAACTTTTTAAGTTCCGGACATTTTTTGTGTCAAGTCTGATTAGTATTTAAGCTCAAAATCAACCAAATTATTTAGTTTCTGATTTTGAAGATAACTCTGCAGATTATCTTTAAATATTTCAAAACGGCGCTGATCATTGGTTGGTGAAAAACCAGAAGTATGTGGTGTTAAAATCAAATTATCCAGCTCCCAGAGTTCACTATCTTCAGGCAGAGGTTCTGGATCTGTTACATCAAGTCCTGCCCCTGCAATCCAGTTATTTTTGAGAGCTTCAAGCAGCTCATCCTGTTTAATCAGCGAACCACGCCCAATATTGACTATAAAAGCTGTATCCTTCATCATTTTTAATTCTTTTCTACCTATTATCCCTTCTGTTTCCGGGGTCCCAGGCAGGGTAAGGATAAGATAATCAGATTCTTTTAACAACTTATCCAAATCATCATTTAAATAAATTTGATCAACATAGTTCGGGAACTCAATCATTGTTCTTTTTAAAGCTAAAACTTCTGCGCCCCAGGCTTTTGCCCTTTTAGCAATTGTGCTGCCAATATCTCCCAGGCCTAAAATCCCAACTGTTGAGTTAAAGAAATCTTTAATATCGTTTTTGCGCTGCCACTTCTTTTCTTTTTTATCATAGGCATAATCAATCAAATTGCGGTTGTGGGCCATAATCATGGAAAAAACATGTTCAGCAATTGGTTTACCATAAACTCCACTCGAGTTTGTCAGCATTAGATCCCTGTTCTGATAAAGTTCTTTATTTGCATAGCGGTCAACACCAGCACTGGGAAGATGCAGCCACTTTAAATTTTCTGCTTTCTTAAGCAGCTCAGTTTTGGGCCAGCCAAATACTATTTCTGCTTCTTTTAGTAAAGGTAAATAGTCACTGTTGGAATCAATTAAATTTAACTCCACTTCTGGATTGATTTTCTTTATTTCTGCTTCTGCTGCTTCAGGCAGATCAAAAATTTCATTTCTGATCACTAATATTTTGCTCAATTTAGTCTCCTCCTGTCATTTTTTTACTCAACTTTCCAGTTTTTCAATTTTTTCTTCTATTATCGAAACAATCTCTTTAACTGTTTTTTCCCCTTCAATTTTTATAATAGGGCAGTCTAATTTCTGCATCCACTCTTCGTGAGTTCTCTTATTTCTGAATTCCGTTTGATCATAGTCATATCTGGCGGCAGAATCTAAAAACTTCTGGTGCCGCTCAAACATTTTACCACCGGGAAGCACAGCACTGCCGAAACGCTGCTGTTCTCTACTTTTTAGTCTTCTTAACCTAACATTGATCGGAGTCCAGAGATAAATTACTAGATCAAAATCATCCATAAAAATATCTCCCCAGCCGCAAAACGAACCACTGATTATCCAGCGGGACTCATTTTTAAGATCTTCTTTTAGCAGCCGCCGGCGCTCTTCAATTGACCGCAGATGCTGATAGGGTGGATCAGTTGGCTTCCAGAAATAATTATCGGCATCAAAATGAGCTAAATTAAGTTTTTTGCTCAATACTTTAGCTACTGTAGTAGTTCCAGAACCGGATGGTCCCAGAATATGTATATGTTTTATCATCTCGCTGCTCCTTAAAGTTCATAATTAATGGTTTTAATAAATTGTGAATAAGTAAAAAAATAATCTCTCTTATCGATAGAAACAAAATTTATAAATAAAATAATTTAAGCTACTTAAATTAACTATTCGGTGAAATTAATTATATCCCTGCAAAAAAGTGAGCAGAAATCTGCTCACTTTCATTAATAGAGTCTTCTTTCATTCATTATTAACCTGAGTGAAATAATCATTTCGCTGCCACCAATTGTAAAGTAAATTATATGCAGAGGATTAAGAATTGCCCCTCCCCCTCCAAATAGGGCACCTATTCCAACAAAAAAATGCAAAAAAACAAGTAATTTCTTCATAGCTTCCTTTCTAGTGTTCTATTGTGTTATTCTAATATATTTTCTACTTATTAATCCGCTCTTTAACTAAAGCTGGGATTTTCCCTTCGAATTCTGCTGCTAAAATATCCATATATATCTCATCATATTTTTCTCCAGCAATAATATGGGCTTCTCTTCTGCGCCCAATTAATTTAAACCCACATTTTTGATAACATTTAATTGCTCTTTTATTAAAAGCATAGGCTTTGAGCTCAATATTGTTCAAATTCAAAAGGTGAAATGCATAATCCAACAAAAGCTCCATTGCTTCAGTACCATAACCCTGATTCCAGAAATCTTTATTACCGATAAAAATACCCACTTCCCCAATCCGATTAATCAAATCTACATTCATCAGGCCGCAGTTTCCAAGCAGCTGATCATCTTTCTGATTTATAATTGCAAAATTATAACCCTCAGCACTTAAATTCTTTAGCGCTTCTTTTTCCTGTTCTAAAGTATAAGTGTTATGGGGCATTGAAAGGTTAACTGTAATTTCTAAATCATTTAACCACTCAGTATATTTAGCTGCATCCTCAATATTAATTGGTGATAAATAAACTCTTTCTCCCTCAATTTTTTTAAAATAAGCCACTAAAATATTCCTCCCCTTTAGTACCGGGTACTTAGAAAAAAATTCCATAATTCAAAACCGTGAAATTCTATTTTTAAATTTATTTCAACTTCACAGCCGTACCATAAGCTAAAATTTCTGCTGCTCCTCCCATTACCTGAGAGGTGGTAAAACGGATATTAACTACTGCATCTGCATTTAAACTTTCAGCTTCTTCGATCATTCTCTTTAAAGCCTCTTCCCTGGCTTCACTGATCATCTGAGTATACTCTTTTACTTCTCCCCCGACTATATTTCTTAAACCAGCCATAATATCACTACCAATATGTCTGGCTCTAATTGTATTTCCCCTTACCAGACCTAACTGTTCGGAAATTTCTCTCCCAGCAACCTCTTCAGTATTCACGATGGTCAAATTTTTCATTTTTTTTATCCTCCCATCTTTCTTTAATTAAAGCAATTAAAAGTACAAGCAAACCGATAAGTAAACCACCCAGTGCAAATCTGATTAGAAGTGGTAAACCCGGATCATTAATAATCGCAATCATTAAATGATAGAGACCACTTCCAACCAAAAAAATAAGGCTGATTAATAAAAGCAATACTCCAATTTTTTTCAACATTCCCATCACCCTTAAAAATATAAGTGTTGATAACTAAACCTTTATTACATCAAGAATCGCAAGCAAATAAAGAATAATACCCGATAAGCCCAGTAAACCAAGATACTTTAACTTTGGATATTTGTACCTAAAAGCAGAAAAGAAACTAAAAAAACTGAAATATAAAAACCAGATTGGCTGATCAAAAGAAAAGGCCTGAAATCCCATAAAGCCCAAAAAACCAAGAAAGCCAAAGCGCCAGTCCATTTTTTCTTCTTCCATTTTTTTCACCCCTTTAAGCTGTTATTTTACCAGTATAAACAACATCTAAAAAAGAAAATAAGAGGCAGATAACAATGAAGCAAATAAAAGACTGTAAAGTATCATTTCAAGCTGAAATTTCAAAAAAGCTTTTTTCTGTAAATATTTATTTTTGAAATACACAAATCCCTCAATATTATCAATAAAAGGAGATACTGCTGCAAAATGTGTGAAGACAAACATTAAGCCCGCAAAAAATATAAACCTCTCCAGAAATGAAAAAGCTGAAATTGTATTTATTAAAGGCAATAAAACAGAAGCCATCAAAACCCCTCTAATTAATTGGGCAGGAAAAAAATATTTTTTTACATGTCTGCTCTCTTCTGAATCACTCATATCTCTTAAAAAATTACAGAGCCGGTTTCTACTTTCATAAATATCCTGACTAATATTTAAGGCAATTACACCTGCAACTGTATAAGCAATTAAATGACTCAGAGTAAATACAAATATAAACATTAAATTATTCACACTTATCCTCCCTTTTGGTGCCGGGTGCTTAGAAAAACATTCCATTTTTAAAGCTCAAAAATCATATAGGCTTCTCTCAGAGCTGCCGCTGCCAGTATCAATATTGAGATAATAACTGCCAGCCAGTTTTTGGGTTTCATTTTTCTCCGCTCTGATTTAGCAACAGTCTCGGATTTTTGAAAAAAACTTTCCGATTTATTTATTGCTATTTGATCAGTGGCAACTGCCAGAAGTACAGCAGCCATCATCTCATAAGGACCACTGCGCAAAAACACTCTCCAGCTTGGAGCAAGTTTTTCCACCACTGGAATAGCAAATGAATTTGTTCCTAAAGTTAAACCATAGAGTATGGTCCAAGCCAGGGGCACCAAATAGCCGAAGGCAAAATATTTCACGCGAAGAATATAATTACCTGCAATAATCACCGAAAAAGCCAGTATATTTAAAATAAAGATTTTAAAAAATTCTAAAATCATACTGGAAGCTGCACTATCTCCTGCTAAGCTGCTGAGAGCTGTTCTTCCGCTTAGTAAACCCTCTGGTAGAAAATAGTAGCCAATAAACCAGCTCAAAAAAAGCAGAAATAATGAAAGCAAATATAGACCAAAGAATCTTATTTTTATTTTATCACTTTTTAATAATTTTTTCACTATCTTTCTCCTTAGCTAGTACAGCTGCTCTCGTTAAATTTTAAAGCCATTGAATTTAAACTTTTAGATTTTCAGCTCAATACTCAGGACCATTTAAAATTATTTCTTCTGAGCAGTTATAATCAGTGGGATTGAATTTAACTCTCTGTACTGGTCTCCATTTGGGCTGCCATAGACAGCGCCTATTTCAAATCCAGCTTCATTCAAATTTTCTTCCAGCTCTGATTTGCAGAGTGGGTATAACTCAATTTTATTTTCTGATAAAATTTGATCATTAAAGTGATCGATCAATCTACTTATAAAATAAATTGTATTTTTTTCTTCCTGATATTTATAATCACGCTCAAAGCGGACTGAATCATCCTGACTGTAAATTGTGGGCAGTCCCTCCAGATTTAATTCTAAGATTCGATAATAATTTACTATTTGAATAAATATTTTACCACCTTCATCTAATAGCTCAGCTGCCAGTTTTAAAAATTTCTTTATCTCCTCTTTTTTAAGGTGAACCAGCACATTGCCAATAATATAAACTCCATCAAAGCTGGAACTTTTAAACTTATCTTTCAGATGCAGCATTCCCAGCCGGTAAAAATCAATGTCTACCCGGGCTTCTTTCATTTTTGATTCAGCCATGGAAATCATTTCAGCATCAATATCAACTGCTTTAAGCTGATATCCTTTTTCTGCCAGAGCAATACTATAACTCCCTGTACCACAGCCAACATCGAGCAGTTTTATATTTTCTCTTTGCTTTTTCAAGTTTTTAAATGTATCATCAATTAATTCCAACTTTTTATTATTAAGAGGAAAAATTTTATCATAATTTTTACTGAAATCTGAGTAAAATTCCATAATTATCAACTCCCCGGACAAACTTAATTAAATTACTTATCATTATCAAAATTAGCCATTAATCAAAAAACTCCTGCTTTAAAAGGAGATTTAATTTCTGAGTAAAAAAAGCTCTATAACCGAAAATGAATTATAGAGCAATTTTTACAGTTATTATTTTTTAGCAGAGCTGATAAATCCAAATAATCTTTTCTAGTCATTTAGATAATTTGACTTTTCAAAAAAATTAGCCTGATCCTTAATTAAACCAACTCCAATATTTCTGCCGTCAATATCTTCAAAAATAAATTCGTAGCTGCCATAATCTGTCAATTGTGGCTTATTAATAATTTTAACTCCTTTTTCTTTAAATTCCTGATAAATTAAGTCTATCCCGTTCAGAGTCGCGGTATCTAAGTAAGCATCATAACCACTACCATATCGAGTTTGATTGGATAAAATTTTTCCCTTCTTCTTTTCAACAACTACAATTTCAATCTGGTCTCTATAAATTGCTGCAAATTTATCTATCTTATCCAGATGTTCTGCAAATTTAAAGCCCAGTTTTTCTACATAGAAATCAACTGTTTTCTTAACATTATTGCTAATAAAAATTGGACAGGCATTAACCAGTTTAGCTTTTTCGTTCAACATAAACACTTCCTAATCTAAAATTTTAGTTTCCAAAAATAATCGTCCTTATTTTTAAACAAATTTATAATAATCTTTGTCCATTTTTCCTTTTGATTTAGCAAGTAAGTAACCAGCTTTTTTAAGCACTTTTGCCGAAGCAATATTTTCTTTTTCTACAATTCCCCAGATTGATTTTAAATTTAGTTCTTTTTGAGCCCAGCTTGAAAATTCTTTAACTGCCTCAGTAGCGTAACCAGCTCCCTGATATTTATCTTCGACTGCATAACCCACTTCAACAAGTTCATCCACTAGACTTAAACCAATATGACCAATTAATTCTTGGTTTTCCTTTAATTCAATTCCCAAAACAAAAGGTCTTTCCTGAGGACTAAAATCTTGATAACTATTAATCAGAAAATCAATCACCTCTGCTGCTTCTTCTTTGTTCTGATAGTACTGGTCAGGCAGCCATTTTCTGATTCCTTTTTCCTGACTCATTTGATAAATTTTTTCTAAATCGCTTTTTTTAAATAATCTCAAATTTAATCTTTTACTTGTTAAAATAATATTATTTTTCATCACTCTCTCCCTTTATCTATTATAAATCAGCTACAGGAGCTTTGTCCTCCAGCCAGATCAATTCTGTATCCAGCATAAATTTATGGGGCCAGTTTATACCTGAATCTACCCAGTCTCTATAGGCTTTAACATGCAGATAATTATTATTTAGCTTAATTGCCTCTTCTGAATACCACTTCCAGGCCTCAAATTGAGCATAAAATCTAAACTTATATATTTACCATCAATATATTCGGTTGGGGCTACTGCTAATTCTATGTAGTTATTTTATTAACTATATTAATTTTTCGGGATAGCTATTAAAATTCCTTTTTTAAAAGAAAAAACTCTTTTAGCTTTGGACACTAAAAGAGTCTTTAATAAAGGATTTTAAATTTTATATTTCTTTCCATTAATGTTTTCTCCAACATAACCACCATTCAGAACATTCTACTTCTCCCTGCTTAATTAGTTCTTTTCTTTCTTCAAGATGAGACTTATTTTTTTCTGGATGTTTAATTACCTCATAATCAAATACCTGACTGTCGGCCCACTTGAATTGTTCTTTATTCTTTTTAGCCATTTTACTCACTCCTCAATTTTATGATATTGATTACTATTTTCAATTATAGTAAAGATGAGCTCTTTTGTCAAGTATAAAAGCAAAAAAGAACAGCCCTGTAAGACTGCTCTTTGAGTCATAATAATATTATCTAAATAATTTTATACTGTGATTAGCCTGACTATCTAATCTATATTAATCCATCTCTGTTAAAACAACACCTATTAAACCAGGGCCAGTATGGACAACCATTACAGGACTGATCTCACTGAAATAAGTCTCTTTAACCTGTTTGAGATCCTTAAACTTATCTAAAAGTCCCTTTGCTTCTTCCTCAGCTGCGGCATTCATGACATCAACAACATATTCTTTACCCTCTTCTATTTTATCTTTAATAATCGAATACATTTTCTTCAGTGAACGACTGCGGCCTCTAACTTTATCAAAAGTGAAATATTCGCCCTCT
>Ga0194137_10001154_pt1 | contig 16396 bp, 18 predicted proteins | sample TARM_MetaG_T3_14_FD_134025 | JGI IMG/M metagenome (GOLD analysis project Ga0194137, IMG submission 134025) | Freshwater microbial communities from Pennsylvania, USA, analyzing microbe dynamics in response to fracking - TARM_MetaG_T3_14 (version 2) | ecosystem: Environmental > Aquatic >... | reverse complement strand
GGGCAAGAACGCCAATGTCTTTCTGGCCTCGGCCGAGTTGGCCGCCATCGCCTCCAAGCTGGGCCGCATCCCCACCGTGGCCGAATACCACGCGGCCATGGGCGTGGTCAACCAAGACGGCGCGGCGATCTACAAATACCTCAACTTCGACCAGATCGCCGAATACGCCGAAACCGCCAAGGAGGTGGCGGCCTGAGGCGAGACTAGGGGCCAGCGGCGCGCTTGGAGGCGCGCCTGGCCTGCACCGGCTGTGCTATAAAAAAAGTTGCGTCAAGGTCCTAATCTATAGAAAATCACGCATCTCTATAGAAAACCGCGTCAGCAATGAGCGCAGCACAAAAAAACACCGGGCTCGTGGGCTATGCCTGGGTGCGTGATCGCTTGCGACTGCCATCCTTCCTGGGTGCCCGAGAAGCCCACTTGGCGGCGACCCAGGCGATTGTTGCGGCACCGTCGGGCGCTCTGTTGGTGCCTGCGCGCATGGCGCCGACCGACACCCTACTGGGCCACCTCCTTTTTGCCTTGAAGTACGAAGGGGTCAACCTGTGCCTGCTGGCGGCCAGCCTCAAGCAGGTTCCTGCGGCCGAAATGGAGGCTGCGCACGCCGCGACCCCGAATGGAGTGTACGTCAGGGCCGCTTGCCACCTCTGGGAACTGGTGACTGGGGCAAATCTTAGCCAGGGCGACGCGGTGATCACGGCGCCCTATCAAGCGGTGTTTGATCCCCAGCGCTACATCGTGGGCGCATCGCGACGAAGTGCGAAATGGCGCATGGACTTCAACGGCTTGGGTGAGATCGGGTTTTGCCCAACAGTGCGCAGAACCCCGGCTCTGCAGCGCCTGCTGGAGCAAGACATTCTGGCGCAAACCCGCCAATTCGCACAAAACATTGGGATCGAGGTTTTGGATAGGGCGCTGGGCTGGGCCTACTTGAGCGAGACCGAAGGCTCCTTCGCCATCGAGGGCGAAGTGCCAAGCCAAGACAAAGCCCAGGCATTTGTAAACCTGCTCAAGCACGCCGGTGATGCGCGCGAATTGACCGAAGAACTGCTGTGTGAACTGCAGCGCCTGAGCATCACCAACGAGTTCGACCAGGCATTCGAGTTTCGCTCTGAGCAAAACCGCTTGCAAAAAGGTGTCGGTGCCGCTGGCGTGCGCTATGTGCCGCCCAAGCCCGAGCGGGTTCCTGATCTCATGGATGGGCTGATGGATCTAGCCAACCGCAAGCCGCAGGAGCTAGACCCCTTGGTGCATGCGGCCATCGTCTCCTTTGGCTTTGTCTTCATCCATCCCTTCATGGACGGCAATGGCCGCCTGTCTCGGTTTCTCATCCACCACTGCCTGGGCCAATCCGGCGCGTTGCCACGGGCGGTGGTTCTCCCCGTTTCGGTGGCCATGAAACGGCACGAAGACGAGTACCTCCAAGCGCTGGTGGACTTCAGCGCACCCGCACGCGAGTTGTGTGAGGTGTTGTGGGCCGGGGATGCGGATTGCTTCTTTACCTGGAAGCCCCATGCCGACGAAGCCTTTCGCTTTATGGACCTAACGGCTGCGGCGGAGTTCACCTTGAGCATGGCTCAGGCGGCACTAGGGCAAGATCTGCTGAGGCAGGTCCAGTGGCTGGGCGATTTTGATGCGATTTACCAGCAGATCAAGCTTGATCACGACGTGCGCGACGCCGACCTTTGCACGCTCATTGCCATGGCGCTGCAAAACGGTGGCGTGATCTCCAAGGGCAAGCGCAAGACCTACGCCGATCGGGTGCCTGAAAGGGTTTTCGAGGCCATCGACGCGCTGTGCAGCGAGCGGCTGGCTATCCGGCGGGGTGCGACTGCGGGATTGGATTCAGCGACCCACGAAGGCAGAAAAGAAGCCGATCAACTCGCCACCACCCCATTCCAGCGCAAGTCCAATTTGCCGTAACTGGGTGTGGATGGCTTGTAGCGGTTGATCGATACCGTCAAAACGTTGGTGGCCAGCTTTCCCTGTTTGCTCACATTTTGAATCGCAGCTTGAGTCACAGGATCATCCGCATCCAGACAGAGCCAAGTGCGCGGCGGCGTGGGATGCCACGTCGCAGTCCGGCGCGCTTTTGGGTATCCAGCCAGCCAGAACTTGTCTTCGTTCGCGTCAATCTCGTAGTGAAACGGCTCCACCCCGTCGCGCAGCGCAAAGCGCCTGGCGTACTCCTTGCGCATGAATCCGGTTTCCAGCCCCGGCGTGCGCTCAATGATGGGTAGGGCCAGATCGAGCGCGCAGCGGGTGGCGGCTTCGTCGTATTGGGCAAATCGGGTTTTGCAGCCGCCCTCATCAAACACCAGCGCCGCGTTGAGAGCATTGCTCTGCGCGCTGTTCTGCACGTGGCTTTGCGCAGACGCCGCAGGCTGCATCAGATCGTGCAGATCGTGCGACGGGTGCGTGCTGTGCGCGTGCTCGTCCTTGGTTTCCAGCCCCGGCTGGGTAAAGGCCATGCCGTTTTTGGGTGCAAAGCTGCGCCAGTTGCGCGACAGCAGCACGATATTGGGGTCGGTCACGGCTGTGCGCCGGTGCCGGTTCACGCGCCCCGCCGTCTGGATGATGGAGTGCATGCTGGAGGGCTCGATCACCGCCCAGTCAAAATCGTGGTCGCGCCCGACTTCTTCAACCGGGGTGGCTACCACCACCAGCCGCACATCCTCGCCTGATTTTTTGTCAACGATCCAAGGGCAGCATTCTTTGAGCGCGTCGATCCATGCGTCGCTGTTGCGATCCAGCACCCGATCAAGCCACTGCTCCCTCCATGCGCGGCGCAGCGCGATTTCGCGGGCATGGTAGGCCGTGACCACAAAGCGCCCGTCGGCGCGCAGCGCTTCCGACAATTCCATGCATCGCCCCACGTTTGCTACCCGCACCAAACCGATGGAGAGGCGGCAGGGCAGGCCGGGCGCCGAGACAGCAAAACGCTCATGCAGACGGGCCGCCTGCTCGATCACGGCAGGTGCGATTGCTTCGGCGCTGCTCACCGGGGCGATCTCGTAGCGCTTGGTGGGATCTTGCGCTTGCAGCGCCTGCGCGATGCCTTGCATGGTGCTGCGATAGAAGGTATTCGCCTCGTCGCCGCTGGGCGAGCGAAGGGAAACGGGGTTGAATCCGGCCCCATCGTTGACCAGCACCAAATGCCACTCGATCTCGCCCGTCATGGCGGCATAAGCACGTCGCCCAGCGGCATAGGCCAGTGCCAAGCCGTGTGCCAGTTCCGGGTTTAGGGTGGCGCTGGAGACGATCACGTTGCGCCCAAATGTGGCGGCGGTTTGCACTACGCGCATCACGGCAACAGCGGCCAAGACATCGTAGGAGTCCACTTCATCGAGGATCAGATCGCTGTTGGCAACACGAATCAGCGCCTTGGCGTGTCGCGCCTGTTCACCCGGCTCACCTGCAGCCACGATCCAGTCCATGGTCGAGATCAAGGCCGGGCTAGCGATGAGTTTGAGCAGTTTGTCGTTTTCTGTGGTGCCGGATGCTTGTCCATTCGTTCGCCCCGGAGCGATCTGCTGGATCCAGTTGGGCAGCACCAGGCTTTCAGCCCCGTACAGGTCAAGAACGGGGTCATCGGTTTGGTCGTCGCCGTCTTCGGCGGAATAATCCAAATGGGTTGTGCTGCGCCCATTCGATTCACTGACTGCGCCGCCTTGTGCGGTACTGGGTGCGCCTCCAGCGTCTCCATGTGCCTTTTGGTCGGTTAAACCGGCGCGCGCACCTCGCTCGCCCATCAGGCAAGCGAAGTCGCGCTCGAAGGCTGCGGCTTGACCGACTGCGCCGATGTGCTTGCCAAAAGCGGTGTAGGTCTGTGTGGTCAGGCTGCGCAGGTTGAAAGCCACTGCCAGCCGCGCTTGTGCGGGCCGCATGGCAAACGCCAGCTTGAGGTTGCCCAGCGTTTTGCCCGCGCCGGTTGAGGCTACGTTGAAAACCAGCTTGCCACCGAGGAGGGGCGCAGCAAAATCGGCGCTGCGATCTTGCCAAGCGTAGCGCGAATTGGCCGCCGCACGCAAGCCCAGTACCGCTTGCACCAGCGCCGCATCGATAGCGGGCAAATCTTCCCCGGCCAGCATGCGCACGCAGTCGGCGGCCTTGTCACCGACTTGTTGCAGGTGCCAAGAGAGGGGCTGGTCGAGGTAGCGCACGGACTGAAAAGATGCACGCTTTGTCGCACCTACAGGCGGTCGAGCGGCTGACTTGGATTTGCTCCAAGGGTTTTTGGGTTTGGCCGGGATGGCGCACCGATCTGGCGCAGAAGATTGTGCTGCCGGAGCCGCCGCAATACCCGCAGCCTCAGCGCCTTGAATCGCCTTGGTGTTGGCGTAAAGAATGCCGTCCTCTCTTGCGCCCTCAAATTTGCCGCTCGAAACCTTGTGATCGGCCAAGATCAGTGCGGCGCGCGCCGCCAGCATCACGCCCTCCCAGTACGGGTGGGCGCGATCGATGGCCTGCACGCGCTCCAGCGTCTTGCGGGTGTCGGACAGCAGATGCTGCCAGCGTTGGACGTCGAGTTTGGCTGATGGGGCAGTTGGCGCAAAGGCGTCGGCTTGGGCTAGGCTTGTGCTGGCAGCGAAGGTAATTGGGTCGGAACCGGCACGGCTCACGTGCTCACTGCCGTTGTTGGCACCGTTCAAGCCTCCGCCCATGCCGCCGTGGTGCGTGATCACGGCCCAGAGCACGGCGTCTGTGCCGCTGCGCATCGATGGTGATGCGGGAATGTCGAGCTTGAGTGCGTCAGGATTTCTGATGCCGCGCAGATTGTCCCAGGCTGATTGCAGCGCCTGCTCGTCGATTCCTTTGCTGCTTCCTTTGCTGCTTTTGCTGCTGAGGGTTTGGCGCATCAGCCAAGCCGAGAGCCATTCGTGGCGGATGAGGTCTTTGGTGGGTGCGGGTGCTGGCTGTGCGCAGCAACTGCCTTGCAGCTTGCCCTGAAAGTGCTGGCTGGCCTTGCCCCAGTCATGCACATAACCACTCAGCCGTGCCACCAGCGCGGCATGGCGCAAAAACAAGGGGAATTCCTTCTTTCTGGTCTGTGTGGCCACCGCAAAGCGCCCATGCGGGTCGTAGGATTTGCGGCTCCCCACCACCCATACCGGACGCAGGCCCAAAACCGCATCGCTGCGGTAGCAGGCCACCGAGGTCTGGCGGCTGGCCCCTCGGCGCAGTGCGCCGCGCACCTCGTCGAGTGCTTGTTCGGTGATGAGTGTGGCCCAGGCCCGCTCGCCTATGCGGGTGGCGTAGCGGTCCAGCAGCGCCCGAGTGCGCGGCAGCGCCTTGAGTTCGCAGTTGGAGACAAAAACGACGTGCATGGAGTCAATCGGCTGGCAGTGCGGCAGCGAACGCGCCACTCACTTGGCTATCCCCAGAAAAATCGCCAGGCAGCGCTCAACCTCGATGAGGGTGTCGGGGTCGATGCGGCCAAAGGCCGGCCCCACGCGCTCGCGCTTGACCGTCATGGCTTTGTCAACCATGACTTGCGAGGGCTTTTGCAAACCGTTGGCCGCGTTGGGCTGCAACGGCACCCGCAGCCTGGGGGCATCGAGCAAGCTGCTGCTCACCGGCAACAGCGTCAGGCTCAAAAGATCGACGAACGCATCGGCTTGGATCACCAAAGCGGGCCGAGGCTTGCCAAAATCACCCTGCATGGCGATGGTCACCAAGTCGCCACGCTTCATGCCGTCCAGCCGTCCACATCGGCCAGTGCGTCGTCCATCAGCCGCTGCATCTGCGCGTCGGCCCGATCCGCCGTGGCAACCAGTTTGCACTGACGCTGGCATTCCTGCGCAAAGCCAGGCGCGCGCGTGTTGGGCACCCAGATTTGCACCGGACGCAGACCGGCCCTGCGCAAGCCTTCGCGGTATTTTTGCACGCGCTCATTGAGGGTTTGGGGCATCGCTAAACCTCGTGATCTGGATGAGACAAAGTGTAGCATGTAACACAATTTGAGGCCATCGCGGTGCAGCAGGCAACTACTCCAGTTCGTCGATGCGGCTGAGCACCGGCCAGACCACATGGGCCGATGGCGGGGCGCGCCCGTAGTCGCGCTTGAACTCGTAGAGCGAGTAAGCGGGCCAGCGCATCGTGCCGTCGGGCGCGATGTCGAGTCCGTTTTTGATCACGGCTTCTTGCTCGGGGGTGAGTTCATCGTTCAGATGCACGCGCAAGCGGCGCATGGTTTGCACCAGCAAGCGGCGCTTGAACCCCTTGGGAGCATCGCGCTCGTGCAGGGGCTGGGCGTCGAGTATGCGCGAGAGCAGGAACACCTTGATGGGAGGGGCTTGCGCGCCCGCTGTGGTGCCGACTGGGCCACGTGCGGGGGTGGTTGCGGCCTCATCCATATCTTGGGCGTGCAAGCGCCAGTGCAAGCCCGTGTATTCCAGCGCGCTGGGCCAGAGCCTGCGCCAGCGCGGCTGCTCGTCTTTGCGCAAGCCCACGTAGAGCACGCGCACCGGCTGCTCGCGCAGGGCTGCATGCAGCAGCATTTGCGTAGCAGCCGGCGTCATGGCGCGCGAGGGCAGGGGCTGCGGACGCAAGATGCCTACGCCGTCGTCGTCGAACACGCCGCTCATCTGTGGCGACGCACCGCTGGCGAGCAAGTCGAGCACGACTTGCGCCTGGGCTGGTTTGGGTGTCATGGCGGACTGCACCGGCCGCACACCCATGCGCTTTTCCCAGTGCAGGTGCGCGGGCCAACGGCGCACCGCCGCCGCCATGATGGCCGAGGTTTTGGCGGGCGACTTGTGCGTGGCAAAGGCGCGCTCGATGTCTGCGCGCAGGCATGCGCCCAAGGTCCAGGCGCGGCGCAGCACGAAAAGGGAGTGGGTTTCTGAGGTTTCCACAGCGCAATTTTAAAACAAAACAATAAAAGCCATAACCTCTGCTGTATTTTTGAAAAGAAAAAACACTTGGTTGATTTTCTGGCTGTGGCCACCTAGAATCATTGCAGAATTCCACAACCGCCACCCCAGATTCGGGCCGGACGGCCCCACCAACGCCACGTTAAAGGAGCCCGCATGAGCAACGCAAATGCCGAAACAAGCGACAACGAGACAAGTGGAGGCAGCAAGCCCGCTCTTGTCGCAGCCTATGCCGACTTGCTGCGGCTGTGCAAGGGCGGCCCAAGGCGCACCGTGGCGGTGGACCCTGGCAAGTTGAATGTGGCTCAGGGCGCCAAAGCGTTTTGTGCCGTGTGCGCAGCCAACGCGCCCGAAGTCGATTTGCTGCTCAAGCTCTTTGGGCTGCAGGACTGGTTTGCCGCCAACGCCCCGCACCCGCCTGCGCCGGATTCAGATACAGCCGCCCAAGAATATCTGCGCCGCTGCCTGGAAGCCTTGAATCGGCAAATCGAGCGTTTCTCCGAGGATGAGTTGATGGCCATTGGGCTCGATGCCATGCGCGATGCAGGCACCCACTTCTCTGGCAAGTTGATACACAGCGATGCCCGCGAAGGCAGTCTGTTTGCCTCAGATGAACCCAGTGCCCAGCCCCATCTTTCGAGTCGCAGCCTGTTGCGGGAAGGCATCAGCTTGCCGCTGGATCAGACCAAAAACGACAACAAAGGGGTTTATCAACGGGTGCTCAAAGTTCACGGCAATGACCCGCTGGTGCAGGCTGCGGACCTGTCGCAGCGGGCGCAGTCGGCCATCAAGCAAGGTGTGGGCCTGGCGCTGCGACAGGCCCGCGAACTGCGCCCGGCTTTTGTGGATCACCGCTTGCGCCAGATCCTGCTCCCGTTTGGCGCAGACTACGTAGCCGTGAGCCCTTTGCCTGCAGCCGGTTTCGGGCTGCTGCTGGCCGATGCAGTGCAACGCTATGAGCAAGATGGGGCAGCGGCTACCGAGGGTGCCGAGCAAACCGCTCAGGCGGACAAGGCGGATAAGGCCTCTGCGCGTGTTTTCAGCCGCATCGGGCTGCCCATTGGCGGTGCAAAACCCATCAACGCCACGTTGCATTGGACAAATTCCGGTTTTGCAAACCCGCTGATCTTCAGCGCGCCGCAGCGCAGTGCCGATCTGACTAGGCAGTGGCGCTTCTTGCATCGGCCGTGGTCCGCTTATATCAGCAAAGCAGAACTCGATGGCGTGACCAGGCAGGCCCATGCGCTAGAGGAATCGACATCGGATGCGCTGCGGGAGTCGAGCGCCACTACCGCCACAAGGGTGCAGGCCAGCGGGGCATTGGCCAAATGGGTGCGCCAATGCCATGCACAAGCCACGGGTTTCGCCGAAGACTTGGTTCAAGCCTCATGGGAGCCCGAAGCAGGTGCTGCGAGCTTGGAAGAGCGCGTATTGGAGGCGCGCGGCCAAGACCGGCCCGTGCCGCTGCTCGATCTCTGTTTGATCCGACAAAACTTCGGCGCCGAGTACCGCGCTGCCATGGCGGATCATCTGGTTGAACTGCTGCGCAGAAAAACAGTTGACCCAGCCAGCGGCGGCGGGTTGTTTGCGGCAGGCACGGTAGCGCATCGGCGCGCCCGCGCTGCCATCGAGCAAGTATTGGGAGGTGTGCTGTGACTTATCTCGTGATCGATTTGCAGGTTAGCAAGGCCAGCATGCTGCAAAGCATCGACTTCATCGCCCCGGCACCCGTGTTTGCGGCCGTCATGGCCATGCACGCTCTGGACATGGAGCTTGGCAAGCGCGGGCAGGGACTGGGTGTGCGCGGCGTGGGTTTGGTGCACCGGCACTGCACACCCTGGATCGAGTACCTGGAAAAAAAGGGCGGCTGGCTGGACCCGTCTCTGGTGCACCGACGTGGCGCGTGCCCGTTTGACAGCGGCCAAAAGAAGAACCCCAGCGGTGTGCCACTGCAACCCGATGCACTAACCGATCTGGAGTGGACGCTGTTGCTCGACTGCACGGCAGACTTGGATGTTGCTTTTGCGCGCGACATTGAGCGCCAACTGCTGCGCATGAGGCTGGCAGGCGGCAACATCTTGAGCGCAAAGGTTTGCGTGCCCAAGGATTGGTCTGACGCTTTGAGCGCCTTGGGCGCGGGTTTTTGGATCGACGACGCCAGCGATTTGTTGCGCGATCAGCCTGACCCGTTGATGGCCCTGCTCCAAGCCACGCGCAGCGGTGCCTGGATTGTTCCAGCCAATCTGGGTTATGCGCTGCTGGAGTCGCCGCAAGAACGACGCCCTGGCGCACGCGATGCCAAACCACACGCTTTTGCCGAACACATGATCGGCTTACTGCGCTACACGTCGATGCGCACCGCTCGTGACCGAGAGGGCGGGCTGCTGCCTGATCACTTGTGGCGCTTTGGCTGGGACGGGGATCAGTTCCTCGTCAGTAACCAGGCCGGCCTCGCCCTCAATCCAAGTCCCTCAACCCCACTTTGATTTTTTCAAAGGAGCTTTTCATGTCAAACGCATCTGAAGACGCATCTCAACCCATCGCCGATCTATTCGTGGCCGACGCCCCTGCCATCACCCCGGAAATCACCCCAGCCGGTAAACAAAGCGGCAAAAAAGGCGACAAAACTGCCAAGCCGGTCTCCACGAACAAACTGCCCGACGTGCTTTCGGTGCAACGCGGCACCATCGTCAGCGACGGGATCCTGTCTAGCCTGGTGCAAAAATCTGATGGCCTTGCGTCTGGGCCTGCGGTGCGAGTCATTCGTCACGGCATACGCGGCATCAACAACAAACTAGATAGCAACGGCGCCGCCAACATCCAGCGCACCGAGAGCGCCAAAACCAGCCCCAGTGCCGTGGGCCTGCGGGTTGAGTTTGCCTACCGCACCATTGACGCCAAGCGGCTGCTGTTTGCTTGCGCAGACCCGGTGTATCGCAAGAAGCTGGAAGGCTTTGTGGATCGCTTTTTTTGCGAAGGCGTGCCCGAATTCGAGGAAGTCTGCCGCCGCTATGCGCGCAACATCCTCAACGGCCGCTGGCTTTGGCGCAACCGCATTTTGGGCGAGGTGTGCGTGACAGCAACCGATGCCACTGGGCGCGCATATTCGGGTGTCGGTAGCCGCCTGCGTGATTTCAATGCCTACACCGATGACGAGAGTTCCCTAGCTGCAAACGTGATCCGCTCCGGCTTGCTCGGCCACAACACACACGTAAAGGTGCAGGGTGATGTGAAATTTGGCTTCCAAGGCGAAATCGAGGTATTTCCATCACAAAACATGGTGACCAGCAAGCCAAAAGGTTTTGCCCGATCCCTGTATAAAGTGGACATGATCGCACGCAAAGACTTGATAGCCGTCATGGGAAGCGCCCGCCAAGATGGCGAGGATGCGGGCGAGTTCGCTGCCGACATGATAGACATGGGCCGAGCCGCACTGCGGGATCAAAAGATTGGCAACGCCATTCGCACGATCGACACTTGGTATCCGGGTTGCCACGATGAGCACCAAGGGATGCCGATTCCCATCGAGCCCAACGGGGCCAGCCTGGAGCACAACTGTCTGTATCGGGACAAAGACAAGTCCAGCGCCAAAGACTTGCTTGTGCACGTCGATGAAATGCAGCCTTCAGACAGTTTCAACACCAAAGCCGCCTATCTCATTGCCCTGCTGGTGCGCGGTGGCGTGTTCTCAGGCGACAAAGACAAAGAAGGCAAGGAGTGATCGCAATGAGCTTTGGCACCTATTTTGATTTGCGGCTGCGCCCCGACCCTGGGGTGCCAGACTGGGATCGACTGGGCCGGATGTTGCGCATCGTGCATGTGGCCGGTGCGCAGTCGGCTACGCCGTTCGCCATTGCTTTTCCGGACTACATGAGTGAGGACAAATTCACGCTGGGCCAGCGGCTGCGCGTCTTCACCCAAGAGGCGCAGGGCGCAGAAGCGCTTTACGACGGCATCGAGCGGGCACCCATGGCGGCCGATTTGGCCGAAGGCTCGCGCATACGCTGTGCGCCGCAGGGTGTGGCGGAGTTTGAGGCTTACCGAATGCACCGCCTGCCCTCAGCGCCCTCCAAGGCGGGTGCCATCGCACCAGAGCTTAAGCGCGAACTGCAAGCGCAAGCCCTTTTGCGCCGACTGGAGCAACAGCAGGTGCTACCCTTTTTGCGCATGCGCAGTTCCACTGGGCACGGCTTTAGGCTGGTGATCGAGCGCATTCGAGTTGCAGCCTCGGATCGGGGTCAGCCCAACGGCTACGGACTGTCGCGCCAAACGCAGATCGTGGCCCTGCCGGTGCTGGATTGAGGTCCGATTGATGAAGCCGGAGCGCAGACCGCAGGCAGTCATGCTGTCCAAACGCGCCAACGTGTTCTACCTCGAACACGTGCGCGTGATGCAGCGCGACAACCGCATCGTTTATCTGACCGAAGGTGCCGATGGGATTGACCAGTTCGTCGCCATACCAGACAAAAACACTGCCTTTATTCTGCTGGGCAAAGGCACATCGATTACCGATGCCGCTGTGCGCAAGCTGGCTGAATCCAATGTGCTGGTGGGGTTTTGCGGCTCTGGCGGCTCCCCGCTTTTTGGCTGCCTGGATCTGGCATTCATGTTGCCGCAAGATGAGTACCGCCCGCCAAGTCATGCGCAGCAGTGGTTTGCCCTATGGAGTGTAGAGACCAATCGACTGGAAATGGGCCGAGCACTGCTGCGCCAACGTGTTCAGTGGGGCCGAGTCATCCTGCCTAAACTCGAAGTCCAGATTAACGATGCGGTATTCAGTGATTTTGAGGCGCGCCTGAGCCGCTGCAACAGCAACACCGATTTGCTAGCCGCAGAGGCGCATTACGCCAAGCAGCTTTACGCTGGCATGGCAAGGCAGTTTGCACTGGATCGCTTTGTGCGCGAGCCCGGTGCGGGCCGCCAGGAAACGCCAGAGCAGCGCGTGAATGCTTTTCTGGATCACGGCAACTATCTGGCCTACGGCTACGCTGCCGTGGCCCTGCACGGAATGGGGGTGCCGTATTTTTTGCCGGTCTTGCATGGCAAAACACGGCGCGGGGCGCTGGTATTCGACATCGCCGACCTGTACAAAGACTGGCTGATCATGCCCGCCGCCTTCAAGGCCGGCACCAGCAAAACCGCCGACAACGTATTTCGCGCCCGAATCATAGAACTGGCACTGGAGCACCACGTGCTCGACAAGGCCATGACCTTCGTTTCTGATCTTCCAGAAAAAGTCATGAAAAATCAATAGGCTGCGCCAGCCCTTCGGCAACGAAGGTTGGTACACAAAAAACAACGCAAGCCTTTGTCGCTCTTTAACATTTTGCTGTAAACTTACGGTTCATCGCCGCGTAGGCGATTGAGAATTGCCCAAGACCAGTAACCGTTAACCTCGGTGGGTTCATCGCCGCGTAGGCGATTGAGAATCACGTAGTAAGTGCGGCTATGGCCGGTATCCCGTTCATCGCCGCGTAGGCGATTGAGAATGTGAAGTTCTCCGACCAGTCCCACGCCGATACGTTCATCGCCGCGTAGGCGATTGAGAATTAACCCAAGCTCATGCAGTGGCCCAAGCCCTTGTTCATCGCCGCGTAGGCGATTGAGAATTACTTCACCGGTGCTTATCGCTGTCTTGAGCGGTTCATCGCCGCGTAGGCGATTGAGAATATGCTTCCGCTTGCCGATTTTGGCGATGTTGAGTTCATCGCCGCGTAGGCGATTGAGAATCAAAATTAATTGTTGTTTTCTCCCTACAAATAGTTCATCGCCGCGTAGGCGATTGAGAATACTATCTGACCCTGTTCCTATACCCAACACGGGTTCATCGCCGCGTAGGCGATTGAGAATCGGCGCGCGGTAGAATTGGATCCGACTAACGCGTTCATCGCCGCGTAGGCGATTGAGAATTTCAAGAGCTCAACCTCACCGACGACAACAGCGTTCATCGCCGCGTAGGCGATTGAGAATACGGGCACGAATACCCGTGGCTGGGCTTTGAAGTTCATCGCCGCGTAGGCGATTGAGAATACTTCACGGCAGGAAGCTCAGTCAGTGCGCTCGTTCATCGCCGCGTAGGCGATTGAGAATTCGTAGAAACTTAGGTCGCGCCAGTTGGTCAGGTTCATCGCCGCGTAGGCGATTGAGAATCGGAAATCAGCGCGATACCGCTGCACAAAGCCGTTCATCGCCGCGTAGGCGATTGAGAATTTGTTGAATCGCGCCTCTGGAAATATCTGCGTGTTCATCGCCGCGTAGGCGATTGAGAATAACAACTACGAAACCGTCAAACAATTGCAATTGTTCATCGCCGCGTAGGCGATTGAGAATTCACTTCCCTGACAGACCCAGCCGCGCCGGGAGTTCATCGCCGCGTAGGCGATTGAGAATACCATGAAACGCAGCGCTGCCGGGATACGCACGTTCATCGCCGCGTAGGCGATTGAGAATTCAATACTCAATCCTGCATTAGTAGTCTGATCGTTCATCGCCGCGTAGGCGATTGAGAATGACGTCGAAATGGAGATCGTAACCAACGGTCGGTTCATCGCCGCGTAGGCGATTGAGAATAATCGAGTTTTTCAGGACTTCCGGTTGATATGGTTCATCGCCGCGTAGGCGATTGAGAATAGGCGGCCGCGTACGTTAAACCCGAACTGTTCGTTCATCGCCGCGTAGGCGATTGAGAATGCTGCGGATTCCGTCAAACATTGTGCTCTCACGTTCATCGCCGCGTAGGCGATTGAGAATGTCTGGTAGTAGTACGCCGCCAGTAAACGCACGTTCATCGCCGCGTAGGCGATTGAGAATATCCGCGCAGCAGCAGCAGAGCAGTACGCATCGTTCATCGCCGCGTAGGCGATTGAGAATAGCCGGATTAGGAAGCCGAACCAGGTGATCTCGTTCATCGCCGCGTAGGCGATTGAGAATTCGCTGACACAAAGATCACCCGGGTTGACTTGGTTCATCGCCGCGTAGGCGATTGAGAATGTGATGATCTCCGCCCCAGTCTACGCGGGCAAGTTCATCGCCGCGTAGGCGATTGAGAATCTACGCAAGCTTCGGGGTCTTGACCCTTCGGGGTTCATCGCCGCGTAGGCGATTGAGAATGCCACCATCCTAGGCCGCATTTCCGCTGGCACGTTCATCGCCGCGTAGGCGATTGAGAATATGGTGGCAAACGATTCGACGTGCCGCACCGCGTTCATCGCCGCGTAGGCGATTGAGAATTTGAGGCGTGGCAGGATCACTGGCAGCAGATCGTTCATCGCCGCGTAGGCGATTGAGAATAGGATACGTTCCGGCTGGCGTTGTCAGGGTGTGTTCATCGCCGCGTAGGCGATTGAGAATGTGTTGTTGATTACGTCCGTGACATTGAAAGCGTTCATCGCCGCGTAGGCGATTGAGAATTAGCTGAAATCACAGGAGTATCAAAAGCGAGCGTTCATCGCCGCGTAGGCGATTGAGAATTTCAGCACCGCAATCACAATGGCCGATCCCGGGTTCATCGCCGCGTAGGCGATTGAGAATACGGCCAGAATCTACAACCCGGTCACGGACACGTTCATCGCCGCGTAGGCGATTGAGAATGCAGTCGCGCCCCCGCCGTCGAGCGCCAGGGTGTTCATCGCCGCGTAGGCGATTGAGAATGTACTCGACGGTCGCAGAGCCTTTACCGGTGCGTTCATCGCCGCGTAGGCGATTGAGAATTATTGATGCATGTATATATGGCGCTACTCCTCGTTCATCGCCGCGTAGGCGATTGAGAATTAAGTGGCGATGCGTGTCAAGCGATTGGATATGTTCATCGCCGCGTAGGCGATTGAGAATTAATTCCAACCTTCGCCGGTCGTCTTGCTGAAGTTCATCGCCGCGTAGGCGATTGAGAATACGAGGTCGGTAGCGTCAGTGGCGGCGGAGAAGTTCATCGCCGCGTAGGCGATTGAGAATCAATGCTTGAATGTCTGGCGGTACAGGTGTTCGTTCATCGCCGCGTAGGCGATTGAGAATCTTAACCGCCGCCGCAACCCTTCGCACCCCGTGTTCATCGCCGCGTAGGCGATTGAGAATATCGGCACGCCGTTGCCGATCTCACCCGACCAGTTCATCGCCGCGTAGGCGATTGAGAATATTTAGGCAAAGCAAAACCAACCAACCAATTAGTTCATCGCCGCGTAGGCGATTGAGAATTGTTGATGAACCCGCCCAAGCTTGCACGCTCGGTTCATCGCCGCGTAGGCGATTGAGAATTCCAGTAGCGCAGCGATGTGGTACTCATCGAGGTTCATCGCCGCGTAGGCGATTGAGAATATGAACTGCTGCGACTACGACTGCACCCAAGGGTTCATCGCCGCGTAGGCGATTGAGAATTGACATTCAAGCACTGGACACCCACCGTCATTGTTCATCGCCGCGTAGGCGATTGAGAATTGATGGCGCAGAGAGGGCACAACAGATGCTGCGTTCATCGCCGCGTAGGCGATTGAGAATTCAAAGCGAGTCCAGGGTGAAGAGAAGTCGCCGTTCATCGCCGCGTAGGCGATTGAGAATGGTTTCAGGATCAACTCTGTCCGTGCCGATGCGTTCATCGCCGCGTAGGCGATTGAGAATGTCGGCGGTGGTCTCAACCGCAAGACCGGCGAGTTCATCGCCGCGTAGGCGATTGAGAATATGCGCGCGGGTAGGGCAGGCCTGCGTCAATGGTTCATCGCCGCGTAGGCGATTGAGAATACCGACGCCGACTTTGCCTACACCGACAAAGCGTTCATCGCCGCGTAGGCGATTGAGAATAACGGACGCCACGGTGACAGTCAGCGGCTTCGGTTCATCGCCGCGTAGGCGATTGAGAATGAAGAGCGCATTTCGACGACCAGCGTGTCGATGTTCATCGCCGCGTAGGCGATTGAGAATGCAAAGAACATTTCTAAAGGTGAAGGCATGATGTTCATCGCCGCGTAGGCGATTGAGAATACTGGTGCCAATCACGCAGACCTTGGCCCTCTGTTCATCGCCGCGTAGGCGATTGAGAATAACCAGGCTGCCTACGTCCGGGGCTCCACCAGGTTCATCGCCGCGTAGGCGATTGAGAATTGTAAAGTCTTGCGAATAAGAAACGGCGATTCGTTCATCGCCGCGTAGGCGATTGAGAATAGTTCAGGTGGTGCCCGAGTTCTTGGCCCACCGTTCATCGCCGCGTAGGCGATTGAGAATCTATAGTGATTGTATCTATTAATTAATAGTGAGGTTCATCGCCGCGTAGGCGATTGAGAATGATAGTTTTGGGCTATTGGCTGTGGTGGCCGAGTTCATCGCCGCGTAGGCGATTGAGAATAACGAATCTCATGCGCGATTGCTGCGATCAAGGTTCATCGCCGCGTAGGCGATTGAGAATTCGATGTGGCCCACCACGCGGTCGCCGTTGACGTTCATCGCCGCGTAGGCGATTGAGAATTGCTGCGCATCGCAGCTTGGCTGAGCCAAGGCGTTCATCGCCGCGTAGGCGATTGAGAATATGCGCGCGC
>Ga0194137_10001153_pt1 | contig 16408 bp, 15 predicted proteins | sample TARM_MetaG_T3_14_FD_134025 | JGI IMG/M metagenome (GOLD analysis project Ga0194137, IMG submission 134025) | Freshwater microbial communities from Pennsylvania, USA, analyzing microbe dynamics in response to fracking - TARM_MetaG_T3_14 (version 2) | ecosystem: Environmental > Aquatic >... | reverse complement strand
TGGGCTGGTGATCCAGCACACATCATTGATCCTGACACGGGAGAAATTACAGATGTTTCCATCTTCGTTGCAACTATGTCTTATAGTCAGTATTCCTATGTAGAAGGATTCTTGAATGAAAAACAGCAGGCTTGGATTACGGCTCATATCCACATGTATAACTATTTTGGTGGTGTGGCTAAAATTCTGGTGCCTGATAATCTTCGGACTGCAGTAGATCACAATAAAGATTGGTATACGCCGAAGTTGAACAGATCCTATCACGAAATGGCGGAGCACTATGGCGCAGCAATCCTACCCGCGAGGGTAAGACGCCCCAAGGATAAGCCCAATGCAGAAGGTGCAGTAGGCCATATCTCCACATGGATCGTAGGAGTTGTAGTTTGATCAGCAAAAAGAAAACCCTGAAACCACTATATTCAATGGTCTCAGGGTTTTTAACTGTTATTCCTATTCTTCCTTTTGAAAAGTTCGATAGGTTCCATATGTTCATATTGGGTCGTTTCTTATAGTTCATATCGGAACCATCCGGGAAAATCCGTGTAGTTTTTAGATTTTTTCACCCATTCCTGTCTCAGTTCCGGTTAATCAATTTAATCTTCTATTACTTCCCAATAACCACTTTTGTTTGATCCAACTCGCTTAATATAATCGTTATCTCGAAGATAAGAAATATTTGTTTGAATCGCAGTTCTCTTAAGTTCTAAAGCTTGGCTCAGTTGAGGATGAGTTATGTTTGGATTATTCCTAATTTCATTCAACATTTTCTTTTGTGTGGCATTTAGTGGTGCTCTATCCCCCGAATTATCCCTCGGATTATCCCCCGGTTGATTATTCCATTTGAACGGAATAGTAACCACAATTGAGTTTTCTCTAAACTCAAAAACCTGCTTCCCATAGGTATCAATGATTTTCGGCACACCTCTGCCTGAGCGTTCACTAATTCTAAGCTGCAGAAAAATATCTGATAGTTGTGGATTTACAGGTACTGATTCACCAAGATAAAACCCTTCTTTTGTTTGATTTGATGGTATTGTTCCTCTTGATAAAATTTCAATACGATCACTAAAAATTGTAACCATAGGTGCATTATTCTCTACCCATTTATTGTGAACGAATGCATTAATTAATGCTTCACGGAATGCGTCCATATCGAAAAGCAATTCTTCTTTTCTAGATAATTTTCTATCTTCTTCATTTGCTCTAACTATATTTATAACATCAGCATATTCTAAAAGCTTTTCTAACGATAAGAGTACACACGTATTTCCAAACTCTTTTACAGAATAAAGAGGAGACGCTTTGTTTGTACCATGAAAAATGGACACTCTTATAGGGAGATGGCTATTGTCAGACAACAACTGTGCCAATAGATTATAATTATCTTCTTTATTGACAAAAGATAGGTTTTTCTTAAAAGTCTCTGGTTTTAAAGAAATTCCTTTGCCTGCATAATAAGTGAACAGCTTCTCAAAAGTCATATCCTGATATTCAGATTCTACATTAGTTAGCGACATCGCTTCGCTTCTTAATACTTCAAATAATTTAGCTTCACGTTCAGGATATTTCATCAGGTTGACTTTACTTGATCCTATTCTTATGAACCTATCTCCAGCAAAAGAGGTTGGTGTTTTGCTTGCTGCAGAAATTTCAAGAACAACGATACGTTTTTCATCAATAGACCTTTCATAAAATGTAAATAGCACATCTGGACGTAACTGTCTAGCAAGAAAATGTTCTAGCGGTTCGCCTTTTACATCAAGCTTATAGTCAAAATTTGTTCCAGTAAAGATATGATTTTTATCATCGACACCCCAAATAAAATATGCAAACTCTCTATTGTTGATGGCTGCAGCATTCGATAAAGCTGAAATATACTCACCTAAAACTTTTGCTTCAAACCAATTCTCTTTAAACTCAAACCATTCAAATTCCGTTTTGCTAGCAACTAATTCTTTTACAATTTTTATAATTCTTTCCATAATTTATCCCCCGTTTATCCCTCGCTTATATCTTATCATATGCGGGGGATAAACGGGGGATAATTTTAACTCTCTATCCTTGTTTTTTGACTTATAAATATTACACTACGCACTCAAGCACTAGTAAAATAAAATCCAAACCACTGTGTTCTATTCTATTCAATATTCTTTCCTGCTTTTTATACCAGTTGGCTTTTCAAACCTCTTAAAAGCCTTGATTTCACTTGGCTAAGCCATCTGTTACTACTCCCACTCTATGGTTGAAGGTGGCTTTGAGGTGACGTCATAGACGATGCGATTGACCCCAGGGACTTCATTGACGATTCTTCTAGACACAGCATCCAGCACCTCATAGGGTATTCTAGACCACTCAGAAGTCATACCATCGGTGGAATTCACTGCTCTAAGGGCGATGAGATGAGAATAAGTTCTGCCATCTCCCATAACCCCAACACTTTTTACATTGGGTAGCGCAGCAAAGTATTGCCAAATGGTCTCGTCTAATCCATGCTTCTTCACCTCATCTCTAAAGATGTGGTCTGCTTCTCGTACAATGTGAAGCTTCTCTTCCGTCACTTCACCCAGCACACGAATGCCTAGGCCTGGTCCAGGAAAAGGCTGACGATACACAAGATCATGGGGAATGCCAATGGCCTCTCCTAGAACTCTCACTTCATCTTTAAAGAGATCCCTTAGGGGTTCAATGAGTTCAAACTCAATGTCCTCTGGGAGTCCCCCCACATTGTGGTGACTTTTGATCACTTGACTGGTCTCGGTACCAGACTCCACCACATCTGGATAAATGGTTCCTTGGACCAAATAATCAATTTTGCCCAGTTTATTGGATTCTTCTTCAAAGACACGGATGAATTCTTCTCCGATGATCTTTCTTTTTCTTTCTGGATCCTCTACCCCTTGAAGCTTCCCAAGGAATCGATCTTTGGCATTCACCCGGATGAGATTCATCTGGAAGCGCTCTCTAAAGATCTTCTCCACCTCGTCTCCTTCATTTTTTCGAAGAAGACCATGGTCTACAAAAATACAAGTGAGGTCATTGCCAATGGCTTTATGAACCAGTACAGCGGCTACGGAAGAATCCACGCCCCCGGACAAAGCACATAGCACTTTCTTCCCTTGTACCTTGTCTTTGATTTCTTCAATCTTCTCCTTGGCAAAATCCTTCATGACCCAGGTCTTCTCTGCCTGACAAACCCCATGGATGAAGTTTGAGAGCATCTCTTTCCCTAGGACTGAATGGACCACCTCTGGATGAAACTGCAGGCCGTAAAGACCTTTTTCTACATTTTCCATGGCTGCCACGGCGCAGTCTTTGGTTTTAGCTGTGACCTGAAAGCCTTCTGGCACTGCCACCACCTCATCTTGGTGACTCATCCACACCACAGACTCCTTGGGTAACCCTTGAAAAAGTCTCGCCCCTTCTAATAGGGCAATGTCTGATTTGCCATACTCTTTGATGGTGCCAGTGGCCACTTTCCCGCCCAGCTTATGGGTCATGAGTTGGTGTCCATAGCAAATCCCCAGAACTGGCACCCCCAGCTGAAAGATTTCTTCTGAAATGCTCATGGATCCTTCATCATACACGGAATTTGGGCCTCCCGTTAAAATGATCCCCAAGGGATTTTTCTTTTTAATCTCTGCTATAGGGGTCTTGGCGGATAGAAGCTCTGAATAAACCCCAGCCTCTCGGACTCTCCTTGTGATGAGCTGGTTATATTGGCCACCGAAATCCAGGACCAAAATCATACGATTTTCCATGTATACTCTCCTAACTTTCTTTATTGCTATAATTGGGGGCTTCTTTGGTGATGTAGATGTCATGGGGATGGCTTTCTTTTAGTCCATTGGCCGTTTGTACCACAAAGGTAGCCGTCTCATAAAGGGTGGCCAAATCCTTGGATCCTAAGTACCCCATACCAGAACGAATGCCGCCTACCAATTGGTAAATGGTATCCGCCACAGGTCCTTTATAAGCCACTCTTCCTTCTACTCCTTCAGGCACCATCTTCTTTTGGTTCTCTTGGAAATAGCGATCACTGGACCCTTTGTTCATGGAGGTCAAAGACCCCATGCCCCGATACACTTTATAGCTTCTTCCTTGATAAATTTCCATTTCCCCAGGGGATTCTTCACACCCCGCCAAGATGGAGCCCAGCATGGCGCAAGAAGCCCCCGCAGCCAGTGCCTTCACAATATCTCCAGAGTACTTGATACCGCCATCGGCAATGACTGGAACTCCAGTCCCTTCCAACGCTTCCACACAATCCATCACTGCGGTGAGCTGGGGCACGCCAACGCCAGAAACCACTCTGGTGGTACAGATGGACCCTGGCCCTATCCCCACCTTCACCGCATCTGCGCCAGCCTCCGCCAAATCTTTGGCTCCTTTTGCTGTGGCCACATTTCCCGCCACCACAGGAAGATCCGGATAGACGCTCTTGATCTTCTTTACACCTTCCATGACCCCTTCAGAGTGTCCATGGGCTGTATCCAGGACCACCAAGTCTACCCCTGCTTGAACCAGGGCTGATACACGTTCCATCATATCCTTTGTGACACCCACCCCTGCGCCACAAAGAAGTCTGCCTCTTTGATCTTTGGCTGCATGGGGAAAGCGTCTGGTCTTTTCGATGTCTTTGATGGTGATGAGTCCTTTGAGATTATTTTCCGCATCCACCAAGGGAAGTTTCTCAATCTTATGGGTCTTGAGAATCTCTTTGGCTTCTTCTATGGTGGTGCCTTCCAATGCGGTGATGAGGTTTTCCTTGGTCATCACCTCATCTATGGACTTCTCCTCATCAAATTCAAAGACCAAGTCTCTATTGGTGACAATGCCCACAAGCTTTCCTTCTTCTGTAATAGGCACGCCACTGATGCGGTAGCGACCCATGAGAGCCTTGGCTTCTTTGACACTTTTCTCTTTGGTCAAGAAAAAAGGATTCACAATGACGCCATTTTCTTGTCTTTTCACGATGTCCACCTCATGGGCTTGGGCCTCTATGGACATGTTCTTATGAATGATCCCAATCCCCCCTTCTCTGGCCATGGCAATGGCCATGGTGGATTCTGTCACGGTATCCATGCTGGCACTCATGAGTGGAATGTTTAGCCAGAGCCCCTTGGTGAGCTTGGTTCTTGTCTCTACATCATTGGGCAATACCTCGGACTTATTGGGTACCAGTAGTACGTCGTCAAAAGTATAGGCGGTCTTTAGAATTTTTCCCATGGTCTCCTCCTTCAATAAAAAAAGCATACCCAAAATCACCATGGTGACAAGGGTATGCAAAGAAAGCACCTTCATCACTCATAGACGGAAATTACAATGGCTTCCGGTAGAAACGCCCCACCTTATTAAGGGCATATACGAGTTACACATTTTTTAATTAAACCTAATTATAGACATCCCTCTTCACAAAGTCAAACACATTTTGAAGGAATTGTGTTGTATTTGAGAGGTTCATAAAAGAGAACCTTCACAACTTTCCAATCCTTCAGGAAAAGCCTAGTATGCTTTGTAGTCTCTCAATCTGAGACAACAAGAATCCTAGAAATAGAAAGGGCATAAAGTAAATTTCCTTTCTACCTTTTTTCAGTGAAAAGAGGAGACCTAGGCAGGAAGCATAAAATAGTGTAAAGAATACATTCCGCCCAAAAGCCATGGAGAGAAAAAGCAGTACATAGACATCTCCTTCGCCAATATAAAACTGGCACTTCTTGGATCTCTTATACAAAGGGACCAAGCACATAAAGAGCCCAGAGATGTAGCTGCTTTCTTCATAAAAAAGCACGAGAGATAGTGGTAGTAGTAGATACAAGGTGCCATGATAAATCCTTCCACTGCGGCCATCGGTGATGACCCCTGACAAGAGTATGCTGGCAAAAAGCAGCACCTTTAGCTCCAAGTCAAAGACCATGGCTACCAAAAATAGAAGCACCGGATAGCCGATCACATCCTTCCCTAGACCCTTTTCCTCTGGACGTAAAAACCAGTGTCCTAGAAAAGCCCCCAAGAAGGGACACCCCAGGCGAAGGATGAAGGACATCATTAGGGCGTTCCTTCTTCGGGCAAGGAAGGCCTAACGCCAGTCTCCACAGCTTCCCGAAGGACCCCTATGGTTGCTGTGTTATAGGGAGCCACAAGTTTTCCCATGAGTTTTCGATAGACTTCCTCCTCCTCTCCTTGGAAGGACACATTGGGTAGACTCACGGTATCCGAAATTCTTTCGTCCACAGGGCACTCTAAATTATGTACATCCACATAATTTAGCGCTTCTCGCACATAAGACCTCTGCTCTAAATCTTGGGCTTTCTCCACCATGCCCTGATACTTAGGTGCAGACATGGCCATGAGGATTGCAGAAATCCCCAGGACAATGAGTAGCTCCACCAAAGAGAACCCTTTTTTGTTATTGAACATCATTTTTCCTCCTTTATCATTCAATTGGATAGAAGCATTATGGACTCCTTGATAAAGTTTATGCAGCCACCCCAGAAATAGTTGGAGAAAAGAAAAAAGGAAGGCCCCACCTTCCTAATAATCTAAGGATCTTAGTTTTAGTTTTACCCGATGTTCATCCATCAAGATGATATGGTAGGCACTGGAAATGTTGTCTTTTACCTTCTCTTTCTTGGGGTCTTTCCCGCCAAAGTGATTGTACAAAAAGTAATAGAGCGCCTCGATGATCCCAACGCTTCCTCCTGACCCAAGTTCTGTACCTAGCCGAGCGGTGTCCGAGAGCTGACTTCTCTTCACTTCTTTTAAGACTTCCGTAAACTCTCCTTCCACCAGAAACATGGGCTTTCGTTCCTTCACCGCCAGGGTGAGCTCCTCCCAGTTTCGCACAAGGAACAGCGCCTCTTCATCCTTTAGGGCCAGAAGTGTGTCTAATACAGCCCCTGGGGAAACCCCTGTGGCATGGGACAAAGCCGTAAGCACTTTCACGGAATAGGCTTCTGGATCTTTTTTGTTGGCACTGGATAAGGTTTGCTGGGAAATGCCTGTGCGCTTATGCACATCATAGCGGGTTAGTCCAAATTTCTGAAGAAATACATCCATCACTTGTTTCATCATCCACCTCATACTCAAAAATATTTTACTTAAATTTATTTTACTATAGTATTTTTGAGTAGTCAATGGTTACTGTCTATAAGCCCGCACATACCTGAAAAGAAATAAGGAAGTATCTAGAATCCAGGTGAGGACCAAAGTGAGGACCACCGCATGAAGAGACACAGCTCGGCCAGAGACAAAAACAGGGATGAGGATCACCCCCACTAAAATCCCATTGGATAAGAACACATACTGCTTTCGAGAGATGTCTAAAATCATCTTTACCTCTCGCTCATCTTCTTCTCGAAGAGACAGATCATCACTTAAAAATTCCTTCACATGCTTATAGTTCTTATCCCTAAAGTTTGTGAAAATGAGGATGCCTAAAATAAGGAAAGTGATCCCTACGGTGAGCATCTGTACAAGAAGATGGGTGGCCTCTAAGCGCCCTTCTTCATGGGCCACCATGAAAGCATCCCGGGCCAAATAGACCCCATAGAGGCTGCAGGCCAGTAAGATAGACAGGACATTGGCTTGAATGGTTTTTTTCATGGGGTTTCCTCCGTTCGATAAAAAATTTCTTCAATGGGTACCTCAAAGAGATTTGCCAGCTTAAAGGCCAGTTCCAAAGAAGGGGTATAGCTGCCCTTTTCCAAGGCAATGATGGTTTGCCTAGTGACGGCTATTTTCTTTGCCAAGTCTTCTTGGGTGAAGCCCAGCTTTGCCCGAAAAAGCCGGATGTTGTTTTCCATGGCCATGGGGTCTCCTCCTTTACAATGGGAATCTTCTTCCCTTCTTGGCTCTATTGTATAGTTAACTTTACATTAAGTCAACTATACCTTACAAAAAGTTTGGTCTTCTTTACATTTCACTTCATAAAAAAACGATGCTTTCGCATCGCTTTTTTATTTAATATATTAAATTTATATTTAATACATACCGCCCATGTCAGGACTTGGCATGCTGGGTGTATCTTCTTTGATGTCCACCACCGCAGCTTCTGTGGTTAAGAAGATGGCGGCAACGGAGGCTGCATTTTGTAGGGCAGATCTGGTGACCTTGGTAGGATCTACGATACCCACTTTCACCATATCCACCAGTTCTTCAGTCAAGATGTTAAAGCCTATGCCCTTGTCGCTGTTTCGTACTTTTTCAATGACCACAGAACCTTCGACACCACCATTGAAGGCGATTTGTCTTAGTGGCTCTTCCAAGGCTCTCTTGACGATGTTGATGCCCACAAGGATGTCAGAATCCTCACTGGTCAAGGAAGCCACCGCATCCATGACGTTGATGTAAGCTGTTCCACCACCAGGAACGATGCCTTCTTCCACCGCAGCTTTGGTGGCTGCTAGGGCATCTTCCATTCTCAGCTTCTTGTCTTTGAGCTCTGTTTCAGAAGCTGCGCCCACCTTAATGACGGCTACGCCCCCTGCAAGCTTGGCCAGTCTTTCAGAAAGTTTTTCTTTGTCAAACTCTGATGTGGTTTCTTCAATTTGTGCTTTGATGACACCCACACGGTTGTCGATTTCTTCCTTAGATCCTCTACCGCTGACAATCACCGTCTGGTCCTTATTGATACGCACAGTGTCTGCGCTTCCAAGCATATCGATGGTGGCGTCCTTAAGCTCTCTACCAAGCTCTTCAGAAATCACTTCTCCACCCGTTAAGATGGCAATATCTTGAAGCATTTCTTTTCTTCTGTCCCCAAAGCCTGGTGCCTTTACAGCTACACAAACAAAGGTTCCCCTTAGCTTATTCACCACCAGTGTGGCAATGACTTCACTTTCGATGTCATCGGCGATGAGCACCAGTTTCTTCCCTGTTTGAACCACTTGCTCTAGTACAGGTAAAATCTCTTGGATGGTGTTGATCTTCTTATCGGTGATGAGAATATAAGGATCATCTAATAATGCTTCCATCTTCTCTGTGTTGGTGGCCATATAAGCAGATACATAACCTCGATCAAACTGCATCCCCTCTACCACTTCAAGCTCTGTGCCAAAGGTTTTGGATTCTTCCACAGTGATAACCCCTTCAGTACCCACTTTTTCCATGGCATCAGAAATCAGCTGTCCTACTTCTTCATCCTGGGCAGAAACCGCAGCCACTCTGGCAATGTCTTCCTTGCCTCGGATGGCGATGCTTTGCTCCTTTATGGCTTCCACAGCCTTATCTACAGCCATCTTCATCCCTTGACGAATGAACATGGGGTTTGCGCCTGCCGTGACATTCTTTAAGCCTTCTTTGATCATGGACTGGGCCAGTACTGTGGCTGTGGTGGTACCGTCTCCTGCCACATCATTGGTTTTGGTAGATACTTCCTTCACCAGTTGTGCCCCCATGTTTTCATAGGCATCCTCTAGTTCAATTTCTCTAGCAATGGTGACGCCGTCATTGGTGATCAGCGGTGCGCCAAACTTCTTTTCCAGCACAACGTTTCTGCCCTTAGGCCCTAAAGTCACCTTCACGGTATCTGCAAGGATGTCCACACCCTTTTGCATTGCTCTTCTTGCTTCTTCTCCATATATAATTGTCTTCGCCATAATCTTTTCTCTCCTCCTACTCTACAATAGCTAGTATGTCATTTTGTCTTACCACAATGACCTCTTCACCTTGATGCTTCACTTCTGTGCCAGCATACTTGGAAAAGAGTACTTTGTCACCGACTTTGACTTCCATCTCTACTTTATTTCCGTCTACATAGCCTCCTGGGCCTACGGCGATGACTTCAGCTTCTTGAGGCTTTTCTTTGCTTGCCCCTGTGAGTACGATTCCGGATTTGGTGGTTTCCTCAGCTTCTAGTCTTCTTAAAACGACTCTGTCACCTAATGGTTTAATCATTTGACATTCCTCCTCATAGTTCCTTTTATTAGCACTCACCGTGTATGAGTGCTAACATCTACTACTAATTATAATTTATTTAGTGCCGATTTCAAACACTATTTTAGGCACAATCTCTTAAATAGTCCATAAAATCCTTCTTTAGAGGCATTCTTCTTCTCTTATCTCAAAAAATCTCTCATTTTCTTTTGTTTTTGCCTTCTTTTGAAGCACATAAAATCATGATATCATGGATCCTAAGGGATTGCGAGGGTCCTCCATGTCTAGGATCCTCGCAAAAGTTCCAATACTCCTTAAGAAAGAAGGTGAAGAGACCCCATGCCCAAGGCATGGGTCTTGAAACAATGAAACAGAAATTATCTATAGCCTCTTATGCACTCCTCCATGCCCTGGCCATTCTCACAGGTTCTGTGATCTTAGGACTTCACACAAGGGTTCTGTATTATCGCTTCATCCCAAAGATTCAATCCTTCAACGAAGCCTATTCCGGAGCCATGATTAGGAAAAACTATGATCTGCTCATCGATTATCTAAATCCCTTTTATCGTGGGGATCTGGTGCTCCATGAACTGCCCATGTCTCCTCAAGGAGCATTCCATTTTTACGAGGTGAAGGTAATCTTTGATCTGGTTTATGGGCTCTTTCTAGTAACCTTCCTGTTGTCCTTGTTCTTCTATTTTAGAAACAAAAAAAGGAAGACCCTTGGGTATCTAAAAGGGGCCGCTGCTTTGACCTTTATTCTTCCCGTACTCCTGTCCATTCCCTTTCTCCTGGACTTTTCCAGAGCCTTTGTGGTTTTCCATGAACTGGCTTTTTCCAATGACTACTGGATCTTTGACCCGCGCATTGACCCGGTGATCAAGATCCTTCCAGAATGGTTTTTCATGTATGCAGCTTTTCTCATCTTGGTGTACATGATCCTTTTCGCCCTTGGGACCTATTACTTGGGCAAAAAACAAACCAAGAAATTCACCTCCTAAGCTTCCCTTTGAAGCATTCGCTAGGAAAAAAAGCGATCCATGGCCTCCTCCATGAGGAAGGGCCAAGGATCGCTTTTCTTTATGCTTTCTTCTTCTCTTTTGCTACCCGCAAAGGTTTCTTTTCCCTTGATCTACGTTAAGGGGATTCTTGGAAGGTGTGATTTAGAAAGGTACGCACCTCTTGCAGTTCTCCAGGGAGATACTTGAAAGATACCTGATCCCCTTCTTTGGTCAGCACTGCCAAGGGATGATTGATAAAGGCCATCCTATAAATGGTCTCAGACCCTTCTAGATTGAAATAGAAATAGGTATCCCCTGCCAAGGTGATCTGATTGATCCGCTTGACCACTCCTTGCGCCTCTTCCAGGGTGCCTTCTTCCAAAATAAACCCTGTATCTTGTCGAAGTCCCATCTCCACCATATACTCTGCTTGGGCTGTCTCAATGCTTCTTGAGACCCCACTTTTCATATAGTCTTCCACATTGACAAAGGCATATTCTGCAATGTGACCATTTTGATCCTTTAGAGTCATGAAATAGGTAGGATGTCCCCCTACACTAATGAGTACTGGGAAAGTAGCTATATAGCCTGCATTTTGCACACGACCTTCTGCAATACCCATGGCTTTTTCTTCTGTAGCTCCTGACACTTGATAATACGTGGAGGCACCAGTTTTACTGTTCATGAGCATGAACCCTGTGGTGGATTCATCCCCACCCCAGGAGGTGATGCCCGTATAAAAATAGGCATTGCCATCGTTGTAGATAACGTTGGTACCCGTGGAAGGCCTTAGCTGTCCTTCGCTGGAGGGATTAAACCATCCATTTACATAGCGTCCCCACCACGCCACACGCTGCTGGAAGAAGGACTCAGGATAGACCCTGTCTACCCATTCAGGATAGGCTTCCCCTTCTTCATAGTAGGTCATCTCTCCCGTGGTGGCATCCACCGTCAAGAGGCCTTGTACTTCTTTGCCATAGACCCCATGGTCCCCTTCAAAGAGGGTGATGGCATAATAAGGATGCCCTGCTAAGTCCAATTGGAAAGAAAAATCCGTATATCTTGCAGTCATGGAGTGATTCAAATACACATAGCGCCGAATGTTGTCCCCAAAGAAAGCGCTTTCTGTGTATTTGATGGTGTGTCCCAAGACCAGCTCTGTTTCTCTGGTGGTGGCATTGACCTTAATATACCCTGGGGTCCCTTGCCTATTCTTCATCCATCTAAAGAGTCCTCGATGGGCCAAAGGTGCCGACCAGTAGAGCTCTCCATCTATAATCTGCAAGGTAAAGTTTTGTCCCACCAGCTCATACTGGGAACCTAGTCCACTCTCACTACCCAAGCGGTTTTCTCCATGGCGCACCGCATCTTCACGATCTAAGATCCGGAGTTTTTCCACATCCACCACTTTCATGTCCTCTTTAAAATCTTCCACTTCCACCCCTCCAATGAGGTTGTAGCGAGCTTCACTTTGAAAGATGCCACTATTTAGAAACAAGCTCCCAAAAGTAAAGAGGAGGACCAATCCGGGCACCACAGTATAATACCCCGGCTTCACTTTTGGCCCCCAAAGGGCAAATAGGAGCGCCAACCCCATGACCGCCATATTGAGATACATCAAAAATCCAATGCTGTCTAGTCTAAACAGTGGAATCTTAAAGAGCCACAAGGACCCTCCCAAGATGGCCATGATGAGGAGGGTGACAAAAATCATCAGCCCCTTCTCCGCTTTTTTGGATAACTGAATGGATTCTGTTGTCTTCATTGTTGATCCTTTTTCTGTGTTCATAATCCACATCCTTTTCATTCATTGATGATGTATGCCCATCGATTCTTTGACCTCTTTTAATTAAATCGTAGCTTTTAACTTATCATCAGTTATATAATACCATTTAATAGAGTTATTTACAATCTTTTTTTGAAAATTTTTCTCTTGCACTATTCAACTGTCCTTTCTCCCAAAGAAAAAAGAAAAGAGATGCAAAAAAGGACATCTCTCCACTCCTTTTCCTATATAGTTTCCCTGATGCCTTAGGGAAGCTTGATCTTTTCCTCCCGTGCATAATAGAACAGATACTGCTGGGCAAATCCTGCCAAGGAGCCAAACTGCTCTTTGGCAAAGCTGCGCATCTTTGGCAGACTTTTGGGTTCTGCCCCATAGAAATACACCATGGCCTTCTTCACCCACACATCCACGGGAAAGGCTCCGGTTTTACCCATGGAAAAAAGCATGACACAGTCAGCCACTTTGATGCCCACCCCTGGAAACTTCATCAAAGCCTTCAAGCACTCCTCTTCTGGTAATTCTTGAATCCACGCCAAATCATAAGCGCACTTTGCCTCCTCTTCCTTGGTCAAGGGCCGCAGCTTCTTCTCCTTGGTGAACCTCCTGGCCTCTTTCAATAGGGTTGCTGTTTTCGCAATGTACTTTGCCCGATACCCAAGGCCCATGGCCCGAAGCTCCTCTTCTGTGGCCTTTGCTAAAGCTTCCGGCGTTGGAAAAGCATAAAAGATCTCTCCTTGAAAAAGCATCTCTTCACCATAGATGCTGCTGATTCTTTTGATCCCTTCCTTGATTTTAGGGATCAAATTGTTGGAGGACAGGATGAAGGTGATGAGGGTTTCAAAGGGGTCTTGCTGAAGAATCCGTATGCCTTCTCCATGGGCAATGCTTTTCTTCAGTAAAGGGTCCCTTTGTAGAACCTCCTTCACCTGCTGGTAACTCCTGTCCAGATCAAAGTACTTTAGAAAATACGCCTGAAAAAGCGCTTTACTGACCCCATGGAGATACACATCTTCTCCTTGTAGATGCACCTCTAGCACGCATCCATGAACCACCCCTAGATACTTTGTCTTCTCCTCATTTAAGGGCGTCCAGCGAAAGCACTGGCCGCACTCAAAAATCTCTTTGGGATGAAAATGCTGGACATTTTTGAGCAAAATCCCTTCTTTTTTTTTCTATAAGTTTCTCAAAGTCCATGAATACATCCCCTTTTTCATCATTTTCCTAGGTTCCCTTGTAGATAGTCATGGATCCCCTTGGCAGCGGTTTTCCCTGCACTCATGGCTAAAATCACCGTGGCAGACCCTGTCACCGCATCTCCTCCCGCAAAAACTCCTTCCAAGGTGGTGGCACCGGTGTCTTCCTTCACCAAGATGCAGCCCCTCTTGTTCACCTCAATGCCTTTTGTGGTGGAAGAGATCAGCGGATTTGGAGAGGTGCCTAGACTCATGATGACGCTGTCACATGACAAGATGAATTCACTACCTTGGATTTCCATGGGTCTTCTTCGGCCAGACTCATCAGGCTCACCCAAAGCCATCTTGACGCATACCATGCCTTTCACAAAGCCCTTTTCATCCACCAAGATTTCCTTGGGATTGGTTAAGAGGTTCATGGCTACCCCCTCTTCCACAGCGTGGTGTACTTCTTCTACCCTGGCAGGGATTTCTTTTTCTGATCGTCTATAGACAATGCTGGCTTTGGCCCCTAGTCTCCTGGCGGTCCTTGCGGCATCCATGGCCACGTTCCCCGCCCCCACAACGGCTACATGTTTCCCGTGGCTGATGGGGGTATCATAGGATTCATGGAAAGCTTTCATGAGGTTTGCCCGGGTGAGGTATTCATTGGCAGACATGACTCCATTGGCATTTTCCCCAGGAATCCCCAAAAACATGGGTAGCCCAGCCCCAGAACCAATGAAGATGGCCTCAAAGCCTTCCTCTTCCATGAGACTTTCCACCGTGACCGTGCGACCCACAATGACATTGGTCTCTAGCTTTACCCCCAGGTCCATGAGGAGTTTGATCTCCTCCTTCACCACCGCTTCCTTGGGTAGCCTAAACTCTGGAATGCCATAGACCAAAACGCCCCCAGGTTCATGGAGGGCTTCAAAGAGGGTCACCTCATAGCCGAGCTTGGCTAGGTCTCCAGCGCAGGTGAGTCCTGCAGGACCACTGCCCACCACAGCCACTTTATGCCCGTTAAAAGGGGCACGCTCCGTATTTTTGTACCCTTTTTCCATGGCCCAATCTGCCACAAAGCGTTCCAGTTTGCCTATGTTCACTGGGGTTCCTTTGATCCCCACAATACACACCCCTTCACACTGCTCCTCTTGGGGACAAACCCGTCCACATACTGCAGGCAAGTTGCTGGCTTCTCCAATGGTATCTCTAGCTTTTGCCACCTCTCCCTCCCGCAGTTCTTTGATGAATTTGGGGATGTTGATGGCCACAGGGCAACCTACCACGCATCGAGGATTCCTACATTGAATGCATCGCGCTGCTTCTTCTTTGGCCTCCTCATAGTTATACCCATAGCTCACTTCTTTAAAATTCTTTACCCGATCTTCTGGGCGCTGTTCTCGTACTGGTACCCTATCTAGTTTCATCATGGCTCAATTCCCCCAAACTACATAAATCCCCATCCTTATGGATATCCTGTTGCTTTTTCATCATCACTTTTTTGCCTTCTTGGGTCTTATACATGGATTGCCTCCGCATGGCCTCGTCAAAGTCTATGAGGTGACCATCAAACTCAGGTCCATCTACACAAGCAAATTTGGTCTCCTTCCCCACGGTGACTCTACAAGCCCCACACATGCCTGTACCATCCACCATGATGGGATTTAAGGACACGATGGTCTCCAAGCCGTAGGTTTTGGTGAGCCGTGCCACAAACTTCATCATGACCATGGGCCCAATGGCAATGCATAGGTCATAGGTCTTGTGTTCTTTTTCCACCAGTTCCTGGATCTTTTCTGTCACTAAGCCATGGAAGCCATAACTGCCATCATCGGTACAGATGTAGAGATGCTCTGCCACTTTTCTATAGGCCTCTTCCATGATCAACGTATCTTTTGACCGAGTACCGATGATCACATCCACGGAAATGCCCTTTTCCTTTAACATCTTCACCTGAGGATATACCGGTGCTGTGCCCACACCCCCTGCCACAAAAAGAATCCGCTTACCCATGAGCACTTCTTTCTTTTCTGTCACCACTTCGGAAGGGTTCCCCAAAGGACCCACAAAATCTTTCAGCTCTTCCCCTTCCTTTAAAGCCGCTAGTTTTTTTGTCGATGCCCCCAGGGTTTGAAAAACAATGGTCACACTGCCCTCTTCTCTGTGATAATCACAGATGGTCAGTGGGATCCGCTCCCCATATTCATCCACTTTCACAATGACAAACTGTCCTGGCAAAGCACTCTTGGCCACCCTAGGAGCCAAAATGTCCATCAAGTAGATGTTCTCCACCAACATTTTCTTGCGTAAAATTTTATACATCTGTTTCCCCCCATCTTTTCAGGTGAAAAGAAGCCCAGAAGCCTCTTTCTTCTCCTACTTTAGTATACGGACTTTTTAAGACTCCATCAAGAAAAACCCTCTCTCTCAGCGGAAAAGAAAAAGACTAGAAAATTGAAATTTTAAATTCCACCCCAAAAACAAACTAGATAGAATTTACTTATGCAAAGATTAGGATAGAACTTAGTATGACAAAGGGATAGTATAAAAGGATGATGTCTCTGGGTAGG